>Ga0194112_10005633_pt1 | contig 16770 bp, 10 predicted proteins | sample TA2MahC400mmetaG_FD_146191 | JGI IMG/M metagenome (GOLD analysis project Ga0194112, IMG submission 146191) | Freshwater microbial communities from Lake Tanganyika, Tanzania - TA2015016 Mahale Deep Cast 400m | ecosystem: Environmental > Aquatic > Freshwater > Lake | place: Tanzania: Lake... | reverse complement strand
CCCGAAAACCACAGATATCCTGGATATCTTAACGGCGAAGAAGTGCTGAATTACTTCGGATTGCTCAGCGGAATGAAATATAAAGATTTTAAGGACAGAATTGATGAACTCCTGTCACTCGTGGGTCTTGAAAAATGGAAAAAAATGAAAATCGGAAAATATTCCAAAGGAATGATGCAAAGACTCGGCTTGGCTCAGTCTATAATTAATAATCCCGAAATTGTATTTCTGGATGAACCGACGGACGGAGTGGATCCTATCGGCAGAAAAGAAATAAGAGATATCCTGTTAGACCTTAAAAATAAAGGAAAAACCGTTTTTCTTAATTCACACCTCCTGAGTGAAATTGAACTGGTTTGCGACAGAGTCGCAATATTAAATAAAGGATTTATGATTAAAGAAGGTAATATCAACGATATTACTGCGGTTTCCGACAGATACAGCTTTCTTACTTCCGATATCGGCGATGATTTTATAAATAAGTTGCTGCTGAATTATAACGCGGTTATCAGAAGTAAAAATAATATTATCTTCGAAGCGGAGAATATAGAAAAACTGAATCTGATTATTGATTATTTACGGAAAGAAAATATTTTTATTCATGGCATTAACAGGGAAAAAGACACTCTGGAAAATATGTTTATAAATCTAATTGAACAACAAAAACAACAGCATCTGAATGGTAATTAACACTTTCATAAAAGGAATTTTCAGAGAAGCATTAGCAAGAAAAATTATATTAACGATTTTCGGCATTATATCGTTTTTTATACTTATTCTTATTTTGCTCATTACCAATGAAGCTGTCAGGTTTCTGTTAAGCGCTCTCGAACAGACTTCCGGCGGTAATATGAAAGATGCCGTGATATTGTTTCAGTCTGAAATAATATCGAAAACACCCTTGCTGATGCTGATGTGTTCTTACATCGTTATCGTATCCGCTTTCATACCCTCGATGCTTAAGAAAGGCTACATCGACCTGATTTTATCTAAACCGATTTCAAGATTTCAGATTGTAACAGGACATTATATTGCCGGAACTGTTTTGATATTTTTTATGAATCTGCTTCTGTTCGTTATTATCTGGATTGTCATTTCGGCGAAGACTTCTGTCTGGCATTTCCCTTTCTTGTATTCTGTTTTCTGGTTTACTTCGATTTTCGCGGTTCTGTATAGTATTGTCGTATTAATGGGATTTGTTACTAAAAATAATATTCTTACAATAATAACAAGTATTTCTTTTTTCTTTCCTGTAACATGGCTGCTGTACTGGCTGAATAAATACTTCGAACAGGATACCCAGAATATAGTCTTCAGCAGTTTTGCGGAATTCTTTATTAAGTTTTTCTATTATTTGTTTCCGAAAGTCTGGGATATTCAGGATATATGTATCTCTGTGGTTAAAGCGGAACCTCTTCCCGATAATTATTTTGTATCCATCTCTTCAACCGTGCTGTTTACTCTCGTGATGTTGACCCTTGCAATTTATTATTTTAATAAAAAAGATTACTGATGAAAGAATATTTTAAAAGTTTGTGTACAACGGCTTTCAGATGCTTCTTCCGTCATTCCTTGTTTTCCTGCCGGTTATCCCTTACCGCCCTTTGCTTATTGCTCGCAGTTTACTTCGGGTGCGGAGGTAAACCCAAACCTGAAAAACTTCCATATTCGGTAAGACAGAATCTTAATTTGCTTCAGGAAAATCCTCAGTTCGTAATTTATATGAATTTCAAAAATATGAGACAAACGGAATTCTGGAAGGAAAATCTGAGGGACTCCATTATAAATGCCGAAAACACTTTCGGAAATTTAATGAATACTTTTAAAGCGGCAACGGGCGTTTCCATTGATGATAATCTTGATGAAATTTATTTTGCCAATTCCTGGCTCGGAGAAAACTCCATTATACTAAAAGGCATTTTCAACAGGGAAAAACTGAATAATTATATCCTTAATGATACTTTGTTTACAAAAGAAGATTTTAATGGAATTACTTTATATAAGAGTAATCAGAATAATCTGTATTTCTTTTTTAAAGATAATTTTACTCTGTGCGCCAGCAATTATACGAAACGGATAGAATCTATGATGAATACGACCGATACATCTCATACGGGATTATCGGCGAACGAAAATATTATGAGTGTTGTAGACGATATCACTTATAAAGAATATTTCTGGATGTTTACTACCGAAAAGACTTTTATCAGAGGCGTGTTTGAAAATTATTTAAAATCAAAATCGGGAATTTCGGATGCCGGGGAAATAAATAAATCCGATTCTGCAGTCATAGAGCAGTTTCAGCAAATAGATTCATCCGAAATTCAGGCGAATTTAATTCTGAATTCACTTTATAAAAGTATAAACTCGATATCTTTCTCGCTTGTGATGAAAGATGATTTGAAGTTTGTTATACAGTTCAAATGCATTGATGACAGGTCGGCAGAACAACTTAAGCAGGCTGTCGGCGGAATTATAATAGTTTCTAAACTTTCCGCCACAGGCAAAGAAAAGAAAGATATCGGTCCCACCGAAAAACTGCTCAATAAAGTGAAAATAGAAAATTACGATAACTACGTTTTTATCTATTTAACGGTTGAAAGAGAGAATATCATTCAGATAAGAGAATCATTGGGCAAAACAAATTAGTCGTATTCCGAAATAAATTTTTCCGCCTGTTTTACGTCTTCTTTGCTTCCGATAAAAAGGGGAGTTCTCTGGTGTAAAGTCTCCGGTATTATGTCAAGTATTCTTGTTTTCCCGTCGCTTGACCTGCCGCCCGCCTGTTCCGCTATGAAACTCAGCGGATTTGCCTCATACATCAACCTTAATTTTCCGTGTTTGCTGTTCTTGTCTGCCGGATACATGAATATCCCGCCGTATAAAAGATTTCTGTGAAAATCCGCTACAAGCGAACCGACGTACCTGCCCGAATAAGGTCTACCTGTACTTTTGTCGTTTTGTTTCAGATAATCTATATATCTTTTTGTCCCTTCAGACCACTTTTCATAATTTCCTTCGTTAACCGAAAAGATTTTTGATTTTTTCGGGATTTTCATATTTTCGTGCGAAAGCAGGAATTCACCGACCGAAGGGTCAAGCGTAAACCCGTGTACTCCCTTGCCTGCCGTATAGACAAGTATAGTGCTGGAACCGTAAACAACATAACCGGCTGCTATCTGCTTAATACCCTGCTGAAGACAATCTTCTATTGTTCCCGGTCCGTGCGTGGATAACCTCTTGTAAATTGAAAAAATTGTTCCTATCGATATGTTGGCGTCAATGTTTGAAGAACCGTCAAGCGGGTCAAAATGACATACGTATTTGTTGTGCAGAACTTTATCCTCATATATTTCTTTTATCGGTATAAATGTCACTTCTTCCTCCGAACAAACTGCACAAATATGTCCTCCCATCTGCATTGAATATGTAAGAATATCGTTTGCATATACATCCAGTTTCTTTACCTTTTCACCCTGAATGTTCTTCGTTCCCGTAAACCCCAGTATATCTATCAGTCCCGCCCTGTTTACTTCCAACGATATTACCTTGCACGCTAATGCTATATCGGCTAATAAATCGGAAAGCTGACCCGTAGCTTCCGGTATTTTTCTCTCCTCTTCGATTATATGCCTGTACAGTGTTTTGAACTTATATATCATAATTGATGTTTTTCTTGAAATATAATATAAGAATTTTAAATTTATGTATCTATGATTGTGTTTTTCTCTTATAATAATTCTGATGTAAATCTGTACATAAAAATCTGTAAAATTTGCAAATATAGTATTGATTATGATAAAAAACCCTATTAATTTAATACTTTTAATAAAAAATAATAATTTAAACATTTTATCCTTCGGAAGAGATTTTTTAGTAATTATATCGGAAAAAATTATAGAAACAAATTAAAAGTATATCAATAAATTTTTATAAATTTAAAAATATCTGAAATGAAAAACTTAAAACTAATTTTAATCTTAATTTTAATATTTGCTGTTGATTCATATGCACAAATCGGGGGAACTGTCTATGTCGGTTCCGGACAAACTTATACTTCTTTTACAAGAGATGCAGCTGCAGGTCTTTTCAGAACTATTAATAATGTCGGATTAAGCAGTAACCTGACGGTTTATGTCACTTCCGATATTACAAATGAGGACGGTGCAATCCTTTTAAATCAATGGTCAACCGGAAGCAGTTATACCGTTACAATTCTTCCGAGTGCAGCCACCATTCGAAATATTTACGGTTCAAATAGTTCATCTTTAATTTCATTGGACGGTGCGGATAACGTTACTTTTGACGGAAGGTACAGCGGTTCGGGTGTATATTTTAATATTTATAATACAAACAGTGACGGCTCTGTAATTCAAATGCGGAATGGTGCTACTTATAATACAATTCAGTACTGTAAACTTGGAAGCAGGGACGATGGAACAACCGGAACACAGGGTACTATAGGTTTTAGAAGCACTACCAATACAACAGGAAATAGTTATAATACAATTTCCTATTGTGAAATATACAATAGCGATGCAACAGATCTCCCTGTTAACGGAGTTTATTCAGAAGGTAATGCATCTTATCCCAATTCGAATAATACGATATCAAACAATAAAATCTATAATTTTGATTCTTATGGAATTTATATAAAATTTACGGGCAACGGAAATAACTGGACGATTACTGATAACAGTATATATTATAACGCAACAACGAGTACTGCTACCCAGGGTGGAATTTATTTTACACCCGGTCCTAATTCATCGGGCAATACAATATCAGGTAATTATGTCGGCGGTACTGCTGAACAATGCACGGGTAACCACTGGGTTAACTCGGGTAACGTTACGGTTTTTGGTATAAGACTTGCTGTATCAACATCGACTAACGGAGCAACCGTAGAAGAAAATGTAATTAAAAAATTCAGAATGACGAATGCAGGCGGTACTTCGACTATATTCTACGGAATATGGGCTGATAGCGGTATTTGCACTATCAATAATAATACTATCGGCGGCTCAGGTGCTGATTCGATCGGCTCAACCGGTGCCGGCGGATACGGCGGTATTTATTCCGATGTGTCCAATAGTATAACTATTACAAATAATACCGTGCAGTATATTACTATGACTGCCTCGGCTAACGCTACTAACCGCTCTACTATTGCAAGAGGAATTTTGCATAACCACCCGAATGTTACATCCGGAACAAGAACAATAAATATTTACGGTAACACATTAAGATATCTTAAATCAAACGGAAAAATCGATACTTACGAAGCAACTTTATGCGGTATTCATTACTGGGATGTAAGCACAAGTTCAACTGCAAATATTTATGATAACACTCTATATGACATTAAACTGACCAGTACGGACGGTACTAACACTTATGTTGCGGGCATAGACCTTGAAGACAGATATTTCAATGTCTATGTTTATAGAAATAGAATATATAATATTTTTAATGATAATACCAATGGTGCTATTGCAATGGGCATAACATACTATACCGAATCTGCTCATACAGAATCCGATAACATTTATGTTTATAATAATATGATATCTTTGATTACCGACCAGAACACATTGTTATTCGGCATAGCGGATTTGAGCGGCGATAACACTAACAACCAAACAGCAAATGTTCATTATAATTCGGTTTATCTCGGCGGTACGGTAACAAGCGGCTCCAATAACTCCGCCGCTTTCAATAGAAGATATCTTGGATTCTCCGGACGCCCCACCATTAATGCATTTACGAAAACAAAATTAAAAAATAATATTTTTATTAATAACAGAAGCGGCGGAACAGGAAAGCATTATGCAATTATTAATGCTACTAACGGCGCCCCCACACAGGGCTGGTACCAGAATGCTTCTAATTATAACTTCCTTGTCGCAAACACTTCGACAGTCGGAGGCTGGGGAAATAACTCTATTACCGATTATACGTTCGCTAACTGGGTGCTGCAAAGCGGAACCCCGAAACAGGATAAAAACAGCTGGTGGAAATCATCGGTTACCGCAGCAAATTTATTCAGTGCAGTTTCAACTGCTGATTTATCCGTGTTAAACACTAACACGGAAGCCTGGTATGTCAACGGAAAAGGTATTGCAGGTGATTCCGTTAATAATATCGCAACAGATTATTATGGGAACTCCAGAACAACTACCCTTGGCATCGGTACGGATATCGGAGCTAATGAATTTAATGCTACTTCGACTCCCGAAAATGCAACTATGAGCGGAACTATCGGGTATGGTAATACTATTACATATACATACAACGGCAGAACACTTTCCACGATAACCTGGGGCAGTACCGGAACATTGCCTTCCGCATTAACAATGTATTATTACTCCGGAAATGACCCTGAAGATATTATCCCCGGCGCAAACTATAGTAATGCATATTATAATTTTACGCCAACAGGCGGCTCGGGCTATGAATATTCAATTACAATGTATTATGACCCGGCAATTATGTACACCGCTCCTCAAACCGCTGATTTAAGATTGGCGAAAAAAGAAGTTGGCTCGAGCACCTGGGTTCTTCTGAGTAGCTCGGTTCCCAATCTTACAACGCAAACAGTTTCCTGCAGCGGACTGACCGGATTTTCACAATTTACATATACGGATAATAACCATCCTCTTCCGGTGGAACTTGTTTCATTTACTGCCAATGTAATCGGTAACAATGTTAAATTAAACTGGAAAACCTCATCTGAACATAATAACGAAGGCTTTGATGTCGAAAGAAAGGAAGAAAAATCTTCATCCTGGTTAAAAATCGGTTTTGTTAAAGGAAGCAATAATTCCAATTCTGCTAAAGATTATTCATTCGAAGATACTAAACTTCAGTCCGGAAAATATTCATATAGATTGAAACAAAAAGATTATAACGGCAATTTTCAGTATCATAACCTGGAAAGTATTATCGAAGTAAATTCTCCGGATAAATTCGATTTGTCTCAGAATTATCCCAATCCGTTCAATCCTGTTACAAAAATTGATTATACACTTCCTGCTGACGGAAAGGTTACCCTGAGAATATATGACATTACGGGAAAAGAAATTGCAACACTCGTTAAGGATGTTCAAAAATCCGGATATTATACCGTTCAGTTCGATGCCGGGAATTATGCAAGCGGAATTTATATCTATAAACTGAATTTCGAAAACGGTAAAGATAATTTCTCGATGATAAAGAAAATGGTGCTCGTAAAATAATAATAAGTTTGACGCGGAATGATAAGAAAAATATGCCGTAAGATGCAGGTTTAAATTTATAAAGAACATCTTTATTTCGCAGATAATGCCTGCACTTGCAGCAAAACTTTGTTAAGAATACGATTACCGATGATTACGGTGAAGATGTAATAATATTTTATTCTGAAATAATATCTTTATTAATACAATTAACATTTTGCCCTCCTTTCAGGTAACCGTACCATCCCAAAAGTCAGAATATAATTCTTAAACATTTTTGTTTCCGCACGTGTATTTCTTGTTTAAACGGAAGTATAAATTCTGAAAAATTTATGCTCTTATAAAAAATCAGATTAAATAGTATTGCATTTTATATTCTACTCTTTGTGCCGAAGCCGTTATTGTGAAATTGATTTTAATTGTTAATTTCACTATTTTTTCAGTAAATTTTAAAACTAAAACGATAATGAAATTTAAAGTTTGGATATTAATAATTATTATATTAGTTTTTTGTAAAGTTTCTTTTTCTCAGTTTACGGGTATTGTATCTTACGATAATGCATACAGACATTTTACGGCAGGGGAGTTTGAAAAAGCTATTAAATACTATAATGAATATCTGAAATCCTATCCGCGGGATGCTAAAGCATATAACGAAAGAGGTTTATGCCATGAAAGCCTGCGTCAGTATAAAAATGCCGAGGAAGATTATTCTACGGCTATTACTCTGAAACCGGGATTCGACGTATATTATAATAACAGAGGATATGCCTACCTGAAAATGGGACTTACAGAAAAAGCCTATTCCGATTTCTCTCAATCGATTCTGTTAAATCCTTCGAGTACTAACGGTTATGAAGGCAGGGTGCATTCTCTTATTGACCTTGAAAAATTTCCTGCGGCTCTGACCGATATAAATCACGCAATCTCACTCGATAATAATAACCCGTTGTTTTATAACTTAAGAGCAGTGATTTACGGACTTCTCGAAGATACAGTCAGAATGTTCGAGGATATCGAAAGAATACTCGATTATTATCCCGAAGATTTTTTAAGAAATTATAAATCTCAGTTCGTTGTCCTTGCCCTCGATAACCTTGCAGTCAGTGTTGATGAATATACAAAAATGATGAAAGAAAACCCCGACGATTATTTCTTATATTTCGTAAGAGGTTTCAGCTATCTGCAGCTGAAAAGATTCACGGCTTCAATAAATGATTTTGAAAAGTTTATATCAATGTGTCACCCCTGGCAGGAAAGATATATCTCTTTTGCAAAACGCTTTATCGATATTGCAAAAGAATATACAGAAAAATAATTTTCTCCCTCCTGCTTCTGAAAATTAAATAATCCTATTTCAGCAACGTCATCTTTCTTGTTTCTGAAAAGTTACCCGCAGTCAATCTGTAAAAATATACTCCGCTCGTCAAATTACCCGCATTAAAATTTACACTGTAACTCCCTGCACTCAGTCTCTCATCCACAAGTACGTCTACCTCCCTGCCCATTACATCATATACTATAATTTTTACTTGTTCTGCATTTAACATTTGCCATTTAACATTTGTCATTGAATTGAACGGGTTCGGATAATTCTGAAATAACCTATATCCTGTCGGCTCCACTCCCGGGTCAATCACCACCGACGGTCCTTCCGACGTATCTACCGAGATATTATATAACAATCCTCCGCTTCCGAATACTCTGGCATGAACCGCCTTACCGCATGCCACTACCGTAGTCCCGTCATTTGATGTACCGCACGAATAAAAAGAACCGCCTGTTGTTACAGTATATATCGAAGGTGGTGTGCTTACGTCCGGTTTTGTTTTGAATATGTATAAATCCGGCTTTAAATGGTTTAAATCACCCCACGTCGTCGCTGATAAAATCCTTCCGTTCTTTGAAAAAGATACACAGCATACGTTATCTTCACACCCGGAATATACCCAGAGCGGCGTATTCCCTGATGAAACTTTGAAATACCTTATCCTTCCGTCATAAGAAGAACTTGTTAAAAAAACCATCGAACCCGCTGCTATATATTCACTGTCTTCCGAAATGTCGACCGAAGTCATCCAGTTATAATAAGTTCCGGGCACCTCCTGAAATGTCCAGTTTAAGTTATATGTCGAGCCGTTCCAGGTATATACATTTAAATATCCCCGTAAGTCGCAAGTCGCAATTACATTTCCGTTTCCGCTGATACCGTATCTCGCTTGTGTACCGTACTGTATATAACCTTCATGCCTTGCTGTTCCCGTATATATGTTTATAACCGCAAAATAATTGTATGTACTTACTATTACAAGCGAATCATTTCCCGATATTTTTACTCCGTATGCGGTCTTCGGCAGCCGGTATTTCCATAACGATGTTGTTGAATTTTTCTGAAAACACATAAATGTGCTCGTATCGCTTCTCGATGCCGATGCTATTAAATAATTCCCGTCGGATGTTACGTCCAGCGGACCTGCGCGTCCGGTGTCAGGTAAAACCGTTAAATCGAAGTTAAAAAACGGTACATTAGACGATTTGTCGAATAAATAAATATTTGTATACGCTCCTATTGCATTTACTCCCGCCGTATCCGATGTAGCTGCATATGTTGTGGATGTTGACGTGGAAGTCGGAAATACCCATAACGGAGTTGAACTATTGTTATCGTATATCGCAGCCCTTTTGTTGTTTAAATCCCATCCTAAAAAACTGTATAGACTATTTCCGCTGACCGCTATATTGTTTCCCATTGAAGACGGGTCCTGATAATACCATCTTGTATAAGAAGCAAGATTGTCCGTAAAGTTTGACTGCGGTAAAAATAAGCTGTGCCTGCCGCCATTGTTTACTTCCGGATTTGTGACGGTAACTACTTTATTGTTTTCATAGATATTGTAAAATCCCGTTGTATGTATGTTTTCCTGAGCAAAAAGTTCATAACTGAATAAATTACATATAATAAAAAATAACATACAATTAACACATAACAAAATGTGTTTTGCACGAAGTAAGTTTTGTTTTTTCATATGTAAAATTATTTAAATTAATAAATACTTTTATTTTAAATTTTCACAGTCCGAGAAACTGTATCGAAAGACCGCAAAGCAAAATTACAAACCCTGCTATCGCATGAGTATATTTCTCCAATTTGGATATCGAAACCAGATTAACTCCCAGCTTCAGTATAAAAACTGAAGCAAGCATTGTTGCAATGGTTGTTGCTCCGAATATTGCAGTAACAAGTATTGTACCGTAAACACTTTCTTTGGCGGCGGGATACATCAGAATCGGAACAAGAGGCTCGCAGGGACCGAAAACAAATATCGTAAACAAAACCCAGGGAGTAATATTAACCTTTTTTTCTTTTTCGTGTATATGTATGTGTTCTTCATTATGTGTATGAGTGTGTGTATGTACCGTGTCACCGTGCGAATGCAAATGTGTATGCGGCTTATTTCTTACGGCTTTTTTTATTCCCCAGATCATATAAACCAAACCGAATGCTATAATAAGCCATGCAGTAATGTCTCCCCTTACAGATTCCACTTCTTCAATGTATGATACCGCTATTCCTAAAGCTATACCTGCCAACCCGATTATTACCGAACTCCCTATATGTCCGAGTCCGCAAACAAACGTAATCCAGAACGTCTTTAAATTCGACCATTTTCTTGCTCTTGCCATAACCACAAAGGGCAGATAATGGTCTGGTCCGAGTATTGTGTGAAAAAATCCAATCGTCGCCGCTGTCAGTGATAGTATATAAAAATCCATTAATTTAAATTAATTATTTGCATTTCAAATATCCGTTATTTAATTTGATTTTTAAATGTAAAAATCATACTAATATTTCCACCGCTTGTTTTATTTTTTCGACGGGAACGATTTTTATTTTGTATTTGGAAGTCGTTATACTTTTTTGATTATTTTTTGGAATGATTATTTTTTTGAAACCGAGTTTATCCGCTTCGTTTATTCTCTTCTCGATGTTTGAAATTGTCCTGATTTCACCGGCTAAACCGACTTCACCGAGAACAACTGTTTCCGAGTCTATAGGTATATCCTTGAAAGACGAATATAAACTCATAGACGCGGCTAAATCTATTGCCGGCTCGTCAATTCTGATTCCGCCAGCAATATTTAAAAATATATCGTACTTGTTTAAATATAAACCGAGCTTCTTTTCGAGTACCGCTATTATTATGTTTAAACGCTTATAATCGAATCCCATAGATGTCCTCTGCGGCACACCGTAATTCGAACTTGTTACAAGCCCCTGAACTTCTATCAGTATAGGTCTCGTCCCCTCGATTGACGATGAAATCACACATCCCGAAGCACCGTAGTTTCTTTGTGCCAGAAATACTTCGCTTGGATTGGCAACTTCCTTTAAACCGTTTTCGGTCATTTCGAAAATCCCGATTTCGTTTGTCGAGCCGAATCTGTTCTTTATACTTCTTAATATTCTGTAATTATGCGTTCTCTCACCTTCAAACTGTATTACAACATCGACCATATGCTCGAGAACCTTTGGTCCTGCTATCGAGCCGTCTTTTGTTATATGCCCGACAATAAATACCGGAATGTTTTTACTCTTCGCGACCTTTGTCAAAAAAGATGTGCATTCCCGCAGCTGTGATATCGTTCCCGGCGAGCTGTCAAGGTCGGGAGTATATAAAGTCTGAATTGAATCTATTACTATTAAATCAGGATTAATATTATCAACCGTCGCATCAATTACATCAACTGCAATTTCCGCAAGAATTTCAAAATTATCGGGCTTGTAACCGAGACGCTCGCTTCTCATTTTTATCTGAAAAGGCGACTCTTCACCGCTGACATATAAAACCTTTTTATCTTTTAAATTATTTGCTATCTGAAGCATTAAAGTCGATTTTCCGATTCCCGGGTCGCCTCCTACCAGTATAACTGAGCCGTCAACAATCCCCCCTCCTAATACTCTGTCGAATTCCTTTATTAGTGTTTCCGTTCTCGTCTCTTTTTGTGAATTAATTTCACTCAACCTGTAAGTTTCGATGTTCTTGGCTGATAGTACTCTCGACCTTTGTTTCTCTGCTTTTTTTTCTATGACTTCTTCGATAAGCGTATTCCAGTTACCGCACTCCGGACATCTTCCGCTCCACCTTAATGTCTCATATCCGCAGCTTTGACATATATAAGATGTTTTAAACTTTCCTGCCATTTTGTTATTTTTTTTAATATAATAATTTTTAATTTTATTTTAAAACTAAATGAACATCTCATTTCTCTTCACTTTTTTAAAATCCGCCCTGGCGGACGTCGCTCATAACTCGTCACTCATAACTTTCTACATTTACATTACTATTTATTTTTCATTATATATTATTTATTTTTTACAATATATAACTGTTTTATTAATCCGTAAAATTATTAAAATTATGAAAAAAATAATTCTATTAGTCTTCACTTTTTATTCGGTATGCAATTTATTTTCGCAGCCGACATTTACCGATGTGGCAGGAACTCTCGGCGTCAATGATGCCGGAGCAGGACAGGGAGTAGTTTTTTTGGATGTAAATAACGACGGATGGCTGGATATTTTTCTCGTTAATAATAATACACCGAGCAAATTATGGATTAATACCGGCGGTACGGTATTTACCGAATCATCGGCTGCATGGGGAGTAAATATAACGATTCCGACAAGAGGCATCTCGGCTGCAGATTATAATAACGACGGTTTTTTGGACGTTATGATAGGCAGCTGGCAGCAGACTATCAGACTTTATCAGAATAACGGCAGCACATTTACCGATGTCAGTGCAGCCGCAGGAGTCAGCTTTATGGGTTACGGCGGAACGATTAACTGGTTCGATTATAACATGGACGGTAAAGTTGACGTAGTCTTTGGAAATAACGGCTTACCGCCGAGATACAATTATTTCTTTCATAATAACGACCTGCAGACTTTTTCGGATGTAGCATATTCAATCGGACTTACGGACAGTGTGTCCACACTCACTTTTGCATCAGGCGATTATGATAATGACGGAGATATAGATTTATTCTGCGGCTCGCAGACGAATATCAGCCCGACAGGTACAATTCTTTTATATAGAAACGAAGGCAACGGAACATTTACCGATGTTACTCTGGCTTCCGGAATCGTTAGTGCTTTTTATAACTGGGGCGCAGAATGGGGAGACTATAACAACGACGGATATCTTGATTTGTTTATGGCAAATACAAATGGCACGAATCTTTTATATAAAAACAACGGAAACAGCACTTTTACCGATGTAACCTCTCAAATGGGAGTCGGCGATCCGGGAGGGTCATATTCCTGCGGATGGGCTGATTATGATAATGACGGCGACCTTGACCTGTACGTTTCAAGAGGTACAAATTATCAGGATAAAATGTACAGAAATGATGGTACTGTCTTTACGGATGTATCGACTCAGGTCGGAATGGGTGACCAGCTTCATTCTGCTGCCGTTTCATGGGGGGATTTCGATAAAAACGGATTTCCCGATTTGTATCTCGTGAATAACGGCACGGCAAACCGTCTGTATCAGAACAGCGGCGGCAACGGAAATAACTGGATTAATATCAGTCTGGTTGGAATGACTACAAATAAATCTGCAATCGGTACAAGAGTTAGAGTTGTCGCCGGAAGTCTGAATATGATTCGCGAAGTGGAAGGCGGCTCGGGCGGTAAAGGACAAAATTCACTTTCACTCGAATTCGGTGTCGGCACTGCTTCTGTAATTGACAGCGTTATCATTAACTGGCAAAGCGGTATCGTTCAGATATTGACAAACGTCAGCGTTAATCAGTTTATGAATGTTACAGAATCATCCACAGGTATCACCAATCTACCTGGTAGTATTCCGGAATATTATTTTCTGAAACAAAATTATCCTAATCCTTTCAATCCCTCGACAACGGTCGAAATCGGAATTAAAAAATCAGGATTTGCGGAATTAAGATTATACGATATAACAGGAAAAGAAATTAAAATGATTTATTGCGGATACCTTAAAGAAGGAGAATACCGGTTTAACGTTGATTTCTCCAATTCAAACTATAATTCGGGTGTTTATTTCTACAATCTGAAGATTAATGACTTTAACACCACGAAAAAAATGCTCTTTTTAAAATAAATACTGAAGTTACGCAACAAAACAAACTTGCCTGACTTTAGTCGTGGGAAAGATTTAATTACAGCCCACGACTTTAGTCGTGGGAAAGATAAACGTTAAAAAACATAACCGTCTTGACTTTCAGTCTGGAAAGATTTTATTTACAGCCCACGACTTTAGTCGTGGGAAAGATAAACGTTAAGAAACATAACCGTCTTGACTTTCAGTTTGGAAAGATTTAATTACAGCCCACGACTTTAGTCGTGGGAAAGATAAACGTTAAGAAACATAACCGTCTTGACTTTCAGTTTGGAAAGATTTAATTACAGCCCACGACTTTAGTCGTGGGAAAGATAAACGTTAAGAAACATAACCGTCTTGACTTTCAGTTTGGAAAGATTTAATTACAGCCCACGACTTTAGTCGTGGGAAAGATAAACGTTAAGAAACATAACCGTTTCAACGGTTTTTAAAAACTAATTTATTAAATTTAAAAAAATGAAAACAAAATATTTTTTCTTAATACTCTTTCTTGTTTTTTCCATTAGTACAAATGGGCTTTATTCGCAGGATGATATAATCGGAAAATGGTGGGGTAACATAGACGTTATAAAAACGAAACTTATTATAATTATTTTTTTTCAGAAAGAGGATAATAAATACGAAGGCTCTATAGATATTCCCCAGCAATCAGTAAAGAATTACACCCTGTCGGAAATCGAATTTGACAAAAAAATTGTCAGATTTATCCTCGATGTTCCTAACGGGAAGGCAGAATTCGACGGAAAATATTACAAAGACAGTATTTCGGGAGATTTCAGGCAGTCGGGAATATCGGGAACATTTTTTCTGAGCAGGGCAATGGATGTAATTAAACCGGAAGTTACCGAAAAACCGCCTTATATCGAAGAGGAAGTAGTTTTCTATAACGGAGATGTTAAATTAGCCGGTACTCTTACGCTTCCCGAATACTCCGGTAAACATCCCGCTGTTATTATGATTACAGGCAGCGGTCCTCAGGACAGAAATGAGGAAATACTCGGATTCAAACATTTTCAAATTATTGCAGATTATTTTACAAGAAACGGTATTGCGGTTTTGAGATATGACGACAGGGGCGTAGGGGAATCAAAAGGCAAAACAATTGACGAATCTACTACAGAAGAATTTGCCGATGATGTCTTGCAGGCATTTCAGTTTCTAAAATCGAGAAAAGATATCAATCCGGAGGCAATCGGACTCTGCGGACACAGCGAAGGCGGGATAGTGGCGCCGCTTGCCGCTTCAAAAAATCCGGAAATTGCATTTATTATCTGCATGGCGGGTACGGGTGTAACGGGAGAAGAAGTTATAATCGAGCAGATGAAACAGATTCTGAAAGCTGAGGAAGTTCCGGAAGAGGAAATAAATAAAGAAATTGAGCTCTTGAAAAAAATGACGCAGGCTGCTAAAACCGATACGGGATGGGAAGAACTGAAAACAGAGATTATAAAAACTAAAAAGGAAAGTTTTGAAAAAATGCCGGAAGAAGAGAGAAAAAAAATTAAAGATGAAAATAAATTTATAGAGATAACAACCGAAGCGGAAATCAGCCAGTTAAAAACTCCATGGTTCAAATTTTTCATTACATATAATCCTGTCCCTGCACTCGAAAAAGTAAAATGTCCGGTTCTGCTTCTCTTCGGTGGTCTTGATTTTAAGGTACTTGTTGACCAGAATCTGAAACCGATGACCGAAGCACTCGAAAGAGGCGGAAATAAAGACGTTACAATAAAAGTTTTCGAAACAGGCAACCACTCATTTCAGGATGCCAAAACCGGCTCTATGAGCGAGTACGAAGTATTGCCGAAAGAATTTATGCCCGGATTTCTTGAATTTATGAAAGATTGGATACTGCAGAGAGTCTCTGTCTCGAGATAAACAAATACTGTATGCATCGAAACATCAAAAAATAATATTAACTAACAATATACTTCTATGAAAACCATAATTGAACCCTTCAGAATTAAATCGGTCGAGTACGTAAAAACAACTACCGAAGAAGAAAGAATTCAGATTCTTAAAAATGCGTATTACAACACATTCAGAATACCCGCGGAAGATGTACTGATAGATTTACTGACAGACAGCGGCACCTCCGCTATGAGTGCAAAGCAATGGGCGGCGATGATGGACGGAGACGAATCCTATGCGGGTGCACGGAGCTATTACAAATTTGTAAATGCAATCAATAAAATTTTCGGCTTCACGCATATTATACCCGTTCATCAGGGCAGAGCGGCGGAAAGAATTTTCTTTACTAACGTTTTATCCGTTATTGATAAAGACGGAAGATACCGTCCTGCTTCAGGTAAATATATTCCAAGCAACAATCACTTCGACACAACCCGTGCAAATATAGAATTCAACGGCGGTTCAGCGGAAGA
>Ga0194112_10005632_pt1 | contig 16775 bp, 16 predicted proteins | sample TA2MahC400mmetaG_FD_146191 | JGI IMG/M metagenome (GOLD analysis project Ga0194112, IMG submission 146191) | Freshwater microbial communities from Lake Tanganyika, Tanzania - TA2015016 Mahale Deep Cast 400m | ecosystem: Environmental > Aquatic > Freshwater > Lake | place: Tanzania: Lake... | reverse complement strand
TTCACAAGGAAATTTTTCAGCAGAGGGTGGAATGTCTTGGCAAGAACTCTTTTAAATCTAAAATTCAAAGATACCCAGGCAGGCGCCAAGTTTTTCAAGAAAAAAGTTAAGGAAGCTATAGGCACTGACTTCATCTGCAGGCATTTTGCTTTTGACGCAGAACTTTTGTTTAAAATAAAGGAAAAAGGATTTACTATCAAAGAAGTTTATGTTCCAAGCAAACATATGAAAGGAAGCACTTTCAAGCTAAAGCATTCTTTCAAGATGTTTAATGACCTTATGAAAGTCTGGAGGTCTAGACCTTGAAATATTTCTGCTTATCTTTTGACTTGGAAGAATTTGACATCCCAAAAGAGATTGGCAAAGATATAAACAAAGAAGAAAGTTTTAAAATAAGCTTAGAAGGGACAAAAAAAATTTTAGATCTGCTTAAAAAGCATAACATAAAAGCCACTTTTTTTGTAACTACAGAGTTTTATAGAAAATACCCTCAGCTTATAAAGGAAATAAGCAAAACGCATGAGATAGCATGTCACGGGGAGCACGACAAAGATTACGGAAAAATAAGCGAAAATGAATCATTCAAAAGCGTCAAACAAAACATGTTATTATTAAAGAAAGGAATCAAAAAGAATGTTATCGGCTTCAGGGCACCTAGGATGTCATCCCCTCAATATAAGGTATTAAAAAAAGCCGGATTAAAATATGACGCTTCTCTTCATCCAACTTATGTCCCTAGAAGGTACAATCACATGTTCAGCCCCAGAAAGGTTTTCAAAAGAGAAGAAATAACAATAATACCAACTTCCGTAACACCCATTTTAAGATTGCCTATAACATGGTTATGGTTCAGAAATTTAGGCCTGTCATATTCAAAAATGTGCACAAGACTATGTTTCCTAACAGATTCTTATGTCAGTATTTATTTTCATCCTTGGGAATTCGTCTCTTTGTCAAAATTAAATATTCCAACATTATTTAAGAGGAATACTGGGGAAGCGCTTTGTAATAAACTAAGAAAGTATATAATATGGTTAGTTAATAAGAATGTAAATTTTGTAACATTAGGCGATATTGCAAAAAAGTTAGAATAATATTTCTTTAAAGGTTCTAGTTTTAAGTTTCAGAATAGATTAACTGGTATATGACCACAACAGGTTTTGTTTTTTCTGCATCAAAAAAATATGCTTGCACAGGCACAGCTTTATCAGGATTGTTTTGCGGCCATGGATAGCTCCATTGCGGAGAACCTTCTATGCTTAGGACCATATATTTGGGTCTTTTTTCTAATAATTGTTCATAAAAATCTTCTTCATTGTCTACATGGAACCAGTAATGGACTTTTCGCTCTGAATAATAAGCAAACATAGGCTCCCCACTAGCGACTATGCTGTCACCTTCTTGAGAATTCGCTTTAATCCATTCCCCTGCTTGTCTAAACTGCACATAAGAATTAGCTTTTATTTTTATTAATTGGTCAGCGAATGTTAATTGTTTATACCCTACAAGAAACAGTATCATCATTATAAATATTATCCCTAAAAACTTATTATAGTTTTTAAGGAGGTCATTAAGTTTTACAAAAACCCATCCGATAATCATAAAGCAAGCAGGGTATATGTAAAAAAAGTATCTGTCTTCCACAAGACCAGCATAAAAAGCGAAGTATGAAAAAATTACCATAATCCATAAAAATACAAATAATTGTTTTTGGAGATTCTTATCTTTCTTTAAAAAATCCCACCCTATAGATATATTAAAGAGTATCATGCCCAGCCCTATTAACAAAGCGAGTATAAAGAATTGGCCCATATCGTAGGGCAATATATCAAATAAGTAAGGTATCGGGCTCATAAAAACTGTTGGCATGAAGCTGAGTGATTTTTTTAACATAACTTGGTGCATGTAAAAGCCGCTAGCCCCGAGTATAGGAATCTTGTTATAAGTATTATAGTACCATACCCCATAAGGAAGGAATACTAAGAAAAATATGCCAATAGATGCCCACAATTTCTTGTTTTTTAAAAATTTAAATCCCTCTGTCAGCAGGAGGTATATTAACAGTACTCCGCCTAAGGACCCGCCTGGGAATCTCATAAGCACAGAGAGTATAAATGCCAGTCCCATTAAGTAAAGGTAGAACCCTTTTTCTTCTACGTAGCCTTTCCAAAAAAAGTATATTGTGAATAATAAGAGTGTCATAGATGGTACGTCTGTCATGAGCCTGGAGGTATAGAACAAGTTTAGATAGTGGAATGATGTTAGGGCAGATGCTATAATCCCTACGTATTTATTGAACAGCATCTTGCCAATGGAATAGGTAAGCCATATGCCTGCTAAGGAGAACAGAAGGAGTATTATCCTAAATACGAGTTCTCCAGCGCCTAGTTTGTAGAAAACCACCCAGATAAAAGGCATTAAAGGGGGTCTTACAAAATGCAATTGAAAAGGTACACCAAAAGCCCATCCTTTAGCTGCACTCAAGTATTCTGCTTCATCATACCATACAGCTTGGTTTATAGTTAAGTATTTTAGCCTTAAGATTACTCCAAAGATAAAAATAGCTAAGAATAACAGATTGGTTTTATCTTCAAAAAATATTTTAATTTTTTGCTGGATTTCTTCTTTTTTCACTAAGGGTATTATTTATTAAGAAACCTTTATATATGTATCTGTTTTTCAGGGAAATTATGAATTGGAAAGGTAAAAAAGTTTTGGTAACGGGTTCTGCAGGCTTTATTGGCAGCCATCTGACTGAAAGGCTTTTAGGACTAGGTGCTGATGTTAGTAGTTTCATAAGGTACAATTCTAGGGATGATCTAGGTTTTATTAAATCCTTGAAAGACCCAGAAAAAATCAATATCCTAAAAGGGGACATAAGAGAGCTATCTACTGTCGAGGAAGCTGTAAAAGGCCAAGACATAATACTTCATTTAGCCGCCTCTATCAGCGTTCATTATTCAATACTTCACCCCTCTGAAGTTGTTGAAACTAACGTGATGGGGACATTGAATGTTTTAAATGCCGCTAAAGATGAGAATGTTGAGAAAGTTGTTCTCACATCAAGCAGCGAAGTTTACGGATCTGCTATTTACACACCAATTGACGAGAAACATCCTCTACAAGCACAGTCACCTTACGCCGCAAGCAAGATTGCCGGTGACAAGATTGCTGAAAGCTTTTACAAATGCTATAATCTTCCAATAGCCATTATAAGACCTTTCAATACTTTTGGACCGAGGCAGAGTACAAGAGCGGTTATACCTTCTGTGATAACCCAAGCATTGACACAAGATAAGATACTCATAGGTGCCACAAACACTTTCAGGGATTTTACTTTCGTAAGCGATACAGTTGAAGGCTTTATCAAGATGGCAGAGTCCCCTAAATCCGTAGGCGAAGTTGTTAACATCGGGTCAGGAAAAGAAATCTCTATAAATGACATGATAAAAAAAGTCATCAAGCTCACAGGAAAAGACGTTAAAATAGAAGTTGAAGAACAGCGTTTAAGACCGAACAAAAGCGAAGTCATGAGACTATTGGCAGACAATAAGAAAGCTAAAAAGATTCTTGGCTGGGAGCCAAAAGTCAGTTTCGATGAAGGGCTCAAAAGGACAATAGAATGGGTTTCTGATTCTATAAAAACTGACAAACCTGAGGGATACAAAGTTTAAGATGAAAATCGTGATAATGGCTGGAGGCTTAGGGACAAGGCTTAGGCCCTTAACATTTTCCATACCTAAACCTTTATTGCCTGTTGGTGAAAAGCCCATTCTAGAGATCATATTATCTAAATTAAAACAGCAAGGATTTAGTGACATTATACTCTCAGTAGGTTATAAATCTGAGCTTATAAAAACATATTTTCAGGACGGATCAAAATTCGGTGTCAAAATAGAGTATTTTGATGAAGAAAAAAGATTAGGCACTGCTGGTTCGTTAAGGCTGATAAAAGATAAATTTCATATCAATGAGCCGTTTGTAGTGATGAATGGTGATATAATAACAAAACTTGATTTTAAAAAAATGATTGACTATCACCTTGACAAAAAATCTGACCTAACAGTAGGCATAAAAAATCATAAGTCCCAAACCCCTTTTGGGGTTATACAGCTAGAAGAGGATGTTATAAAAGATATAAAAGAAAAACCAGTCCTAGAGTTTAACATAAGCGCAGGGATATATATTATTAGCCCCGAACTTGTTGATTCTATCCCCTATAATGAACCTTTTGACATGCCTATGCTTATCAAATCAGGTATAGGGCAAAATAAGAATGTTCTAGGTTACAACATAAAAGAATACTGGTTAGGGTTAGAGAAATTAAAAAGCTTCGATCAAGCTTCGCTACAAGAAAAAGAATGGAGTTAATTCTTGCTTTTTTTCTTCCAAGAAAAGCATTGCCTCAAAAGGCTATAAACTCCATTGGTGTAAACCTTTAGTTCTGAAAGGTTTCTAAGGTGTGATGCTAAATGAATTATATGCAAGGGCCGGAAATAAAACTGCATATTTGCCTTATAAACATATTTTTGAATGTCCTTGGATGAAAGATTTTCAAGTTCGACAACAGGATTCACCCCTATTGCTACAAAATCTTCCCATTTTTCGGAACCTTCAAACTTTGACTTGTAATGGGTGTCGTAAACTTCTGTTCCCGGGTATGGGATTAAAGAATTAAAGAATGCTAAGTCTGGCTTGAGTTCTTTTGCAAAACTTATCGTCTTTTCTATACTTTCTTTAGTTTCACCGGGATTGCCAAACATGAAAAAAGCTAAAGTTCTAAACCCTAATTCGTTGCTTATTTTCAATGCTTCTCTGCATTGTTCAGGTGTTATGCCTTTTTTTATGTTCTTTAGCACAGTCTCGTCTGCTGATTCTATCCCATAACCTATGGAATAGCATCCTGATTGTTTCATTAAGGATAGTATTTCTTTTGTTACTGTGTCAACTCGTGCAAAACAATACCAGTTTAGATTAAGTTTTTTGTCAATCAAAGTAGCGCATATTTTTTCAACTCTTTTTTTATTTACAGTAAATGTATCGTCTTGTATCACAATATGTTTAATGCCATAATTTTTAGTAAGGTGCTCTATCTCGTGTAGAACATATTTTGCACTATGGGCTCTAAATTTTTCACCCATCGTCAGGTATGAAGCGCAATAGGTGCATTGGTAAGGGCATCCTCTGCTTGTGAGTATAGTGGCACTTTTCTTGCCGAGATCTACATGTACGCTTAGCTTATACTTGCTCAGGTCTACAAGGTGTCTTGCAGGAAATGGTAAAACGTCTATAGGGTCTATAATCTTACGTGGTTTTGTTATTTTGATAACATTCCCCACCCTATAAGCTATGCCGTCGATACTTTCTGAAGATTTAATCTTGTTCTGATAGTAGTCACATATTTCGGAAAAAGAAAATTCACCTTCCCCTATAACGATTGCATCAAATTCTGGATGGTTTTTTAGTATTTGTGATGGTAAGGCAGATGCATGAACCCCCCCTAAGACTACAGGTATTTTGAGTTCTTCTTTGATCATTTTCGCTATGTCTGAAGCATTCCTGAAATTTGGCGTCGCGCAGCTTATACCCACTATATCTGGCTTATTTTTTTTCAAAAAGGATTTCATCTCTTCATAATTTAAGTTCTCAACTTCAGGGTCTAAAAGAATCACTTCATAGCCTTTTTTTAACAAGGCTGAAGCCACGTAACCCAAGCCTATCGGGAAATAACAGCCAATACCTGTCTTAATAGGGCCATACATGTCCTTATAAGGCGTGTTTATTAGGCAAACTTTCATTTTAGGATAGAGTTTAGTTTTTTATACACAATAAATTTTCCTATCTTAAGCCCGTCTAGAAGCGTTATACCTTTCTCTTCTTTGACTATAGAGACAGGAACTTCTTTTATTCTTAATTTTTTATCTATTGCTTCTAACAAAGCATCGCTTTCTATTTCGTATCTTGATGCGGTCAGTTTAAGATTGTATAATTTTTCTGCTTTGAAAGCCCTATAACCTGATTCCACATCTGTCACCCATTTGAATGTTAATAAAAAATGTAACATGTTCAATAAATAATTTCCAATTTTATTAATGTTTGATGTCTTCAGGACCCCTAAAAATCTTGAACCTATCACCATATCTGCTTCTCCTTCAATTATCGGCGCTATTATACGAGGTATTTCATTGGGGTCATGTTGGCCGTCAGAATCCATCAGAAGTATAATATCCGGGCTTAATGACTTGCTTAGTTCTATCCCTCTTATGACTGCATTCCCTTTTCCTCTTTTGTTTAAAAGCGCAGGCATTATTGCGCCAGATTTGGCTGCAATTTGAGCAGTATTATCAACAGAGCCATCTGGGACGACAATGACCCCTGAAGCATATTTTTTAACTTTTTGCACTAGTTCAAAAATATTTTTTTCTTGATTGTATGCTGGCAGTATTGCAATTATTTTTTCGTTCATTTTTTGATTAAATTGTCTAAATCATATATATAAGCTGAATCTTTATCAAAAATTTTGATGATATGGTTTGGTTTGTAATCTTTCTTTAATAAAGCAGTATCTATCCCCAATCCCTTCATATCTTCAGGGTTATCATTAGTAGACACATCGGTATGCACATACCTTACTCTACTTCCTTCAGGCTTATAATATTTTAGATAATCCTCTAATCTTGGTTCTTTTCCAGTCTGTTTCATAAAACTTGAATAAAACATCCACCAAAAGATATCGTCATTGTGACGCGTATAAAAATTATAAATCCCTGTTGGGAGAAAAGTTTCATCTTCTTTTAGCACCGAATCAAAATATTTGGTCACTGGTTTGGTTGAAAAACTGTAAAGGCTTATTTCACATTCCGCAGCATTAAACACAGAACAGTAAAGCGGATTTTTGTAAACCTGATGGAAAGGCGCGAAATAAAGTGAAAAAAATGATATTATAACATATAGTATCATAAATGTGGTAAAGTAAGTTTGTTTTATCTTTAAAGTGTTAAATATAGAGTATGTTTTGTTTGAAAAAGCAAGACTGGCAAGTATGAAAAATCCGAACATGAATGGCATCGCGTGCCCTACACTGGATACGACCCCCGATTTAAAGATTGTTACTATTAAAAAGCATAATAATAGCATGTAAACTGCAAATTTTTCTTGCTGTGTTTTATGTTTTTTAAAAATAATTTTAATAAGAATAAAAATAGAGAAGATATATATCAATATATCAATAAAATTTAGTTTTATCAAAAGCTCATTTATTAAATGGAAAAAATTACTTATTGAAAAGCCCAAGGTTTGGACGCCCGACCAGTTAAGGGAAGTCATGTAATAATAAGTGTCTAATAAATTTTTAATACTAAAATTGAAGAATAGCATCATGAAAAAGCTTGCTGAAAAAATTATAACAATTATGTTTATTAACAAACTTTTAATATTAACATTTTCCTTGACCTTATTCTCTAGTATTTTTAGATCTATCAATCTTAATAACTTATGTGTTATATGAATAACCTCATCTTTGTATTTTTCCAGTAAAAGCAGAAAAGAGAATATCATTAGTGCACCTATTGGAAATTTTGTGGCCCCGCCCAATCCTAAAAAAGCAAAGGCTATGAAAAAATATACATACTCCTTAAACAAACCCTTTTTCGCCTTATATCCCTTCCACAGGAAAGCGAGTGCGAATATCACAAAAGTAAATAGAATAATGTCTACTTTTAGTCTCCTGCTTGAGGCTAATATTTCTGAAAAAAATATAAAGAAAATTATAAAATAAGCTGAAGAATAAATATCTGAAAAGAATGAGAATGCGAATATTATCACCCCTATTAAGAATAATATTCCAAAAATGTATATCGGTGCCCAACAATAGTTCTCTGCATTTTTAACCGCTTCACCGATATATGCTGACCTGTCGGGGAAAAATAATGGTTTAACATTTGAAACTTTAGAAAAATCTTCCCCAGACGCCATACAACCGAGGCCTATAATATAATTTCCTAATGGCGGTTCAGTACTTACCAAACCTGGGAAATAATCATGAGGATAATAAGCGAATACTGCCGCAGGTATTGTATTCATATCGTCACTATTATAGCCCTCAGCACCGTAATCATCAAATCTTAAGTAAAAGCCGAGTATCAATGCCGCGATTAAAATTATAACCAAGATTTTATTATTTTTTAATTGAACCAAAACGTTTGGTTGAATACCTTCTTCTGTTTCGGATTCCATTTTATATTTTGGTTATTCTTTGTTTATAACTTTTTTTATCTCTTTTACCGTTGTTGTAGCGGTTCCTGCTTTTCCTACGACTATCCCTGATGCTATGTTTGCGATTTCTACTGCTTCTTCTATTGTTGCATTGGCAGTTATTGCTAATGTCAGTGCTGCTGTTGCTGTATCTCCTGCTCCGCTTACATCGTATACTTCTTTTGCCACTGTTGGGAAATTTTTTATCCCCCCATCTTTTTTGAACAGGGACATCCCTTTTTCTCCTCTTGTTATCAAGACGGTTGTATCAAGGTCTTTTACCAGATTTTTTCCTACTTTTTCTATCGGTGCTTTTTCCATATTGGCCATAGCCCTTGCTTCCGCTTCGTTAGGTGTGATTATTGTCGCATTTTTGTAATATGCTTTGTGCTGCGGCCTCGTGTCTATAATCACAGGAATATCATATTTTTTTGAGAGTTCGATTGTTTTTTTTACCAGGTCTTGAGTTACTAGTCCTTTTGCGTAATCTGATATTATCACGCCGTCCATTTTGCCTATGTTTTTTGTCAAGTATTTGATTATACCTTCTTCTGATTTTTTAGGAATATATTCTCTTGTTTCGTAGTCCATCCTTAAGAGCTGCTGGCCCTGGGCGACTATTCTTTGTTTGAGCGTTGTTTGCCTATGCTTATTCTTGATTAAGCCGCCAGTTTTTATGCCCTTTTTTTTAAGCTCTTGTCTTATTTTGTTTCCAGAATAGTCTTTGCCTATCACCCCCAATATATACGCTTTTGATCCGAGTGAGACTATGTTGTTTGCTGAGTTTCCTGCCCCGCCTGGTACGTATTCTTCTTTTTGTACTTCTGCTATCTGTATCGGGGCTTCCGGGCTTATCCTTTTTACACTGCAGTGGCTGTACTTATCAAGCATCACATCTCCAATTACTAGAATTTTCTTTTTTTGAAAATTGTCTAATATTTCTGTCAAGCTCATTTTTGTGTTTCCAATATTTTTTTTATTATGTCTGTTGTCGAATGCCCTTTTATCACGTCAAAAAGCTTTATTTGTCCGCCGTATTTTTCTACTGTCGGTCTCTCTATGCAGTCGTAGCCGTATGTTGATGCATTCACATGGATATGGGGTTTTACTGATTTTACGAATTTGATGCATTCCGGCTCATTGAAGATCGTGATGTAATCGGTGTATTGCAGTGCTGCTAGGACTTCTGCCCTGTATTTCTGGCTTATTATTGGTCTGTTTTCGGCTTTGTATTTTTTCACTGACTTGTCAGAGTTCACACCCACTATTAGTATATCACCTTGGTTTTTGGCATATTCGAAAAGCTTTACATGACCGTAGTGAAGCAGGTCAAATGTCCCGTTAGTGGTCACTATTGTTTTTCCTTCTTTTTTCAGCTGTTCCACTATTTTGCTCAGCTCTTTTCTTTTTTTTATTTTTTGGTTCATTTTAGCCCTTTGATTATTAAGTGGTATAATGTTGGTACTGTCCTTTCATGTTTTCCTTTGATGAAGTATCCTTCGCCGCTTATGGATGTCGGTCTTTTGACTACGTTTACTCTTGGCCTGTAATGGTCTATCATGTCTAGGTTTGCTGTCGTGAACTTCTCTACTTTGTATTCCAGGTTTCTTGCTATTGTCAGTGCTTTAAGGAAGACTTCTGGCAGTATCACTGCTGATCCTAAGTTTACCAAGACTCCTTCTTCCAGTTTGCTTGCGGATTCTGTGAATCTTTGGAAGTCTTTGTATGTTGCTCTTCCTGTCGCTTCTCCGCTGCAGTTGGGATGTTGGTGTATTATGTCTGTCCCTATTGCGACATGCACTGTTACAGGTATGTTTAATTCATAACCTGTTTTTAGTATGCTGTAGTTTTTATATGGAAAGTTTGAATCATGTATCAGTTTTCCTATTGTTTTTCCGTAGCCTTCGTAGCTTGTATTTAATGCATTATTCATCATGCTCCCCGTTTCCTCAGCCATTCCGAAAGTCCCGTTTTTGATGTTTTCCTGCACGTCTTCTGATGTTTCGCCTATCATCGCTATTTCGAAGTCGTGTATCGCTCCTGCGCCGTTTATGGCTACGTGTTTTATGATCCCTTTTTTCATAAGGTCAACTATGTACGGGCCCATTCCTGTTTTTATCACGTGGGCACCCATCATCAGGATTACCTGCTTGTCTTGCCTGTAGGCTTCGATTATCTTTTGTGAAAGGATTTTTAGGTTCTTGTTCTTTAATGGTTTGATTTTATCATCTAGTTTGGCAAGGTGTTCAAGTTTTACCAAGTTTTTCCTTTGGCTTATTGGTATTGTTTTTATTTTTTTGAAGTCGATGTTTCTCACCCTATTTTGTTGTTTTGACTACCTTCCATGCGTCTGTGTGCTGTTTCCTTGCTATTTTTGTGTCATAATACGTTAATAGCCACATGTACAGCCTTGCTTTGAAGAGCATGATTGTCCAGAACATTTCTTTGAAGCTTTTAGGGTATCTTAGCGCTTTTATCGGCCCTTCTGATGCTTCTTTTGAGAATGATTTCATCAAAGGCAATGGTTCTCCATTAATCCTTATCTGTTTGTAATTAACGTATGCCTTGGCTATCCTTCTTTTCTGCTCCATCCATTCCGTGAATGTTGCGGGGTATTTTACGTAAACTTTAGCTTCAGGTATGTATGATAGCTTGTATCCTTTTTTCATGAACATGTAAGGTATGTAAGCGTCTTCTGGCACGTCTCTTGGGAATTCTTTTACTATCCCGTTGCGGAAAGCGAACAGGTATCCTGAGCATGTGAAGTATTCTCCTTTTCTTGACTTTTCCAGCCTTGTCTGATGCGCACCTGCGTCTGTTAGCAAGTGGCTCCAATAGCCGAGCATGTTGTCTTTAGGATTGGTAGAGACAGGCCTGCCTGATATGCATCCGACTTTTGGGTCTTTGAATGCATCTAATATCTTTTTTATTGAGTTTTCACCTACGAAAACGTCTCCGTCAGTCAGTATTAGTATATCCCCTCTTACTTGCTGGAAGAGCATGTTCAGTGCCAGCATCTTTCCCTGTCCAGGATCTTTGAAGCGTTTTATTCTTTCATTTTTTTCTGCGTATTTTTTAACTGTCTGTGCTGTTTCTTCGTCGGGGCAGCTTACTATTAGTTCGTATTCTTGTTTTATGTCTTGGTTTAGGAAGGATTCTATTGCTTTGCCTATCGTTTCCGGTTCTTTGTATGCTGTTATTATTATGGATATCATAGTCTCATCCCGTATAGCTTAATGTCTGCTCTCTTCCTATGTGTTTGGTAAGCTTTTTTATAAAAGTTTTTGATGAAGTTATTGTGGGGCATGCTTATTAAGATATTTAGCAGCCCTGTTTTGTATATCCATGGATGGTCTACTGTTATTGCGAAGAGTTTTTGCAGGTGCTCTATTTTTTTCTTGTCCCTTAGCCTTAGTATTGATTTGTCGAAAAAACTTTTTTGTATGTTCTCAGGGTTTTCTTCTAACAGCCCTTTTTCTTCTGTGAAATTTCCCAGTTCTGTTCCCGGATAGGGCTGGAATATCGATACCCATGCGTAGGTCGGCTTGCAGATTATGTTTAATTTTAAGGTTTCTAATGCTTCTTTTAGTGTTTCTGTCGGCAATCCTATTATGTTTTGTGTCATCGTCTTTATCTTATTTTTTCTTAAGAGTTTGCTGGCGTTTAGTATCTCCTCATTTGTCATCTGCCTTTTCAACAGCTCATTTCTTATCCTCGAGTTTCCTGATTCTATTGCTATATGTACTGAATGGCAGCCTGCCTGCTTAAGCGCTTTGGCTATCGGCTCTGTCAGAAGGTTTGCTCTTATGTGGCAGTGGAACGGCAGTTTTATTTCTTGTTCGTATTTTTTGCAGAACTCTTCTATCCATTCATGGTTGAGTATTATCGTGTCGTCCTGGAAGTAGACGAATCTTGTAGGATATTTTTGTACAACTTCTTTGATTTCCCGTATTACGTTGTCGACACCCCTGTATCTTACTATTGGCCCTTTGCCTTTGTATAAGTCATGGTATTGGTGGTTGAAGCAGTAGGTACATTTGTACGGGCATCCTCTCGTTGCTATAAAATGCTTTATAGGATTATTTTTTTGTTCTTCGTATTTGTATATTATCTCCCTGTCAGGGTGTTCTATGCTGTCTAAATTTTTTATGTATGACCTTACCGGGTTCCTATGTATTTTTCCATTCTTTTTAACCCATAAGTTTTTGATTTTTGTTATATCTTGTTTTTTTTCTAATTTGTTTGCCAGCTCTACTATCGCTTCTTCTCCCTCCCCTATGCAAATTATGTCTAGTTTTTCTTTTTCTAGGGTTTCAGGCGAGAATGTTATGAACGGTCCACCCATGAATGCGATTATGTTGTGGAATTTTTCTTTTATCTCGTTGTTCAGCTTGAAATAGTCGTGTTGGCTTCCTGTTATCACGCTGTAGGCTATTATGTCTGGCTTCCATTCTTCTATCTTTTTTATGTAATCCTCTTTTGTCGTTATCAGGTCGGTTTCGTGCTTGGCTTTCTTTAACTGTGCTGATAAATACATTATCCCTAAAGGTTCTATTATGAAGGGCTGTGTTATGAATAAGGTTTTCATTTTCTTAATAGCTCGACTGTTGCGTCGTAGACTTCTTCTACTGTGATCATGTCCATGCAGTTAGGTTTCTTGTCGCATTTTGTGTTGTAGCATCCTGTGCAGTCCAGTTTTGGGACTATTTTCTTTCCTCTGCCGTAAAGCTCTATTTCCCTGTCGCTTGTAGGTCCGAATAGTACGACTAACGGCTTTTTCATTGCTATTGCTATGTGCATAGGTGCTGTGTCACCGGTTATCACTAAGTCGCAAAGATTGATCAGGTATGAGAATTCGCTTAGGTTGTGGTAACGGGTGGCGTCTATGATTGGTATTTTTACTTGTTTTTCTATTTCGTAGGCGTTTTGTATGAGGTGCTGCCTGTAAAGGTCGAAATTCCTTTCAACTTCGAATAGTCCGCCTAAGAGTATTATTTTTGCCCCTAGTTCGTAGCTTAGCTTGTTTATGAGTTCTGCGAATTTTTCGGTATGCCATCGTTTTAATGGCCATCTTGGTGATGCTCCGGTGTTTATCCCTATTATCGTGTCGGTGGCTTTTATGTCGTATTTTTTGAGGAAATCCGCGGCGAAGCTTGAGTTTACGTTTTTTAGTGATACGCTGTACTCTTCCCCGCTATAAGGCAGCAGTATGGCTTCGAACATCATCTGCTGGTAGCTTTTCTTGTTCTTCCTGTTCAGGTTGTCGTTTAGTCCGTTTTCGTACAGGTATTGTGCTTCTTTGTTGAATGGTAGTGTTTTCCCGTTTTCGTCGCATCCGAAGCCCAGCCTTTTGTCTGATTTTACGAATGTCGCTACTGCTGTGCTGGGCATGTCCTTGTCCAGGCTTATCACCAAATCGTATTTTTCTGTCTGCAGTCTTGCTAAGGTATCCTCATTGTATATGAGAACCTCATCTAGTAACGGGTGTCCTTCTAATACCTCTCTCGAATCTTCTTTTATAAGCCATGTTATATGGTGGTTAGGGCATTTTTTCCTTAAGGTGGGGAGTATCGTTGTAGTCCTTATAACATCCCCTAAAGCACCTATTTTGATTATTAGTATCTTTTTTTGTATTGGCTTGTAGAATTTGCAATTATCACAATCTTCTACCTTGTGAGTCTTATGATAAGTACAAGGTATATGCCCTTTGAAGTGCTTACATTCCCTTTTTATGCTTAAACTCATATAACACACCTAATGGTATGAAATGTTCATACCAAAAGCCTTTTTAAATATTTGTATAACCTAATAATCAATTATTCATTCAAGAAAGGTTTAAAAAGTATTCTATGTTCATACTTCCAGAAATGAGAAAGAAAAAAATAGCAATATCCATCGATGAACCACTATTAGATATAGTTAATTCTTACATTGATAGTACAACTATCCGTTCCACATCACAAGCAATAGAGGCTTTAATAAAGCAAGTTATAAAGCATGCACCGATAACAACGGCCATAATTCTTATCAGTGAAAAAGACCAGCATTATCTTTTAGAAAAGATTGAAAAAAAACCTTTGATAGAATGCCATATCAGTTTCCTTAAAAAATTCGGAATCAACCAAGTTTATTTAGTCACAAGAGAAAATGAGTCATTAAAGAAAAAAGTTTCAGAATTAAGCAAAAAAATAAAAATAGAACTAATAAATGAAGAAAAAGGTACTGGAACAGCAAATGCTTTAACATTAATAAAAAGTAAAATAAGGAACGATTTCTTAGTTATTAATGGCGATACTTTTAATGATTTTAACCTTAAGAAAATGATCAATGAACACATAGAGAATGGTAAGACCGCAACAATCGGACTGATAAGCAGTACTTCCCCTCATAAGAGGGGTGCAGCCATATTAGAAGGTACAAACATCATAGACTTCAGAGAAAAACAAGAAACCAATTCTAATGTTATCAATGCAGGAGTATACATTCTAAAACCTAAAGTTTTTGAATATTTCAACAAAAAAACCAGGAGTATAGAGTATGATGTTTTTCCGATATTAGCAGAGAATAAAGAATTGCAAGGGTTTTTTACTTATGGAAAATTCATTCACTTGCCTGATCAGCCTTTTTAGAGGATTATTTTTGAACTTCTATATAAACTTTTAACGTTCTTTCTGCTATCTTATCCCAGTCGTAGTCTTGTGCTCTTTTCCTGTTGTTTTTGCTTATCTTTTCTGATAGGTTTTTATCATTTAGTATAATCAATATTTTTTCTTTAAGTGCGTTTACATCTCCATAATGCACTAAAAATCCGTTGTCTGGTTCTATCATCTCGTAAGGCACCCCGTTTACAGGTGTGGCTATTATTGGTAATCCAGAGGCCATGGCTTCGAATAGTGTTAAAGGTAAACCCTCTCTGTAGCTGGGTAAGACATAAACGTCTGCTGCTTGGTACATCTTTGCTATTTCTTTCTTGTCTCTTGTAGGGTCTAGCAATATCATGTTTTTTTCGCCTTTGATTATTTCTTCTACTTTTTGTTTTGCTCCTTCATCCGGACCACGGAATATGAAATATATATCTTCCCTTTCTTTCAGTATTTCTTTGCCTGCCAGTGCTAGTTTGTCTGGTGCTTTTGTCGGGTTAAGCCTTCCGAAGAATAACACGACTTTATCTGTTTCTCTTATTTTTAGATTTTTTCTGAAATCATTGTTTTTTATATGTTTTAGAAGGATTTTGTCCATGCCGTTAGGTATTACTTTAATCTTGTCTTTGGTCCCGCCGTATTTTTCTATGAACTTAAGTTCCCATGGTGTTATTGCGATTATTTTGTCAGACCATTTAAAGCTAAGTCTTAAAAGAGTGGGGTAGGTTAATGCCACCATAATCCTTCCTAATAATGACCTGTAGCCTTCTGTCCATGGACAATGTGTTGTATGGGCATGAGGTATTCCTTTTAATTTAGCTATTAGTGCTGCGAAGAAGACATAAGAATGTCCTGAAACATGGGTATGTATTACATCAAAGTCTTCCTTCCAGAGTTTCCAAAGTATTGATGGCCAGAATGTTGCAAAATTAGCTATTGTGAACCAGTTATGGCACCTGTGCACGTAGACACCGTTTATCTTTTCTTCTTTTAATCGTAAGGTATTATATTTATCTGAGTCTGAGCAATAAACATGCACTTCATGCCCTTGTTTCACATACCTTTCTGCCAATTCTTCTACTACCTGTTTTACCCCGCATATTGCTGGTGTGTAGAATGCTGTTACAAGCGCGATTTTCATAATTCTCAAAAAGAATGTTCAGTTTAATAAGTTTTTGGATTAAGAATTAAAAAATAAAAAAGAAGTAAAAGGTTTTTATTTTACAGTGAAGCAAGCCCCAGGTGTTAAATAACTCTGTGTTGAATAGTCGTATACTCTTCCGCAATATTCTCCTTTCCAGTCAGCAGGTATTCTGTAGTCCGCCCATGTTATCCTATTGGGTCTGCATTTGTCTCCGCCGCAGTTCTGGTCAAGTTCTATTCTTGCCACTCTTGCCCCGCCACTCTTCCTGTAGATTGCCATGTTTCTGCTGCACCCTTCTGAGCCTATTTCAACAGTAAAGTATACTTTTTTTCCTGCAGTTACTGTGGGGTTGTCCATCTTTACCACGCTCGGGTCTGTGGACACGTAGATTTTAGAAAGCACCGCTTCTCCTTCTCTGAAAGGGTTAGAAACGTATTTCCCTGTAAACTTCTCGAAATTAAGCCCAACCAGTACTGCCACTAACAGTATAGAAAGGACCATTACAGTCATTCTTTTATCCAATTCCATTTTGCCTTATCCTCCACATTTTAAAATTATTATAGACAATATACTATTGAATAGTGGTGTTATATAAAACTTTCTTTTCTCTCAGTATCTCCGAATGTTATTTAAGGTCTTCGTTTTTTAGTTGATTTTTTGTTTGGGTGTGTGGGATTTAGAAGGTTTTTGTTGTGTGTTGTTGGTATGTTTTTCTTCTAGAAATTGTTTTTTGCATA
>Ga0194112_10005629_pt1 | contig 16779 bp, 8 predicted proteins | sample TA2MahC400mmetaG_FD_146191 | JGI IMG/M metagenome (GOLD analysis project Ga0194112, IMG submission 146191) | Freshwater microbial communities from Lake Tanganyika, Tanzania - TA2015016 Mahale Deep Cast 400m | ecosystem: Environmental > Aquatic > Freshwater > Lake | place: Tanzania: Lake... | reverse complement strand
CGGGTTCGGGCGCCGGTTCGGGTTCGGGCGGCGCGTCGGGTTCGCGCTCCGGCGTGGGCGGGTCTTGTGGGAGCGGACCCTCGCCGTCCCGGTCCGCATTCTCTGGCGAGTCGTCGGGGTTGTCTGGCGCGGCGGGTTCGGGAGCGCTTCCGGGCGGGTTCGGCGCGGGTGTCGGGGCGCTTTCCCGCTCCCGCTCCCGTTCGGGCCGGGCGGCGTCTTCATGCCGCCGATGGCCGAAGCGGGGTTGCAGATCGTCGGGGTTGAAGTCGGGATACCAGCGCCGGACGTGGTCAACGGCGCCTTGCAGCTTGGCGGCGTCGCCCCGGTTGCGGACCGCCTCAAGACATGCGGTAATCAGATCGCTTGCTTCGCGGACCGTGGGCGGGTTCGGGTGTTCCCAGAACTTGCGCAAGGTGAGGCGAAAGAGCATGCCCCCTTGCTTGTGAGTCAACCGATTCCCCATTGACGATACTCCCGTCGTGTGGTAGTCTACTCCTGACGGCGATTCTCGCCGTCGTGTGGCCCCGCCGGTCTTGTTCCCGCAAGCCGGCGGGGTTCTGCTTCATTGGCGACTCCTTACAAGCGGGCGCGTGTCCACACGCACTGTCCACACATATTATACACCAGATTCCCGGCTTGTCAAGGGGCCGGGCAAGATTTTTTTTCGCTTGCTCGTTCGGGCCGTCCGGGCGGGAGCGGCGCCGGAAGCGGTCCCAAGGCACTTGGGAACCCCGTCTGAACCGGCCCGAAGCGGGTCGGGAACGCGCGCGAAAGCCGGCCGAATCCCGCCTCGAACCGGCGCGAGCAGGCCGGCCCTTGGCGGCGCAGCGCCCATCGCGCACGCGCGTTGCGGGGTCATTGCCGAATGATCCCCGCCCAGTGTGCGTCAGGCGCCCCACCCAGCCTGATCGGAAAAAACCCCCCTGAGCGCGCGACGAGGCGTAAGTTGCCGCGCGGGTCCGCCAAAGAAAACGCGGTGTAGCGCTCTGCTTGACCCATTGGCGAGGGACTCCCATGCCCAAGGGGAATCTTGCCCGACCCCCGGCGGGCGAGAAGGCTTGGCCGCGGGGCGCTATCTCGCGTCACCAGTCGGACGAGCGGCCCAGGATGCTCCCTGGACGCCCCACGTCAAGCGAGAGGGCGACAGACAGGGGCAAGGGGGGATTATGGGGGGAATGGGGCTTGAGGGCCTGAGTTGACTACATGGACACCATGCGCTAATGGAACATGCCATGACTACAGAAGCAGACTATCACAGGTGATAGCGCTATGCGGAAGAAGGGAAAGCATGAACTGGTAGGTTCGGTGTGGCGTCCGCCCGCATGATCTTTCGGCCAAGATGCAGGCGAGGGAGGGCAGCTTGGACCATCCAGGTGGGGAGGGGGCACCGGACTTGCGGTCGCTGGGCTGCCCTCCCAGAGTCATCTGGTTCAGTCGGGTTCCGGGGCGCCTGTCGGCGCCAACCGGTCGGCGGATGGTTCAGCCCCGGTCGCGGGCGGAGTCGAGTCCTGTCGGCCCACTCCCGCACTTGACAGGCCTTGGCTATTGCGCACAATGGCAGGCAGGGGGAGGCGCCCCCATCGGGGGCGCCGAGGCATAGGTCTGCCGGATGCGGTGCGGGTAGTGGAAGCGGACCGATGCTGACCATGTACCTGCCAACTCCGGTGGTAGGCTTGGCGCAGGCGTGGGCCAGAGGGCACAATGCCAGACACCGAGTTGAAGCCAGGTGACATCGTGGCGGGGCTGGAGCCCGACGAGCATGTCGAGGTTCGCCACGTTGCGCCCTTTGCCGGCAAGACGCTTGTTGTCGGCGTCACGGTCACGACCCGCCGGGAGCTTCGCCGCCCGCTCGGGCCGGAGGAACTGGCCCGCGTGACGGTCGTGCGGGGCACAGACTACGCCTACGACGGGGACGCCGAAGCCTTCCTGCTCGGCGTCGAGGCCCAGCGCATCCGCATCGCCTACCAGTTCGACCCCCTCTTTGCCGTCAACTCAAGCGTGGTGGACATCGTGCCCCACCAGGTCGAGGCGGTCTACCGCTACCTGCTGCCCTTGCCCCGCATCCGCTTCCTTCTGGCCGACGACACGGGCGCGGGCAAGACCATCATGGCCGGCCTGCTCATCAAGGAACTGATCTTCCGCCGAGTCCTCAGCAAGGTGCTGATCATCGCGCCAAGCGGCCTGACCAAGCAGTGGCGAGAGGACGAGATGCAGGCGAAGTTCGGCCTCACCTTCCGCCTTCTCGACAGGGCATCGTTTGAGGCGGAGCCGGGCCAACTCGCCCGCGACGAGGGGCTGTTCATCACGTCGGTTGACTACATCGCGCGCGACGACCGCTGCCTCAAAGCGGCGAAGGATACCCTGTGGGACATGATCGTCGTGGACGAGGCCCACAAGCTCTCCGCCTACGAGTATGGCGCAAAGGTAGAGCGCAGTGGCCGCTACCAGGCAGTCGAAGCGCTTGTGGACTCCACTGACCACCTTCTGTTCTTGACGGCAACCCCGCACCGCGGGCGGCGGGACACATTCCGCCGCCTACTCATGTTGCTCGACCCCGACCTCTTTCAGAAAGACGAGCACGTTACCGAGCGCGTCCGCGAGGCCGTTGCCACGTACACGACCCGGACGGAAGCCTTTGAGGGCGAGGGCAGCATCAGCCCCGCCCGCAATCGCTTCTTCCTGCGGCGGCTCAAGGAGGAGATGATCAACTGGGACGAGCGACCCCTTTTCGTGCCCCGCCACACCAAGACGACCGGGTACGAACTCACGCCACAGGAACTCGACCTATACGAGGCCGTCACCCATTACGTCCGCTCTCACCGCAAGGAAGCGAAGGCGAAGCGGAACCGCAACGTCGAGCTGACCCTTGTGGTCATGCAGCGGCGCCTTGCCAGCAGCATCTACGCTATCACCCGCACGCTGCGGAACCGCCTCGATGCGCTCGATTGGGCGCTGAGGGTGATCAACGACCCGTCCCGCACTTCCGCCGAAAAGAGGCGGCTGCTTCGCGGGGAGGTCGAGGACGTGCCGGAGGACATTGCCGCCTACGAAGAACTCAATGAATCGCAACGAGAGGACATAGACAGGCGCATCTTCCGCCAAGTCCTCAGCGATGACCCCGAGAAGGTGCAAGCCGAACGCGACGAGGTGGCCCGCCTTCTGAGAATGGCCGAATCGCTCCGCAACCACCCCGAAGCCAAGTTCACCGAACTCCTCAAGGTCCTCGACGAATCCGACGTGATCCGCCGCGACGACGAGAAGCTGCTGATCTTCACCGAGCACCGCGACACGATGGAGAATCTGGCCGAACGGCTCCGCAATAAGGGCTACGCCATTGCCACCATCCACGGCAGCATGGACACCGACGCCCGGCGGCAGGCCCAGAAGGACTTCCGCATCCGCGCCAAGATCATGGTTGCCACCGACGCCGCCGGCGAGGGGATCAACCTCCAGTTCTGCCGCTACCTCATCAACTGGGACGTGCCCTGGAACCCCAACCGCCTTGAACAACGCATGGGCCGCATCCACCGCTACGGGCAGAAGGACACCGTGGAGGTCTACAACCTTGTCGCCACCAATACCCGCGAGGGCGCGGTCCTCGACAAGGTGCTGCGCAAGCTCGACGTGATGCGCGAGCAGATGGGCGACCGCGTATACGACGTGATTGACGAGTTGTATGAGGACGTGCCCCTGGTGGAACTCATCGAGCGCTCGATTGACGCCGACGACCCCGCCGGCGTGGCCGACGAGGCCGAGAATCAACTGAAGGACGAGGCCGGCCGACGCCGCAAGGCCGACGACCTCATAGCGCTCCAACAGAAGCGGACACTGACCTCCCACCTCGACCTTCGGGAGGCCCAGAGGCTCCGCGACGCATCCGACGAGCGGCGGCTTCAGCCGCAGTTTATCCAGCGCTTCTTCACTGCCGCCTACCATGCCGCCGGCGGCACCATCGTTGAGGACAAGTTCTTCCCCGTCTACCACGTCGGCGCCACGCCGAGCGGGGTCATGGACGCCGCCCGCCGCCTGCGCCTCCCCGTCGCCGACCCGCACGAGACGCCGTTCGTCTTCGACAAGGAACTGGTCAGCGTCGCCAGCAAGACCGCCATCCCGGAAAACACGCGGCTTCTCGGGCCGGGCCACCCGCTGTTCGACGCCCTGATCGAGTGGGCGGTCCACCGCGCCCAGGACGCCTTTGCCAGAGGCGTCACCCTGGTGGACCCGAACATTGCCGACTCACAGCGAATGTGGCTCGTTTCGTCCAGCATCGAGGACGGCCGCTCCGAGAGGAGGAGGCGGGTTGCCCACGAGCAGTTGAGCCTGGTCCTTGCCGCCCCATCGGGCTTGAGGGCCACCTCCCCCGCGAACCTGTTGAACTGCACCATGCCCGACGCCCCCGCCGAGCGTCCCGCCAGCGCCGGCCCTTCCCGCGACGACGTGCAGGCGTGGGCCTTTGAGCACCTTACCGAAGCCCAGCTTGAGCGGGTCCGCAAGGATCGGGAAGCCGAATGCGCCCTGCGCCGAGACTACCTTGAGAAGACGTTCACTGACCTGATCCTCGACCTGCAAGAGAAGCTGATCCCCTTCCAACAGGCCCAGCTTTTCGGCGAGGACGACCCGGAGGAACGCCAACGCCTTGAGCGCCGCATCCGCCAACTCCAGGTCCGCAAGGCCGAACGCTTGGCCGAGCTTGAACTGATGCTCCGCCTGACGGCGAACCTGCCGAACGTCGTCACGTCGGCCCTGATCGTGCCCGCGCCCGTGGCGACGGCGGAGCACGAGGCCAAGCAGCCCCCTCATGGCGTGCCCATGCGCCGCGACGATGGGATAGAGCGCATCGGCATGGAAGTCGCCATGCGCTACGAAACTGGCCGGGGCTGGACGCCCCACGACGTTTCCGCTGACGGCGAGCACTACGACATCCGCTCCGAATCCCCCGCCGGCGACAAGCGCTTCATCGAGGTCAAGGGCCGCGCCGAATCCGGCGCCATCATCCTCACCGGCCCCGAACTCGACAAGCTGCGCCAGCTTGGGCCGCGCGCCTGGCTCTACGTCGTGACCTTCTGCAAGGCAAACCAGCCGCGACTCCGCACCATTCAAGACCCCATCCCCAAGCTCAACCCCGAAATGCTCTACCGCCAGGTGCAATTCGTCGTGGCCGAACCCGACTGGTCAAGCCAGGGAGAGGAAGTGTCCCAGGGAGGAGAGCGGGCATGATCGAGGCATTCCTGGCAAGGGACGAAGGGAAGACCTTGGAGTTCAAGGAGAACTGCCGCCCGCTCCGCCGCATAGTGCAGACCGCTGTGGCCTTCGCCAACACGGCCGGCGGGACGATCATCCTGGGCGTCCGTGACAGGACGAAGGAGGTCGTCGGCCTCGGCGATCCCCTGTTGGATGAGGAGCGGCTCGCCAACGCTTTCGCGGACAGCATCCGCCCGCTGCTGATCCCGGATATCCAGGTCCACGCCTGGCGCGACCGCCAAGTGGTTTTCGTCTCGGTCCCCCACGGCGTCGGCCCCTACTATGTCCGATCCGAAGGCCCGGAGTTGGGCGTGTACGTCCGCCTCGGTTCGACCAACCGTGCCGCGGGACCAGAGATGCTGGCCGAACTCCGGCTCCTGGCCCGGAACACCTTCTATGACGAACAGCCCTGCCCGCAAGCGAGCTCTGACGATCTGGATGTCAGAGTAGCGTCAGAGCTCTTCGCCGCCGTGTCCCGACCGTTGACCCCGCCGAAGTTGCGGTCATTGGGACTCCTCGTTGAGCAAGGGGGGCGAGAGGTCCCCAGTATCGGCGCGGTGCTCCTGTTCGGCAAGACGCGCGAGCGCTTCTTCCCTTCAGCCGCATTACGCTGCGCTCGATTCCTGGGGAAGGATACCGCCCGGTTTCTGGATCAGGCCGAGATTGACGAGCACCTGCCGAAGGCGGTGGACAGCGCGGTGGCGTTCATCGAGCGCCACACGCGCCAGGGCATCGAGATCGGGCGAGTCCGACGCCGCGACCTGCCCGAATACCCCGTCGAGGCCGTCCGCGAGGCCGTCATCAATGCCCTCGTCCACGCCGACTACGCCATCGGCGGGGCGGGAACCAAGATCGCCATCTTCGACGACCGCATCGAGATCACCAACCCTGGGCTACTCCCCTTCGGCCTCACCTTGGAGGCAGCCCTGGCCGGCGTGTCGCGTCTCCGCAATCGCGTGATAGGCCGCACCTTCCGCGAACTTGGGCTAATCGAGCAATGGGGTTCGGGACTCGGCCGCATCATCAGCGCGTGCGCCCATGCCGGCCTCCCGCCCCCGCGATTCGAGGAGCTTGCCGCCAACTTCAGAGTCACGTTGTTCAGCGAAAGGGTGACGGCCCCGTCCCGGCCAGAGTGGCAGACTCAGTTGTTGGCGCATCTTGCCAAGGAAGGGCGTATCACGACGCAGGCGGCCGCGCGGCTTTGGAATGCCTCCGCGCGCACCGCACGCAACCGGTTGCTCAAGATGGTTGAGAGGGGGTTGATCGCCGAGATCGGACGCGGCCCCACTGACCCCTACCGCGTCTATGTTCCGAAGGGAGAGAGAAGTGGCTGATGGTGCCCACTCCCGAATGACCGTCCCGCCATCATCGCACTATTGCTTGGCGGCGTGGGGCGGCACATCCTCTGAAAAGAGCTCTGAAGAGGGCGCCTTCAGAGCTGCTTCAGAGCTCTCGGCCGCGGCCATGATGGGGTGTGCCCCAGCTTCCGGGCCGAGCGGCTGGGAGACGGCTCATGCCTGAACAAGCCTGTCCCCGCCTCATCGAGGTCGCCCTGCCCATCCGCGAAATCTCCGCAGAGAGCGTCCGCGACAAGAACATACATCACGCCCATATCTCACATCTTCACATCTGGTGGGCACGGCGTCCCCTCGCCGCCTGCCGGGCCATCGTCTTCGCATCTATCGTCCCCGACCCCGACGACCCAGGCTGCCCCGCCGACTTCCGCAGCCTGGTCCTCAAGCACCTCAAGGACGACGTGCCGCAGGCGCTCCGGGGCTACCAGCGCGGCAGGAAGTACGTGAAGGACGCCGACCCGTACCGCCCCTACGACGGCATCCCCGACACCCCGCGCAACCGCCTCCTCACCTTCATCGCCAAGTGGTCCCCCGAATGGCTCGACTTCGAGAAGGGCAAGCGCCCAAAGCAGCCCCCGCCCAAGGAGATGCTCGACGACCGCTCCCTCGTGAAGTGGGAAACGAGCGACCCCGAGAACGAGCGAGGGCGCGTCATTCTGGGCATCGCCCGTGACCTGGTCCGGGCGGCTAGGGGCGGCGAAACGCCCAGCCTCCTCGACCCCTTTGCGGGTGGAGGAGCCATCCCCCTGGAGGCTACTCGCCTGGGCTGTCGAGCCATCGCTAACGACTACAACCCCGTAGCCCACCTCATTCTCCGCGCCACCTGTGAGTTCCCGCAGAAGTATGGGAAGCGGGGAGTCCGCAAGGACGACTTCGGGCGCGATGTCCAGGTTCCCAACGTCCTGGCCTACGATGTGGAGCACTGGGCCAAGTGGATTCTTGGACGCGCGAAGCAGAGAATCGGCCACCTGTACCCACCCGGCAAGGACGGCAAGCCGGTCGTGGGCTACCTCTGGGCGCGCACGACGCCCTGCTCAAACCCCTCATGCCGTGCCGGAATCCCCCTTTTGCGGAGCTTGCTGGTCTGCAACAGGAAGACTAGTCGCGTGGCCCTTTCAATGAACGTAGATAGGGGGGATAAGGTGGTTTCGTTTGGGATAGTGCGCGGAAGAAGCATCAAGCGCACCGAGGGGACAAAGCCTGAGCGCGGCTCCGCTGTATGCCCGTTCTGTGACCAACCCACAACCGAAGGCGACATGCGGCGAGCCGGTTCCGATGGCAAATTGGGTGAGCGCATGGTCGCGGTGATCTGCGACACATCTGTCGGGAAGGACTACCGCTCAGTAGAAGGGGGGGATGAAGAAACTTACCTGTTGGCCCAGCGCGCAGCAGATCATGTCGAGCGACCATCCGAGAGGCACGCTGATGCGAATGATGCCGGGCTTAGGGTCCACAACTACGGATTCAAGACATTTGGCTCCCTTTTCAACCCACGCCAGTTGCTCTGCATGCAGTCGCTTAGCGGTGCTCTGCGGGAATGCTCGGCTAGACTCCACCAAAGCCTTGATTCGCCAGAGTACGCTGCCGCCGTGCAATACTATCTCAGCCTCTGGCTCGGGCGTGTGGCTATGTTCTCTACCAGCGTGGGGGTATGGAAACCCTCGGGGGAGTTCATCACGAGTCCGTTCTCAATGCAGGCCATCCCCATGGTTTGGGACTACTGCGAGGCGAACCCTTTTAGCGAAAGCACAGGGGGGGCACTAAGTCAACTTGATTGGGTCCTCCGATTCCTCCGTCGCGAGTCTCCCCCCCCCTGGGGCGGCTGCATACCCTTGCCAAGTGGTGTTGGGCGATGCTGGCCGACTGCCTCTTCCTTCGGGAAGGCTGGACTGTGTCGTGACTGACCCACCGTACTTCGACGAGATCGCATATGCTGACCTATCCGATTTCTTCTACATATGGCTGAAGCGGTTCCTGGGGGAGGCATCCCCAGCCGTCTTCGCAACGCCGCTCACACCAAAGGCTGATGAGGCCACAGCCCTGAGGCATCGCAGCGGGGGGGACTCCAGGCGAGCCAACGAGTGCTTCCGTCTGAAGCTGACAGGGGCCATGTGCGAAATAAGGCGCGCCACCAAGGGTCAAGCTGTCGTCGCCGTCATGTTTGCTCACCAGTCTGCCGAGGCGTGGACAGCCCTGATCAACGCGCTTCTGGATGCTGGCCTCAGCATCACCGCCGCCTATCCGATTGACACGGAGCGGAGTGTGAGGATGGTAGCGCTTGGGACATCGGCTCTCGCGTCCTCGATCACCGTCATCTGCCGCCCGCGGGTCGCTGGCAGCGCGGCTTCCTACAAGATGGTCCGTAGCGAGATTGAGGAAGCTGTCCACAAGGCCGTGAAGCGCTTCTGGGCCTATGGCTTTCGGGGGGCAGACCTGATCGTTGCTTGCTACGGCCCCGCCGTTGGCGTTTTCGGGAGACACGAGCGGGTGGAAAAGGCCGACGGGACGGCGGTGGGAATCCCCGAGCTTCTTGAGTTGGTTCGCTTCGCAGCCAGAGACGCCATCGCCGGCGAGTTCCGTGGGGACCACCTCTCGACGGTCTACTACGTCTGGGCCAACCTGTACGGGATCGGCGAGCAGTCATGGGACGATGCGCGGCTGGTGGTCCAGGTGGGCGGGGAGGGCGAAGACCCTATGGAGGTGGCGCGGAAGCGGGGCCTGCTTGTGGTGGAGGGTTCGCGTTGCCGTCTTGCTCTGCTTCGGGACCGCCTCGACCGTTCGCACATGGGGGATGATGAGTCGGCGCCGCTGATTGACAAGCTCCACCACGCGATGCGGCTGTGGCAGGAGGAGAAGCGGCCCGAGCTGGTGGCCTACCTGCGGGAGCACGGGCTGACCGACGACGCGCGGTTCTGGAAGCTGGCGCAGGCGCTCTTTGAGGTGCTGCCGCCCGGCGAAGAGGACCGCAAGCTGGCAAGGGTGCTCCTGGACGAGCGGGACACGCTTCGGGTCGAGGCGGGGCGGAAAGAGGCCGCGCCCCTCGGCCCGCTGTTCAATGGGCAGGGGGCGAAGTGATGGCTATGCAGTTGGACAAGGTGCGGGAACTCGTGAAGGGCTACGCGCAGGTAGTCGAGTGGGCCTACGCGCTGCCCCGGTTCATGTGGCTGCGGCTCGCCTCGAAGGGTCTCCGGAAGCGCAGATTGGGTATTCCGACCTTCGCGGTAGTGGGCATGTGGCTGATTCTGGGTCATGTGAGGCGCAAGCTACGCCTGATCATAAGCCACCTGAACACTGCGTTACTGCTGACCGAGTCCGCGGACGAGAGGAACCGCATCCTGGAGGAGGTCAATGCAGTAGAACGCTTTGCGGACTCCATCCCATCACGGACATTCCTCGGACGGGGCAAGGTGATACTTGCCGTGCTCTATACCTCTCTACTGCTTGCGATCCTCCCTTTGGCTAGCGATCACGTGGCAGCCCTATACGGGTTGGTTGGCGAAATACGCAATGCGGCCCGGCTTACACCTCCGGATGTTGGCCGCAGTATACCGAGGCCCATCGAGATGGTGGACACGTTGTTCCCTGTCATCGCGGTGGCGTACCTCTTGCCGGCCATCTGCGTCCTTCTCCCTGCATTCAACCTCAAGCGGTTCTCCCTCAATCATGGGGGGGCTCCGTTGGAGGACTACGGCTTCGACATCATCAGGAGGGACTGGTATGCTCGGGAGGGAGTCTACAAGATCGAGACCGCCGTTCTCGACAGACCCGGGGAACCCCAGCTTGACCTCATGGCTCTCATGGCGTTGGGCGCCGTAATGCTGATTGTTGCTGCGGTTGATCTCTATGTCCTTGTTGCCTTCAACAACCCAACGGACGTTCCTCTACCTTTGTTCCTGATGGAGGAGGTCTTCCTGACGGGGCCAGGACTCTTTCTTTACGTGCTCCCGAGTCTGCGAGCCTGGCGCAGGCGTTGCAGCAATTGAGAGGAGTGACTCATGGCATCGGTTGCCTTGAGGCCCTGGTTTGCTGTAGCGAAGCCGCACGAGGACATCCGCGAAGGGCGGCTGAGCGAGGCCGTGTTCGCCGCCAACCTCTGGCGCGTGGCGAATCCCGATGAGAACACGCCCGAAGTCTACCTGGATACCGACGCCTTCTTTGACAAGACCTATCTGACCGGCGGGTTGAAGAACGTGCTGAGGGCGGTCGGGCGCGCGCTCTGCGGCGGGGCCGACGCCGGCGACCGCATCCTGAGCCTACAGACGGCGTTCGGCGGCGGAAAGACCCACGCCCTTGTCGCGCTCTGGCATCTGGCGAAGCACACGGACAAGGTTCGCCGCCTTGCCTCTTGCGCCGCCGTGCGCGAGGCTCTGGGCGACTACTTCCCCAAGCGCGTCAAAGCCGTCGCCGTCTTCACCAACCAGGTCTGCGACGCGACCCAGGGCCGCAAGACGCCCGATGGGATTCACACGCGGACGCTTTGGGGCGAGCTGGCCCTGCAACTCGGCGGGGCAGAGCTTTACGGGAAGGTCGAGGCGAACGACCGGGCGCGGTCCGTGCCGCAAGGTCTGTTCGTTGACATCCTGCGAGAAGCCGCGCCGTGCGTGATCCTGTTGGACGAGCTGGCGGACTACTGCGTCGGGGCATCCGCCGTCGAGGTGGGCGGCGGGACGCTTGCCGACCAGACGATTTCGTTCGCCCAGCAGCTTACGGAGGCGGTGGGGCAGGTTCCGGGCACGGCTCTTATTGCCACGCTGCCCGCAAGCCACCTGGAGGTCGCGAGTCGGGAGAAGGGCGAGGACGTCCTCAACCGCCTTGAGCGGCGGTTCGGGCGAATGGGCGCCGACAAGAAGCCCGTGGCCGACGATGAAATCTACGAGGTCATCCGTCGGCGGCTGTTCGACACCATAGGCGACCCCACCGAGCACGAGAAGGTCGCCGAAGCCTACGCGAAGATGTATCAGGCGCACAAGAACGAGGTGCCGCCAGAGGCGGCGAAGGGAACCTACAAGGAGCGGATCGCTGCCGCCTATCCGTTCCATCCCGCCTTGATAGACGCCCTCTACCTACGTTGGGGGAGCCACGGGGACTTTCAGAGGACGCGCGGCGTGCTGCGGCTTCTGGCGAGCGTCGTCGGCGACCTGTGGAGCCGGCGGAACACCGAGACCATGACCCAGCCGCTCATTCAGCCGTGCCATGTGAACTGGACGCTTGACCCGCTGCACGCTGCCCTGACGCGATTGTGGGGTGCGGCGTATGAGGCGGTCGTCGCGGCCGATGTGGTGGGCAGCAAGGCCAACGCCGCGTTGCTCGACCAGGAGCGGGGCGGGGAGTACGCGACTGAGAGGGTCGTATCGGGGCTGGCATCGGCCATCCTGCTCGGTTCGTTCGGCGGGCAGGGGGAGCGGGCCGGCTACAGCACGAAGGACTTGCGAGTCTGCATCGGGCGCCCTGGCGTCAACTGGGGCTACACGGATAGCGCCCTGTTGCTGCTGGAGGAACGCGGCTTCTTCCTTCACACGGCAGGGGCCGGGAGCCTGGGGAAGCGCTACTGGTTCGGCACCAAGCCGACTCTCGTGAAGCTCCTGGCCCAGTACCGCGCGCAGTTCGCCACGCGGGACTTCGATCCCGAAGTCCTCGACACCCTCAAGGCCGAGGTGAAGCGTCTCAAGCCCGAGCCGGCCACATGGCACGTGCTGGTGAACCCGGAAGCCGATCTTGCGGAACAGAAGTCGCTCACGCTGCTGGTTTTGCCCCCTGATGCCGCCTACGCGGAGAACGGCGGCGGCCCGCACCTTCCCACGTCGCCGGGCGAGCAACGGGTTCTTGAACTGAGCCAGCGCTGCGGCAAGGGGGACCGGCACTACCGGAACACGCTCCTGTTCTTGCTCCCGTCGCCGCGTGGCCTGACACGGCTGCGGAACGCCCTGCGCGAGGTCGAGGTCCACGAGGCCGTTGGGCGCGACTACGAGAGCCAGTTGGACGACGAGCAAAAGCAGGACTTGGGCAAGCGGTTGGCGAAGGTGTGCGAGGCCGTGCCGGAGGCCCTGTGCGGGGCGTACATGCACGTCGCGCGGGTCGAGAAGCAGGGCGTGGTCGTGGTCCCGCTCAGCGAGGCGAAAGCCACGTTCGCGGACCACTTGCTGGCCGTGTGGAATCAGGTGGTCGAGGAGGACTGGGTGCTTCGGAAGGTCGGGAGTGTGACGCTCCAAGAGGCCGGCCTTGTGCCCAACGAGGGCGGCACCCGCATCAAGCAGGCTCTGGAAGCGTTTCTGCGCTACACCGACAAGCCGATGCTGGCAACGCGCGACGCCCTGTTGCGCGGCTTGGCGGATGCCTGCCAGCAGAAGCTCATTGGCATTGGGCGCGGCGTGAAGCTCGACGCGCTACAGGCCAAGTGGTGTGGCCCGTCGGGGCCGACGGACCTCTCCGAGGAAGGACTCTGGATCATTCCGCCCTTTGAGCCTGAGCCGGCGGAACCAGCGGGCGGGACGGAGCGCCCGGAGGAGCCGGGTGAGGGCAAGCCGGGGGGCGGGGAAACCAAGCCCGGTGGTGGCGGCGAGACCGGGGAGACCAAGCCCAAGCAGGTTCGGCGCGTCACGATCAAGGGCAGCGTCCCGGCGGAGAGTTGGGGCGATGTTTTCCGCTGCTTCGTCGGCCCCGCCGCGCGGATGGGCCTCAAGCGCCTGCGGTTGGGCATTGACTTCTGCCTTGAGACGCCTGACGGTCAGCCTTTGGCCGAGGACGACCCCAAGCTCAAGGCGATTCGGGAGTCCGTGAGACAACTGGGCCTGGAGGCCACCGAAGAACCGTAACCATTCCACCCGTGGTCCGGGAGTGTGCCGATGGCCCGACGCTACGGCGACGACCTCAAGAAGCGGGTGCGGCTGGCGCACGAGAAGATGGTGGCCCGGCATCCGAACGTGCCGCCGCTGGGCGACCACTGGGTCGCCGACCCTGGGTTGCGGTCCGGGCTGCTGAATGGCCGGCTCTGGTCCAAGGCTGAGATTCCGGAGTGTTCCCTCTTGCTCCGTAGGCGGTCCGCGTTGTGACACAGAAGGCGACTGGAACACACATTGTTGTTGTGGGGCTGTGACGCGCCCTTCGGCGAGATCGGCGCTAGGAGACCGCGATGGCGGCAGACGAGCACACAACGGAACCCGACCTCCAGGCGCTCTACGAATCTGAGAACCCCGACGACCTCTTTGAGTTCCAAGAGCGCCACATGGCGCCGCTCTTTGGGTTCTCGGCAGATACAATCAGGCTGGTGGATGAGATTCCCGAGATTGCCCACTCCGGCCTGAATGTCTTGGTGGTCGGGGATACAGGAACGGGCAAGGAACTGGTTGTTCGGAAGCTGGCGGAGGCGGCGCGCATCCCAGACGGGAAGCTGGTCTCCGTGAACTGCGCTGCCATTCCGAGGAACCTGGTTGAGTCGGAACTCTTTGGGTATGTCGCCGGGGCGTTCACGGGCGCCAACGCGGACAAGAGAGGCTACTTCGACGAAGCGAACGGGGGCGCCATCTTCCTTGACGAGATCGGGGAGTTGCCGCGGCACACCCAGGCCAAGCTGCTGAGGGTGATCCAGGAACAGGAGTTCTTCCGAGTTGGTGGGACGAAGCCAGTCCGTGTGCGGGTGCGCCTCTTTGCGGCGACGAGTAAGCTCGACAGGTTGAGAGAGGACATCCAGTGGCGGTTCCCGCGAACCGTGCGGTTGTTGCCGCTTGCGGAGCGCCTCTCGGACATGTTCGCCATTCTCCACGGCTTTCTCAGGAGGAAGCTCCCTGGGAATGAGGCGGAGTGGAGTTTCCGCCCACATGAGCTACTGGCGCTTCTGTACTCGGATTGGCCGGGGAATGTGAGGGAACTCCTCAATGTGGCGGAGCGCGCCGTGGCACAATGGGAGTTTTCTGGGCGCCCTTCACGCTGGGTTTCTCTCTGGTCTGCATTGATGTCGAGCCGAGGCCCAGTTTCTATGCACATCGCCAGGGAGATATGGCAAGCGGTCCGCAAGGCGGTCTGGCAGATGCCGGGGGGAAGGAAGGTCCTGCCCCGCCACCAAGGGTGGCAAGGGCCGGCCATGACCCTCCGGGAAGTAGTGAACCTATTCGGCTTCGCCGGGAAACACGCCCTTGACGAGGCAACGGACGGAGAACCTTCCGATGCCCCCTTGATCGAGAGGTTCGACGATTGCGTGGCGCACTTCATAGACTACTTCGGGCTGCCAAGATCGATCCCCCGTGGCCGCCGCGTGGCGTCAGGTAGCGCCAAGGGGTTGCAGTGGTTTGAGTTCGGCGGCACGGATTCGGAACCCCGCGCTCACGGCATGGGCACAGGCAAGGAGGCGGAGGAGGTACGGCAGGATGCCCAGTTGACCGATGCAACGTTTGCTGAGGTCGAGAAGCGGTACTTTCAGGAATTGAGGGGGAGATACCCTACGTTGACGTTGGCCGCGCGTGCTGCCGGCAAGTCGGCCTCGACAATCTCTGAGAAGCTGAAGAAGCTCGGCATTCCGGGATACCGAGGGCGACCTGGTCGCTTCGTTTCGGAGAACTCCAATGGGTGAGAGAGAGCCCCGCACTGACATAGGGACCGCGGGGAATCTTGACGACAACCCCTTCCGGATCACAGAGCCAGCGGAGTTGTTCGCTTACCAACGACGGCAGGCCAGAGCGACTGGCATCCACGGGCTGTCGGCATTCAGTTGCGCCTTGCGGAACCGGGTTGTCCCGGAGGTGGCGGCATCTGGCCTGCATGTGCTTGTTACGGGCGAGACGGGGACAGGCAAGGAGATGGTCGTTCGGGCCATCGCAAAGGCTGCGGGTCTTGGCGAGGATGGCGGTACAGGGAGACTTGTCTGTGTGAACTGCGCCGCCCTCGCCCCGACACTCATTGAGCGAGAGCTGTTCGGCAACGTCGCCGGGGCCTTTACCGACGCGCGGAAAGCACAGACGGGGTTCCTACACGAAGCTGACGGCGGGGCGATCTTCCTCGATGAGGTCGGCGTTCTGCCAGAGCATATCCAGGCCAAACTACTTCGCGTGATGGAGGAGAACGAGTTCTACCCCGTAGGCAGTAGCAAACCTGTCCGCTTGACAACCCGCTTCTTGGCTGCCAACTCAGAGGGGGGCAAGGTCCGTGACGATCTGCGGTGGCGCTTCCCGGAGCGAATCCATGTACCCGCGCTGAGGGACAGGTTCTCGGATGTGCTCACGATACTCCAAGGACTCCTTGACGAGGAGTTGGAGAAACGCCGCATGAGCGGGGAGGGGCAGCGCCTTGATGGTTTGCAGTGGGTGTGGCTGCCTGAGACCCTTGTCTACATGATCGCGTCGCATTGGCGAGGGAACGTCCGCGAACTAAGGAATGCCGCTCAGCGCGCAATCGCCCGATTGGGGGAGTCTCCGAGAGGACCCGTCCTGCGCTACTCCCCGTTCGAGCAGGGCGGCGTCTCTGTCCTGGAGGGTGTGGATAGCAGTGTGGATGACTTCTGGGATGCCCTTGTCACATGGTATTCGGCGACCCCCGCGCGAACCAGGAGATTGGACGGTGCCCGGCTTGTGCGTATGGGCCAGATGATGCTGCTCAGGGATGCTTTGAAGGTAGTGGAGGAGATCGGGTTTGCAGAGGCGGCATCTCGACACCCGGGCTTGCGTGTTGATGAACACATGCTGACCCTGCCGGAGAGCATAGAGTTTCTGAGGGGTGTCCTGGAGAACAGATTGAGAGACCACGCGCAACGGTATGGCGGCAGACCCAGGGAGTTCCCGCACTTCGGCATCCCGGGGTTCGACCAGCGGAACCTCCTGGTTCGCCTTCACGTTCTGGACGCTCGGTTGGCAGAGCTTCTTGAGCCGCCGCCGCTCCGTCCACGAGTCCCATCAGTCGAGCTACGGCGAGAGGCCCGTCGTGGCAAGGGGCGGCGCGGTGCCCCTGACATTGCGGGTATGACGTTCGCAAGAGTCGAAAGGGAGTACTTTGAGCGGCTTCGGGAGAAGTGGCCGACGCTTGGGGCCGCTGCCGAGGCATCAGGGATCAAGCCCTCAACACTTTCCGGCATTCTGCCGCTTCGGGGTTCTTTGTGGGTAGCCCCCAGGGGTTGTGGTTGTCGGTCGGCGCGAGCAGCTGGCGATCCAGCGCCGGCACAGGTGTATTTCGGCGTAAGTCCTTGCCATGCCTATGCTGA
>Ga0194112_10005619_pt1 | contig 16799 bp, 13 predicted proteins | sample TA2MahC400mmetaG_FD_146191 | JGI IMG/M metagenome (GOLD analysis project Ga0194112, IMG submission 146191) | Freshwater microbial communities from Lake Tanganyika, Tanzania - TA2015016 Mahale Deep Cast 400m | ecosystem: Environmental > Aquatic > Freshwater > Lake | place: Tanzania: Lake... | reverse complement strand
TATCGAAATCGGAGGCCTTGGACTATTTCACGCAAAAAGGCGACCCGTACAAATTAGATTTGCTTAGTCATTTGGAGGATGGATCGATCACGTTCTACACGCAAGGGCAATTCACAGACTTGTGCCGCGGCCCCCATATCCCTCATACCGGACTCATCAAGGCCCTGAAACTCACAAACATTGCCGGTGCCTATTGGAAGGGGAGTGAAAAGAATAAGATGCTGACCCGAGTTTATGGCGTGAGCTTCCCCTCTCAAAAAGAACTCGACGAACATCTATTGATGTTGGAGGAGGCTAAAAAAAGGGATCATCGAAAGCTTGGTAAGGAGTTGGGGATTTTTACCATGGATGACGATGTGGGACCCGGTCTGCCTCTTTGGTTGCCCAACGGTGGCGTTGTGATCGAGGAGCTGGAAAAATTGGCGAAAGAAACCGAATTGGAGGCTGGCTACAAACGGGTCGTTACCCCACACATTGCCAAAGAAAGCATGTATCTGACCAGTGGCCATCTGCCGTACTACGCAGACAGTATGTTTCCGCCCATGGAAATGGATGGGGAGAAGTATTACCTAAGGGCCATGAATTGTCCCCATCACCACAAAGTTTTTCATGCCGAACCCAAGAGTTACAAAGATCTTCCCTATCGCCTTGCCGAATACGGAACCTGTTATCGGTATGAACAAAGCGGTGAGTTGTTTGGACTGATGCGGGTGCGTTGTCTGCATATGAATGATGCACATATCTATTGCAACCGCGAGCAATTTTTTGATGAGTTCAAGGCCGTCAACGAAATGTACTTGAAGTACTTCAAAATTTTTGGAGTCGACAAGTACGTCATGCGCCTGAGCCTGCACGACCCAAGTAAACTCGGTCAGAAATACGTGAACGAGCCGGCCCTTTGGCAGGAAACCGAAACAATGGTGCGAAAAGTGTTACAGGACACCGGAACGCCCTTTGTGGAGGTGCAGGATGAAGCAGCTTTTTATGGCCCTAAGATCGATGTGCAAATTTGGAGCGCCATCGGAAGAGAGTTTACCTTGGCGACCAATCAGGTTGATTTCAACTCAGCCTTGAAATTCAAGCTCTCGTTCACCAATGCCCAGAATCAAGCCGAAGCGCCTTTGATCATTCACCGGGCTCCCCTCGGAACCCACGAGCGATTTATCGGCTTCTTGCTGGAGCATTTTGCCGGAAAATTCCCCACTTGGCTGGCACCGGTACAGGTTAAACTCCTTCCCATCAGCGATAAATTTTCCGATTATGCCGAGCAAGTTAAACGCTCCCTTACTCAGGCCGGTATACGAGCAGAGGTAGATGGACGAAATGAAAAGATCGGTAAAAAAATACGCGACACGGAGCTCCTGAAAGTGCCGTACATGCTGGTGGTAGGGGAGAAGGAACAAACCGAGGGGAAAGTATCGGTTCGCCGTCAAGGGAAGGGGGACGTAGGCGCGCAAACCGTGGATGAGTTTCAGCAGGCCCTGGTCGCTGAAATTATCGAAAGAAGACTCGAATAAATAGCTAATTTCGTGCATCCCCCAAACCGGGGGAGATCGATTAACTAAAACAGACGAATGGCAGTACCCAAACGACCCGGAGGCGGGTTCAACAGACCTTCCGGCGGCGGACCCCGCCCCGGTGGTGGATTCAGAGGAAGATTTTTACCGCGAAAAGAAGCGGAGCATCGAATCAATCAATTCATCCGTTCCGCACAAGTACGATTGGTAGGAGACAACGTAACCGTCGGCATTTACTCCATACAAGACGCCCTTCGGCTCTCACAAGAACAAGGGCTCGATCTGGTGGAGATCTCGCCCAATGTTGATCCGCCTGTTTGCAAGATCATTGACTACAATAAGTTTCTGTACGATAAGAAGAAAAAAGAGAAGGAGATGAAGGCCAAGAGCAAGGCCTCCGAGGTGAAAGAGATCCGATTCACACCCAACACCGATGACCACGATTTTGATTTCAAGGCCAAACATGCGATTGAATTCTTGAAGGAAGGCAATAAGGTAAAGGCCTATGTTCAATTCAAGGGAAGGGCCATTCAATTTCAGGATCGGGGTCAACTGCTGCTGCTGAAATTCGCCGAACGGCTGGCCGAGGCGGGTGTGTTGGAAAATATGCCCAAGATGGAAGGCAGGCGGATGCTGGCCATGTTTGCTCCAAAAGGAAAGAAGAAATCGTAACGCTTCAAACTTTGTAAGTGCCCAGTAAATGGTTGCGCGATCCACCAACATACACCTCTAATACTTTTCTATGCGGTTTTTTACAGCTTTATTCAGCCTGATCGTTTGTCTGGCCCTCACTACCTCGGTAGTGGCCCAACGTCCCTACGGCCCCCCTCCGGCTCCCAATGGGGCACCCAAAGCGGATACGACCAAGAAGCCCCCGGTTGCCGTTAACGGTCCCAAGCCATACAAGGAAGTGATCACGCCCAAAGCCCAAACCCAGAAGGGAATGTTCTGGACACACAAGGTGGAGGATAAATATTTTTTCGAGATCCCGGATAGCTTGATCGGTAGGGAGATTTTGGTGGTCAACCGAATCTCCAAAGCACCGGCCGATTTGCGCAGCGGTGGCTTTTTCGGATATGCCGGTGATCAGATCGGTCAGAATGTGATCCGATTTGAAAAAGGCCCTAATAACAAGATCTTTTTGCGGACGCTTTCCTATGGTGAGTACGCCAAAGATTCTACCTCCCCGATGTTTCAAAGCGTATCCAATTCCAATATTCAACCCATTTCAGCGGCTTTTGACATCAAAGCACTGGGCAGGGACTCCACCGGTGTGGTGGTTGACATAACCGATTACATTTCCGGCGATAACGATGTATTCTTTTTCAACACGTCTCTTAAATCCAGTTTGCGTTTCGGTTCGCCCCAAGCCGATAAATCCTACATCGTAAACGTTCGGTCCTTCCCAATCAATGTTGAGATCCGCGTGGTGAAGACCTACTCCCGTGGGGCTGCCCCTTCGGCGCCCGGCGGATTCGCGGCCCCGGCAGGGGGTGGGAACATGACCATGGAGTTAAATAGTTCCATGGTTCTGTTACCTAAAAAGCCCATGCAGGCTCGCTACTATGACCCTCGGGTTGGATACTTTGTAGTCGGATATACCGATTTTGATGCTAATCCGCAAGGGGTAAAGGATGTTTATCTCGTCAAACGCTGGCGGCTTGAACCCAAAGAGGAAGACATTGAGAAATATAAACGAGGAGAACTGGTAGAGCCTAAAAAGCCAATCGTTTTTTATATCGACCCAGCCACGCCCGCAAAATGGGTTCCCTATCTGATGCAAGGAGTCGATGATTGGAAAGGAGCGTTTGAAAAGGCCGGATTCAAAAATGCCATCTTGGCCAAGCGAGCACCTACCAAAGAAGAAGATAGTACTTGGAGCCTCGACGATGCCCGCAACTCTGCGATCGTTTATAAGCCCTCCGATATACCGAATGCCAGTGGCCCGAGCATCTCCGATCCCCGCAGCGGAGAGATCATGGAGAGCCACATCAACTGGTACCACAACGTAATGGAGCTCCTGCGCAACTGGTACATGATCCAGTGCGGACCGCTCGATCCAAGAGCCAATCAGATGACCTTTGATGATGCGCTGATGGGGCAACTCATTCGTTTTGTTTCCTCGCACGAAGTGGGCCATACGCTTGGTCTGCGCCACAACCACGGATCAAGCTCCACGGTACCCGTAGACAGTTTACGCAACAAAGCCTGGGTGGAAAAACACGGACACACCCCTTCTATTATGGATTATGCTCGTTTCAACTACGTGGCACAGCCCGGCGATAATATTTCTGAGATCGGATTATTTCCCCGCATTGGCGATTACGACAATTGGGCCATCGAATGGGGGTATCGACGTTTCTATCAATTCGGGGATGAAAATGTAGAAAAGCCATACATGAATCAATGGGTGATCGATCGGCTCAAGGATAAACGACTCTGGTTTGGTACTGAATCTAACCCCGATGATCCCCGTTCTCAAAGCGAGCAAGTGGGCGACGATGCCATGAAGGGAAGTTTTTACGGAACCGAAAACCTCAAGCGAATCGTACCCAACCTGATGAAGTGGACCCGTGAGGCCAATGAGGGATATGAGGGACTACGCACCATTTACGGTGAAGTGGTAGGTCAGTTCAATCGCTACAACGGACATGTAGCCAAATACGTGGGCGGCATCATGGAAACTCCGAAAACAGTTGAGCAAGACGGTCCGGTATATGAGATCGTTTCCAAGGCCAAACAAAAAGAAGCCGTAAGCTATTTAAATAAGCAGCTGTTCACCACGCCAAAGTGGCTGATCAGCGAGGATATATTCACCCGTACCGGACAAAGCGGATTGACCATCATCAGTGGCGCACAGGATAATATCCTGAATCGACTGTTGAGTGCCCGAAACCTGGGCAAACTCATCGATGCCGAAGCCTCGATCGGCAATAAGGCCTATCGGATCACCGATCTGTTGGGCGACCTAAAAGCCGGTATCTGCTCGGAGCTGACCACTCGTCAGCCAACCGATATTTATCGCCGCAATCTGCAAAAATCATATGTGTCTACTTTGACTCGTCTGATCGATGCAGGAGGCGCACAATCTGGTCTGGTAGCCGGTGGAATGGTTATTCAGATGTCTGCTGGACCCTCTTCCGATAAAACAGACCTGAAAAGTGTTGTCAAAGCGCACCTCACGACCCTGCGAACAGAGCTCAACACCGCCGCAGCCCTGGTAGCGGATCCGATGACACGTTATCACTGGAAAGATCTGGCAGATCGGATCGATCAAGCATTAGATCCTCGTAAATAACTCAATTTCAAAAATTTATAGGGCCTCAAACGAGGCCCTTTTTTATTGGGGGCTATCAAAAACAGCCGTATCTTTGCACCCCGCGAAAGCGATTCGGCGCAAGCCAATTGTCTGAAGAGGTTCGAAAAAGGTCCCCCTGTGGGGAATGCCTCAAGGACGAAATTCAAAATAGGGTACCATGCCCAAGGTTAAAACCAATTCGAGTGCCAAGAAGCGCTTCAAAGTGACCGGAACCGGCAAGATCCAGCATCAGAAAAGTTTCAAGCGTCACATTCTGACGAAAAAATCCAAAAAGCGCAAACGAAACATGCGCAAGGACGGAACCGTTTCGGCTTCCCACCTGGATTTCGTCAAACGCCTCCTGCGTCTGAAATAACATACGCTTAACCCGAACGCTGAACCCCGAACTCTAAACTAACGTCCTATGCCACGTTCAAAAAATGCAGTTGCTTCCAAAGCACGCCGTAAAAAAATACTCAAGCAAGCCAAAGGTTTCTATGGCAAACGCAAAAATGTTCTCACCGTTGCCAAAAACGTAGTGGAAAAAGGTATGACCTACATGTTTGTGGGTCGTAAACTCAAAAAGCGCGAATACCGCGGACTCTGGATCGCCCGTATCAATGCCGCCGTACGCGAGGAAGGGTTGACCTACTCCGTTTTTATCAGCAAACTCCAGCAAAAAGGAATCGAGCTGGATCGTAAGGTACTGGCCGATCTGGCCATGAATCACCCCGAGACCTTCAAAGGGCTGATCCAGTCGGTGAAATAAATTTTGACAAGAAAACACTTCGATGCAAAATGAAAGCCCCTTCAAGGGGCTTTTTTACTATTTGATCGTGCTGAATGAATGGTCAGGCTACCATGCCAAAGATGACCAAAAGGGCATACACCACACCCGGAACCCATTTCAGCAAGGTCAGTAGCAGACTGATCCAAAATTTGGAATTGATCTCCCCCTGATGCAAATAAACTGCCAAGGGGGGAGGATCAGGGCAATCAACGTGAGTAAAAATTTGCTCACATCCGCCTCTTCACCCGCCCTTTTTTTCTGTTTGAATTGTTTGAATTCGGCGCGAACACTCCGTCGCCATGCGCTTCGCTCCGCATTGCTCATGTTTTGTAATTGCTCCGATAAGGCGCCCGCCTAAGCCTGCTCCAGAGAGCGTGGGTTGGCGGGATGAGAAGCCATTGTCAGTAGCGGATCTACCAACAACAAAAAAAATAGGAAGACGAAAAAAATATTTCTAGCCATCACATGATGTCCATGGCTTTTACGAAAGCAGTGGTTTGGAAAGGCAGGATCAAGGTCAGCCATTCCCAATGGGTATAAATGGCTAGGCCGAGGGCAGCGGTGGAAACAAAAAATACCAACCACCAGAGTCCCCTTGCGTTTTTGGTCTGTTCCATGTATTGAATTTTGGCAAAAGTAAGACAATCATAGTTTTTTATCATATCCGGTTCGCACCCGAGCTGATTTCTGTCGTTGAAAAATCCTATTTTCGCCGACCGTGTGTTTAGCACACATTCGAACGATTTCCCTGCTTGCCATGACCATCCGTTTTCAGCTTCGCTTTTCTACCCGATATGGCCAAAAATTGTGGGTAACGGGCAACCATCCAGCCCTGGGCAATCTGAACCCTCAAGCGGCCTTCCCTCTTCAATACCTCAACGACCAGTACTGGTCTGCCGAACTAACCCTGCCATCGAAAAAAATACCGGATTCCATCACCTACAAGTATCTGCTTCAGGAGTCGGACGGAAGGTTTGTGGAAGAAGGGGGCAATGGGCGACAATTGATCGGGATCCAAAACCTTCCCCTTCTGCATACACTGGATAGTTGGAGTTATGCCGGTGCCTTTGAACAAACTTTTCTGTCAGGCCCCTTCCGAAAGATTTTGCTCCCTGAGCGTGCCATCGACTCTGCGCCCGTACGGAGCGAAGGACCCCGTGCCTGCTTTCGTGTCGTGGCACCGTTGTTGCCCGCGGGGCAGTCAATCCGACTGATCGGTACCGGATCCGAACTGGGCGGTTGGAAAGAAACCGATGCACGCCGCATGCAGTGGAGCGGTACCTGCTGGGAAACAGAAGTTGAGCTATCCAACACATCCTCCCCCTTGCGTTATAAATACGGCGTGTGGAACGATGAACAAAACTGTTGGTTGAGATATGAAGAAGGTGCGGATCGGTTAATTCCGGATTCGCTCGTAGACCGCTCTGTTCACACCTATGTGCATGATGGATTTATCCGACTGTCCAATAATACGTGGAAGGGGGCCGGCCTTTCGATTCCGGTGTTCAGTATCCGGACCGATAAAAGCTTTGGTGTCGGAGAGTTTGCGGACTTGCCCCAATTGGCCGATTGGGCCAAGGCGCTGGGTATGCGAATGATCCAGATCCTGCCCGTAAACGACACAACGGCATTTCACAACTGGAAAGATTCCTACCCCTATGCCGGGATCTCTGCGTTTGCTTTGCATCCTCTTTACCTGTCGCTCTCCGCTGTTGCCGGAGACGAGCAGACCGACTTGCTTGCAGAGTGGGAGACTACCCGAATCGAACTCAACCAAAAACCTGTGGTTGATTACGAAGCCGTCATGAAAGCAAAATGGTCGATCCTTCGTACCCTGTACGACCGGATTGGCAAATCCTGTTTATCCTCCATTGGCTATAAATCTTTTTGGAAAGAACAACAACATTGGCTCAAGCCCTTTTGTATTTTCTCCTACCTGCGTGACCAAAACCAAACAGCCGATTTCTCTGATTGGCCGAGCCATAACAGCTATGATCCCGATGCTTGTAAGCCCTTGCTGAAGTCAGGTACCAAGTCGGCCAAAGCCATTTCCTTCTATGGATTTGTTCAGTACCACCTACATCTACAACTTAAGCAATCCGTCCAATATTTGCATAGCCAGGGAATCATTCTGAAGGGGGATATTCCGATCGGCGTAAACCGGCATGGATGTGATGCCTGGTTTGCGCCTGAGCTCTATCATATGAATTGGCAAGCCGGCGCCCCGCCGGATGATTTCACGGCCATCGGACAGAACTGGGGATTCCCTACCTACAACTGGGAACGCATGCAAGCCGATGGATTCAACTGGTGGCGATTGCGTTTCCAACAAATGGAATTGTATTTCGATTCTTTTCGGATTGATCACATTCTGGGTTTTTTCCGCATCTGGAGCATTCCGACCCACGCGGTAGAAGGGCTGCTCGGTCGCTTTGTTCCCGCCATTCCCGTTTGTCCCCAGGAGTTTACTGAACGTGGTATACCCTTTCATGCCGACCGCTACACCAAACCCTATATAACTGAAACCTACCTTCAGCAACTCTTCGGATCGGATGCCGAATCGGTTCGAAATTTCTTTCTGGAAACAGCCGATCTGGGTACTTATCGATTGCGTCCGGCCTTTGCAACACAGCGACAGGTGGAACGCTACTTTCAGCAGCACAACCAGTGGCCTTCCGGAACCCGCGAAAAACTTTATGCGCTGGTAGCGAATGTGATCCTTTTCGAAGAAGAAGGCGCCGAATCCGGTTATCACTTTCGGATCTCGATGGACAAGACCTATTCCTATTCTTGTCTGCCTCCGGAGATCCAACGCAACCTCTATGAATTGTATTTAGATTATTTCTATAAGCGTCAGGACGATTTTTGGTTCCGACAGGCCATGCAAAAACTGCCCTCCCTTAAGGCAGCCACCAATATGCTGGTTTGCGGCGAAGACCTGGGTATGGTGCCGCACTGTGTCCCCGACGTCATGCAGCAACTCGGCATCCTGAGCTTGGAGATCCAGCGCATGCCCAAAGATTCCAAACACCGATTCTTCCATCCCCAGGATGCGCCTTACCTCTCGGTGGTAACACCCTCAACACACGATATGAGCACCCTGCGTGCCTGGTGGGAGGAAGATGCGGCACGTACACGTGATTTTTACCAACAAGAGCTCAATCAATGGGGCGATTCCCCGCAGTTCTGCGAATCGTGGGTAAACCGCGCCATACTCGACCAACACCTTCAATCGCCCGCCATGTGGAGCATCTTTCAAGTGCAGGACATCTTGGGGTGCTCGGAAAAATTACGTCGGCAAATGCCCCAGGAGGAACGAATCAACGACCCGGCCAACCCCAACCAATACTGGCAATACCGGATGCATCTCACACTGGAGCAATTGATCCGGGAACAGGCGTTCAACCGAGAATTCAGGGAAACCGTAAAAGCTTCGGGCCGGTAAACCTTCGATCTGTCCTAACTTGCAAGCATGCAGGTACGTTATCATTCGATCGCACTTCCTTTTCGTCATCCCTTTACCATTTCCAAGGGTACCAAAACCCATCAACCCGCCTTGGTCGTGGCGCTGGAACACCGCGGATACATCGGTTACGGCGAAGCACCGGCCATTGCCTATTATCAGGTGACGGTCGATCAGATGATCGAACGCCTGGAACAGAAAAAAACGCAGGTAGAACGTTTTGCCTTCACCGACCCGGAGCGCTATTGGCATTACCTGCATCATCTGCTGCCCCAAGATCCTTTTCTGGTATCTGCCCTGGATATGGCAGGGTGGGACCTCTTCGGAAAAATGCGAGGCAAACCTCTTTATCAGTTGTGGAACGGCGATCCCACCCGCGCTCCCCTTACGGATTATACCATTGGCATCGATACCATCCCGCGCATGGTTGAGAAGATGAAAGAAAAGCCCTGGCCCATTTATAAAATAAAAGTGGGCACCCCCGATGATCTCCCGATGTTGCGTGCCCTGCGTGCACAAACCGAAGCAAGACTGCGCATCGATGCCAACGCCGGGTGGACGCTCGAGCAAGCCCTTGCCCTGTTACCCGATCTACAGGAAATGAACATCGAACTGATCGAGCAACCGCTGGCGAAAGAAGATTGGGAAGGAATGAAGCATCTGCGGGCGGTCTCGTCTATACCGCTGTATGCCGACGAATCCTGTGTATTTGAACGCGACGTTGAAAAATGCGCTTCTTTTTTTCATGGCATCAATATCAAACTGACCAAATGCAGCGGCATCACGCCCGCCCGCCGCATGATCAAACAAGCAAAAGAGCTGGGATTGAAAGTTATGATCGGCTCCATGAACGAGTCGACGTTGGGATCTGCCGCCATCGCACACCTGACGCCTTTTATTGACGAGGTGGATATGGATGGCCCCTTGCTGCTGGCCGAAGACATCACAACGGGTATTTTGTATGATCAGGGACGGGCAACGATCCCTTCCGATCCGGGTTTGGGCATTCAATGCACGCTTTTTTCATAGGACAACCTTTGTGACCGCCCGCTGTTGTACTTTTGCAAACCGAAGAAAATGGCCTGGAGCGATCAACACCAATTCATACAAGCCCTCGAACGTGCCGGCGAGCTCGTTCGCATAAAAACCTTTGTCGATCCAAAGTGGGAGATCGCTGAAATTACAGACCGAGTCAGTAAATCCGGCGGAGGAGGGAAGGCCCTTCTTTTCGAGAACACCGGTACCGATTTTCCCGTGCTGATGAATGCCTACGGAAGCGAACGCAGAATGTGCATGGCGTTGGGCGTCGAACACCTCGATGACGTTGCACGTGAGATTGAAGGATTGTTCAAGTTGCTCTCCGCTCCGAAAGAATCGATGCTCGATAAATTAAAGTTGATCCCCAAACTGGGCACGTTTGCCAGTTGGATACCCAAGGTTCGCTCCGGCAAAGGCATTTGCCAAGAGGTGATCCAGCTTGATCCCGACCTTTCTAAGATACCAGTGATCACTTGTTGGCCAAAGGACGGGGGACCTTTTGTAACCCTACCCGTGATTCATACCAAAGATCCCATTACCCAATCACGCAACGTGGGGATGTATCGGATGCAAGTCATCGGCCCGCAACTCACCGGTATGCATTGGCACAAGCACAAGGTCAGCGCCAAACATTTTTCCGAATACAAAAAACTCAATCAACGGATGCCCGTGGCCGTGGCCCTGGGGGGCGATCCAGTGTATGCGTACTCAGCTACCGCTCCGCTTCCCGAGAATGTGGATGAGTACATGCTCGCCGGATTTTTACGAAAAAAGAAAGTGGAGTTGGTGCGTTGCATCACCCAACCCGAGATCGAAGTGCCCGCTGATGCGGATTTTATCATCGAAGGATATGTTGACCCGCACGAAGAGTTGATCTGGGAGGGCCCGTTTGGCGACCACACTGGTTATTACTCGCTGCCCGATTGGTATCCCCGTTTTCACGTCACCGCCATCACACATCGGAAAAACGCCGTGTATCCGGCTACCATCGTGGGCATACCGCCTCAGGAAGATGCCTGGTTGGGAAAAGCCACCGAACGAATTTTTCTGGCCCCTATTAAAATGACCATGGTACCTGAAATCCTCGATATGGATATGCCCGTGGAAGGCGTATTTCATAATCTGGTCATTACCCAAATTCAAAAAGACTATGCCGGACAGGCCCAAAAAGTCATGAATGCAATGTGGGGAGCCGGACAAATGATGTTCAATAAAATTCTGGTACTGGCCGATCAAAACACCCGCATACAAGATTACCGAACGCTGGCACAAACCGTATTTCAACACCTGAACCCGGCTACCGATGTGGCCTTTGCCAGCGGTCCCATGGACGTACTCGACCATAGTTGCAGCAAACTAGGCTTTGGTGGGAAAATGAGCATCGATGGTACCGCCAAACACCCCGAGGAGCAGGCCGATGAGTACCGGCCCCGCCCCTTGATGAATTGGAATCAAGCCAAGCAAAACTTGAAATCCGATTTCCCTGAGATCGCGGCGATAAACGATCAATTGATCTCAGAAAATATTCCCGTGCTGCTGGTTGCCATCAAAAAAGATCGTCCGGGTCATTTTCGTTCCCTGCACAAAAAGATGGCTCAACGAAACGAACTGGGGGGCATCAAGATGGTGCTGTATGTGGAACATACGGTTGATCCGCTGGACCTATCCACCGCCCTTTGGCGTTTTTGCAACAACATGGATCCCAAACGAGATTCAGAATTGGTTCGGGTGGAGTCTGAAGATGGTTTTCATTACGATGCCTGTTTGGGATTGGATGGCACTCGAAAAACCAAAGAATTCGACGGATTTCACCGCGACTGGCCAAACATCATTGTCGCCAATGAAGAAACCATCCGCTCCGTGGATGCTAAGTGGGATTCGCTGGGAATCGGACCTTTTCTGCCTTCTCCTTCCCTGAAATTCAAGGGACAGATCTACGGTGAAGAGGCTGTTGTTTCCTGAGTTTTCCCCTTTTAGCGGTCGCTCGGTTGGTTTAGGATTTCTCCCCGGCAGACAGTAATTTTGCCGCACCCAAAATCCTGATCATGTCCAGATCCATTGCCTTTCGGGAAGCCCTGCGTGAAGCATTGAGTGAAGAGATGCGCCGCGACGAGCGTGTATTCCTGATGGGAGAGGAGGTTGCAGAATACAACGGTGCTTACAAGGTCAGCCAAGGCATGCTGGCAGAGTTTGGTCCCAAGCGTGTCATCGACACACCGATCGCTGAATTGGGTTTCACGGCCATTGGAGTTGGAGCGGCTCAAAACGGTCTTCGTCCCGTCGTTGAGTTCATGACCTGGAATTTCGCCGTACTGGCATTGGACCAAATACTGAATACGGCATCGAAGATGCTGGCTATGAGCGGCGGACAGATCACCTGTCCAATTGTATTTCGTGGCCCCAACGGCTCCGCGGGTCAGCTCGGCGCTCAACACTCCACCGCTTTCGAATCGCTTTATGCCAACATTCCAGGCATCAAAGTCATTTCACCTAGCAATGGCTACGATGCAAAGGGCTTGCTCAAGCAAGCCATACGTTTTGAAGAGGACCCCGTCGTATTCATGGAAAGCGAGCAGATGTATGGCGATAAATGCGAGGTGCCGACCGATGAATATTATATTGAGCTGGGAAAAGCCGATATCAAAAAGCAAGGACGGGATGTAACCATCGTTTCCTTCAATAAAATGATGAAGGTGGCACTGAGTGCCGCGGCCGAGTTGGAAAAAGAGGGGATCAGCGCCGAGGTGATCGACCTAAGAACCATACGTCCGCTGGATTGGATGACCATTTTGGAAAGTGTCAAAAAAACCAACCGATTGGTAATCGTGGAGGAGCAATGGCCTTTCGCCTCGATCTCTTCTGAGATCACGTACCGAATCCAAAAGGAGGGGTTTGATTACTTGGATGCACCGATCCGACGCATCACCGCCGCCGATGCTCCCTTGCATTATGCGCCAAACCTGGTCGCTGCTGCCTTGCCCGATACAAGCCGAACCGTTCGCCTGGTAAAGGAAGTAATGTATCAGGTAAAGCAGTTTGAATATTAACAGCTTACTTAAAACTGTTCGATCGAATTTCCGGTAGTTTTGACCCAAATTCAACCGATGCCTTTTAATCATTTTCTGACCGTTTATCTGATCAGTATTTTATTGGTGCTGTTGCCGGCACCGGGTCTGGCCCGGTTATTTGTAAAAGCCGGACTCCCCGCCTGGAAAGCCTACATCCCCTTTTATAATACCTGGTTGATTCAGCAATTGAATAACCGTCCAAAACACTGGGTTTTCTGGCAATTCATACCCATTATCGGCTGGTTCGTAACACCGGGCATTTACATCGAATTTGCCAAGGTATTCGGACGGTTCTCCGTAGGGGATCACATGGGTGCGAGTTTACTGGCACCTTTTTATTTTCCTTGGTTGGCCTACAAAAAACAGCCCGTTTTTATTGGTGCGGAAAAGGTGAAAAAGCACGTTAAAAAAAGTTGGCGGGAGTGGTACGATGCTGCCATTTTTGCGATCGTAGCCGCCACCCTGATCCGAACCTTTGTTTTTGAGGCGTACACCATTCCCTCAGGCTCTATGGAGAAAAGTCTGCTGGTAAACGATTTTCTATTTGTGAGCAAGTTCAGCTACGGTCCCCGAATCCCCAACACGCCCTTATCTTTTCCCTTCGTACACAATTATATGCCCTTTGGCTCCAGTAAAAAGTCATACCTATCCGCGGTGCAGATCCCTTACATCCGTTGGTTTCGTTCGCCCGTAGAGCGGTTGGATGCAGTGGTTTTTAATTTTCCTGCCGGCGATACGGTTATTAATAAGCCAGACTATCAGTCATTCCGGGAATTTCAAGGACTTTGCCGGGAATTGGGTAACGGGGATGTAGCCGCAGGCAGACAGTTCATTCTCCAGAATCCTGAAGAGTACCCCTTGGCGGTACATCCAGTGGATAAGACCGACAATTACATCAAACGCTGTGTCGCCATTGCCGGGGATACCTTGGAAATAAAATCAGGGGATGTTTACATAAACGGCAGCAAGCAAAAGCCGCCTCCCTTCTCGGTTATGGATTATGTAGCAACCACCGACGGCAGCGCTCCCCGAACCGACATACTGGAAACAGATTTTGGAATGGAACAAGGAGAAGATTTTTACCAAAGTGGACCCAATCAGGTTATTTTCCAAAATCTGCCGGCCCAAACGTTGGATAAGATTATAGCGGATAAGCTTTTCATACAAATACAGCCCCGCGTTATTCATCCCGATTTTATAGATTTTAAGCAATTGCCCAACCTGACCTTTCCGTACGACACCCTCCAGTACAGGTGGACCGTAGATTACTTCGGCCCAATCTGGATTCCTCAAAAAGGAGCGACCCTCACGTTAAATGCAAAAAATTATCCGCTCTATGAACGGGCCATTCGGGTCTATGAAAAAAACAACTTAGAACGTCAAGGCGATCGGTTTCTATTGAATGGCAAAGAGGTGACCACTTACACGTTTAAAATGGACTACTACTGGATGATGGGAGATAATCGGCATGGCTCTCAAGACTCTCGATTTTGGGGTTTTGTACCCGAGGATCGAATCGTGGGGAAGGCCTCGTTGATTTGGTTCAGCTGGGAGAATGGTCCGCGTTGGAAACGCCTGTTCCGTTTCGTGAAATAATATTCCTATCTTGTTCACGTGATCAACCAGATTTCGTTTCAATACGAAGCGTGGCCCGATGACAGCACGTTGTCCGTTGCCGATCGTGCTTTGCTTCAGGAAGCCCGTCAGGTTACCGCCCTTGCCTATGCACCATACTCCAATTTTTGGGTAGGGGCTGCAGCGCGGCTGGTTTCCGGCAACATCGTTCTGGGAACCAATCAGGAAAATGCTTCGTACCCCGTGGGTTCTTGTGCTGAACGTGTTTTGCTCGGTCATGCGGCCGTCCGCTTTCCGGAGGATCCCATCGAAACCCTGGCCATCAGCTATCATCCGAAGGATAAATCCAGCGCAGTACCCCTTTACCCCTGTGGCATGTGTCGACAGGTCTTACTGGAACACGAGATGCGCTTTCAGCGCCCCATCCGCCTGATCTTATCAGGAATGAGTGGACCGGTACACGTGGTAGACTCAGCCGAATCATTACTCCCCTTTGCCTTTACTGGGAAAGGACTGCGGAACTGACCGCAGTTTTTTACTACCTTACCCCTACAACCACAGAACATGAAAGCTGATAAGCGATCAACCCAGTCGCGTAGAAAATTTATTCGTCAAACAACACTAGCCGCTTCTGCATTTTTTATTCTTCCCCGTCACGTATTGGGAGGGGATTCATTCCACCCAGCGACAAATTAAATATAGCCGGTATTGGCGTTGGCGGAAAGGGAGCCGGCGATTTAATGGAGTTTGCAAAAAGTCCTTACGTCAATATCGTATCGCTTTGTGATGTGGATGATCGGCAGGCAGCCGGGGCAAGGAAAAAATATACGGGGGCCAGTTACTACCGAGATTTTCGTGTGATGTTGGATAAAGAAAAAAACACGATCGATGCCTGTTCCATCTCTACCCCGGATCATACACATGCAGTAGCAACCCTCGCCGCTATGCAACTGGGAAAACATGTCTTTACCCAAAAGCCCCTCACCCACAGCATCCATGAAGCCCGACAACTAACCGAAGCAGCCAATCGTTACAAGGTGGTTACTCAGATGGGCAACCAGGGGGGATCCGGTGACGGAGTCAGACAGGCAAAAGAAATGTACGAAGCCGGACTTATTGGAGAAGTAACAGAGGCCCATGCATGGACCAACCGACCTGTATGGCCGCAAGGAATTCCTACCCCTACGGGAAAATTTGATGTACCGACTGAATTGGACTGGAATCTTTGGCTCGGACCCGCTTCATTTATAGATTATAATCCGGCCTACCTGCCATTTAATTGGAGGGGATGGTGGGCATTTGGAACAGGCGCTTTAGGGGATATGGCTTGTCATGTCATGGATCCGATTTTTCGATTGCTTCCCATCCAATATCCGGATTCGGCCGAGTGCAGTGTGGCAACGATCTGGAAAGAGATGTGGAATGACACACAAAATCTGGATGCTTTTCCGCCTGCCACCATCGTTCATCTGAATTTTCCGCGAACCGATGGTCTCGGATCCATTAAAGTTTCCTGGCACGATGGAGGCCTGCTTCCCCCTCGCCCCGAAGAACTACTCCCGGGCGAGCCCTTCGGCAGTTGGGATGGAGGGGTGCTACTGGTGGGTTCCAAGGGAAAAATCTTGCTTGATTGTTACGGGGCAAATCCAAGGCTACTTCCCACCCTGCGTATGAAAGAGCTTGACTTGAAACCCACCACACCCCGGGTTGTAGAAGGGCATTACTTGCAGTGGGTAAACGCCTGTCGAGCTGGATTTGGAAAGGCCACCACCAGTTCCCCTTTTGAGTATGCGGGACCATTTACCGAGAGTATTCTTATCGGCAATTTGGCTATTCGAAGTTGGATGTTGAAGAACCCGGCGCTGAAAGGATGGGAGGATAAGTCTCTCGGCAGAAAAAAACTGATTTGGCATGCACGTTCTATGCGAGTAACCAATTTTGATCCCGCCAATCAGTTTGTTCAACGGGAATACCGGCCCGGCTGGTAAGTAGCCTTAAGGCAACCGCAACAGTTCACTTAATTGAGCGGCTAAAATCAAGTCGCCGCTTT
>Ga0194112_10005601_pt1 | contig 16818 bp, 9 predicted proteins | sample TA2MahC400mmetaG_FD_146191 | JGI IMG/M metagenome (GOLD analysis project Ga0194112, IMG submission 146191) | Freshwater microbial communities from Lake Tanganyika, Tanzania - TA2015016 Mahale Deep Cast 400m | ecosystem: Environmental > Aquatic > Freshwater > Lake | place: Tanzania: Lake... | reverse complement strand
CTTGCCGTCAGCCGCCACCTCCACGATCTTGTTCCCGCTGCCGGCGATCAGGCGCCCGTCAGGCGTGAAGGCGACCCCGGACGCGGCTTCGATCTTCCAGGCGTCGAGCTGTCGCCCTGTCTTCGCGTCAGCGACGAAGAGGGTGTTCTGGGCGGGCGCGGTGAGGTAGAGCCGGCCGTCCCGCACCGCAATGTCGGTGACGATGCGGCCCCCCTTCAGGTACTCGCCGAACATCGGCTGGCTCGTCGTCTCCCGCGCGTAGAGCCGCTTGGCGCCCGTCGCCGCGTCCACCCGCCAGAGCATCGGGCGGTTGAGCGTGCCGCTGTAGTTCGACTGCCCCTCGGGCGCGTCCATCGCGGAGGCGGCGACCAGGTAGATCGACGTGCCATCCGACGCCAACGCGGTCTGGCTGGCCTTCATCCACCAGTCGAGGTGCTGCTTCCAGCGGACCGCGCCGTCTTGGCTCATGCGGATCAGGCCGCCATCGCCCTCCTCGACGGCCCAGAGGACCGCGATGTCGCTGTCCGGGTCGCTCGTGATGGGGCAAACGTCCATCACGTCGCCCCACACGCCGCCCCAACTGCCCTTGCCGTCGGCCGTGCGATAGGGCGGGTCGCCGCTCTGGCCGATGCTCGTGACGTAGCGGAGGCTCAACTTGGGGGCGAGGATGGCGTGGTAGCGGTAGGTGCCTGGCCTGGCGTAGCCGCCATATTGGTCGCGGCCGTCCCAGGTTGCCGGCGCATCGGAGGGCTGGGCGCAGACAAGCTGACGCACGGTCTCGTCGTTCTCGTCGTAGACGTTTAGAGAGAGGCGGCCCGCGGCGGGCGGCTTGACGGGGATAGCCGCGGCCACGATGGGTGAGCGGTCCTCGCGCGGCAGTGGGCGAATGTCGGGCCGCCAAAGGCTGGAGGTGGCCACGAGGACACGGCCGTTCCCGCCATCGGCGATGTAGACGGCGTCGAGGTCCGCGGCGATGGCGTTGGGCCGGCGCAGGCGGTCCAACGCAGAGCCGGCCTCGCCCATCATACCCAGCCGGGCCAGCGGCTGCCCCGTCTTCGCGTCGAGCTGGTCCACCACGTTGCCCGCAGTATCGCAGACGTGGACGAACTGCGGCGTGGCCGCCAACCGCCGGATACCCGTGTAAGCCGCGGGGCAGGTCCACTCCGCTTTCGCGCCGTCCAATGAGAGGCGCTGGACCTGCGTGGCCGAGGCCGCGAAGACAGCATCGAGGCCCGCCGCGAGGCCAACCACGCCGGGCAGGTCGGTCCTCCAGGCCGCCATCGGCGCCGTCTTGTCCATCAGCGGGCGCCGCCAGATGACGCCGGACTTGGGATCGGCGAGCAGGAGGACCTTGCCCAGCAACGCCGCCTGGCCGACCTCTTTCACCTCGGGCAGGTGCAGGTCGAACTGGAGATGGGCCGGCCCCTTGAACAGGACGCCTGCGCCCTTGGCATCGCGGTAGACGGCGACAATGCCCTCGGGAGCAGGGACGAGCGTCAGAGCCATCTTGCCGTAGATCGGGTCTCTGACGTCGAGCATCTGACCGATGGGCTGGGCCTTGGGGATCATGATGAGGTGCTGCACGTCGTTGTTGCCCGCCGAGGTGAAGGCGATGCCGAGGAGGGCGGCATCGGCGCTGGCCATGTCCTCCAGATAGAGCGCACCGATTCGGCGGACGAATTCGAAGCTCGACCCGTTCCAGCGCGTCTCGACCGCGCCACATCGGGCAGCGAAGAAGTAGCGGTCCTTGTCCCGCACGATCTGCGCGGGCATGCGAATCTCCGGCGCGCCCGAGCCGCAGTCGCCCGGCGATGGCTTCGTGCCGGTGATGTCCGTGCGGCGCAACGCTCCGCCATAGCCGAAGTGGTAGCGGAAGCCGTCGAGAACCTGGCCGTCAATCCATTCGCCCGCACGTTCTCCCTTCGCATCGTAGCGTCCCTTCCAGTCCACGCCCCCCGCGTGGTGGACACCGATGGTGCCGTCCGGCTCGGCCTGGATGATGTGGCGCCATGGCCGCATGGCCCCCTTCGGCTCGTCGAGCGTGAAGAGCGTCGTCGCCCGGCCAGTTGCGGGCTCGACGGCAACCACGGTGTACTTCAGCTTGTCCGCCTCGGATTGGCCTATGACCAGTCTGCCGCTCGGGTCAAGCGTTTGCGAGATTGCCCATGCCCCGGTGCCGGCAACGAGGCGTTCCATGGCCAGGTTCCCAGCCGACTCGCCCGCGGTGTTGATGCGGTAGAGCGCGCTCCGCGTCTGGCCGGGGTCGCTCGCGACGAAGAAGACAAAATCGCCCGCCTTCGCCATCAGCGACCGTGCGGCCAGCCCATCCGCTTGCGGGAGCGGGAGGACGGCCAGGCAGTGGCCGTCCGGGTCAATCGCGCATTCTCATTCTCGGCCCGCGAATTGTGCGCAAGGGTATCGGCGCTGGATCCAGGACGTGGTCGTGCCCCGCGACGGCGGCCCGGACTCTTCGCGCCTGTCGTCGTGCCGCATTGGTCTGGGCGCCTGGTTGGTGTGGCCATCGTGCGCGAGCTTGACTCGCCGTGACGTTCCGCTTACGATGCGGCAACCGCGATTTCACGCTCTACCGCTGGGGTGATCTAGGCAACAAGCTCCGCTGAAGGACTCCCGGCGACCCAGCTCGGCACCGCTTCGACAAGCCAATCCGGCTAATGCCCTCGAGAGGCCGGGAACCGCAGTTGCAGAGGGAACAGGCTGATGATCCTGCGTGGTTGGAGAACGGCCGCTTTCGTGCTCCTGGCGTGGCTGGCCTCGCCAGCGATGGCCGTCGAGCCGCCGAAGAAGGTCTACGCCCACTACATGGGCTGCTGGCCGGCGGGAAGCGGAGCGCTCGCGTGGGCACGGCACAAGGACCTGCCGAACTGGTTTGAGATGTACTGGTTCGGCAAGTGGGGAGATATGCGCACCGCCACCGTCGCCGACCCCAAGGCCGACCCCCACCGCACCGGCAAGACCAACCTGAAGCACTACCTCGACCAGACCGACCCCACGCTGCCACCGTTGACCGAGCGGAAGGCTGTGGAGTGAAGCCCGAGGCGGGCGCGAAGCGAACGCGCTACTGCCGGGACCAACTGGCCGATGACGCTGGCCTACGAAACTCGCCATCGGCGCTCAACTGGCGGAAAGTAGAGAATTGAGGTTTGACCTCGCGCCTCGCGCCTACGCGCCCTATTTCCAAATCGCGCTTGACAAGGTGGGGGGTGCACTATACAATCCCGATGTGCCGTATTGCCGCCTCAATAGGGCGCCATTGGCTGGAGAATGCGACCGTTTTTCCCGGTTAGGAGTGATCCGATGTCCGATCCTCTGATCGAGGCCGAACCGGCTCAGCCGGGCTCGCCGAATGTCGAGGTCTATAGCTGGACTTCCGGCTCGGCCCAAACCGGCCCATTCACTGAGGAGACCCTGAAGCACCTCATAGACAAGATCCTGCAGCCACAGATAACGACATTCGAGAACGATGTGACGGTGAAGGCTGTCTATGAAGATGCCGCTTCGGGGTTCTTTGTGGGTAGCCCCCAGGGGTTGTGGTTGTCGGTCGGCGCGAGCAGCTGGCGATCCAGCGCCGGCACAGGTGTATTTCGGCGTAAGTCCTTGCCATGCCTATGCTGAGGGAGGTAGAAGGGTTCCTCGGCTTGGCGCCCCCCTTGTGGGCACCCACAAGAAAGCCCGGAGAGCCATGAAGATTACTTGAGCACAACCAAAGAACAGAAGATGGATCTTACTGCATTTGTGAAGGCCAGCTACTACAGCGGCAAGTACAAGGATGTCCGGGCGTCGTGGGCGCGGGTCACAGGCATGATCGAGACCGAGGACATAACCCGCTACTTCAACTCGAGACTGACAAGGGATCAATTGGACACAGCTCGCGCCGTTATTCTGAGGTACATGGAGTCCTACCAGAGCGGTTTCCGCCATAACCTCGCGGCCGTTTCGCCTACGCAAGCGGTTGTCATGCTAGAGTGGAGAACACCCCCGAATGGCGGGGAGTTGGCCTGGCGCATAAGGGGGCCGGCGGGCTACGGATGGGACTGGTCAGGGACGATTGGGGTCAACTCCGGGTGCATCATCTACCTCACGAGGCCCAAGAATGAAGAGGTCCATATTTCGATCAGTTTCGAGGATGAGAAGTCACACTTGGGAGGATGCGATAGGCTCACGATTCCTAGGATGGTTGAAATCCCTGTGTTCCTTCCGGTGGATTGTAACGTGTCATGCATCGAGGGGACCGCGGCACTCCTAGAGGGGAGTAGGCGCTTCGCAACGCACATCGCAGGCGGCTCAGCCAAGGTCAGGATAACTCCTGTATGGCCGGGCAATGCCGAGTACTACGTGGTCCTGGGTCAAGCAGCCGTTACCTGGTACCAGGTCGACACGAGCAAGAACCGTCACAGCGAACCTGGGGACGAAGGTTGGCTGAGAGTAGTAGAAGGTGACAAGGAGACCGTGCGTTTGCCTTGGGCAAAGGGGGATCAGATATACAGCCATTGGCTCACCTCTGGGACGCAGCGCTTTCCCGAGGGTTCCTCGGCTTTCACGAAGAAGCCATTTGTTGAGGCATATCTCTACGATGGCTGGGATGATACGTCAACAACGCTGACTATCGAGGGGGGGGTTCGTTTCTACCGAAAGGCCGGGGCATGTTTTGCGCCAAGCAAGGCATGGGATTTGCCCCCACAGGAGTCCCGGTATCGCGACTAGGGAATAGCAGCTCCTGGCACTCTCACGCACTGACGAGGCGTAAGACCCCTCCACGCAGGCACTCCCGCCTCCCGACGGCATCGTAACGCGCCCGGAGAAGAAGTGCTTCCGACTGATGAGGACATCCAGAATCTCAGCGCAGCGGGCGACGCATTCAAGTATGCGGTTGTGGGTTTCTCCGCCATTGAGCTTGCTTTGGACAAACTGATCTCGTGCGCGCTGCCTGCAGCGCACCAGGTGGAACTCACCAGGCTATCCGTTGGGTTGAAGGTAGACTTGGCAATTGCCCTTGGCCTGCTGCCCCTAGAGTCCAAGGGGTTACTGTTGAAGCTCGCGGAGATCAGGAACTTGTACGCTCACCAGTTCAGGCCGGATGCCAAGCTGTGCTCTGCAGCGGAACTCAAAGGGTGCTTTGGCCCGGCGCAGCGCACCCTGGCCGGTGAACACCTGGATACAGCGACCACGTTCACAGAGACCTTGCGTGTGGCCTTTGTATCGGCCTACTACCAGTTGGTAGCACGAATCCGCTCGGTCCAGCAACGTGACGGCAAACGCAAGGAGGCAGTATTACATGCCGAGGCCCTACTTGCGGTAACGGAACGCCCGCGGCTCGATTCGGAAGGCGTCCGCAGGGAGCTAGACGACCTGAATGAGAGGGTCGAGCGGAAGAAACGGGAACTTCGCAAAGCCAGGGAGGAAGCGCGTGCGGGAGAGTCACAGAGCTAGCCCGTTGGGGGTGTCGCGTCCTCAAATGTCAATTGGGCGTAGTCCGTTCCGGACACCGTTAGGCGGCGGCCTTTGCCGCCGCTCAGTGGGCGACGGGGTCGGAGGTGTGTCGCATCTTCTAATGTCAATCACCCCGATCTGCCCCAACTTGCCATGAGCTTGCGCGGGAGCCGGCGGCCATGCGGCAGCCTGTCGGAGTGCGGCGGCTCGACGCCGCTGTCGGCTGCGTGGGCGCGAGTTGCGAGAAGACTCTGCCCCGGAAGGCGGGTGAGACCCAAAGGCCGGCCGGTGTGGTTGGGCTGGGCACCTCAGGCAGTCCACAGCGGTCTCAAGCGACCGCACTCCGACAGGCTGCCGCATGCCTTCTGAGGCCGTCCCGAAGCGATGGCGGCGTGTGTTGGCCTCCGGCTCCTCGGCTTGACCGCCGGAGCCGGGACTGGTATCTTCTCGGCATGGCAAGGCCGCTGCGGGTTGATCTGGCGAATGCCGCTTACTACGTGACCAGCCGCGGGCTGGAGGGCCGGGGATCGTGCGCGATGAGGAGGACTGCGGGAGGTGGCTCGCCCGGCTCGATGCGGTGGCGAGGCGCCGCCGCTGGCGGGTGGTGGCCTTCGTGGTGATGCCGAGCCACTATCATCTGCTCGTGGAGACGCCGGGGGGCGATCTGTCGGCGGGGATGCACGATCTGAATGCGGGCTATGCGATGGCGTTCAACTGGCGCCACGGGCGGCACGGGCCGCTGTTCGCCGGGCGGTTCAAGGCGATTCTGGTCGAGCCGGGCTATCGCTACTGGGAGATCAGCCGCCACATTCATCTGAATCCCGTGCGGCTGGGGCATGCGAAGCGTCCGCAGGACTGGCCGTTCGGGAGCTGTCAGGCGTATGTGGACGGGACGGTTCTCGCCCCGGCCTGGCTGGTGTGGCGGCCAAGGGTAAGGACGGCAACACGTGCGGCGTGGGGTCGCTCGTCGAAGTCTACAAATCGGGCCGCCTCGGCCACCGCACCGCCTACATCGGCATGCAGCACGTCACTGCGGAGAACGACAGCCACATGCCTCTCGCGCCGCACTTTGGCCTGGGGCAGGAACCCGCGGCGGACCTCCGAGTGACCTTGCCCACCGGCGAGGTGCTGGAGACTAAGGGGGTCAAGGCCAGGACCCGGTTGCTTGCCGACTTCATTGCCCGGAAGATTGCGGCACCGAGCAGCCCTGCTGCTTCCGCAGTCGGGGACTTCTTCCGTGGTGGCTGAGCTGGTTGCCTCCCCGACGACGCCTCGACATTCTTGCAGGAAGCATTCGGATGGGCTGGGTGATTGTACGATTCGGTTGCGGAGCGGCTCCGGAAGTGATAGGCTGAGCCTGCTCTCGCTGCACGTCGTGGGCATCCCGTTCAAGAGCCAGTCGGAGTGGCTCAAACCGAAGACCACGTATCACGGCCGCGTGAAGTCCCGCGATGCCTCGGGTAACCTTGCCGCGTCGGACGACGTGACCTTCACGACTCCGTAGAGGGCTGGCGTGTGCGAAGCCCATCCTGTGGAATGAGCGACACGATGCATGGTCTCACCCATCGGCTTTCTGCCGCGTTGGCGGTAGCATGCTTGCTGCTCGGGGATTTGTCGGCCCATGCGCTCGCTTTGCGGCGTGACGAGCGCCTCGCGCTCCAGTCGCCAGGGAGCGTGCCCCTGCGCACGGGGCTGACCGAGGGCCTCAGCGCGACGAGCGTCGGCCGCTTCGGCTGGTCGCCGCTCGACAACCCGCAGATCGAGTGCGAGGACCTGCTGGTTGAGCGTGTGGTGCCGGGGGCGATTCAGCGCACTGTGGCCGGCCGCAAGTGGGAGCTGGCCTTCACCACGTCGCCGAGCGCCGACGCTGTGACGCGGCTCTCCCTCGAAGGCTCAGCAGCGTTCCGAACCGACCCGGCCGATGTCGGGCTGCGGGAGGGCTGGCAGAAGCGGGATTTCGACGACCGGGCATGGGACTCCATCCCCGTACCTGGTGAGTGGGAGAAGGCGGCGGTCTCGACCGCTGGCGGCGGGATGGAGTACCCATTCGCCGGCTACGATGGCGTCGCTTGGTACCGCTTCCGGGTGCAGGTGCCCGCCGCCTGGGAGGGCAAGGGGGTGACGCTCCAGCTTGGCGTCGTGGATGATCTGGACACGACCTTCTTCAACGGGGAGCAGGTTGGGGCAACGGGCGACGATACGCCGCGCTACTGGACGGTCCGCCGGCAGTACGTGATCCCCGCGCGGCTGGTGCGCTTCGGGTCCGAGAACGTCATCGCCGTGCGGGTGGTGGACCTCCGAGGCGGCGGCGGGATCATGCAAGGCCCCGTCCGTCTGGTGAGCGGCGAGGTCGCAGGCGCGCAAGCACAGCCGGTCCAACACCGTGTACTCGGCCTGAACTGGGTCTCCAAGGAGATCGAGGTGCGCGACGGGGACAGCTCGTACAAGCTCCTCTACAACTGTGTGTCCCCTGGCGTCGTCATCGAGTCGCAGGACGCGGTGCTGGATCTGCGCTGTACGAGCCCCTTCGACCGTATCGCCCTCAGCCTGGAGAAGTTCGTAGTGCGGGCTTCAGCCCGTTCGCCCGGATACGGCCCGAAGGCCGCACTACGAACCGGGAGCGTGGTCTACGACGCCGAGCGCGATGGAAGGCTATCGGAGAACTGGCTTCTGCTCTTGTCCGGGACAGCCGAGGTGGACGTGCCGGTGCTCCTTGTTCTCCAGCGTCGGCCTCAACGCGTCGAGATGATGGGCGGACGGGTCAGGCTGGTGTGGCCCGGCGCGATGGGTTGCGTCGTCGTGGCCCAGCCCTATGGAGCCAAGGCGCTCCCTGGCCGCGAGACGCGAGCCTGGGGAACGCTGCCCGAGGAGACGCTGAGCCGCTGCCGCTTCTGGTCGCAAGCGTTGCTGAAGTTCCCCACCGCGTGTAAGGAGGAGTTCTGGATTGACGACGCTGCGGAGCGGGTCGGCATCGTGGAGACCTTCGGCTATCGCCACCTGCGTGACGAGTGGGGCACGCAGGCCGTGGAGATCGCCCCCGTGCCGCCTCTGGCCAGCCTGGCTCGAGACGTGGGCTACCCCGTGGAGTTCCGCTGCTCGCTATCGAGCCTGGGCTACCCGACGAAGTACGGCTCGCTTCAGGCCGTCGTGGGCAGCAACCGGGCCGAGTACACCCTCCCCTTCGCGGGGGCGGAGAACCGCACGCTGCTGCGCGTGGTCGGCGAGGACCGCTTCACGCCGATTGTCCGCGCCCAGATGCTGCACTGCCTGAACATGGCGGACCGCATGCCGCCGAAGGGCGACAAGTTCATGCTCGGCGACGGCGCGGTGGCGAACCTCTTCGGCGTGGACGACGGCGGCTTCGAGGTGATGTTCCTGTTGCCCGAGGCCATGCGGCGGCGCATCCGCGACATGCAAGCGGCCCGCGCCCCATTCCTCGGGCGGACCGAGTTCGCCTGGACCAGGATCGAGGAGCCGACGACCCGCCGCTGGTACTGGTGCCCCGGCAAGCCCGAGGACCAAGGCGGGCGCGGGCTGATCCGCGGCGACCAGGATTGCTTCGTCGGCGTCTACCTCGAATGCCTCTACAAGTACGCCCTCCACACGGGCGACTGGGCGCTCGTCCGCCGCATCTGGCCGGTCGCCCAGGAGGTCTACTCCTACCTCACGCTGGTGAACGACTGGGCGTACATGGCCAGCGCGTGCCGCGACTGGTGCGCGGGCGGGGCGTTCTACGACATGGCCGGCCTCACCTGGGTCGGCGCCCTGGACAACGCGAAGATGGCGCGCGTGCTCGGCGACGAGGCGGTGCGGAGGAACGCCCTTTATGTCCAGGCGAAAGCGGCGCTCCCCATCTTGATCCGCTTCCAGGCGCGCCCCTACATCGCGCGCTACTACGACCTCGACGAGAGCGATGTGATCTCCGGCTTCGGCGAGATCGAGCCGAAAGGCGTCCTTCCCGCCTACTGCGGCCAGACTGCCCTGAGCATCCGGGGCTTCACCGACAACACGATCTCCGGCGAAGTCTTCCATCCCGAGATGTACGATCTCTATCGCCAGTACGTCGCCGAGGGCGTCCGCGAGCACTTTGCCCGGGCGACCCGCTTCAACCCCGACTGGACGCACACGCTCTTCGCCTACTGGGGCCAGCATCCGTACGGCCGACTCATCATGGGCGAATCGCACGCCCGCATGGAAGGACATCTTCGCTCGCTCTACGAGTTCCGCCCCACTGGCGGCATTACGAGCGGCCAGGCGGCCACGCCCTACGACTTCGGCGAGCTGGCCGCCCAATCGTGCCCGATGACGCTGGGGAGCTGGGCGCCCGCCCGGCTTCTGGCGGCCGACTACTTCCCCTCGCTTCGCCTGGCCCGCCTGCGAGTGGATGCGACCGAGGTGAAGGAGTTCCTGTTTGGGGCCGCGTGCCGCAACATTCCTCGGGCCGTGCTCTGGGACGGACGGGCCGCGCGGTTCCAGATGAAGAACGGTAAGCTGAGCGCCGCGTTGGCCGGCGGGAGGAGCGGCGAACTGCTCATCTGTTTCGGGCCCTCGCGGGGGCCGGCCCCAGAGGTCCGGGAGGAGCCATTCCCTCCCAGTGTGCTGTTGAACGGGGGCTTCGAGGAGTTCCCGCAGTTCTCCTCCGCTTGGTACAGCAGAGTCATCCCGGCCCGCGAGCCGAAGCACCCGAAGGAGCGCGCGTTGCCGACGAGCCAGATGTGCCAACCTCAGACCGAGGTCGTGCGCTCCGGCAAGCGCGCGGTCCGCCTGCGCACCGCAGGCGAAGGCGACATGGCTTCCATCACCCAATACGTCCACGTCGAGGCCGGGCGGCCATACCGTGTGACCTACCATTACCTCGTTTCCGAGACGCTCAGCGGCAGAGTCGGTTTCATCGTCCAGGAAGTCGGCATCCCCAAGGAGCGATACCACGAAGTCACTCTGAAGCCGGGCGACGGCCCGACGCGCGGCTGGCTGGCCTGCTCGATCGAGGTGCAAGCGCCTGAGCCCGGCAACCGGCTCATGATCGCCTATGTCCCAGTCACGGGCGGACCGGCAACCGTCTACGTGGATGACGTGGAGTTCGAGTACCTGGACCACCAACCGGGGAGACAGCCATGAGAGCGTGCGTTCCTTACCTGCTGTTGATGGCCGCTTCGAGCCTCATGCCGAAGGCGACGTGCTCTGAGTCGAGCGAGAGGGTTCCTCCCGCCGTGACGAAGCAGATGGAGGAGACCCGCGCCAGGCTGATGGCCTGGCTGGAAGGTGTGGACAAGGAGGCGTTCCGCCCTGGGGTGTGTCTCGCCAAGGATGAGCTGCTGGTCAAAGGCGGGGCGAAGCTGGCGGGCAAGATCCTCGATTACGGCCCCTATGTCTGTCTCATTGACGCCACGCGCCGCCAAGTCCTCCCCCGCGACCGGATCGCGAAGATGACCCACTCCTGGGGCGACGCCGCGCCGAAGAAGCCGGCCATCCCCGACCTGGACGTGACGTACATCGAACGGCTACCGCGCTATCGGGGCAACCATGGAAATGTCGGTTACGACCCGAAGGAAAAGGGCGTCTACCTCATCAAGCCGAACACCGACCCGCTCTGGCCGCCGAAGGGCACTCGGGCCAGCTTCAAGGGCCACGTGGTGAACAAAGGCCCCGTCGTGAGCAAGCCGTTCCGCTACGAATGGCTCATGGACGGCAAGCGCCTGGACCGAGGCCAGCACGCGGCGCTCAAGCCAGGCGAGGAGGCCGTCCTCGACTTCTCCTGGCGCTGGCAGGACGGCCCCCACGAGGTGACTCTGAAGCTGATCCCCGATGGCCCGGACTTCTCGGCCTGGAACAACAGCCACACCGACCGCACCGACTCCCTCGGCTTCCTCTTCATCCTCAGCCAGAGCACCCGCGACGGCTTCGACAACGCGCCCAACATGGTCGAGTCCTTCTCCTGCGAGGACTGGGTGCAGTACCACTTCCAGGTGATGAACTTCCTCTTCGCGGCCTCCATCCACCCTGGCTCGCCCCAGGGCTGCCTCGAGCGCGTTCGCGTGGACTGGATGGTGACCTATCCCGACACCGAGTTCCGGGAGAAAGTCGAGAAGACCGGGGCTGATGCCCAGGGCTACATGCTCCACGAGGGCAAGTGGAGCCTCAGCCCGTGGGACAAGTACGACTGGCGCGCGAATAACGTGGATTGGGGCCTTATTCACGAACTCGGCCACCAGCTCGGCATCATTGACTACTACACCCTCGACTTCTGGCGCTACGCGGTCTTCGCCCGCGACAAGAACGGTGACCTCCTCGACGTCGGCCATTCCTACCCTCAGATGGGGATGATGCGCAGCCACGGCCCGCACCCCTTCGAGGAAGCCACCGCCATCGCCATGAACTGGGAACGGGGCAGGCACCGCGGCTACTATGGCGACTACCTCTTCAGGCTGCCCAAGGAGTGCGGCATCCGAATCCTCGACTGGGGCGGCAAGCCCATCCCGGACGCCGAGGTGAGGATCTTCCGCCGTGCGGCGGGCGTCCACACGCAGGACGCCGGGCAGATCAGGATCCCGGAGAAGCCCGTCTTCGAGGGGAAGACCGACGCCAACGGGGTCTACATGCTGCCGAACGAGAAACCGCCCTTCGAGTTCACGACCGGCAACGGCTTCACCCGCGGCCCCAGCCCATTCGGCGATGCGCTTGTGATCTGCGACACGGGCCTGATGCTGATCGAGGTCTGGAAGGGCGACCGCCGCGATGCACAGTTCACCGACGTCACTCAGTTCCAGATCGGCCGCGGGCGCGGCCACGAGGCCAGGTTCGTGAAGGACATCCCGACCATCCTCCCCGGCGAGACCGACCCGGTGAAGCCGCCGAAGGTCCTCGGCATCGAGACCGATGGCTGGTGCGATCGTCTCAAGGTCCGCTGGGACAATGTGCCGGGGAACACGGCGACGAAGTTCCGCATCTACGCCTTCCGCGATGGCCTTCCCTTCACCAGGATGCACATGAACGAAGTAGCGACGGTCAACGCCCAGGGGCCATTCGCCCTCTCTGTCCTCCATCTGGGCGGCTGGGTGGCGATGACAGGGGTTGATGAGGACGGGAATGAGTCGGGGTGCGCTGTGCCGCAGTTTGTCGGACGGCGCTTCTTTGGGAAACTGGCCGCGGATAGCAAGAACACCCTCTACAACGCGACGGAGGGTGGCCTACAGCGAATCGAGCCCAATGGCGCAGTGCGTCTGGTCCCCACCCGGTGTGGGCGAGGCTTCTGGCCGGCGGTCGCCCTCGGGGTCGGGCCGAAGGATGAGCTCTTCCTGCTGTCCCGCGAGCAGGGCGCCGTCGCCATCATGGGCCAGGACAGCCGCGAGCTCCTCCGCTTCGGGGAGAAAGGCAGCGGCGACGGGCAGTTCAGCGTGCCGAGCGACCTTGACCTCGACCGGGCCGGGAACGTCTACGTGGCGGACACCGAGAACAACCGCGTCGCTGTCTTTGCGCCGGGCGGCAAGTTCATCCGCAACCTCGCGGCGGGCAAGCTCGAGAAGCCCGTCGGGGTGGCGGTGGACGGCAACGGGAACGTCTACGTCGTCGAGGCCAAGAAGCCCGGCGTGAAGAAACTCGCCAGGGAGGGCGACGGCCACCGCGATCCCACACCATTCGTCCAGACGAAGGCTCAGCCGACCGACCTTGCGACCGACGGCGAGGGCCGCCTGTACGTCTGCCAGAGTGCGGACCCCGGCCTCGTCGTCGTGGATACCGACGGCAAGGCCGTCGCCACACTCGACAAGTGGGGCGAGGCCAGCACGCGGGAGTTCTCCGGCTTGGCGGTGGACCGGGCGGGGTGCCTCGCCTGCGCCCTGGGCAATCGAGGAGGAATTGTCCGAATCCCCATCTCCGAGATCGTCAGAAGGAAGTGAAACATGGGACGAAACCGAGCCCTCCCGATGTCTTTGGCCGTGGCCTTGGCTTGCGTGTTCGCCCAAGGCGGGGAAGCAGCGAAGATTCCCGTCGGGCTCGAGGTGCTGAGCAGCCTCGAGCTGCTGCCGCTCCTCAAGGAGGGCATCGTGTGCAGGCAGCAATCGAGCCACGACCGCACGGGCGGAGAACTCGCGCTTGGGTGGGCCGTTGACCTCAAAAAGGGGCGCGTCCCCGAGAACGCTGCCTACCTGCACGTCCAGTGGCGCAACCACATGACGCGGGCGGGCGAGTATGTGCCGCTCCTGGAGGCCACGGGCCGTGGCCACTACGTCGGCACCGGCCTCAGCATGCAGAGCCCTCATTGGCTCACCTACCTCGAGGGCGACGAGCAGTTCTACGTGGATGGCGAGGAGCGGCCCAGCATCCACGGCACAGGCACGGAGGACTACTTCAACTGCGGCTGGTACTACAAGGATGGCCCCGTCTCCAGGCCCTTTCACGGCCTGACGGCCATGCCCGATTACCAGAGCCGCACGAGCCAGTACCGCATGCACGTGCCCGACTGTGTGCCGTTCACCAAGAGCCTGAAAGTGCAGATCGAGCACGGCGAGGCGAACGACCGGCCCTACACGAACTACGCTATCGTGGCCTACTGGTATCAGGACTCCACGTCGCACGAGGTCCGCTGGAAGCTCCCGCCCGCCAAGGACCTTCGCTTCCCGGGCCTGCTCGCCAATAATCCCGGGATGGGCACCTTCCGCGCCGAGGAGAAGTGGACTGCATTCGTGGACCTGGTGCCTAAATAACTCGCCACGATTCTGAATCAAAGGCTCAGGAAGGAACGTGTGCCGGAATTGCGCAGGCCTGTGGGCGGGGCGTCTCTGCCCCGCGCAGGGTGTCGCGGGGCGCAGAGGCCCCGCCCACATTGATTCAGAATCGTGGCGAGTTATTTAGCATGGACGTGGAGGCCGGCTTGCACGCCGGCGGAGGCAAGGAGGTTACCTGGATAAAGCTCGCGACCAAGGAGTTCCTCTGGCTTCATCCGAAGCTGACCCCCAACGCCCAGTGCGTGGCCTACGTCCACAGTTACGTCAGAAGCCCCAACGACAGGAAAGTAACTGCCTTCGTGGGCCTGGACGACGCCGGCAAGCTATTCATCAACGGCGAGCTAGTCTGGGCCGTGCCCGGGGTTCACCATCTCAAGGTGGACGAGCACGCCGTGCCCATCCGGCTCAAGGCCGGCTGGAACGAGGTGCTCATCAAGGTCGGGCAGGGCGAGGGCTACTGGGGCGTCGCCTTCCGGCTCCAGGATCCCAAGCTCGAACTGACCTACTCCACAACTCGAGGAGCCGCCGATGAGAAGAAGTAGCACCGCGGCCACGCCGGCCGTTGGCCGCAGTGGACTTCTTCATGCTCGCCGACTACTATAGGCATTCGAGACGCGGACGTAGCGCCTGCCGCCCACCCGATAACCCCAGGAGCGATGCGATGCAATCTCGCCAACGGGCAACCGCTCGGTTCACGGTGATAGCCCTGGTCCCCCTGCTCACGTCGGGACTGGCGGGTCTCCGTGCCGCGGATCAGGAACCGGTAGACCCCGGCTACCAGCACGCCCCGCCAGACGCCTACGAACGATGGAGTGACCTGAAATACGGCCTTCGGGTCCACTGGGGCCCCTACAGCTTGCTGGGCGTCGAGGCATTATGGCCGGTCCGCACTATGCCCAACGCCAGGAAACAGGAGTATTACGAACTCTACAAGAAGTTCAACCCGACGGAGTTCGACGCGGAGAAGTGGATGGACCTCCTCGAACGAGGCGGCCTGACCTTCTTCACCATCACCACCAAGCACCACGACGGGTTCTCGATGTTCGACACGAAGACCCGCGTTAAGCGCCGGGTCAACTACGCGGCTCCCGGCGGGCCTAGGATCGAGGATTGCGACCTCGCCTACAGCATCATGGACACGCCCTTCCGCCGCGACGTGATCAAGGAGCTGACCGACGCGGCGCACAAGCGCGGGATCGCGGTGGACCTCTACTTCTCGCACATAGACTGGTACGACGCCGACTTCCGGATGGACCCGCTCCACACGTTCCACGACAAGGCTTTCACCAAGGCATCCGACCCGGAGGCCTACGCCCGGTTCGCCCGCCGGCACCGCGAGCAGATCCGCGAGCTGCTCACCCACTACGGCAAGGTCGACATGATGTGCCTCGACATGAGCCTGCCGGCCTTCTGCTGGCCGGACGTCAAGGAGACCGTGCTGATGGCCCGCCGGCTCCAGCCCGACGCGCTGTTCCGGGACCGCGGCATCGGCGCCTACGGTGACTACACGACCCCGGAGAACTGGATCCCCGCCTCGGAGGGCCTGACCGACAAGCGGGTCCAGCGGCCCTGGATGGTCATCTACACGCTCGCGGGCCAGTTCGCCTACGAGCCGAACGGCCAGAAGTACAAGAGCGGTGAGTGGATCGTCGCGAACCTCGTTGACATTGCGGCCAAGGGCGGCAATTTCATGGTGAGCATCGGCCCGGACGCCCGGGGCATCTTCCATCCCGAGGCCGTCAAGCGCCTGGAGTACGCCGGCAACTGGCTCAAGGTCAACGGCGAGGCGATCTACAAGACGCGGCCGTGGGTGCGGTACAAAGAAGGCGACGCCATCCGCTTCACCCGCAGCAAGGACGGCCGAGCCGTCTACGCGATCAGCCTCAAGTGGCCCGGGAAGACACTGAAGCTCAAATCCATTCGCGCCCGAGAGGGCTCCGAGGTTCGAATGCTCGGCGTGAACGCGCCGCTGAAGTGGCGCAACGACGACCTCGAAGGCCTGACCATTGACCTGCCTGATGAGCTTCAGGCCGAGGAGCGAAGGCCGTGCAGGCAGGCATATGCGTTCCGCATCGAGGGCGACCTGAGAGAGGCGGTAGGGCGCAGCATCGAGCTGAGCCTCCAGACCCGCGACCCGAAGACTGGGCAACCCAGCGTCGCTAAGCAGAAGCTCGACCCGGCGAAGGTGGGCATCGTGATCGTGGACCCGTGGAACTTCCACTGGTGCATGACCGCGGCCCAGCGCTTCGGGGCGATGGCCCCACGGCTCAACCACGCGCTCGAGGCAGCGCGGAAGCTCGGTATCCAGGTATTCTGGAGCCCGACCGACGTGGCGAGCCAGTACGCCGGGTGGCCCCAGCGCGAGCGCGCCCTCGCCGTGCCCCTGCTCGACGCGCCCCGCGTCCGACGCCTCGATCTGCGCATCAACGTTGGCGTCGGGCCGTGCATGTGCGGCCCGGGAATCCCCTGCCTCGTCAACTACGGCTGGGACGGGATGAACCCGAACCTGATCATCGGCGACCGCGACCTGATCGTCTGCGGCATGCAGGAGTTGTTCTCCCTCCTTCGCCAGCGCGGCATCACACAGCTCATCTACATGGGCGGCCACACGAACATGTGCCTCATCGGCAAGCCCGACGCCCTCAAG
>Ga0194112_10005599_pt1 | contig 16824 bp, 18 predicted proteins | sample TA2MahC400mmetaG_FD_146191 | JGI IMG/M metagenome (GOLD analysis project Ga0194112, IMG submission 146191) | Freshwater microbial communities from Lake Tanganyika, Tanzania - TA2015016 Mahale Deep Cast 400m | ecosystem: Environmental > Aquatic > Freshwater > Lake | place: Tanzania: Lake... | reverse complement strand
CTTCATCCGGGTCGACAACCGCCCGATCCACGACAAGAGCCGGATTTACGCCCCCGACCATGTCGTCGTCGTCGACCCAACCCTCGTCGAGGCCATCGACATCACCGAAGGCCTCAAGGACGGGGGATGGATCATCATCAACAGCGACCGGGCGCCCGAGAGTTTTTCTTTCCCGGCCCCGTTCAAGGTCGCGACGGTCAACGCCACCGAGATCGCCGTCAAGCACAAGCTCGGGACGCTGGCCGCCCCGATCGTCAACACGGCCATCGCCGGGGCCGTGGTCCGGATCCTCGGCTTGACGAGGCTCGAGTCGCTCCTCGCCGCCATCCAGGAAGCCATCGCCATCAAGCCGGCGGACAACCAGAAGGCCGCGGCCGAGGCGTTCGAGAGCGCGGGACGATTTACCGCCTGAGGAACAAGGCCATGTCCAAGAAAAAAGACGCCGCGAAGATCATCTTCGAGTCCGAAAAGGACGTCCCGATCATGCCGATGTCGCTCGGCTCGATGCTCTTCAACAAGACGGGATCTTGGCGGAACATCCGGCCCGAGATCCGGACCGCCGACTGCATCCGCTGCGGGATCTGCTGGAAGTTCTGCCCCGACATGTCGATCCTCGTCGAGGAGGAGCTCCCCGTCGTCGACTACGATTTCTGCAAGGGCTGCGGCATCTGCGCCGAGGAATGCCCGGTGAAGTGCATCGAGATGGCGGAGGAGCGGAAATGAGAAAGGTCATCATGGGCAACCACGCCCTGTCCTACGGGGCGATGCTCGGCCGGGCCCAGGTCATCGCCGCTTACCCCATCACCCCCCAGACCCAGGTCGTCGAGCTCCTCTCCGAGATGTGCGCCGACGGGACCCTCGCCGCCAAGTTCATCAAGGTCGAATCCGAACACTCGGCCATGGCGGCCTGCATCGGGGCCTCGGTCGCGGGGGCCCGGACGTTCACGGCGACCTCGGCCCAGGGCCTGGCCCTCATGCACGAGATGCTCCACTGGGCCTCCGGCGGCCGGCACCCCGTCGTCCTGGGCAACATCAACCGGGCCATGGCCCCCGGGTGGTCGATCTGGAGCGACCAAAACGACAGCCTCTCCGAACGGGACACGGGCTGGATGCAGTTCTACTGCTCCTCCAACCAGGAGGTCCTCGACACGACCATCCAGGCGTTTAAGGTCGCCGAAGCCCTCTTCATCCCGGCCATGGTCATCCTCGACGCCTTCTCCCTCTCCCACACCTATGAGGTCGTCGACGTCCCGGACCTGGACAAGGTCGACGCGTTCCTCCCCCCCTTCAAGCCCTACGCCCGGGTCGACTATCGGACGCCGCGGGCTTTTAACGGCCTGACCGGCCCCGAGAATTACATGGAGCTCCGCTACAAGCTTCAGAAAGACATGGAGCGCGTCCCGGAGATGGTCGAGGCCACGGGCCGGGAATACGAGAAGCTCTTCGGCCGCCATCTCGGCGCCGTGGACGCCTACCGCTGCGAGGACGCGGAGACGATCCTCGTCACCTCGGGCACGGCCGGCTACACGGCCCACGTCGCCGTCGACGAGATGCGGAAGGATGGGCTCAAGGTCGGCAACTTCCGGATGCGGATGTTCCGGCCCTTCCCCTTCGACATCGTCCGCCGGGTCCTTCTCCCGGCCAAGAAGGTCGCCGTCGTCGACCGGAACATCTCCTACGGCCATCACGGGATGTTCGCCCAGGAGGTCAAATCGGCCCTTTACGGGATTCCCGGGGCGCCGCCCGTCTTCGGCTTCATCGCCGGGCTCGGCGGCCGGGACATCACCCCGGCCTCATTCCGCGAGGTCGTCGACACGGCGGCTGCCCAAGACCGACCCGCCGAAGAGATCCTCTGGATCGGAGTCAAGCGATGAGCCAAGAAAAGAAAATGAAGCTCACCCTCCCCGTGGAGGAATACGTCGGCTCGGGCAATCTCGCTTGCCAAGGCTGCGGGGCCAATTTGGCCTTGCGGTACATCTTGAAAGCCCTCGGCCCGAAGACCGTCCTCTGCATCCCGGCCTGCTGCTGGGCCGTCATCGACGGTCCCTTTCCCCATTCCTGCATGAGCGTCTCGATCTACCACTGCGCCTTCGAGACGGCCGCCTCGACGGCGACCGGGGTCAAGGCCGGCCTCGACATGCTGGGCGACACGGACATGAACGTCGTCTCCTGGGCCGGCGACGGGGGGACCCTCGACATCGGCATCCAGGCCTTGAGCGGCGCGGCCGAGCGGAATGACGACATCATCTATGTCTGTTACGACAACGAGGCCTACATGAACACGGGCATCCAGCGCTCCTCGGCCACGCCCAAGGGCGCCTGGACGACGACGACCCCGGTCAAGTTCCCCAAGGTGGAGTCCAAGAAGGACATCGACGCCATCATGGCCGCCCACCGCATCCCCTACCAGGCCACGGCCTCGATCGCCTATCCCGAGGACCTCTACAAGAAGATGCTAAAGGCCAAGAACATCAAGGGAACGCGCTTCTTCCATATCTTCGCCCCCTGCCCGACCGGCTGGAAAAGCCGGCCCGAGGACGCCGTCAAGCTGGCCCGGATGGCCGTCCAGAATTGCCTTTTCCCGCTTTACGAGATCGAGCACGGCGAGAATCTCGCCCTGAACATCAAAATCCAGAACAAGAAGCCGATCGACGACTACCTCAAGCTCCAGGGCCGCTTCCGCCACCTCAAGCCGGCCGACATCCAGTCGATGCAGGAGGAGGTCGACCGGAACTGGAACAGGATCCTCAAGAAGGCCCAGGGCTGCTGACGCGCGGCCGACCGCCGGCCCGACCGACCGGACAACGCTTTTTTTCCGCCTCGGCGGCCTTGATTTCGCCCAGGAAATGGTCTAGGGTAATTGGTTGTCATGAAAACCGGCCGCCGTGTCGCCGTGACCGGGATGGGAGCCGTGACTCCCGTGGGGACCGGTCTCGACCGCTTCTGGGAAGGCCTCGTCGCCGGACGCAACGGCATCGCCCGGGTGTCCCATTTCGATTCCTCGGCTTTCTCCTCCCAGATGGCCGCGGAGGTCAGGGATTTCGAGCCTGAACGGTGGATCGACCGGAAATCCGCCGGCCGGATGGATCGCTTCACCCAATTCGCCGTCGCCGCCTCCGAGATGGCTTTGGCCGACGCCGGTCTGGCCGAAGCCCGCCCGCCGCCCGAGCGGACCGGGGTCATCATCGGATCGGGAATCGGGGGATCGGCGGCCATCGAAAGCGGAGCGGCCCTCCTGCGGGCCAAGGGCCCTCGCGGCCTCGACCCGTTCTTCGTCACCCGGGTTCTCGTCAACATGGCCGCCTGCGCCGTTTCCATCCGCCGCGGCTTCAAAGGCCCGATTTCGGCCCCGTCCGTGGCCTGCTCGACGGGGGCCAACGCCATCGGCGACGCCTTCCGGATCATCGAGCGGGGAGAGGCCGATGTCATGCTGGCCGGGGCATCCGAGGCCGCCATCACCCCGCTTTCGTACGGAGGTTTCTGCGCCACCCGGTCGATGTCGCGGCGGAACGACCGGCCGGAGAAAGCCTCCCGGCCTTTCGACAAGCACCGGGACGGATTCGTCATGGGCGAGGGGGCCGGGATCGTCGTCCTGGAAGAGATGAACCGGGCCATCTGCCGGAAGGCCAGGATTTACGCCGAAATGGCCGGCTACGGCAACGTCGCCGACGCCTTTCATCTGACCGCTCCCGAACCCTCGGGCGACGGCATGGTCCGGGCGATGCGGGCCGCCCTGGAGGATGCCGGGCTGGCGCCGGACGAGGTCGGCTATGTCAACGCCCACGGGACGTCGACCGACCTCAACGATAAAATCGAGAGCGCGGCCATCGGCCGGACCTTCGGCGAACAGGCCCGACGCCTCAAAATCAGCTCGACCAAATCCATGATCGGGCACCTCCTGAGCGCCGCCGGGGCGGTCGAATGCATCGCCACCGTTTTGAGCGTCCATCGGGGAGTCGTCCCGCCGACGATCAACTACGAAGAGCCGGATCCCGACTGTCCCTGGGATTACGTCACGGGCGGAGCGGAGGCCGTCGACCTCCGGGCGGCGATCAGCAATTCCTTCGGCTTCGGCGGGGGAAACGTCTGTCTGGCCATCAAATCTTATAGGAGTTGACCATCAAAATCCCCAGCTTGACCATCGGCGACATCACCGTCCCCATCCCGATCATCCAGGGAGGAATGGGGGTCCGCGTATCGCTGTCCGGGCTTTCCTCGGCCGTCGCCAACGCCGGCGGCATCGGGACGATCGCCGCCGTCGGCCTCGGCGACGTGATCACGGCGAAATCCGATTTCGAGAAAGTCTGCAGCGACGCCCTGGCCCTGGAGCTACGCAAGGCGAAGAGCCTGACCGACGGGCCCATCGCCGTCAACATCCTCGGCGTCTTGAGCAACGCCAAGGACCTCATCCGGACCTCCATCCGGGAAGGGATCCGGCTGATCGTCTCGGGAGCCTCTCTCCCCCTCCGTCTCCCCGAGCTTTCGCCGGACGAGGGCGTCTATCTCCTCCCCATCGTCAGCTCGGGCCGGGCCGCGGACATTGTCCTCCGGACCTGGGACAAGCGCTACGGCCGGACGGCCGACGCTCTCATCGTCGAGGGGCCCCTGGCCGGCGGCCATCTCGGCTTCTCCATGGAACAGCTCAAAACCCCCGAGAAGTACAGCCTCGACCTCCTCCTTCCCGAGGTCCTCGAGGCGATCAAACCGTTCGAGGACAAATTCGGGCGGAAAATCCCGGTCATCATGGCCGGAGGCGTCTACACCGGGGCCGACATCGCCCGCCTGCTCCGGGCGGGAGCCTCGGGAGTCCAGATGGCGACCCGTTTCGTCGCGACCCACGAGTGCGACGTCGACCCGGAGTTCAAGCGGGCCTTCCTCGAGGCCAAAGAGGAGGACATCGTCCTCATCAAGAGCCCGGTCGGCCTTCCGGGAAGGGCCATCCGGAATCAATTCCTGGAAAACCTCGAAAGCGGCAGAATTGACAAGATTCGGTGTCCCTACCGCTGTTTATCGACCTGCGAGGTCGCCACGGCCAAGTACTGCATCGCCCTGGCCCTCATCAATTCCTCCGTCGGCGACATGGAGAAAGGCCTCGTCTTCTGCGGCCAGAACGCCTACCGGGTCGACAAGATCGTTTCGGTCAAGGAGCTCATGGCCGAGCTCGTGGCGGAAATCGAAGCCGCTTGACGGAAGGCGTCGAATCCCCGCCGGGGAAGCCCCTCTTGCAACTTTTATATTGTGATGTTATTATATAATATATTATTAATATATGGAGAATAAGATGAAAAAAATATCCCTGATGTCGATATTTTGGCTCTCCCTCTCGACCTTGGCCTGCGCCGGACCGGACGGACAGACGGCCGCTTTCACGCCGATGCCGGAGTTTTCGGTCAAGGACATTGACGGGACGAAGATCTCTTCCGCTTCTTTGAAAGGGAAAGTCGTCGTCGTCAATTTCTGGGCGACCTGGTGTCCGCCCTGCCGGGCCGAGATCCCCGACTTCGTCGCTTTCTATAACGACAACAAGTCCAAGGGCCTCGAGATCATCGGGCTCTCGGTCGACGACCTCACCGCCCGCGAGCTGAAACCGTTCGTCGACAAATTCAAGATGTCCTATCCCGTCGTCCTGGCCGACGACAAGATCGTCAGGGCCTTCGCCCCCGGCAACGCCATTCCGACGACCTTCGTCGTCGACAAGCAGGGCCGGATACGGCACAAGCAGGTCGGTCTCATGGAGCGCTCGGATCTGGAGTCTTGGTTCGGCAGACTGTCGCGGGAATAGAGGCCGGCCCTCGCTCGCTCACCAGCGGTAAACGACCGCGCCCCAGGTGAATCCCGCGCCGAAGGCGGCCAGGAGGACGTGCGTCCCGGGACGGAGTTTCTTGGCCTGGCGGAGCTCGTGCAAAGCGATGGGGATGCAGGCCACGGAGACGTTGCCGTACCGGTCGATGTTCACGTAGACCTTCTCCCGGTCGATCTCCAGCCGTTCGCCCACGGCCTCGATGATCCGGCTGTTGGCTTGGTGGGGGATGAAGATGTCGATCCGATCCTTGGAGACCTGGGCGCGCTTCAAGGCTTCCTCGGAGGCCTCTCCCATCCTCTTGACGGCATGTTTGTAGACCTCGTTCCCCTTCATGTGGATCGTATGCAAACGCTCGGCCACCGTCTGGAGGGTCGCCGGGCGGCGCGTTCCCCCCGCCGGCAGATGCAACAGGCCGGCCAGGCTTCCGTCGGCTTTCCAGAAATGGGATAAAATGCCCGCCTCGTCGTGGCTCTCCTCGACGACGGCGGCTCCGGCGGCGTCCCCGAACAGGACGCAGGTTCCTCGGTCCTTCCAATTCGTCAGCTTGGTCAAGACCTCGCCGCCGACGACAAGGACGCGGCGGGCGGTCCCGGCGCAGATCAACCCTTCGGCGACGATGAGGCCGTAGATCCATCCCGTGCAGCCCGCGATCAGGTCGAAGGCCGGGGCGTGATTGGCCCCCAAACCGGACTGGACGTAGCAGGCCGTGGCCGGAAACATCGTGTCCGGAGAGTTGGTCGCGACGATGACGGCGTCGATCTCGGACGGCTCGAGGTCGGCATCCTCCAGGGCGCGCCGGCCGGCTTCGATGCACAAATCCGAGGTCGCCTGGTCCTCTCGGGCGATTCGCCTCTCCCGGATTCCGGACCGGGTCAGAATCCACTCGTCGGTCGTGTCGATGATCTTCTCGAGGTCGGCATTGGTCAGGATCTGGTCCGGGACATAGAACCCCGTTCCCGTGATTTTGACCCGTTTCTTCTTGTCCATCGCCTGCGCTCCGGAAAAATAACGCCTTTCTATAGCATAACCCCTTCCTGTTTGCAATCGCCCGGCAAGACCCGATACAATCGGGACCGATGGCTCATCGGCGGCGCGCTGTCCGGACCGTGCTCTTCGCCGCGGTCCTTCCTCTCCTGTCCCTTCCCGGCGCCGCCCAGCTCGTCCTCGGCCAGTACGAGGACGAGGCCCCCTTCAGGAGCTGGAATTCCTTTCCCTTCGTTTCGGCGGGCGCCCTCGGACGGGGAGAGACGGGCTTTGCCGCCGCAGGCGAGGCCGCCGCGGCGTTTGCCAACCCGGCCGTGCTCCCGACCCTTCCCCCGTTCACCCTGACCCTCGGCGGGTCCGTGCAAGCGGCCTCATTCTCCAAATACGGCCCGGTGAACACCGGCATCTTCCACACCGCCGAACCTGTCTGGTTGGGATTTTCGGCCCTCGATTTCGGCGGTTTGACGGTCCGGTCGGGCCGGTGGGCCTTCGCCTTGAGCGTCAGCCTGGCCGAAATCTACGACCGGCCTCCGGCCGAATACGTCTACAAGCCTCGCGAACTTGTCCTGTACAGAATCCGGTTCGACCAGACGGGCCTCCTCCGCCTCATCGGCTTTTCGGCCGGATACCGGCTCGGCCCGTCCCTCAGCTTAGGCCTCGGTTTGAACTTGGCCGCGGGACGGATGGACCGAAGTCTCGGCGAGTCGTGGACGTCGTCCCGAATCTCGATCAACGACGGCAAATCGCACCGCTATTCCGGGGCCTTCGTCAACGGCGGCCTCCTCTGGGATCCCGGGCCGGCCTTGCGCCTGGCCGCGGTTTTCCGGACGCCCTACGCGAAGAGGGCGCGGAGCGAAGGCCGGGTCGAATACCAATCCCCGGACCTTCCGGGGGGGATCGTCATCGCCGGTTCGGCCAGAGACGACCTCCGCCAGCCATGGCTCGTCGGGTGCGGCGTCGAGGCCAAACCCTGGGGGGAGGTCAAGTTTTTCGGCGACATGGTTTATGCTCACTGGCCGTCCTATGAGATGTCCTGGTTCGGCGACCCGCAAAGGCGGGATTTTCGAGGGAGTCTGAAGATCGGCCTCGGGATCGAGTTCAGCTTCCGTCCGCGGATTTTCAGCGCCCCGTCGGAGATCCCCTTCCGAGCCGGCCTCATCCGCGACCCCCAGCCCATGAAAACGCCGGCCTCAGCTTACTCCGGGGCCACGGCCGGATTCGGACTGCGATGGCGAGGCTTCGTCCTCGACCTGGGCGTCCTCTTCGCCCGCGAATCCGGCTCGGGCGACGGCCTCGGCGGAAGCCGGGTCGCCCTCTCCTTGGGCTATGGGCTCGGAGAAAGACGATGAAATCCCCCGCCTTCCTGATCGCCGTCCTCGGACTCGCCGTCGGTCCGGCGGCCGCCGGCCAAGTCGACCTCCCCGAAATCGTCAGTCTCTCCCGGACGGCTTCCACGGCGGCCAAGCTCCGGACGCTCGAGCTGGACTTCCTCGGCAGCCGGGAGGGACGGCTCTTCGTCGCGGCCCGGCCTCGAGATCTGGCCCGCCTCGAAGCCGAGGGAATCCCGTTTCGTTTTGAAACTCCGCATCTTCGGTCCTCCGCCGCCGGGCCGGGGTCCCCGGGAGGTCCGATCGGCGCCTATCACACGGGTCTCCATCTCGAGAGGGACCTCTTCGATCTGTCATCGAAACATCCCGGTTTGGCCAAGCTCGTCATCCTCGGAGAAAGCTTGGAAAGGCGCCCCATCTACGGCCTCAAGATCAGCGACAACGTTGCCCTGGAGGAGGACGAAGCCGAGGTCCTCATCCTCGGCTGTCACCACGCCCGGGAGTGGATCTCGGTCGAGGTCCCCTTTCTCTTCGCCAAGTTCCTCCTCGAATCTTATGGAACCGACCCCGAGGTCACCCGGCTCGTCGACCAAAGCGAGGTGTGGATCGTCCCCCTCGTCAATCCCGACGGCCATGACTATTCGGTCCGGGTCTACCGGTACTGGCGGAAGAACCGGCGCGACAACGGGAGCGGGGTTTACGGGGTCGACCTCAACCGCAACTACGGCTACAAATGGGGGGTGGACAACCTCGGGTCGAGCGGCGAACCCTCATCCGAGGTCTTTCGGGGGACGGCGGCCTTTTCCGAGCCCGAAACGAGGGCCGTCCGGGACCTCTTTCTGAAAAGGGACTTCCGGGCCGTCGTCAGCTACCACAGTTTCTCCCAGGTCATCCTCTATCCATGGGGGCATACGACGGCCCCCGCCCCCGAAGAGCCGCTCCTCAGAGAGCTCGCCCTCCGGATGTCCGAACTCATGAGGCCCGTCAACGGCCGAACCTATGCCGCCGGCCAGGGCATCGCCATGTTGAACTATTTGACCAACGGCGACACGGTCGACTGGACCTACGCGACGGCCGGGGTTCCCTCCTACACGGTCGAGCTTCCGCCCATCGACCAGCTTGGAGGAGGCTTCTTCAACGCCGAGAAGGATATCGAGGGGATCTTTCTCGAGAACGCGCCCGCCCTGCTCCACCTGCTCCAATGGGCCGTCGACGACTTCGCCGCCCGCCCTCCGTCTCTCCCTTTCGGGCTCCCGGACCTCCTCCGTCCCCGCCTCGTTATCCCCCGCCGCTGACGAAATATCCTCCTCGCGGCCATTGACTTTTTTCCCTCCTTCCGGTAAGAGAAATGACGTTCCAACCGGGAAGGAAGGCCCGATTCTGAGACTCGCGAACGTTCCCCAGACCGCCCCCGTCCTCGTCCGCGAAGGGCTCCCCTACTGGATTTTCTGGCTCCTCCTCTGCTTTATCCTGCTCCTGCTGGCCTTCATCTTCCTCCGAGACAAGGACCTCCGCCGACGCTTGAATTTCCTCCTCTCGAAGCCCAAACTGCGATTCCGCCTCACCCGCCTCAAGCTCCGCCTCAACCGGGCCAAGAAGCGCCGGGCCGGCCTCCATCGGGATTTGGGGAAAAAGGCTTGGCTGGGCCGGATCGAGCCCTCCCGGTTCGAATCCCTTTATCGGGAGCTCGAGCTTCTGGAGAGGTCTCTCGAGCGCGGGCAGGCGGAATTGACCGAATCACGGGTCCGATCGCTCTCGTCCCAGGCCCGTCTGGACGAACTCCGCCTCCGCCGCAAGAGCCTCCTCAGAGAGAGGGAGGAGGGACGGGGATTCGACGCCCAGGCGTTTCGCCAAGCCAAGGACGAGGAAATCCGCCTCAAGAAAGAAGCCAAAGGATTGAAAAGAGCGGTCGAGGCGGGAGAATCGCAGACGCGCCGGCTGGCGGCCCTCAAAGAAGACCGGTTTCTCGACCTCGGAGAAAAGGTCGATGAGCGGCGCCTGGACCATCCGGATTTAGCCCTCCTCTACGCCGAGATCGACAAGCTCAACCGGACCATCGTCGCATACCTCGACCAAATCGACGCCCTGCGGTAAAATAACCGGCCATGCCCAAATCCTCGATCCTGGCCCATGTTTGCTGCGCCCCCGACGCCCTCTATGTCGTCGCCCTCCTCCAGGAAGACCACGCCGTGACGGGTCTGTTCGACAATCCCAACATCTGGCCGGAATCGGAATACGCCCTCCGCCTGGCCGAGGCCCGCAAGGTCGAGCGGCTCCTCGGATTCCGCCTTCTCGAGGGGCCGTACGAGCCCGCAGCTTGGTTTGCCGCGACCCGGGCTTATTCGGATGCCCCTGAAAGAGGGCCGCGCTGCCGGATCTGCTACGCCCTCAGACTGGAGCGGACCGCCCGTCTCGCCCGCCGGATGGGGATCTCCGCCTTCACGACGATCATGAGCGTCAGCCCCTGGAAGAGGGCCGACATCCTGAACCAAATCGGCCGCCGTCTCGGCCGGAAGCACGGCCTGACGTTCCTCGAGGCGGATTTCAAGAAAAAGAACGGGTTCCAAAGAAGCGTCGAGCTCAGCCGGGCCCATGGATTGTACCGGCAGAATTACTGCGGATGCCGCTCGAGCCTCCGTCCTCGGCCTTTGTCGGTCAGTCCTTAGCCGTCCGATGCCCCCCCGCAAGCTCCGGCCCGAAACCGCCCTGGCAAGGCGTCTCCATGTTTTCGGCATTGTCCAGGGCGTCGGATTCCGGCCGTTCATCTACCGCCTGGCGCGCCGCTTCGGCCTCGCCGGATGGGTCAAGAACGTCGGCCGGGGGGTCGAAATCCACGTCGAATCCTGCTCGGCCCCGGCCCTCGCGGCCTTCGCCCGGGCCGTCTCGACCGACCTCCCGCCTTTGGCCCGGGTCGAGCGTTCGACCTTGAGGCCGGCGAAAGCTCAAGGCCTGACCGGGTTCGAGGTCAAACCCTCGGGCGAAGGGGACAGCTTCGTTTTCATAGCCCCCGACATCTCGGTCTGTGGAGCCTGCCGGGCGGACATCCGCAACCCCGTCGACCGACGGTTCGGTTACCCCTTCACGAACTGCACGGACTGCGGGCCTCGTTACACGATCGTCCGGGCTCTCCCCTACGACCGGGCCCGGACGACCATGGCCGGCTTCCCGATGTGCCCCGACTGCCGCCGGGAATACCGCGATCCCCTCGACCGGCGCTATCACGCCCAGCCGGTGGCCTGCCCCGCCTGCGGGCCCTCCCTGATCCTGCGAGACAGCCGCACCGGCCGGATCCTGGAAGGGGGAATCGAGGCCGTCGCCCGTCTCGTCCGGGCCGGAAAGATCGCCGCCGTCAAGGGCCTGGGAGGATATCATCTTCTCGCCAACCCCCGAAATTCCCGGGCCGTGGCCCGACTGCGCAAAACTAAGGACCGGCAAAGGAAGCCGCTCGCCCTCATGGCCAAGGACCTCGCCACAGCCCGGCGATACGCCCGCATCTCTCCGGCCGAACAAAGACTCCTGCTTTCCGAAAGGCGGCCGATCGTCCTTCTCTCAAAGAGCCGGGACATCCCGGGGATCGCCCCCCATCTCGACGAGGTGGGCATCATGCTCCCCTACACCCCTCTCCACGACATCCTCCTCGAACATCTCGGCCTCGTCATCGCCACGAGCTCGAATCCCAAGGATGCGCCGATCATCAAGGACGACGACGGCGACCTCGGAAGGCTGTCCGATGTCGTTCTGACCCACAACCGGCCGATCGAGATGCGGGCCGACGACTCGGTCGTCAAGGTCGTCCGGGGAAAACCCCTCTTCGTTCGCCGGGCCCGGGGCTACGTCCCCTATCCCCAACGCGTCCCGGAGGGCTTGGCCTCCAATTCATCCGTCATCGCCCTCGGGGCCGAGCTCAAAGACACGGTCTCGGTCTACAAGAACGGATATGTCATCACCAGCCAGTTCCTCGGCGACCTGGACGACTACCGGAACCGGCTGTACTTCGAGGAGACCATCGGCCATTTGGAAAAGCTCTTCTCCGTCTCCCCGGCCTGCGTCGTCTCGGACCTTCATCCCGATTTCCACACGACCCGGTTCGCGGAGACGCTGGGAATCCCCCATCTTCGCCTCCAGCATCATCACGCCCATGTCCTCGCCGCCTGCTTGGAGCATGGATTTCCGGTCGGAAAACGGATCCTGGGCGTTTCCTGGGACGGCTACGGGTACGGGGCTGACGGATCGGCCTGGGGCGGCGAGTTTCTCCTGGCCGATTATGAACGGGCGGAGCGTTTCGCCCATTTCGAACCGCGGCCGCTGCCCGGCGGCGACGCGGCGGCCAGGGAGCCCTGGCGGATGGCCCTGAGCTATCTCCATGCGCTCGATCCCTCCGGGCCTCCCGACCTCCCCTTCCTCCGGCGCCTCCCTCCCCGACTCGTCCGCGGCGTCTGGGAGATGATCGCTTCCGGCCTCCGATCGCCCTTGTCGACGAGCTGCGGGCGGTTGTTCGACGCCGTCGCGGCCTTGACCGACCTGGCCCCTCTGGAAAACGAATATGAGGCCGAAGCGGCCATGCGGCTCGAGGCCGCGGCCGGTCCGGAAGGCGGAGCCTACCCTTTCGGCCTTCGCCGCCCTCAAGGGTCGCCCCTCGTCGTGTCCTTCGTCCCGTCCGTCCGGGAGATCGCCTCCGACATCCGGCGGGGCGTCTCCCCGTCGGTGATCTCGGCGAAATTTCACGGCGCCTTGGCCCGGGCCGCCGTGACGATCGCCAAGGAAGCCCGGGAGACGGCCGGAATCGAGGCCGTCGCCCTGACCGGAGGCGTCTTTCTGAATCGGAGGCTCCTCGGCCGGGCCGAAGCGGCTCTCGAGAGGAACGGATTTCAAGTCCTCAGACCGGTCGCCTATTCGCCCAACGACGAATCGATTTCGGTCGGACAGATCGCTTTCGCCCTGGCCAAACTCAAGGGCCATCGGCTTCGGAAGGCGGGCCTTCGGCCTCCGGACGGCCGCTCTCGGTCGTCGTGAACTTGATCCCCCCGGTCAACGAGAGGACGAAATTGAGGACCACGGCCTTGAAAAGGCCGGCCAAGGCAAAGACGACGAAACCGGCGACTCCGCCGATCAAGCCGAAGATGACCGCTCCGAGAAGCTTGCCCTGAAGCTCGGTCAAGGCGGAGGGCAAGAAGGACAGGCTTCCGTCGAAATACCCGGTCGCCCCCGAAAAAATTCCGAAGCCGACGCCCAACAAGGCTCCGAGAAGGCCACCGAAATAAAGAAGGGAGAGCGGTTGGATGGAACGGAGGACGAAGCGGCTCGCCCCCCCCCGTCGGTCGACCGCCGCCGGCGTTTCGACCTCGACCTCGGCCGGCCCTTCGGGGCACCGGGGACATGTCAAAAAGGGCGGCTGGAGCTCCCCCCCGCAATCCGGACAGACGTTTCTCTCCGCGCCGATCGTGCCTCCGCAGCGGCCGCAAACCTCGGCCTCGATCTTGTTCTCAAACCCGCAAAAGACGCAGATGGCCTTATGGCTTTTCTGGGTCGGCGGTTCGGCCTGGACCCAATCCCGGCCGTCGAAAAAATACCATTTCCCGCTCTGGGCGCCGATCATCCAGAAGCGCCCTTCTTCGTCCTTCAGCCGGAGTTTTTTCATCTCGTCGATGAATTCCTGGCGGGTGATCCCCCCGGCTTGAAACCGGGCTTTGAGGCCGTTGAATTGTTCCTCGACGGATTTGAAGGTGGAATCCATGGCTATCCCCCTCGGTTTTCAACCGCTTCGGCATTTCTATTGTTTTCAAATAGTTCATAATTCATTGATTTTAATTAAATAATAAATTGGTGACGAATTCTTGTGCAAACCGCCGTATCTTGAAGTATTGTCCGTTGTTCGGCTTTTCGCGCCTCGGATTTTCCACAACTTTTCCACAAATTTTGTGAAAAAGTTCCCGGCCCGTCATCGGCCCAACATCCGGATGAGCTCAAGGAGATTATACGCCTTGACGGGAGCGGGGATGAAAGACAAAACGAAAATGAGGAAAGCGGCCCAAGCCAGAGCCGTCCGGCCCCGGCCCAGGGGAGCCTCCTCGTCCGCGATCCGCGGATGGTCGACCCTCAAGAGGAGAAGCAGAAAAAACCAGATCAGCCATCCCGCCCAAAAGACGGCCGCCAGGATGAGGAAGAGAATCAGAACAAAGCGGGCCAACGGCCGCGACTTCGGCCCCAAGGCGGCATAGGCGATGTGGCCTCCGTCAAGCTGTCCGACGGGGAAGAGGTTCAGGGCGGTGATGAGGACGCCGACCCAGCCGGCGAAGGCCACGGGGTGGAGGACAAGGTCGTGGCCGGGACCCGGATTCTCGACCAGAAAGGCGCTCAGGAGCTTCAGAAGAAGCGGTTCCCCGAAGAGGATGGACTCCTCGCGAGGCAGGGACGGGACGACTTTTGACCAGGCCAGACCGGCGGCCAGGGCGGGCACGGCCAAGGCGAAGCCGGCCAGCGGCCCGGCGATGCCGACGTCGAAGAGGACGCGTTTCCGGCTGATGGGCGTCCGGATCTTGATGAACGCCCCGAGCGTCCCGATGAGCGTCGGCGCGGGGATGAAAAACGGGAGCGTTGCACTCAAGCCGTTGCGCCGGCAGGTCCAATAATGACCCAACTCATGAGCCAGAAGGATCGCCATGAGCGCCGCGGCGTAGGCCGCGCTCAACCCGATGACCCGGGGATCGCGCAGCATCCAGCCCCCCGCCCGGAGAGCCGGGTCGGGCGCTATCCGGTCGACGAAAAGATAACTCGCGCTCCAGGACAGGCCGACGACGTAAGCCGAACCCAACGTGAGGACGAACAGCGCCCCATTCAGCCAGGGACGGTCCTTGGCCAGAAGACCAGCCGTCCAGCGGCGGCGACCGGAAGCCGGCGCCCCGGAAAGCGGCCGTTCTTCCGGCCCGAATCCCTCTCTCATCGTCCGCGTCTCGGGTAAAAAAATAGGAGTGAGAACCTCACTCCTGATCCCCCCTCGAACCCGCGGCTGATCAGCCGTGGAGTTTCTTGTATTTCGCCTCGAGCTCCTCCCGGGATTCCACTTTGTCCGGGTCGGGAACGCAGGCGTCGACCGGGCAGACGGCCTTGCACTGGGATTCGTCGTAGCTGCCGACGCATTCGGTGCATTTCTCGGGTTCGATGATATAGATCGTATCCCCGGCCGAGATCGCCTGATTCGGGCACTCGGGCTCGCAAGCGCCGCAGTTGATGCATTCCTCGGTGATTTTATAGGCCATGATGCTCCTCCTGAGAATTATCGACGCTTCATTATAGCGTTTTCCGCCTCGTTGGCAAGGCGCTCAGCCGGCCGCCTCGAGCTTTCGGACCTTGAGCGAAGCTTCGTAGCCGAAATAGCTCTGGGCATATTCTTTTTCGACCTTCCGGTAAAGCTCCAAAGCCTCGGCCAAGTCCCCTCGTTTCTCCAGGGCTTCGGCCCGGTGAAACAGGACCGCCTCCAGGACGTACTCCTTGGGCTTCTCGGCCTCGATGGCCTTGAACAGCCCGATCGCCCGGTCGTATTCCCCTCTCATGACGGCGATCTGGGCGGCCAAATCCCGGGCTTGATAGGCCAGAAAATCGCGGGACTTGCCTTTGATTCCGGACAATGCGGCCTGGGCTTTGTCGAGGTCGCCCTTTTCGATCCACAGGGTCGCCAGGGAAATCGAGGCCAAGCGGCCGTATTTTCCCCGTTCGGCCATGGCTTCGAGTTTGGCCGCCCCGGCCTCGTCTCCGGCCGCCTCGGCCCGGAGCTTCAGGATCTCGCCCAGCATCCGGCTGTCTCGCCGGGCGGCGGCGCCCCGGATGACCTGCAGCCCGGCGAAAAGCAAGGCCAGACCGGCGATCAGGGCGGCGCCGGTGATGAATTCCTTGCGCCATTGCCTGGCGAAGGCGATGAAACGCTCCATCCCATGGACGAATTCGTCCCCTTTGAGGTGATGACGCTCCGTCTTTTTCATGACGGCGTCCTTTTTATCACAATCCGCCGAAAAAGTTAAGAGAACGCGAAGGATCCGCTATCCTTCCGGAAAAAGCCTCTGGGTCAGGGCGGCCAGTTTGCGGGCGTAATTTTCACAGCTTTTCAGCGATCTCGCATCGGGCTTGCCGACCGAAACCGGGCCGTAGTGATCCCCGGCCGGATCCCCCTGGACGATCATCCCGTGGATGAGGAGGGCGTTCAGGATGTCGAGGACGGTCGTCTCATTTCCGCCGGCCAGGTTGCCCGACGAGGTGAACGCTCCGCCGACCTTTCCCTTGAGCTTTCCGTGATGCTTGACGCTCTCATCAAGGAGCTTCTTGACCGGCCAGGCCATGGTTCCGTAATACGTCGGAGAACCGAAGACCAGGCAATCATAGGCCAGGAGATCGTCGGGGCCGACGGATGCGACGGGCCGCAGGTCGGCCGGAAGACCGCCGCGGCTCAAGGCCTCGGAGATCGCCTCGGCCATTATTTCCGTGTGCCCGCTGCGGGAGAAATAGCAGACGAGGGCTTTGGGCATCCCGTTCCTCCGATACCGCGCATGTCGAGTCGCGGATATTCTATCTTGCGAGGTCCGGGAGGGCAATCCTTTTTCGGGGGGGGGCCGGGGGGAGATTTTGCCGGCGGCCCTCAACCCCCGAAGTCTGAAAACCGCCGGGTCACGGCCGGACGGCGATGTCGATCAGGGCCGTGATTTTTCTCGAAACTCGGCG
>Ga0194112_10005592_pt1 | contig 16830 bp, 15 predicted proteins | sample TA2MahC400mmetaG_FD_146191 | JGI IMG/M metagenome (GOLD analysis project Ga0194112, IMG submission 146191) | Freshwater microbial communities from Lake Tanganyika, Tanzania - TA2015016 Mahale Deep Cast 400m | ecosystem: Environmental > Aquatic > Freshwater > Lake | place: Tanzania: Lake... | reverse complement strand
ACGCAGAGGTGTTCGTCGACGATCGACGAGTACTGGACGGGCATTTCCCATCCTCCGAACTCGATGAGCTTGCCGCCGAGGCGTTGGTGGGCTGCGAAGAGGGGGGTGCGTTTTAGGGACATGGACATCGTGAGATGGCAGGCCGCATCGGTGCGGATGCGGATCATGGGACTGACACTGGTTCAGGGTCTTGGATCCCTCAACTGTCAATCACCGCGGACCGTCGACATTCCGGAGACCTGCCGTACTCTCGGACCCGTGATCCGGAACGTGATCTTCGACTGGTCTGGGACCCTGGTGGATGACCTGCCTGCGGTGTGGGAGGCCAGCAACCACGTGTTCCGGCAGGCCGGTATCCCGCCGCTGTCGCTGGACCAGTTCCGATCCGAGTTCCAGCTGCCCTATCACGGATTCTACGAACGGTATATGCCCCAGGTCCCCATGCCACAGCTGGAACTGTGGTTCCGGACCCGCTTCGCCGAATGTCAGGACTCCATCGTCCCGCTGCCCCACGCCCGTGAGATGCTGGAGTTCTGCAGGGTGCAGGGCCTCAGGCTCTTCATCCTCACCGCCGTCCACCCCAAGGCGTTCGCGGTGCAGGCCGAGACGATCGGATTCGCCCCGTTCTTTGAGCGCATCTACTCCGGGGTCGTCGACAAGCGGACCCGGATCCTCGAGCTGCTCGACGAGAACGGGCTGGACCGCGACGCCACGATCTTCATCGGCGACATGCAGCACGACATCGAGACGGCCAAGGAGGGTGGCATCCACAGCGTCGGCGTCCTCACCGGCTACAACTCGCTCGAGTATCTGCGGCAGGCGGCGCCCGACCTGATCGTCGAACACCTGGGAGAACTGCGTCAGATCCTCCAGCGCCAGGGACTCCGACTCCACCCGCCGGCCGAGCCTGGACAGAAACGCCATCCGATCCCGACGGTCGGGGGGCTCGTCTTCAATGACGCCGGGAAGATGCTTCTGGTGCGCACCAACAAGTGGTCGAACCTCTGGGGCATCCCAGGCGGGAAGATCGACTGGGGGGAGTCGAGCGAGGATGCCCTTCGACGCGAACTCCTCGAGGAGACCGGTCTGAACGTTGCGGACGTCCGATTCGTCGTGGTCCAGGACACGATCCATCCACCGGAATTCTACAGGGACGCGCATTTCCTGCTGCTCAACTACATCTGCCGCGCCCCGGGACACCAGGAAGTGCGGCTGAACGCCGAGGCCCAGGAGTTCCGATGGGTGGACACCTCCGAGGCCTGGCTGCTCCCACTCAACACCCCGACCCGGGTCCTGTTGGAGGCAGTCAAACCAAGACCCGAGGGGACCCCGTCATGATCCCGATTCTGGACACGATCACGCTCTGCGATCTCGAGGTCCGATACCGCGTGGGGGTTCCGGACGAGGAGCGGGCCCATCCGCAGCGGCTGCTTCTGACCATCGAGCTGGATCTGGATGTCGGACCGGCGGCGCGCACGGACGACCTGAACCTGACGATCAACTATTTCGCCGTCAGCCGGCGTCTCCTGCGCCTGGGTGCTGGACGCGAGTGGCGGCTGATCGAGACCCTCGCGGAGGAGATCGCGGGCCTCCTGCTCACGGAGTACCCGGCGCAGGCGGTCCGGGTGGAAGTGAAGAAGTTCATCCTGCCCGAGACGCGCCACGTCTCGGTCCGGGTGGCCCGGACCCGCGGACGTTGAGGTCCTGAAGGATTCCGGACCGGTCCGTGGAGGCCCCTACTTCGGGGCCGGTGTCTTCACCTGGGAGGAACCGTCGGACCCCAGCTCGGCCTCGAGCGGGGCCGGCGGATTGGTCGAGGCCGGGGCGGGGCGCCGGAATCCCTGATTCAGGACCTCGGCCCCCTTCTTGTCGGACCCGTACAGACCGCGACGGATCATGTCGATTCGGCGGGCGACGCTGAGCTCCTCACGAAGCTTGCGGACCTGGTCGCGCAGCATGGCGAGGTCGTTGAACTTTCGCTCCAGCTCGGCCTTCTCCGCGAGGAGGCGCTTGAGCTCCCGCTGGAGCTGCTCCCGATTCCCTTCACTGGTTGCGAGCCTCTTCTCGGTCTCGGCGATCTTCCCGTTGAGGCCGGTGATCTCCTCCGTGAGACCATCCATCTTCTTGGTCAGGTCCTCACGCTCCCCCTCCAGCTGCGAGATCTGCTTGTCCTTCTTCTCGATCTCGATCCGGGCCGCCTCGGCGGCAGCCTTGGCCTCGGCCTCTGTCCGGGTCAGCTCCGCGGCGACATAGGTCCAGCGGTTGGAGATGAGCCCGACCTCCTCGATCCGAAGGGCCAGGTTCGACTCGAGCGAGGCATTGACCTTCTGCTGCTCGGTCAGCTTGGACGTGGTCGCCACCAGCTCGTTCGAGAGTGTGAGCAGATGACTGAATGAACGCGCCCTGTCCTCGGAGGCCAGACGGCTTGTCTGGTACCATCCGATTCCCAGGCCGAGACCAGCCACGGCCAGAACGACGCTCACGGTCTTCGTACTCATATGCCCCTTGAGGTTGCTCTCCGACGCCACGCTACGCAAGTATCCGGTGGGCTGTTGCCTGGGAACGGACCCACTCTACCGTCCGCCCATGGACCTGCCTGATCGAGCCGGCGTGATGATCCTGGGGAGCTGTCATCTCTTCCCGGGATCCGTGCTACCCCTGCGAATCTTCGAGCCTCGCTACCGACGGATGCTCGAGGATGCGCTTGAGGGCAACCGCATGTTCTGCCTCGCCATGAATCAGCCGGGCTCCAGCCGCGAACGCCCCTGCGAGGTCGCCGGACTTGGCATGATCCGCGTCCCGCACCAGAACCCGGACGGGACCTCGAACCTCGTCCTCCAGGGCATCTCCCGCGTCCGGCTCGGCAAGGCGGTCAAGTATCGTCCCTACCGGATCCACGGGATCGAGCCCATGGCCCCTGAGGAAGCTGACACCGTGGTGGTGGATGCCCTCGTGGAACGGACCCTCGACCTCGTCGATGCGCGACTCCGGCTCGTCCCGACCCTGCCTGCCTCGTTTCTGGCCCCGCTCCTGGGAGCGAACGCCAAGTCCGGCGTCAAGGTGGTCGACTGCCTCGCCGCCCTGCGGAAGGTCGGGGATCCCGGGGCGCTCGCGGACGTCGTGGCCTCCCTTGTCCTGCCCGATCCGGTGATGCGCCAGATCATCCTGCAGACCCTCCGGGTCGAGGATCGGTTGCGGCATCTCGTCCATTTTCTGACCTCGGAGGTGGCGGAAGCCTCTGGTGGGGGAGGCGAATGAACACCCCCCCCCTTGATGAGCAGGCCCTCACCGAGGCGGACCTGCAGCGGATTCATGAGGCGCTCTTCGCCCAGCTGATCACCAGCCATGCCCACAACGCCATGATCCTGCTGGGTCGCTGTCCCGACCCCGAGACGGATCAGGTCCGGAACCCGGATCCGGAGGCGGCGAAGATCTATGTCGACCAGCTTGAGATGCTCGAGGCCAAGACCCGGGGAAACCTCGGGCCCGATGAGACGGATCTCCTTGCCAGGATGCTCCGCGTGACCCGGTCCGCTCTGGCCGGGGCGATCGACGCGGCTGGGGGGCACTCCTAGCGGACGCCTTTCGCGGTATCCCGGATCCGTCCATGGGGAAATACCTCCACGTCTTCAGGATCGGCATCCAGAACACCCTGGTCTACCGCGCCAACTTCCTGTTCCGGGCCGTCTTCGGACTCATCCCGCTGACAGGAACCCTGTTCCTCTGGCAGACCATCTACGCGGGCAAGGGGCCCGAGGCGCTCATAGGGGACTACACGCTGTCCTCGATGATCAGCTACTACCTGCTCATCACCTTCATCGACGCCCTCACGGCGGTGGCGGAGGACGACTGGCAGATCGCCGCGGACATCAAGGACGGACTCATCAGCCAGATCCTGCTCAAGCCGATGGACTACCTGCTCTATCGCCTGAGCCTCTATGTGTCGGGACGCATGATCTACACGACGGTCGCCCTGATCCCGGTCATGCTGTTTGCCTTGTACCTGCGCCAACACCTGGTGGTGCCGACCGAGGTGACGACGATCCTTTTGTTTGGGGTATCGCTGGTGATGGCGGCATTCCTCCAGTTCTTCATCGCCTATTCGGTGGCCTTGTTGTCGTTCTGGGTCCTCGACATCAGCACCTTCATCTTCATCCAGTTCGCCTTCGAATACATCGCCAGCGGCCATCTGTTCCCGCTCGACATCCTGCCGCCGGCCCTGGCGCAGATCCTGAAGTTCACCCCGTACCCGTATCTCTGCTACTTCCCTGCGGCCATCTGTCTGGGACGGGTCTCCGGACCAGATCTCTGGCAGGGACTGGCGATCCAGAGCCTCTGGGTCGGGACCGGACTCGTGGCGGCCCGGGGCATCTGGTCACGGGGCATTCGAAGATACTCCGCGGTTGGCGGCTGAAGGATCGATCGATGGACTCGCCAGGCCAGCAAGCTGAACCCGTCCCGGCCGGAATCGCGGCACCACCCGCCGTTGGAGAACCCCCAAGGAACGCCTGGGCCACGCTGCGCTTCTACGGTGGTCTCTATGGCGCGCTCTGGAGCAACAGCGTCACGCGGGAACTCCAGTTCAAGCTGAACTTCGGGCTCTGGATCGTCGTCGAGCTCCTCTGGTTCGCCCTGCAGCTGGCGTTCATGTCCGTGCTGTACACCCATACCGACTCCATCGGTGGCTGGTCCCGGTGGGAGGTCATCCTGCTCGTGGGCTGCGCGAACTTCGTCCAGCAGCTCTTCACGGCGTTCTTCCTGACGAATCTCACGGATCTCTCGGAGCACATCCGGACGGGCCGACTCGACTTCCTGCTCCTCCTCCCCGCCAACACCCGGTTTCTCGTGTCGCTCCGGAAGGTCGACCTCGGGGCGTTCATCAACGCTGCCGCTGCCTTCGCGGTCATGGTCCACGCGGTCCGGCAACTGGGACTCCATCCGACGACAGGACAGATCCTCGGCTTCTCCCTGCTGTGCGGAGTCGGGCTTTCGATCCACTACTCCCTGATGTTCCTTCTCGCCACGATCGCCTTCTGGACAGTCCGGGCCCAAGGGATCGTCTGGGGCTACTACAACCTCTTCAACATCGCCCGCCTGCCGGAATCCGCCTTCCCCCAGGGCCTCTTCCGTCGGGTCTTCACCTTTGTCCTGCCCATGCTGCTCGTGGCCAACGTGCCCTCGAAGGTCCTCCTCCAGCGGCTTGGATCCCCCATCGAGTGGCTGGTTCTGGTGCTCGTGGGCGCCTCCTGCTTCGTCGCCAGCGAGCTCTTCTGGCGGCGGTCCCTGTGCCACTACACCAGCGCCAGCTCGTAGGGACCGGACCGGGAACGGGTCGATCGACGGATTGCGGAAGGTCCACCAGTTTGGAAGGGTCGAGGCCGGAGCTCGACGGAAACATGAACCTTCCCAGAGAGGCGTGGAACGCCCACCACCAGCACGTCACACGACGTCATTTCCTCCGGGACTGCACCTCGGGTCTGGGCGCCCTCTGGCTGTCGCACCAGGGACAGGCTGGGACGCCTTCCGTTGGGCGCGACGCCGCCCGCCCCTTCGCGCCGATGGCACCGCACTTCGCCCCTCGGGCCAAGCGGGTGATCTTCCTCCACATGGCCGGTGCTCCCAGCCATCTCGAGCTCTATGACCACAAGCCCGAGCTGTCCCGCTTCGACGGCAAGACCTGTCCGCAGTCCTACCTCGACGGCAAACGCTTCGCCTTCATCCAGGGCATCCCAAAGCTGCTCGGCCCCCAGTTCCCGTTCACCCAGCATGGTCAGACCGGAGCCTGGCTCAGTGACCGCCTTCCCCACTTCCGCCAGGTGGTCGATGAGGTCTGCTTCATCAAAAGCCTCCATACCGACCAGTTCAACCACGCCCCCGCCCAGCTGGCGATGCACACCGGCTTCGCCGCACCAGGCTACCCGTCGATGGGATCGTGGGTCACCTACGGCCTCGGCTCCTCGAATGCCGAGCTGCCCGGGTTCATCGTCCTCCTGAGCGGCGGCAAGACCCCGGACTCCGGCAAATCCGCCTGGGGACCGGGGTTCCTGCCCAGCGTCTATCAGGGTGTCCAGTGCCGCAGCAAAGGCGACCCAGTCCTGTACCTCGGCAACCCGTCCGGCGTGTCGCGGGATCTCCGCCGACTCTCCCTGGATGCCCTCGACGACCTCAATCGGCGTACGTTCCGGCGTGTCGGCGACCCCGAGACATTGACCCGGATCTCCCAGTACGAAACCGCGTTCCAGATGCAGGTCAGCGCGAGCGAGGCCTTCGACATCGGACGCGAACCCGAGGTGGTGAAGGCCGCCTACGGGGTGAAGCCGGGTGAGGAGTCGTTCGGCAACAACTGCCTGCTGGCGCGTCGGCTCGCCGAACGCGGCGTCCGGTACATCCAGCTCTTCCACTGGGGATGGGATTCCCATGGAGCGAATGAACGCGAGGCGCTGCACAGCGGGTTCAAGCGCCAGTGCCTGGATGTTGATCAGGCCATGACGGCGCTGCTCCTGGATCTCAAGCAACGAGGGATGCTGGAGGACACCCTCGTCGTGTGGGCCGGGGAGTTTGGTCGCACCCCGATGAAGGAGAACCGGGGCGGCGAGGTGATGGAGTGGGCGGGCCGGGACCACAACCCAGGGGCCTTCACGGTCTGGCTGGCCGGAGGCGGCGTGAAGCCGGGATCCTACGGCGAGAGCGACGATCTTGGCTACGAGGCCGTCGTCGATCGCGTCAGCGTCCACGATCTCAAGGCCACGATGCTGCATCTGCTCGGGTTCGACCATCGGAGGCTGACGTATCCGTTCCAGGGGCTGGACCAACGGGTGACCAACGTCACGAAACCTTCCGAGGTCGTCACCGGCATCCTGGCCTGAGACAGATCCGACCATGGGACTCCTTCGATCCTCGCTCCGGCTTCTGGCAGTCCTGCCCCTCGGGTTGGCCGCCGCCACGCCGGTCGACTTCAACCGCGACGTCCGACCGATCCTCAGCCGGCATTGCACGAGCTGTCATGGCGGTGTGAAGCAGGCCTCCGGGGTCTCCTTCCTCCAACGCGAGAAGGCCCTTGGTTCCGGCAAATCCGGAAAACCCGTGGTGGTAGCGGGACGCCCCGACGCGTCGGAGCTCCTGCGACGGGTGATGCTCCCGGACACCGACGAGGACCGCATGCCGCCCACGGACCATGGGGATGGCCAACGTCTCTCGTCTGCCGAGATCTGGATCCTCCGGTCCTGGATTGGGGCGGGGGCGATCTGGGGTGAGCACTGGGCCTTCATCAAACCCCAGCCACAGGCCCTCCCAACCGTCCGGCGACAGGACTGGGCCCGCGGGCCCCTCGATCGGTTCATCCTGCGGCGTCTTGAGGAGGAAACGCTCAGTCCCTCCCCGGAGGCGCCGGTGGCCCAGTGGCTCCGACGGGCATCGTTCGATCTGATCGGGCTTCCACCGACACCCGAAGAGATCGAGCGGCTCACGCAGGGCCTGGAGACGCCCGAGGAGGCGGTCGAACGCCTGCTGGCTTCGCCCAGGTTCGGTGAACGCTGGGCGGCCCCCTGGCTGGATCTTGCCCGGTATGCGGACACCCAGGGCTACGAGAAGGACAACACCCGCGAGGTCTGGCCCTGGCGCGACTGGCTTGTGCGCTCGCTCAACGCCGATCTCCCGTTCGACCAGCTCACGGTTCGGATGCTCGCGGGAGATCTCCTGCCGGACGCAACCCTCGAGGATCGCATCGCCACCGGTTTCCATCGCAACACCCAGACCAACACCGAGGGCGGCACCGACGACGAGGAGTATCGCCTCGCCGCCGTCATCGATCGGGTCAACACGACCTGGACCGTGTGGCAGGGAACCACGTTCGGCTGCGTCCAGTGCCACGCCCATCCCTACGATCCATTCCCGCAGGAGGACTACTACCGGTTCCTTTCGCTTTGGAATTCGACGGAGGATGCGGACCTTGCCGACGAACACCCCATTCTCCGGGTTCCAAAGGATCCCGACCGATTCCAGGAAATTGAGCGCCTGAACCGCGATATCCTGGGCTTCCGGACTGAGCTGAACGACACCGGCCGATCCCTCGTCCGCCAGACCCCCTGGCGGCCTCTCGACGGGATCTCGGTGACAGGGCCTGACGAGGCCCGCTTTGTCGTGGCGACCAATCGGGTCCGCGTCGAGGGAACGGTCCCGAATGGTGCGACCTTCGTGATCCGCCTTCCCGACGCCACGGAATTCACCGCGCTGCGACTCGACATCCTGCCACGTCAGTCCGACCCCAAGCGCCTCCCCGAGAATGGGGCGGTGGTGGGGCATCTGTGGATGGAGGATGAGGATCCCATCAAGGTGGCGGCGGCGAAGATGGAGGCCGAACGGATCAAGGCCAACAACGAGGCCCTGGCGGCGGAGGACGCGAAGGCCGCCGAGGAGGCGAAGAAGGCCGGCAAGGAGGCCCCAAAAAAACGGGATCCGAAACCGCTGCCAACCGGGCTCGACCGGATCGAGTTTGTGGCCGTGTATGCCGATACCCTCTCCGGCCCCTTTGATCCCGAGGAGAGCCTCAAGCCGGGTCGGGCCGGGGGTGGGGCCTTCCCGAAACTCTTCGGACCCAAGTGGTTGGTCTTCGTGCCGAAACAGCCGATCCGGGTCGCTTCAGGCCACACGCTCCGCCTCCATCTGAAGCACGAGATCTTCGATGCAGAGACCAAGGGGTCTATCCTCCATCACTTCACGCTGTCGACCGCCTCGGATTCCCGCTGGACCGGACTGGCTGGATCGGAGCGGCGACAGGAACTCCAGGATCGGCTTGCTAAGGCCCGCAAGGAACGGGAGGCCATCCCCGCCATCGGAGCCCTCGTCATGCGCGAGCGTCCCGACGATGATCGCCGGGAGACCCGACTGTTTGTGCGGGGCAACTTCATGGCCAAGGACGCCGTGGTGTCACCCGGGACACCACGGGTGTTCCCGCCGCTGCCGCCCGGACGCCCGGATCGGCTTGCCGCGGCCCAATGGCTCGTGGATTCCGGGAATCCGCTGACGGCACGCGTCTTCGTGAACCGCGTCTGGGCCGAGGTGTTCGGCACCGGAATCGTCGAGACCCTCGAGGATTTCGGTTCCACCGGGCAGCCCCCCTCGCATCCCGAGCTGCTCGATTTTCTCGCGCTCCGCTTCCAGAAAGATCTGGGATGGAGTCTGAAGGGACTGCTCCGGGAATACGCCCTGTCCTCGACCTACCGGCAGGACCATCGGGTGACACCGGGGTTGCTGGGGTGCGATCCAAGGAACCGCCTGCTAGCCCGGGGGCCCCGCACCCGCCTCACGGCCGAGATGATCCGGGACCAGGCCCTCGCCGTATCCGGTCTCCTGAGTGCGAAGTTGGGGGGCGCCCCAGTCATGCCCCATCAGCCCGAGGGGGTCTGGCAGGTGGTCTACAACGGATCCCAGTGGGTGACCCCGGACAACGAGGATCGGCATCGGCGAGGCCTGTATACCTTCTGGCGCCGCACAAGCCCGTATCCATCGTTCCTGACCTTCGACGCCTCCAGCCGCGAGATGTGCACGCCACGGCGCATCCCCACCAGCACCCCGCTCCAGGCTCTTGTGACGTTGAACGATCCCGCCTGCATGGAGTGCGCCAAGGCGCTCGCATCCCGGATGGAGACCCTGGACGGGGGCCCAACACAACGCCTCGGCTGGGCGTGGCAGCGGGTGACGGGCACCCCTGTGGATGTCGACACCCTCAGGCGGCTCGAGTCGCTCCACCGGAATGCCTTGGCCCAATACGAGGAGAATCCCGGCTTGCTGAAGGAGACCGGAGGAGGAGCGGCCTGGGCTGCCTCCGTCGTGGTCGCCAGCACCTTGCTCAACCTCGACGAGACCCTCACGAAGTAGAGTCCATCACCTCCGTCCACCATCCGCCCCCCAATGCCCACCACGCCTCCAGTCACGTTCCTCATCCATGGTCGGGCCGAGGGCTGGGAGGGAGGCCGCGCCTACGGCCTTGCCCGCTCGCTGGATCCCGCAACCACACGATTCAAGTTCCGGGAACCATCGAAGCTCGGGACGGCGATCTCCTGGATGCGGGAGGCCTCGGTGGACCCGGATCGTGTCCTGTACGTTCTCAACACCGCCCTCCCCGGCGCTCTTCTCGCCCCGGGATGGGCCCTTGTGCAGCGACGGCGGTACATCCTCGACACCGGGGACGCCGTCTATGAGATGGCTCGCGAAGCCGGGGTCGGTGCGACGTGGAGGCATCCGTTCATGTGGGCGATCGAGCAGGGGGCCCACCGGAACGCCCGGGCGATCGTGGTCCGTGGAACGCGGCATCGGGAGCTCCTCCGCTCCCGAGGCCTCCGGCGGGTCGAGGTGATCCGTGACGGCTATGCGGAACAGTCAGGGTCGAGCCCAGCCACCGTTGACGCCCTGCGCCGTCGACTGGGCCTTGGCAACGAATTCATCCTCGGGGTCATGGGGTCCACGGTCTGGAGTCCACGTCTCCAGATCTGCTACGGCTGGGATCTCCTCGAGGCCCTGGTCCACCTCAGGGATCTTCCGGTCCGTGGACTTGTGATCGGCGACGGCAACGGTCTCCCGTGGCTCCACCGACGAGCCGCGGAGCTCGGTGTTGCGGATCGGGTCCTTTTCACGGGTCGTGTCCCCTACGCCGAGGTGCCGACGTACCTGCGGCTGATGGATGCGGCGATGTCCACCCAGACCAACAACATTCCGGGTCGTGTCCGCACCACCGGGAAGCTCCCCGAATACATGGCGGCGGAACGGTTCATCCTCGCCAGCCGCGTGGGCGAGGCGGCGCTAATGCTGCCGGAACTGATGCTCCTCGACTTCGTAGGCGCCGTGGATCGCCAATATCCTCGTCGCGTCGCCGATCGTGTCCGGCTGCTGGTGCAGAAGCCCGAACTGCGTGAACTCCGCCGTTCCCTCCCGAACACCGTCCGCTCGCTCTGCGACTACAGCGTCCTGAGCCAGAGCCTCAAACACCTCCTCGAGACCCTTCCCTGAAGGGCCACCCCTCCCGCCGCCATGTCGTCCCAGTTCCTCGCCGGAATCCTCCGTGCCGCAGCCATTCTGCTCTCCACCGGATTCCTGATCCTAAGCGTCCTCGGTGATGCCCTCCGGCCGGCCCGGGGAACCAACGACCTCCGCGACTGGCTCGAGAACATGGTCATCTACCATGGATACTCCGAGGATGAGGTCCGCCAGGTCCTCGGAAAGAGTTCCGGCGAACTGGGTGTCGGCGCCGGTCCGCACATGGGTCTGCCCGTGGTCGAGGGGCGGTTGGGACTGGTTCCCTATCCTGGTGGACGCCATCCCCGGTTGGGATTCCTCGATGGGGCCATCGACCCCCAGCGGGACACCAAGCTCAGCGCCTTCACCCCCTGGGATCCACGGTCCTATGTCGTGATCGACCTGCCCGAGGCGATCTGGTCGAACCTCGGACTCACCTACCTGGCCCACACCCACATCCCAACCGTCTGGGATCGTGGGGGTCTCCAGCTTCCAAAGGTCGAGTGGATCCGGAAAGCCGATGGATCCTGGGCCTCGGAACGGCGTCTGCCAAACGTCATCACCTTCGGAGCGCGTGCCCTGTCGCAATCGAATCATGTGGAACTCCGGTGGTGGCTGCGAAACGGAACGGCACAGCCCCTGACGGGATTGAAGGCCCAGGTGTGTGTGATGCTGGGGCATGCGGCAGGATTCGAGGAGCAGACCGGGACGAACAAGGTGGTGCAGGGACCCTTTTCGGCGGCCCGGAACCCGGAGGGCAACCGTTGGATCATCACGGCGTGGGATCCAATCGATCGGGCCTGGGACAATCCCCCGGTGCCGTGTCTCCATGCCGATCCCCGACTGGAGGACTGTCCTCCAGGTGCGACCCGTGAAGCCCGCGGCTGGGTCTGGTTCTGGGAGGGAACCGACGTCTCGGTCGAGCTGGCCCGTCTCCAACGGGAGTTCCTGCAGAAACCCCGCCCCGTTCGGAGGCCGCTGGAGCCGATCCCCGATCGCCTCGTGGTCCTGACCTTCGACGACTCCGTCGCCTCGCTTCACTCGAACGTCCGCCCTCTCCTCAAACAGCACGGGTTCGGGGCGACCTTCTTCATCACGGAAGGCTTCTCGTTCACGTCCAACAAGGTCGACTACATGACCTGGCCCCAGATCGCGGAGCTGCACCGGGATGGATTCGAGATCGGGAACCACACCCGATCCCACCTGAGCGTGACGGCCGACACCCTTGGGATTCTGCAGGGGGAGCTCGAACATATTGCCTCCCGTTGCGAGGCCCACGGAATTCCGCGTCCGATCAGTTTCGCCTACCCCGGGAATGCCATCCATCCGGCAGGACTTCAGCTCCTCCGGAAGGCGGGGATCCGATGGGCCCGCCGTGGAGCGCAGCCGGAATATGCGTACGAGACGGGCCGGGGTGTTGCCTACGAGCCGACTGTCGACGACCCCTTGCTCATCCCGACCACAGGCGACGCACGGCCCACGTGGACCCTAGAGGATCTGAAGCGGGCAGTGGCCCATGCCAAGGACGGTCGGATCGCGGTGCTCCAGTTCCATGGGGTGCCGGACCGGGAACATCCCTGGGTGAACACGCCGCCCGAGCGGTTTGCGGAATACCTCCAGTGGATGAAGGACAACGGCTACCGAGGCATCGCGGTGCGGGATCTAGGGGGTTTCGTGGACCCCGAGGACCGTCCGGCATGGCCTTGGCGGAACATCGAGAAGAGGCAAGCGGTCCTGTCAGCCGTCCAGGAATAAGAAGCTCCATCCCGGGGTGGCGGACCGGGAAAGGAAGTATCAGATGTCGAGTATCCCGTTCCGGACAAGCCACCGCATGCCCTCGGACGACATCCAAGCCCGGGTGGGTCCGGCGTAGTGGCGACACACGAGCGTCGAGGGGTCGACCCGTGGTTCACGCGTAATGGCATAGGACCGCGGGAGATTGTCGGCGGTGCCGTCGGCAGAGGCGCAGAGAGCCTGCAGGGTCTGATCGATCAGGCCGTTTTGTGTGCCGACCAACGGGTGGGCGAGGAGTTCCTCCACCTTCTCCAGGCGGATGGATTCCCGGGACCGCATTAGGAGTCCCGCATTGATCCGTTTGGTGATGGAGATGCCAAGTTCACGTCGGGCCTCCTCCGGAGATAGGGTGAAGGAAAACCCGCAATCCTCCTGGAAATAGATCCGATCCAGAGGTTCCGCTCCGACCCTCAGGAATTCCTCTGGGCGGTTGAAGAAGAGCACATCGGAGTCGATCCAGATCAGATTGGTCGAGGAACAAGCAATCTGGAGGGTCGCCAATTTGTGGAGGATCGGTTCGCGCCAGATCCAATCCTGACACCGGGTCAGGCGGTGTTTTGCAAAGTATTCCGAGGCCAGTCGGGTGGCCTCATCAGGCGGCACAAACCGGGCATCCGGAAAATGATGACGGAGGGCTGCGACGGCGGAAGGCTTGGGCTTCCGCTGAAGATGGATGACGAGCATTGGGAGCTCGCCCATGACCCGAGCGAGGCTCTTGAGCATCCATGTCAGAGGGAGCCAATCCGCCTCATAGCACATGGTGTGGACCTCGACGGATCCTCCCGGGACCCAGGGTTTCGACCGGGTGGGCCGGGTTCGCAGGATCCGGGGCCACAGGAATTGTTGGCGGAGGAATTCCGAGGGTCCTATGCGGACGGCCTTGTAGACGTCCCGCCATGCGGCCTGCCGTCGCAACCAGAAGCGCAGATCCTGGACAAATAGGCTCACCGGAATCAAAGGGGGGTGGCGGGAGACGATCCGCAACTGAAGCTACGGTGTCGTCTGCCGAAGGTAATTGCCAAGGCGGAAAAACCTGGCGGAAAGACGAGTGGAGCGGGACACACCACGAGGGATCCTCAGGGCAGAAGCCCGGGGCATGGCCGAACCGAGCGCGACCAAGGATCGTTCCTCAGGCAGCGGCACCATGCGCCATGAAGTGCTCGGGGCAAAAGGGGATTGCGGTAGGCTCCGGTGCGGGGTATCCCCTCCGGACGCCGAGTGCGGGTGTGGTTCAATGGTAGAACGTGGGCTTCCCAAGCCTGAGACGAGGGTTCGATTCCCTTCACCCGCTCCACTCTTTTCCATCAACAACTTACAGCGGAAATAGAGGGTCAGTGCTAACGCCTAGTGCTAACAAATCCACTGAAGTTTACCTAGTTCCAACAGCGTCCGGGGAACCTCCGGGGCTCTCCGAACTTGAGGACCCATCGTCTTGCCGATCCCGAGTAATGCGCCGGAATCCTGACACCTTCCGAAATCGGACGGAGGATTTCTATGAAACCACGAGCCACAAAAGTTCCCAGACAAGGTGTCGACCGGGCGGTGTCCTCGATGTCTCCCCCACCTTCGTCCCGGGAAGCTCCCGCCGCACCGAAGGAGAAGGGTCACTCCCAGACTTCAAACGCAAACGCGCTACGAATCGCTGGCCGCAGGTTTCGTAAACGAAACGCAACCGATCCCGAAGAAGAAGGGTTGAGCGATGCCGAAATCTGCGGGGTGTGGGCTTTTGCTTGGATCCCCGAGACCTCTCAGAGGGTGAGGCCCGAGAATTCGAGGGTCTATGTCAACAAGGTTTCGGACCCGCTCGGCCTACTCGACCCCCACAATCTCACGATGGGCGCATTTGTGGATGGCTTTGCCAGACACCCAGAACTGGTGATCAAGCTGCTCGGAAAATTCCGCCGCTATATCCGCCGGTTTGGGGCACCGGGACCCAGCTGCGTCCACGCGGTCTGTTTTTACGCGGATCAGTGGAATGAGGACGAGCATTCTAAAAAATCGGGAAAAAGCTCTGCTCATGCGGCGCCTTTCGCCAAGGGAACCGGGAAGGACGCCGCGTACTGCTTGGCCAAGGTTGAGACCGGGGTCGGAAGACAGCCCACGGTGGCTGCGGTCCAATCTGCTGGTCGCAAAATTCGTCGCCACAAGGCCCACGTCAAAGCGTCGGTAACGAGCCCCTACTGGCCGTACGTTCCCGGCACCGGGGCCGACCCCATCCCGAAAAAGCAACGTCAACGCGCGGACAAAAACGCTGGCTGATTTGTCCGCGTTGAAAGGTGGGATGGGGCGGTGCGCTTGTGCTGAGATCAGCGCGCATGCCTGATACCAATGACGCCCCTGAAGCGCTCCGGGGAACAAGCGAGCGCACCACCGCAAGTGCCCGGTCCCGAAACCTGCTCAATGACCGGATTGGACCGATTCCGGTTTGGATTCGTGCCCCGAAAAACGGGATCGAGACCTACACTGGCCTAACGCGCAGCTACCTCTACCAGCTTGCGTCGCAAGGGTTGATCAGGACGGTGTCAATCCGGGAACCGGGCAAGGAGCGTGGGTGCCGCTTGTTCCACCTCGCGAGCATTCTTTCGTTTATCGAAAGGCACGAGTGCCCCGCCCCCGAGGAGATGCCCCATGCGTGAGAGGCTCCACCGGCGGACACCCTGCCCTCCTCTCTGCAACCGATGCTGCGAATGCGGTCGGTACGTTGGAGACGCCTTCACCGGCTACACCCAAGACAAGTTCAGCAACCGCGGATCCCTATTCTGTGAACCCTGCCTTGCCGCTGAACTCCTGAGGAGGGCTGCGCCATGACGGTCACCATTACCCACCTCACGCCGCCGCCATGGGTTGAGGAAAGGCTCAGGTCGTGCCCGAGAGCCGGTCAGGGGGTCAACGCATGGCTTTTCAGCACGGCCCGAGCACTCGCGCCCTACTTCTCGGATGCGGAGCTGGTGGAGCTCCTGACACAGCACAGTGCCGGCTGCGGTAGGGTTGTCATCGAACGCGAGATCGTTGGTCAGGTGCGTCGGGGCATTCTGGCTTCCGGCAGACGTCTTCAGGGTTGCGGAAAAGGCACGACACTCACCCACGTCCCCAGAGTGGGGTTCAACCCCGCCGCACTACAGGCACTGGCTGCCAAAGGGCCCCAGCTCAAGGACCAGATGCGGTGGTGGCATTGGTTCTGGGAGCGGTCACCTGTACGGCCCGAGGGCGGGCTCTGGTTCCTGAACCACCTCTACCGGGCCGGAGAGACCGTTCACCTGTTCACTCGGATGGATGCGAAGACCCCTACCTTGAGTCTTCGGATTGGAGGAGAGATGTCAGAACTCCCGCCGGAAATCACTGACAACCCACTGGGCCTTGGCACGTGGTTCTTGGCGAATCCAGTCGACGGCAAGTGGCACACCACCGAAGACGGCGGATCCTCCTGCCGGTCCAAGGAGGCGGTCGCGGATTACCGTTATGCGGTCATTGAGTCCGACAAGGCTGACCCGTTGCATTGGCTGGGGATGTTGGCGACATGGCGGGCCCCGATTGCGGCCATCTACACCTCCGGCGGCCGATCCATCCATGCCCTTCTCCGAGTCGATGCCAACACAAAGGCCAACTGGGACGCCTGCATGGCCCCCCTAAAGCCTCAACTGGCCTTCCTTGGTGCTGACACGAACGCACTCACAGCTGTCCGACTCTCCCGCCTTCCCGGATGCACTAGACGCGAGAAGGACGGCTTCCAAGAGATCTACTACCTCAACCCCGACCCAGAACCCGAAACCTCCATCGCAGATTTCGCCCCTCAAACTCAGTGAACCCCAACCCCGCAAAGACCATACCTATGGCGAACCCCGAAAGCCAGACATCCACACCCGATCAAGCGCCTAAACCACGGAAGCTCATGTCACCCAAACTCACCTTCTCCAATGGCGGGAAAGTGTTTGAGGTTCCGCAGCCGATTCCACCACCTGCCGAGACAAAAAAGCCGGCCCCCGCTACCAACGAGGAACCGGCTGATACCATTCAACTGCGGGAAGA
>Ga0194112_10005590_pt1 | contig 16831 bp, 13 predicted proteins | sample TA2MahC400mmetaG_FD_146191 | JGI IMG/M metagenome (GOLD analysis project Ga0194112, IMG submission 146191) | Freshwater microbial communities from Lake Tanganyika, Tanzania - TA2015016 Mahale Deep Cast 400m | ecosystem: Environmental > Aquatic > Freshwater > Lake | place: Tanzania: Lake... | reverse complement strand
CGAGTTCCGCGCGGTCAAACTCGACGAGGCGCTCGAAAGCGTCCGCGTCGCGCTGGATTGCGGGCTCAACTTCATTGACACCTCGCCCTTCTACGGACGCGGCATGAGCGAAGTGCTCCTCGGCATCGCGCTTCAGGGCGTTCCCCGCGACAGCTACACGCTCTGCACCAAGCTCGGCCGCTACGACCTCACGCACTTCGACTTCAGCGCCAAACGCGTCGCCGAGAGCGTGGATGTGAGCTTGCACCGCCTCCGCACCGACCACCTCGACATCATCCTTTGCCACGACATCGAGTTCGTGCCGATGCAGCAGATCGTGGACGAAACCATTCCCGCGCTGCGGAAGATTCAGCAGGCCGGCAAGGTGCGTTTCATCGGCTTCAGCGGGTATCCGCAGAAAATCTTCCGTTTCATCTGCGATCAGACCGACGTGGACTGCGTGCTCTCCTACAACCAATATACGCTGCAAAACACCCGCTTCGCCGACGAGACCGTCCCGTATCTCAAGGCCAAGGGCGTCGGCGTGATGAACGCCGGCCCGTTCAGCGCGCGCCTGCTCACCAACGCGCCGCTGCCCGCGTGGCTCAAGGAGCCGGAGTCCGTGAAAGCCGCCGCCCGCGCCGCTGCCGCCCACTGCGCGAGCAAGGGCGTGGACATCGCGAAGCTCGCGCTTCAGTTCAGCCTCGCCAATCCCGACATCGCCACGACCGTCAGCGGCAGCGCGAACCCTGCGAACATCCGCAACTGGGCTAGGTGGGCCGCCGAACCGATCGACGAGGAACTGTTGCGTGAAGTCCAAGCCATCTTCGCTCCCGTGAAAAACCTTGGTCACAAGGAAGGGCTGGCGGAGAACAACTAATCCGGCACGAGGCGGTTGCACGGGCAGCGCACGCGTCCCGCGTGCCGTCGTGCCCGTCCCGGACACGACCTCGTTCCTCGAACTTTCTTCGCACCGTCTGTTGGAATGAAGATGGAGGGACGAAGTTCCCGGCGGGACGCTGGAAACCGCACGCCGGAGGCGTGCGCTCCCCAACACCGACTGCATTGTCCCGGCTAATCCTTCAGTCCCGAACGCCAGCTTTTTCGCGCGATAGAAGCGGTGCTTCCGGGCGGGCACGAGAAAGTCAAAAAATATGCTTGCGCGGGCGGGAGCCGGCCGATTAAATGCAATCGATTTGCAACTAGCTGTTCAACCCCGCTTCTCCCTTGCGCGCTTTGCTGTGGCGCTGGTGGTCGCGTTTGCGTTGGTGGTCGTGGGATTCTTGGCGGTTTCCCCGAAGGCTCATGCCTGTGTCCACGCGGATCACCAAGCGCCGGATCACGATTGCATGGCCAAGCACTTTTCCGACGGCAAGGTGCTGCTGACCGTGGTGGGTGCGCCGGTGCCGGGCTTGTCGCGAATCGTCGTCGCCGCGCCGGTTGCTCCGGCACCATTTTTCCTTCCGTTCGACTTCAACCGGCTCCCCGCCGGCCGCGCTCCGCCGATGGCCTGACGCATTCGCCGTCACGTCCACCATCGGTAATGAAGGTCGGGGCTTTCCCGGCCTGATGCGGAGTCAGTAATTCCTATTAGTAAACTCGGGAGTGAAATGAACAAAGTTCTGTGTTTTCTGCTCGTTTTAGGGGCGCTTGGAACTGGTTGGGGGCAGTCAGTGCAGGAGGCGCCTGTGGCCGAAGTTGTCACCGAGCACTGTGACTTTCTCATCCAGTACGACCCGGCGGCGTCCGTGCCGCTTTCGATCGTGCTGCGGGACGAGGATCGCCGGAGGAATTACCGGACGAACGAGGTGAGACTGGTCGCGGCCGAGACGGCACGGCTGGCGTTGCCGCCCGGAACACCCTTTGGCGGCGAGGGCGATCCCGTGTGGGTGCTGCCGCAAAGCCAGGACCCCAACCTTCTTTACCTGGGATTTTCGGCGGAGCGAATTCCTTCCGGCGTGTTCTCCCGGCCCTTCAATTTCCGCCTTGTGAGCGTGGAGGGTCCCGGCCACTTCTTCGCCTGGCAGGCCACCGAATTCGGGTCTTTGAGCGTCCGAATGAACACCCGGGACGGCATCGGTGAGGACGACAAGACGACGCCGATTATCGGCAGCCACGAGCACTTCAACTGGGGTTTCACCAGCAACGGACTCTACCGGGTCACCTTTCAAGTCGATGGCCGGCGGGTTGGCGAATCCACGAACCTCGTCAGCGAGCCTTCGACCTTCGACTTCCACGTGCTCCCGCTGCCCGCCGCGCCGCCGCACCTGGAGGCGGTGGGAGTGCGGCCCGACGGCGGATTCCTGTTGAACCTTCACGGCGTCGCTGGACGCAGCTACCGGTTGGAATCGAGCGAGGACCTGGTTCGTTGGACTGAAGCCCAGATCATAAAGATGTCCATGCCGATCGAGCGGGTGACGGTGAACGCACCCGCCGGGACTCAATTTTTTCGAGCCCGCCAACTCTGACTACCCGGAAGGACTCAACTGCATGAAACGGTTGCAACGTACGAGCATGGCCGTGGCTGTTCTCGCGGTCCTTCCCAGGGCGCGCGGCCAGGCGGTAACCCTCTGATTTTATGACCCCAAAAAGATCATCCGTTCGTAAAAAGTCCGCCGCTCCGGTCTCGCCCTTGCCGGTGACGGTGCTTTCGGGATTCCTCGGCGCGGGCAAGACCACGTTGCTCAACCACATCTTGCACAACCGCGAGGGCCGGCGGGTCGCGCTCATCGTGAACGACATGAGCGAGGTCAACATCGACGCCGCGCTCGTCAAAGGCGGCAGCGCGGCGCTGAATCGCGCGGAGGAAAAGCTGGTCGAGATGTCGAATGGCTGCATCTGCTGCACCTTGCGAGAAGACCTGCTCAAGGAGGTCGCCGGGCTGGCGCGCGAGGGCCGGTTCGACCAGCTCGTGATCGAGAGCACCGGCATTTCCGAGCCGCTGCCGGTCGCCGAGACGTTCACCTTCGCCGACGAAGAAGGGCGCAGCCTCAACGACCTCGCCCGGCTCGATACCATGGTCACGGTGGTGGATGCCCTCAATTTCCTTCGCGATTTCGGTTCGCCCGACTCGCTGGTGGACCGCCGCCAGGCGCGCGACGAACAGGACGACCGTTGCGTCGTGGACCTGTTGGTGGACCAGATCGAGTTCGCCGACGTCATCATCCTGAACAAGACCGACCTGGTCACCCGCGAGCAACTCGCCCAGCTCACGGCCATCCTGAAGGGGCTTAACCCGCAGGCGGAACTGGTCTACTCCAAGTTCGGCAAGGTGCCGTTGAAACAGGTGCTGAACACCGGCCGATTCAGCATGGAGCAGGCGCAACAGGCACCCGGCTGGCTCAAGGAACTGCGCGGCGAGCACAAGCCCGAAACCGACGAATACGGCATCAGCAGCTTCGTGTATCGCGCCCGGCGGCCGTTTCATCCGGAGCGGTTCATGGCGGCGCTGCGCACCGAATGGCCGGGCGTGCTTCGCAGCAAGGGCTTCTTCTGGCTGGCCACGCGCATGGATTGGGCGGGCAACTATTCACAGGCGGGCGCGGCCTGCCGCACCGAGGCCGCCGGCTTCTGGTGGGCCGCCGTGGACAAACGCGACTGGCCGGACGACCAGGAACAATGCGAGGAGATCGTGAAGCTCTGGCAAAAGCCTTGGGGCGACCGCCGTCAGGAGATCGTCATCATCGGCCAGGATTTGGACCGCGCGGCCATCACCGCCAAGCTCGATGCCTGTCTGCTCACGGACGCGGAAATGAAGCTGGGCCCGGAAGGCTGGCTGGCGAAGTTCAAGGATCCGTTCCTCGAATGGCGCCCGGCCACGCCGGAGGAATTGTCGGCCGAGGAAGGCGGAACCCTGATCAAGAACTGACCGATGCGATCCGTTTCACGACACGTTCAACTCAGCCACAGCCCGGCGACCCAGTGGCGCTTGTTCGTGTACGACTTTGACTCCGGCGCGTTCGATCCCTCTGAAGCGCCGTTCTTCGTGGCGCATCAGGCGTTCCGCTTCGTCCCCGCGAACACCTTTACCAACTTCCTTGGCCCGGGCGGTTCCGAAAACTGGACGCTGCCCGAGCGGGAAAATGCCGCTTTGCTTTACCTCGGGATCGGCACGAGCGACATCGCGCCTGGCACGTTTTCGAACAATCAAATCCGACTCCACCTTCACAGTGTGAGCGGCCCTGGCCGCTTCGCGCTCTACAACGTCGATCCGTTCGGCTCGCCCCTCGTCCACATGAACTCCCGCGACGGCGTCGACCCCGCTGTGGACTCCATCGCGCTCTCCGCCGTGGGCGGGCATGTTCACGTGAATTGGGCCTTCAGCACGCCCGGCACCTACCGCGTCGGCCTCGCCGCCTCGGGCCGTCTTGCCGCCAACGGCCAGACCAACACCAGCCCCGTTGTGGAATACACCTTCATCGTTCAAGACATCCCGTGGCGTCCGCGCCTCGGCGCGGCGCGCGCGCCGGGAGGAAAGGGCGCACAACTGGTCGTTCACGGCGAAACAGGCCGCCGATACTCCATCCAGTCCACCACGAACTTTCAGCAGTGGTCGGTTCTGACGAACTTCATCTCCAGCGCCGAGCAGATGGAAATGCTTCTGCCCACCCCCGCGGAACACGGCGAATTCTTCCGCGCGATCGCTCCATTTCCATGAACAAGTTCCTCTTCGATTCCACTCCAACTTTGGCTGGTTCCGGCGGCGTGCGCTCCCGGACTTCGCGCGAGACTCCGCGTCGCCGGACCGGCCTTTTCCCCCTCTCCGCAGAAACCTTTAAAGCACAAACCCGAAACTCCGTATGTTCATGAAGCCAAAACTCCTTTACTCAATCATCCCCATCGTCTTCGACCTCACATTCCAGCGCTGGAATGTATGGATCGTTTTGCTGACGCTGATGAGTGGAACGGCAGCAGCGACGCGTGCTCTGGCCGCCGAGCCCAGCACGGTGGAACATCTTCTCGTCGCCCACCGGTTCGCTGGCGAGATCGTGCAGTTCGGCGCGAATGGCCGCGAAGGCATCTTTGCCAAGGACGGCTTGAAAGCGCCGGGCGCGGTCATTGCCGGGCCGGACGGAAACATCTACGTCTCGGATTACGAACGCAGCGCCGTCGTGCGTTACGCGCCCGATGGCGTGGCGCTTGGCACGTTCGCGAGCGAGGGGCTGGATGCTCCGCTGGGTCTGTTGTTCGACCCGTCGGGCAACTTGCTCGTCGTCAATTATGGGAGCAAGAATGTCGTCAAGATCGCACCCAACGGCACGCGTTCGGCGTTCATTACGAAGGGACTCGACGGACCCGTCTCCATCGTGCGTACGGCCAACGGCGAGTTTCTCGTTTCCAATTCCGTCGGAAACAACATCCGCAGGTATTCCGCCATCGGCGCGGACCTGGGCATTCTCACCACGAACGTGAACGTGCCCATCGGCATCGCGCTGAACTCGGCCGGCGTGATCCATGTCGCCAACGCGTTTAGCAACACCATCGGAAGGTTTGCGCCTGATGGATCGAGCCTCGCTCACTTCGGCGCGGCTCATCTGGATGCTCCCACCGGCCTCGCCTTCGCCTCAAACGGTGATCTCTACGTGGCGAACGCCGTGGGTGGAAATGTCCGGCGCTATTCGAGCACCGGCGCTGATCTTGGCATCGTCGGTTCCGGATTGAACTTCCCGTACCTCCTTGCCTTCGCGCGCACCACGCCGATGCTGGATGCCGTCCATGCCGACGTGGGAATCGACCACGAAGACGGCGTGTGGAATCTGCATCTGCACGATGAATCGCATGACATCGAATACGCGCCTGAAGGCGCAGTGATTCAGGTCTCCGAAGCCGCGCGGGCTCTCGTGCCGCAGGATGCGCGTTTCGGCTTCCTGGGCGCGGCGGGTGGTGACCTCTGGCTGCTGCCGCAAGTGCAGAATAAGAAGATTATTTACCTCGGCATGGCGGCGGATGGCGTGGCCGATGGTGTGATGCGCGACAACAAGGTGAGGTTCACGCTGGCGAGTTTCAGCGGCCCCGGCGACTTCATTCTCTACGGAGTCGATGGCTTCGGTTCGCCCGCCGTCTACATGAATACGCGCGATGGCATTTCTCCAACGAGCGACTTTCGGGAACTGCTCGCGGGCGGTCACGAGGATCGCAATTGGGCCTTCACCGCCCCCGGTGTTTACCGCATCGGCTTGCAGGCTTCCGGCATTCTCGCCAGCAACGGCCAGACCGTGCAAAGCCCGGTTGCCACCTACACCTTTCATGTGCTGACGGGCAAGCGTCCCGCGCCCGCGCCCCGCTTCACTTACCAGACCTTCGACCTGCCGGGAGCGAAGGAAACGCTTCTGGCAGACATCGACAACCAGGGGCGCCTGGTGGGTCGTTACAAGGACGCAAATGGTCTGAGCCACGGGTTTTTCCAGGACGGAACGAATGGGCTCACTTTCAACGTCACGGGCAACACCGCGACCTTCGCCACGGGTTTCGACTCCGCAGGGCGCATCGTCGGGTTTTATCGCGACGCGGTGAAGCCCGATGTGCAGCACGGTTTCCTGCGCCAGACGAATGGAACGTTCGTCACGATTGATTCACCCGCAAACACGACCACGACCTACCTCTGGCGCATCAACGAGGCCGGCCAGATCAACGGCTACCACTTCGAGAACGAGCCGTTCTTCATCCGCAGCTTCCGGCGTGCGGGGGATGGCAGCTTCACCACGAACATCGTTTTCCCCGGCTCACCGCTGGGAACCGTCACGCGCGGCATGAACGAAGCGGGCGTGCTCGCGGGTTGGAAATGGACGATGGACTTCGCGCTGCAGGGCGTGACGGTCAGTGGGACCAATTTTACGAGCGTCTTCACCGTGCCCGACTGGGCCAACACCCTGCCCGGTGACATCAATAACCGTGGCGAAATCGCGGGGACGGTGATCAACGCGGATTTCAGCGATCGGCGCGGATTCTTCCGCACGAGTGACGGACGCACCAGCGTCTTCGCGCCGCCTGGTGCCACGGAGGTCGAGGTGTTTGGCCTGAACGACGGGGGCGTGATCGTCGGCGAGTTTGTGGACCAGGCCGGGAAGCGGCACGGCTTCATCGCCTCGCCCGCGGTCGGCCTGGAAAAAGGCCACACGGACATCGGCATCGCCTTCGATGACGGCGCATGGGATCTGCACATTCATGCCGAGAGCACGGACACCGAATACGAGCCGAACCAGGCGGTGCTCCGATTTGGCACGACCTCAGAGCAACCCATCTCCGACTCTCCACTCTTCCAGTTCCTCGGCGACCCGGGCCGTTCGACGTGGATTCTACCGCAGGTGGAAAATGAGAATCTGCTCTTCCTCGGCCTCGCGGCGGAGGAAATCGGGGACGGCGTGTTCGTGAACAACACGCTGCGGGTGGAACTCGCAAGTGTGGAAGGGCCGGGGAACTTCTTCGTCTGGACGCTCGACCCGCTGGGCAAGCCGCAGCTCCACTTCAACAGCGCGGATGGCATTCTCTCGTCGCAGGATTTTTACCTGCTCAAAACCGGCGGCCATCAGGACATGAACTGGGCGTTCAGCGCGCCGGGCACGTATCGCGTGGGCTACCGTGTTTCCGGCACACTCGTCGCGGGTAATCAGTTTACGCAAAGCGACGTGGCCTACTACACGTTTGAAGTGCCGGAGGCGAAGCTGCCGCAGCCGCCGCAGCCCGACAACACGGCGTATTTGATCACGGACCTGGGTACCCTGGGCGGACCGTTGTTCCACTTCAGTCTCGATGTCAACAACGCGGGCCAGGTGGTCGGAGCGTCGAATGTTCGGGACGAGCCTTTCAGCAGTCACGCGTTCCTCTACGAAGGCAATGGCCCGATAAAGGGTCTGGGCACCCTCGGCGGCAACGGTTCTCAGGCCAACTCGATCAACGAAGCGGGCGTAATTGTCGGTTGGGCGGAGACGACGCAAGGCGGGCAAATCATGCGTTTGCGCCCGGGTCAGCCGATGGAGACGCTCGGTCCCGCGGGCTTTGGCGATGGCGCCACCGGTATCAACGAGGCCGGCATGATCGTGGGCACGCTGGAGACGGCTGCGGGCGATATTCGTGGGTTTGTGATCAGCACCAATGGACAAACGCACGATCTGGGCACATTCGGCGGAGCGCACACCTTCGCCAAGGGGATCAACAACAGCGGGGTGATCGTCGGCTGGTCGCGGAATGCTGAGGATCGCAGCCGGGCCTTTCGCCACGCGGGGTTGGGCCCATTGAATCCTGCCACCGATGACATTGGGACGCTGGGAGGCCGCACCGCGCAGGCCACGGCCATCAATGACCGAGGCCGGATCGTTGGCCGTTCCACCACGGCCAACGGATCATTCCGCGCCTTTCTTTGGGAGCAAGGAAAAGGCATGACCGATTTGGGAACGATCGGTGGCGGAAATATTTGGGCCTTTGGGATCAACAATCATGACACGGTGGTGGGTTGGGGTACGTTGGATCCGGAGGACACTTTCGCCAACTACACGCAGGGCTGGGTGTGGACGCCCGAAGGTGGGATGAACAACCTCAACAGTCTGGTGCCACGAGGAGCGCAACACGAGGTCAACGCCGCATACGGAGTCAACGATCAAGGTTGGATCGTCGGGGGCAGTTATTTGATTGGAACGAGTACGGAACGTCCAGTGCTGCTGAAGCCGGCCACGCGACTCTCTCGCGGTCATACGGACCTCGGAGCGCTGCTGGAAGACGGCAAGCTCGAACTGGAAGTTCATTCGGAAGAACTCAACGAAGAATTCGAGCCAGGCGCTGCTTTGCTCCAGTTGCCCGCGCTGACCCAGACCACGGTGCCGACGAACACGGCTTTTGCCTTCCTTGGTGCGGCGGGCACACCCGTGTGGGTTCTGCCGCAAGTGCAACATCCCAAGCTCCTATTCCTCGGCCTCGCGGCGGAGGAGATCGAGAAGGGTGTCCTTGTCGACGACAAGATTCAGTTCACGCTTAAGAAGGTGGAAGGGCCGGGCCACTTTTTCCTCTACGCTGTAGATGGATTCCGCAATCCCGTGGTGAACTGGAACTCCCGCGACGGCCTCACCGCTTCGGACGTGAAGACCATCGCGGCAGGCGGGCACGAGGACATGAATTGGGCCTTCACCTCGCCCGGATACTATCGTGTCACGATCGAAGCGAGCGGAACTCTCATCGCGGGGAACAAAGCCTTGAAAAGTGGCGAGGTCACTTACCACTTCGAGGTCATTGGCATCGAACCAAAGCTCGCGCTGAGACGCACGGATGCCGCAACGATCGCCCTCACCGCCAGCACCGAAGACGGCATCGTCTATCAACTTCAGTCCGCCGCCATCGTGAGCGGGCCGTGGAGCGACGTCGGCCAGCCGTTCATCGGCACGGGCCGGGACAAACAGTTTAGCGTGCCGAGTGCCGCCGGTGCGGCGTTCTTCCGCATCGTCACGAGAGTGAACAACTGAAAATCCAGCTCTGCCTCGTTCGCGCCCCCGGTGGCGCGGACGAGGAGAACGGCATGGATCCATGGCACGCTGTCCTACGAGTCGCAACTTCGATGGAGCCCCAGGCATCCGCTCACCTTCGCTTTGGCGATGGCTGGCTGTCGGAGCGCTGGCCGCGCATCTGCAGATGCTCCTCGTGTGTAATGCGCGGCATGTCCATGTCCAGATCGAATACACGGAAAGCCAGTGGGCTCTCTTCGTTTATGACTTCGCGGTGGGGCGCTTGCCGGCCGCCACGACACCGCTGCCGGTAAGCTCCGAGCTGCAATCCGTGGTGCCGAACGACCCGCGTTACACCCACCTTCTGGGTTCCCCCGGTCAGCCCGTCTGGATCCTGCCGGCGAACGCCAGACCGGGCGAGATTTCCATGGGCGTGGGAACGTCAAGGATTGCTCCCAATGTGTTCAGTCGAAATGAGATCTTCCTTTCCCTTCAGCGGGTGGATGGGCCTGGGAATTTCGCCATGTATAACAGCGGTTCATTCGGAGTTCCAGAGCCCATCATGTCCACCTCCGATGGAGTGAACCCGGCGGTCGATCGTCTTCCCGTTCCAGCGCTGGCGGGCCATCTTCACATGAACTGGGCGTTCACTGCTCCCGGCGCCTATCGCCTCGGACTTGTGGCTTCGGGTGTTTTGAGATCGAGTGGCCAGCTTTCGAGCAGCCCCGTGGTCGATTTCACCTTCGTCGTGGCGGAGGTCGCGCGGCCCGAACTGCTCTCACCGCGTGTGGTTCCAGGAGGATTCCTTGCGTTCACGCTCCAAAGCGCCACCAACACCGTCTGTCGCCTGGAAACCTCCGTGAACTTGCGGGAATGGTCGGCGGTCCAGCAGGTCACGAATGCGACCGGCATGACCGAGGTGCAGCTATCTGCCGATGCCAACGTGCCCGTTCAGTTTTTTCGCGCCGTGATCCCATGACACTTGTGCACTCTCACCAATCAAGTTCAGACACGGCCGCCCGGTCAGCGTCATGTGGGCCTTGATTCCATCAACGCCATGAGACGCCGCACGTTTCTCAACACCATGACCACGTTGGGAGTGGGCGCGTTCGGCGCACCTGCCCCGCTGTCGCTGCTGGCGGAAACGGCGCCAGGCGCGGAATGGCACGTCGTGCAAAAAGGCGAAACACTATGCGGAATCGCGGCGGAGCGCGGTGTGTCGGTGGCGTCGTTGAAAGAGTGGAACGCGCTCAAGGACGACCGCATCCAGCCGGGTCGGCGGTTGCGCCTGCGCGCGGTATGGCGCCATTTGAAGCCAGAGGCGCTCGCGGTGTCGCAACTCGATGCGGCTCGTTGGAAACATCTCATCGTTCACCACAGCGCGACGCCGAATGGCAATGCAGCGAAGTTCGACGCCTACCATCGTCGCGAGCGGCGCATGGAGAATGGACTGGCGTATCATTTCCTGATTGGCAACGGCACTGACTCCGATGACGGTGAGATCGAGATCGGCCCGCGTTGGACGAAGCAACTGCGCGGCGGTCATGTCGCCAGCCTCGCCTACAATGAGAACTCACTTGGCGTCTGCCTGATCGGCAACTTCGAGAAGCAACGCCCGACGGAGCGCCAACTCGCCGCGCTCATCGAACTGCTGAGCCACCTCAAGAACGATCTGCTCGCCGGAAATCCGAAGCTGTTTCTTCATCGCGAAGTGAACGGCGAGCACACGCTCTGTCCGGGAAAACACTTTCCCGCCAAGCACATCCACCGCCTGTTCGACTGACATCTCTCATCATCATGTTCGAAGCCAATTCCTGATGAACCAACTCATGTTCCCGTCCAACCTGCTCTAAGCCTTCCTAACCCCCGACAACCGAACTCGACCGCCATGCCCGCCCAAAACCTTCCTCTTCAAGAGCGCGTCGCTCGTCGACGGGTACGGGGCACCATGAAGACGCATTCTGCACGCCCCGCCACTGGAGTCGCTTCCACCGCAATCGCCAGTGCCAACCGCAGCGTGTTGCGCAAGGCGCGGCAATCCCAATTCGATCTCGCACTCTGGGAACGTTCCCTGCCGGCGCCCGTCCCCGCGTTCCTTGCCTCGCTCATCGCTCAACGGGAGCCGGTCACGCTGGACATCACCGCCGCGCTGGGACGTCCGCTGCGCGCGGCGCTCGCCAAGCACTCTCTGTTCAGCGCCAGCGTCCGCGATGACGCCCGCCACTGGGTTAAGGAGGATTTCGTAGCGCTCGCCAGCGAGTTCGCGAACATCCTCGACTGTTCGGAGGTCCGTTTGCGTTTCGACCGAGTCGCCGATGATGCCTGCGCGGCTTTCCACGTGGACACGTTGCCCGCGCGGCTGCTTTGCACCTATGCGGGTGTCGGCACTCAGTGGGCCGATGAACGCCACGTCCGCCGGAATGAGCTAGGACTGCAAGATCGGACCATCATCGCAGCCAACGCGGCCATCGTCCCCAATCCAGCGCGCATCCGCACCATGCCCACTGGCGCCGTCGCTTTGTTCAAAGGACGCCTCTGGCCCGGCGGCGAAGCCAGAGGGCTCGTCCACCGAAGTCACCCCGTGTGTTGCGACGAACACGCGCGCCTGCGGCTCGTCATCGACCCTGCCGGCCACGATTACTGATATCAGATGCGACCTTCGCCCTCATCCACCGCCGGGACCAGCCTCCCAGTCACTGTCCTCAACAAACTCGACCTGGTGGACAACGAGCGCGCCACCGAATGACTCCATGAACACGACTCGCGCCATCTCCTGGAATCATCCTCTTACACGGCTCGACGTGGTCGGTTCCGTGCTCTCGACATTGTGCGCCATTCATTGCCTCGCCATGCCGCTCGTCGCCGGCCTGTTGCCCGTGCTGGGTCTGGGATTCCTCGGCGACCCCGCCTTCGATCAGGCGGCTTGTCTGGCCATGATGGCACTGGCAGCGGTATGGCCTGGTGCAGGGCTGCCGAATCCATCGCCGCTGGTGGCTGCTGGCCTTGCGGGGTGCCGGCGCGGCGCTCACGGTCGGCACGCAGTTCGTCTTCGCCCCGGAGTCCTGTACGAAGTCATGCTGTGCCGAAGCCGTGAACTGGGCTCAGGCACTTGTCATGTTTACGGGCGGGGGAGCCATCGCCGCCGCGCATCTCCTGAACCTCCGTTTCCGCCGCGCCTTCGTGCGGGACGCCGCACCGCCCGACCGGCCTGGTCCCGCTTTCCTCCGAAACCACCGAAGCATAGAAGGAGACAGATCTCATGAACTTCGATTCACATATTCCGCCCTCCTCATTTGACGCGCACAGGACCTCCGGTGGAACACGGCATTCACATCAGCGCGCATTCACACTGATCGAGTTGCTCGTCGTCATTGCCATCATCGCGATCCTCGCGTCCATGCTGTTGCCGTCGCTTTCGTCCGCCAAGGTCAAGGCACGGCAAGCCAACTGCGCGTCCAACCTGCGGCAAATCGGCCTGGCGATGACGATGTACGCGGATGATTACGATGGCCACCTCCCGCTCACCACGCATGGCGCGGGTGGCACAAATCGCTCCTGGATTTTCACGCTGCGTCCGTACCTCGGAAACGTCGACGCCATCCGCGTTTCGCCCGCCGATCCGAAGCGCCTGGCTCGTTTGACGAACAACGCCGCGAGCTACATCATGAACGAGTACACCGCCGTCGATAAGCTTGATCCCTTCGGTGGTCTGGTGGAATCGTTCCGCAACCTCCAGCGCCTGCCTCGCCCCGCCGAGACACACACCGTCTTCACCTGCTCCGATGATCTGAGTCCCTCTGTCTTCGCCGATCACACCCACTCGCGCAACTGGGTGAAGAACGGGGTTGGGGCCTGGAACGCCGTGCTGGTGGACATCGCGCCCGACCGCCACCGCAGCGGCGGATCGAGCACGGATCACACGCGCGGTTCGGCGAACTATCTTTTCGCCGACGGCCACGTCACAGCCATCAAAGCCGGAGCCTTCAAGCAACGTATCGACCGTGGGGAGAATCCCGCCAACCCCCCGGAGTGACATGAAGCTCGTAACCAATCCAATACGCGCGGTAGGCACGCGCTCCAATGCGTCCCCTATTTTTTTCAGGGTGAGACTCGTCCGTGCGTCAGGCGGCGTTGGCAGCCCTTCTCCCCCTCGAACGAGACTCACAGGTTCGACCTCCCTTGATGTCGAAACACCACCACCCATGAACTTTCCTGACAATCCCGCCGCGTCTGACGTGCTGGTGGCGTTGCTGCGGTCGGCGCGGGCGGCGCACACGCGCCTGCGCTGCACCCACGTCATCGTCAACGCATGACCCCACTCGTCCTCATCACCGGCTTTCTCGGCTCGGGCAAGACCACCTTTCTGCGGCGGGTTCTGCCGTCGCTCATTGAGGCGGGCGTTCAGCCGCACGTCATTCTCAACGATTACGTCAACGCCTCGGTGGACAGCGCCACGCTTCGTGATCTCGTGCCGGACATCATGCCCATTTCCGGCAGTTGCGTCTGCTGCAACTCGATGGACGATCTGCTCGACACGTTGATGGTGATGGAACTGAGCGAACGAGGTGTGGTGTTGCTCGAATCCAACGGCACGACCGACCCGCTTCCGCTCCTTGAGGTGTTCCTGCTGACCAAGCTCCGCCACCGCTACCCATGCCTGCTCCAGATCAACCTCATCGATGCCAAACGCTGGCAGCGACGGGGCACGAACAACGAGCTGGAACGGATGCAGGCTCGCACCGCCAGTCATCTGCTGTTCACCTGGATGGACGCGGCAGCCAAAGGCCGGCAACTGAACGTGCGCGTCGAGGCGAGGAAACTCAACCCGCGCGCGGTGGAGGTTGAGGCCGAAGCCTTCGCGCAGAAACTCATCGCGCTGGCAACCATGAACCGCGGGTCGGCCCCGCCGGCGTTCGTGAAGTGGCCGCAACCGGCGGACGGCGCGTCTCTGTTCAGGCTGCCGCCGTTGCCGGGCGGGAAGACGTCCGAGACCCCGCCGCCCGGGGGTGGAAACATTTTCAGGTCGCCGCTGCTCAACAGCCGCAAAAGCGCGAAGCACGCACTGGCTCATCGTTTCAGTGCCATCCAACTCGAAGTGCCGCGCGGCTTGCACCCGTTGCAATTAGTCGCGTGGCTGGAATCACTGCCGCTGGCCATCGTGCGCGCGAAGGGCATCGTGCAGTTCGAAGGCCAGCCCGGTCGTTACCACTACTTCCAGCGCGTCGAGGACACCGTGTCCTTCAACGAGCTGATGATCGAGCCGACGGACGGGCTCACGAGTGCGCTGCTGATCGGCATCGATCTGAACGAAGCAGCGTTGCGAGTGCAGGCGGCGCGGATGCTCCATGACGCAGCGGAGGTCAGACTTCCACCGACTGCGGCGGAGACGGTGGAGGTGCGACCATGAAGCTTCCGCTGTTTCTCTTGCGCAAGCCCGTCGACTGTCCGAAGCCTCAGGTCGAAGAGACGAGTATTCTGAATCGTCCACGTTACTCGCCGTTGCGGAAGCTGATGTTTCAGTTACACCTCTGGATCGGCCTCGCGCTCGGTCTCTACGTGGTGGTGGTGTGCGTCACTGGCAGCCTCGTGGTGTTTCGAGGCGAGATCGAAGACGTGCTGCATTCCGACCTGACCAGGGTGACGCCCGGCCCGCGGCGCATGGCGCTGCAACCGGTTTACGAAGCCGTGAAGCAGGCACATCCCGGCGACACGCTGCGCACGATCAACTTGCCCCCCGCACCGGATGCTGCGTGGTCGTTCTGGTTTACCGGCCCGAAGGGCAAGTCGTTCCATGCTTACGCGAATCCTTACACCGGAAAAATTCTGGGGGATGACCTCGCCAACGACAATCTCACCGAGTGGCTTTATGACCTGCACGCGAACCTGCTGGCCGGCGGCACAGGCGAAAAGATCAACGGCATCGCGGCGATGTTCTTCGGGCTGCTCTGCCTCTCGGGCGTCGTCATCTGGTGGCCCGGGCGCGGGCGTGTTGTGAAGCAGGGCCTGACCATCCAGTGGCGCTCGCAGTGGAAGCGGCTCAACTACGATCTGCATAAGGTCCTCGGTATCGCGTCGGCCGGCCTACTCTTGCTGGTGATCGTCACCGGTGTTTACTTCCCGTTCCCACAACCGTTCCGCGCGATCGCCGAGTGGCTGGGGCATCCCGAAATCAAAGCGGAATCGCCGCGATCGAGACCGCGTCCCGTCGCGCGCTGGCCATCCTTGGATGAAGCCATCGCCACCGCGAATTCCGCGCTGCCCGAGGGCGAGGTAAACTGGATCGGTCTGCCGCAGAAGCCGCACGAAGACATCTCGGTCCGCAAACGAATCCCGGGGGATTGGCGGCTGACGGGGAGCGACTACGTTCATCTCGATCAGTACACCGGCGCGGTAATTTCGGTGGAGCGCCACGCGGAGCGTTCGCCCGGGCAGCGTTTTCTTCGCGCGATGTTCCCGCTGCACACCGGCACATTTGGCGGACTCTTCACCCGCCTCCTCTGGGCGATGCTGGGGTTGGTCCCGGCACTCTTGTTTGTGACGGGTTTCCTGATGTGGTGGAACCGTGTGGTCCGCCCAAGGAGAGCCGCAGCAGGCAACGCCATCCCAAATAGGTTGACCGTCTCTTCATGAATCAATCTCTGAGATCCAACGGCTCGTCACGAACTCGCGCTGCTATCGGCCGTCTTGTGGTGCGTGGCCTTCGCCATTTGGCGCGTTGGGGCGGGGCGAAACCGCCACCGGGCGGCTGGCGGGACGATTCGCCGCATGCCTTCCGTCCGGCCCGGCCGCTCAAGCGGACCCATCTGGCCGAGCGACAGCGTGAGCGAGGGGAGAGTCGCGCGGCGCTGTTGCGGCTGTGGGTGTGGCTGCCACTGCTCGTGTTTGCTCTTCTTTTCATCATCCAGTCGCAGACCCCGGAACACATGGCGTTGCACCGGCTCCGTCGCGTGGCCGCCACGAACAGCATGACGCTGGCGGACTCTCGAGTCACTCCCCGATCAATGCAGGAGTGCGCAAAACTCTCATTCAGCGAATTGTCCTGGTTCGATTTCACCGTCACGGCGGACATTTTCGACGGGCGGGCCGACCCGGCTTCGGCCTCGGCGAAAACGGTGGAGCAGATCCCTGACTCGGTGAAACGCCGGGACGGACAGGCCGCTGCCATTGAGGGTTTCATGCTGCCGCTCCGGCTGGAGGGCGGGAAGGCCGTCGAATGGCTGCTCTGCCGTGACCAGGCGGATTGCTGCTTCGGCAAGACGCCGCGTCTGAACCACTGGGTGCTGGTGCGCTCGCTCCAGGGCGTGAAACCGAAGCTCCGCCAGCCCGTGACCTGTTTCGGCACGCTGCGCGTCGGTGAGATGCGCGAGGACGGCTTCCTGATCGGGATTTACCAGATGGATGCGACCGACTTGGTCTTCTCGAAT
>Ga0194112_10005588_pt1 | contig 16832 bp, 10 predicted proteins | sample TA2MahC400mmetaG_FD_146191 | JGI IMG/M metagenome (GOLD analysis project Ga0194112, IMG submission 146191) | Freshwater microbial communities from Lake Tanganyika, Tanzania - TA2015016 Mahale Deep Cast 400m | ecosystem: Environmental > Aquatic > Freshwater > Lake | place: Tanzania: Lake... | reverse complement strand
TGGCGATCCAGCGCCGGCACAGGTGTATTTCGGCGTAAGTCCTTGCCATGCCTATGCTGAGGGAGGTAGAAGGGTTCCTCGGCTTGGCGCCCCCCTTGTGGGCACCCACAAGAAAGCCCGGAGAGCCTACTTTATTGTTCACCTTGCCGCAGTGATAACGTAAGTAACTGCGATACCTGATGATAGATAGACCACCAACACCGCGCCCGAAAAAAGTAGAATGTCCCCTTTTCCTGCGACGGGAAGGCAGGTGGGGTTGGGGGGGTGAGGCCCGGGGGCTGCCCTCCCAGGAGGGATGGGCGAGAAGGGAGGCGGCGCTCACGCCGCAGCCGATGCCCGCTGGCCTGGCACGAAGTCAGCACTGGGGTGGGTGAAGGGACTCGAACCCTCGGCCTACAGAGCCACAGTCTGTCGCTCTAACCAACTGAGCTACACCCACCGCGGGCAGAGGCGTGGTCGGGGTGAGCGGACTTGAACCGCTGACCTCGTGCTCCCAAGGCACGCGCGCTAGCCAAACTGCGCCACACCCCGTCTGCGTCCACTGCCTCAATTATAGCCCCTTCGCCCCGAAAGTCAACCCGGCCCCTCGGCCCGAGTCTGGCCCCTGTTCCGGGGGGCTACCAGGCCTTGTCCTCTGTAGCGTCCTTGGGCTGGTGGGCGACGGGGGTGAGCTTGCCCTTGACCTTCTTGATGACGATGAGGAGGCGGCACTGGTGGCACTCGAGTTCCTGGCCCTCCTTGACGGGCTCGGGGACGTGGAGGTGGGCGTAGCATTCGGGGCAGATGACGGTCTTGCCGCCGTCGAGGATCATCTCCATTGGCAAGGGCTCCTGGGCCAGGAACGGGGGATGAATGGATGATTGGATGGGTGGATGGGTGTCAGACATTCATCCATTCATCCACCCGTCCATTCATCCAACTGCTTCGCTCACAGTTCGTCCTGTTCGCTCGTGGCTCGGCGGTATTTGAAGGCGAGGACTTCGCCAGTGGAGGTGCCGAGGATGATGCGCTCGCCATCGGGTGAGAAGGCGAAGGCGCGGATGATGCCCTGGACGGGCTGGGTCTCGGCGACGGGTTGGCCGGCCTTGTTGAGGAGCAGGGCGCGGCCTGTGAGCTCGGCGGCGGCAATGAGCGTGCCGTCGAGGGAGGAGGCGACGTGGGCGAAGCCGACGGGCGACCGCCGGGTCCAGAGGGCCTTGCCGTTCTTGTCGTAGCAGGTGAGCGTGCCGTCGAGGCTCGCGGCCACAATCTCCTGGGTCTGGCCGCGGAAGCAGACGGCGGTGACGTAGCTGTCGGCCTGGTTGCGCCAGAGGACAGTGCCGCCGGTGACGCAGGCGACGAGGCCGGTGCGGGTGCCGATGGCAACCGTTTGCTCCTCGCCGTAGCTGGGGGCGATGGAGGTGACGCGGTTGAGGTCGGCGGAGGCCCAGACCTCCTGGCCCTTGGGGTCGAGGGCGAGGGTGCCCAGTTCGGCGCCGATGAGGATAGTGCTGTCCTTTGGTGCGATGGCGATGGCGTTGACACAGCCGAGGCCCGAGGGCTTGCGGGGCTCGGGCGCCTTCTCCTCCTTGGGCTTCTCCGGCTCCTTCGTGCTTTCCTTTGCGGCCTCCTTGGGCTTCTCCGGCTCCTTCGCGCCTTCCTTCGTGGCCTCCTTGGGCGCCTCGGCCGGCGTTCCGCCCAGGGTGAAGACCTTGTTGCCCTGGAGGTCGTAGGCGATTACCTCGCCCGCGCGCGTGCCGCCGAGGGTGAGCGTGCCGTCGGGCGTGAGGGCCGTGGCCGTGAAGTCGGCCCGCAGGGCGGGTTGTTCGAGGGGGACGCCGAACTGTAGGCGGCCCTGGGCCGAGAGGAGCATCAGCTCGGGGAACGAGGCGATGGCGGCCCAGACGCCGTCGAGGCTGCGCGCGACGGCGCGCGTGCGGGTGGTGCAGCGGCGGCGCCAGGTCTCCTTGCCCGTGCTGTTGAAGGAGAAGACCGTGCCGTCGAAGAAGCCGACCGTGACGTCGGTGCCCTGGAGTGGGACTGCGGCGCAGGTGGGGAGGTCGGAGCCTTTGAAGGTCCAGGCTGGGGCGAGCTGCTGGGGTGAGGCGGGCGCGCGCGGCGGCTTAGCCGCCGAAGCGACGGCGCGCGAGGCGGGGAGGGAGCGCCAGGCCAGTTGCGGCACGGTGCCGCGGGCCGCGGCCGCGAGGGCCTCGATGGCGCGGTCCACCCCCGCCGCGTCGGCGGCCGCGGCGACGACGGCCGGCACGCCCGGCTCAAAGGCGGAGACGACACAGCAGAGCAGCGCGCCGCCCGGGCCGGGGTAGTCGGGGGTGACGGTTCGGGGCAGGACGCCGGCGTTGTGGACGCGCTGGATGAGGGGATGGGTGGCAGCCTCGCCGAGGAGGATGGCGGGCTGGCGGATGTTGGGCAGGGGCGCGTTGTTGGGCTCGGCGCTGACGTAGGCGACCGCCTCATCCTTGGAGAGGGGCCGCGGCTTGGCGAGCTCGGCGGCGAGCCGCACCTCGACCTCGCGCTGGTTGAGGCGCAGGGCGGCGGCCAGGGTCTCGGCCTTCGCGGCCTCCTCGTCGGTGCCGACGATGATCGTGAGCGGCTGCGTCGAGCGGAGGAGAGCGGTCACCCGCTCGCCGTCGAAGGCGGCGAGTGGCCCGCGGCGGCTGGCCCAGGCCTGGGAGCCGCCGCTGACGCGGAACGTGGCGGTGGCCATCTGGCCGCTGAGCAGCTCGCGGACGGTGAGGGTCCACGAGCCACTCTGCGCGGCGCACTGGAACGGCAGGGTCTCCTTGTAGCCGTCGGGGGTGTGGGCGCGGCAGACTCGCAGGCGCTCGCGGCCGGCGGGGTCCTTGACGACCAGCTCGATGGGCACGGCGGCGTTGATGGGCTTGACCGCGCCCAGGAATGAGCGCGCTTCGCCGTGGACGCAGGCGGCAATGCTCAGGCCGTCGCGGCCCAGGCTGGCGCGGCTGATGCGCACGCCGCGGATGGCCTCGGGCAGGAGAGCGTAGACGCGCAGGGCGCCGGGGGGCAGGATGAGGGCGAGGCTGGGGTGGCCCTTGTCGCGGATGGGGAAGACGCGCTTGCCCTCGACGGCCTCGTAGACGGCGTAGTTGCCCTCGCGGAAGGTCACGCGGCTCTGGCCCGCGGCCAGCTCCCACTTCAGCCCGCGCGTGAAGCCCACCTGCTGCGTGTTGTTCACCAGGAAGATGTAGCGTCCGGCGCCGCAGCGCTGGTCGCAGGCGACGACGTCGGGGTCGGCGGTCGTGTAGTCGCGCTCGATGTGCTGCCGCAGCTCGGTGCGGAGCGGGCCGAGGAGTGGGTAGAGGAGGCGGATTTGGATGGCAACGTCGCGCCGTTCGAGTTCGGGGGTCGTCTTCTGCTCGCCCTCGCCCAGGGGCGGGTTCTGGAAGTGGCGGTAGATGTCGGGGAACTCGACGCCAAGGGGCCTGGCCCCCTCGATCTCGGCCTTGGTCGTGGTGTCGGTGAGGACCACGCCGCCGGCGGCGATGTGGCGTTCGAGGGCGGCCTTGACCTCGGGGCGCACGCGATTGAGGCCGATGGCGAGGATGACCTTGCTCTTGAGCTTGGCGGCGCCGAGCAGTTCCTCCTCGGTGAGGAACGTGGCTGGGAAGTGGGCAAAGAGGCAGGCATTGTAGGCCCCGATGAGGGTCCAGGGGTACGAGGGCGCATCGGGGTCCTTCAGTGGGTCGCGGCCCATGCGCTCGATGTGCTCGGTGGCCGAGTAGAGAATCGCCACGTCGTCCGCGGGCCGCTCGAGGGCGAGGAAGAAGTCGCCCAGGCGGGTCAGCAGGTCGTTGATGCCGCCGATGCTGGCCTGGACATCGGTCGCGCCGGCGCCGATGGCCGGGCGGTCGAGATGATAGTCCACGTTCTTGGGATAGACCACGCCGTCAATCTTGCGTGCGAGGGCGAGGAAGATGGCGGCGCGGATTTCGTCCAGGTCCGCCTCGTTCGACACTTCGGGCATGAACCAGAGCGGCCTGCCCCGGTTGCCCGCGCGCTGGAGGTCGGCCACGACGGCGGGCATCATCATCCCGGCCGGGCCGTTGAGGGGCGCCGTCGTGGTGATGATAGGCAGGCCCTCCGCCGCCAGCGGCGGATAGGCCCCGTCGGCCAGGAGCGTGGGGGAGTGGAGGAGCGATGTGACCACGGCGTCGGAGCGCACCGCTCGAGCGGCGGCGGCCCACTCGCCCAGGGCCTCGCCCAGGATGCCCGCGCGGAAGAGGACATAGGGATACCACTGGTCCCAGCTCTCGGAGCCTTTCTGCCACGGGACCTGTTCCTTGGCCTCGGAACGCTTCTGGTAGGCGGCGAGGTGGCCGGCCAGGCCGAAGGGGGTCGTGGCGTCGCCGACGTGGGCGCGGGGCAGGAGCGCCTCGTCGGTGAGGAGCAGGCCAGCGAAGCGGCGGAAGCGGCGCTCGGCCTGGAGCGTCTGGTGGATGCGGTGCAGCGCGCCGCGGACCGTCAAGGGGTTCGCCAGGTCACGCTCGGGCATCAAGGGGTTCTGGTCCTCGCTGCTCACGGCGTTGGCATCCAGCCAGTTCAGCCCGGCCGCGGTCAGGCGGTCGGCGACCTGGATGAAGGGGGGGATGGCCAGGCCGACCTCCATCGGCCTGGAGTCGGGCGCGGCGCGCATGCCGCGGCTGGTCGCCGAGAAGGCCTCGTCCATCACCAGCGTGCTCTCGGCGCCGCGCGGCGAGCGGCCCTCGAGGAGCACCGTATTCAGCCCGAGGAACCTGGCCCAGCGCTGCGCGTCCAGATCCCACTTCGGCGCCTTCCCCACCCATCCGGCGAGCGGGAAATGGGTCCGCGGCGCCTGTGCGGCGACCACGAGGTCCAACGGCGGCGCCGCCTGCTCTCCGAAGCGGGCGCTCACCTTGTACGCCCCCTCGGGGAAGCACGACACGTCCACCCCATACGCCATCGAGTATCGCCCCGCGGGCAGCAGGCCCAGCGAGTCGGTCGTCGTCCACGTTTCCCCTGCCTCGTTCGCCACGGAGAGCGTGACGGCGGCGTTCGGGATGTCGGCCTCGCTGACGAGGACGACCGTGTACTCCGCCGTCTCGCCCGCCGCGAAGCACGTGCGCTGCACCGGGGAGAACAGGAACGGCCCGGCGGCCCGCTGGGGCTTGGGCGGAACGGGTTCCTTCGGTGGCTCAGGCTTGGGGACAACGGGTTCCTTCGGCGGCTCGGGCTTGGGAGCGACCGGCTCCTTCGGGGGTTCCGGCTTGGGCGGCTCGGGCTTCGGTGGGACGGGTTCCTTCGGTGGCTCCGGCTTCGGCGGCTCCGGCTTGGGGACAACGGGCTCCTTCGGCGGCTCGGGCTTGGGAGCGACCGGCTCCTTCGGGGGTTCCGGCTTGGGCGGCTCGGGCTTCGGCGGGACGGGTTCCTTGGGCGGCACCGGCTTCGGCGGCGTGGGCTCCTTGGGCGGTTCGGGCTTCGGAGGAGTTGGCTCCTTCGGGGGTTCGGGCTTCGGGGGAGTTGGCTCTTTTGGCGGCTCCGGCTTTGGCGGCTTTGGCTCCTTTGGGGGCTCCGGCTTTGGCGGGACGGGTTCCTTCGGGGGCTCGGGCTTCGGAGGAGTTGGCTCCTTCGGGGGTTCCGGCTTCGGCGGGGTCGGCTCTTTGGGGGGCTCTGGCCTCGGCGGGATGGGTTCCTTGGGGGGTTCGGGCTTGGGCGCGACGGGCTCCTTCGGCGGCGTGGGCTTCGGCGCGGCCGGCTCCTTGGGCGGCTCGGCCATGGCAATCACCGGCTCCTTCTCTGGCTCGACCTTGGCGAGGTCGCCCCCCTTGGCCTTGATGATCTCGGCCTCGACCAGGGCGGGGTCGAGGGCCTCCGGCATCTGGCGGGGCTGGATGCAGGTGGAAAGGCAGATGGCCAGGGGCGCCAGCCAGGCAACGAGGCACAGCGCTCTCTTCACGGTGGGTCTCCCATGTCTAGAGATGACGCACACTTGCGCGAGGGGAACCGGCACGTGGAAACTCCCCACAAGTCTAGCGCACGCCCAGCGCGCCGTCAAGTCGCTTGACTCCGCCGCCGCTCTATGGTGTTCTACTCCCCGGCCGCAACTGGTCGCCATAGTGTGGAGGCGCCCATAGTGCGTATGTGCGCACCTCCACACTATGGGGTCGCTCTCTTCGGAAAAGGGCTTGCCTATGCGTCGGACCCACCTCCTGTGCTGTGTCCTCTTCTGCCTCCTCTGGCCCCTGGCGCGGGGCGGGGAGACGCGCACCTTCACCATCCGCGAGCCGTTCGGCCTCGCCTGGGGGCCGGACCGGGTGAGCTACAAGGTGGAGTTCCCGAAGGATGGTTTCAATCACCTTGCGCTCGTGGCGGATACGCCCGAAGTCTGGGGCAACGAAGTCGCGTTTCAACTGTCCGACGTCGCCTTGTGGCCCGACACGCGTACCATCCGGCGCGCCACGCTTTCCTTCATGGCCCGCCTGAAGCCGAACGGAGTGGCGCGGTGGGAGCTGCAGAATATGGGAGGACCTTTGAATCCCGTTATTCCCGACCTCGCGGTCAGGGAACGTGACGGCGTAATCGAGCTAGCGACCAGCAAGTTCGGCATTCGTCTCGTGGGTGGCGCGAAGACGTTCTCCGCGCCCGTTGCCGCCGACCAACTGCCGGCGCCGATTCAGGCTGTGCGCCTGGCCGACGGGAAGTGGATTGGCCGCGGCTGGTGGCAGACCGATCGCCCGTGCCTCGGCTACAAAGCCGTCCTCGTCGAGAAGGGGCCGGTCTTCGCCCGCGTCGCCCTCCAATACGACTTCGCCGACAACACGTCCTACAAGGCCACGGTCGAGCTGTCCGCCGGGCAGGACATGGCGGTCATCTCCGAGGAGTTCGACCTCTCGAAGGGCCGCCGCTACGAGATGCCCGAGCTGGGCGGCGTGAGGCCGGGCGACACCTTCCAGTACGTCCTCCCCACCTTCGCCGGCTCTGTGGGCGGGGCCTCCGCGCCCCGCGAGAAGGAGAAGGAAGACGCGGGGCAGGGACGCCCCGCCCACAGGCAGAAGCCACTCATGTGGGACTGGTGGTGCCAGACCCACGGGCGAGTGCCCTCCCCTAACGCCTACTGCTTCTCGTTCTACGACGGCCTGGAGCCAGATAGTTGCGAGTGGCACGGCCGCATGTACCACGAGGCGGCCAAGCCGGGCGACGGCGGCCTGAAGTGCGATAGGGATGGCCGCGTGATCAGCCTCAACGCCTATCTCCAGTGGGGCGAGGACGAATCGCTCACCTTCGCCGCCTACAACTCGAAGGCCCCAAAAGATGCTCTGGCCATCGTCGCCCTGCGGCCCAGCCAATGGCTCCACCCCGACATCGAGCCGCACCCGATCAAGACCCTCGTGCAGTACGTGCAGACGAACAACCTGTGGATCGAGCGGAGGGCCAAGCCCGACCTGTTCCTGCGTGCGCCCACGTGCCTCGGCAAGCGGGTCTACGGCATCGGCGTCGTCCCCCGCACCGAGACCCAGCATGAGAAGGGGAACAAGAAGACAATGTCCGAGGCCATGCTCCGCCACGTCCGCCTCGGGCGCCTGGAACTCGACCGGGTGAAGGACTGGGTGCTCGACTACGAGGAGGCGTCGAAGTTCCCGCGCCTGTTCGTGGACGCAGGCGACATCGAGCGCTTCCGCACCCGCGTGCAGAAACACCTGACCGGCCTCCAGCACATCCGCTGGGTGAGCTACCTGAGCAAGGATGATCCCAAGACCGGCGACCAGCTCATCGCCGAGACCCTCGCCGCCCTGGAGAAGTTCGTCCGCACATTCGCCACGGAAGACTACGGGCACATGATGTACGCGATCAACGCGGGAGTGCTGGCCCACGCGGCTGACGTGGCGCTGGCCGTGCCCCACCTGGCCCCCGAGCAGCGGGCCACCATGCTCCGCTACCTGGCCGCAATGGCCTACAACAGCCTGTCGCCCGACTATGTGCCGCCCCGCGAGGCCGGCTTCGCCTGGGGCTCGGCAAACATGATGTCCCAGCTCCGCGCGCGCGGCGCCCTCCTCGCCTCCCTCCTGCCCAACCACCCCGAGGGGAAGGGGTGGCGGGGCTACCTCACCGACTGGATGACCGCCTACGTGGAGAGCCAGGTGAACCCCCACGGCGCCACGCTCGAGTGCCCCCACTACAGCGGCATGGTCTTCGAGCTGGGCATCGTGCCCCTCCTCGCCATGTCCCGCTGCGGCGACAGGATCGACATGTCCGCCGCCACCGCCCGCTTCGCCAAGGCCGCCCGCGTGAGGATGGGCACGCTGCTGCCCTGGGACCTCCGCGGCGGCTACCGGTCGTGTCCGCCCATCGGCGACGGCTACTACGCGCCCGACGGCACGTTCCCCATCATGGCCGCCCTTTTTGAGAAGAACGAACCCTCTCTAGCCAAGAACCTGATGTGGGCGACCAGCGAGACCGGCCGCGCCCTCGGCGGCCACCCCACCCAGACCGGCCTGCTCATTGACCCCGGCAGGGAGGCCAACCGCCCCGACCTCGCCTCGGAGCACTACCAGGGCATGGGCTTCGTCATGCGCAACGGCTTCCCACGCCAGGACGAGACCTTCTTCCTCGGCCTCGCCGGCGGCTTCGCCGTCGGCCACGGCCACGCCGACCGCGGCTCGTTCATCTACTACGCCAAGGGCGCCCCCCTGATGATTGACTTCGCGGCCATGTACACCCCCAGCATCGGCGAGGCTTGGCTCCACCCTGGCGGCCTCAGCTTCAACCACGACGAAACCGTCCGCCCCTGCCCAGGCCGCGACCGGAAGGGCTGCTACTACACCGGCAAGGTGTGGCAGGACCACAAGGTCGAGCCCTTCACCTGCCTGGAGCCCGGCTGGGACCCGCAGGCGAAGGACCTCGACGAGGCGCACGGCAAGGTCACGCGCTTCGTCACCCTGCCCGCCGCCGACTACGCCGAGATGGTCCGCCCCATCCGCTACCTCAACCGCGTGCCCTACGCCCTGCCCGAGACACACAACCAGCTCGTCACCCGCGGCGCATCCGAGGACGTGTGGGCCAAGCAGCCCTTCACCTGGACCCGCCGCTACATCATGGTCAAGGACCCCGACCCGCTGGGCCACAACTACGTCGTCTTCCGCGACGACCTTGGCGGCAACGCCGAGCTGACGCCCGCCCTCAACCTCTGGTGCCTGGCCGACAAGCTCAGCGTGAAGGGCCAGAGCGCCTTCTACGTCGGCCAGCACGGCGTCAACCTCCACTGCTTCATCGCCGAGCCGAAGACGTTTGCCCACCGCACCCACCGCGTGAGCCACCCGTGCGGCTTCGGCTTTGCAGCCCACTACGAGAAGACCTTCGGCAAGAAGTTCGAGGAGGCCCAGCTCCTCTGCCAGGTGCCCCAGGCGCCGGGCAAGGGCGGCTACTTCGTCGCCCTGATCCCCCAGAAGAGCACCGAGCCGCCGCCCATCATCAACGCCGCCCTCGACCACAAGGGGGTGGATGACGGGGACGCCATCCTCCTCGTGTGGCCCGACCGCCGTGACACCGTGGTGCTCGTGAACCAGCCGAAGAAGGTCGTGGCCGAGGACCTGGTGGTTGAGGGCACGGCCTTCGTCGTCACCAGGGCGGGGGCCAAGCTCACCGCCACCATGCTCGCCCCCGGCCGCGTCACGCGCCAGGGCAAGGAACTCCTCAGCGGCGAGGGGCCGAAGACGATAGAAGTCGGCCAATGAGAAGATGGGTGGGTCGCCGCTCAGCCGGCCAGCACGGCGATAGCCTCGATCTCCACCCGCGCGCCTTTGGGCAGGGCCGAGACCTCGACGGTGGCACGGGCGGGCGGGTTCTCCTTGAAGAACGCGGCGTAGACCTGGTTCATCGCCACGAATTCGCCCATGTCCTTCAGGTACACCGTGGTCTTCACCACGTCGGCGAGCGACGCGCCCGCCGCCTCGAGCACGGCCGCCAGGTTGCCCAGCACCACCCGCGTCTGGTCCCCGATCCCCTGCGGCATCGTGTCCGTGGCGGGATCGACGGGGATCTGCCCCGACACGAACAGCAGGTTCCCCGCGCGAATCGCCTGCGAGTAGGGGCCGACGGGGGCGGGGGCGTTGGGGGTGAGGATGACGTTCCTGCTCATTGGGTCATCTCCTGAGTCGCGCCTGACGCGTGACGCGTGATAAGAAAGCTGCGAGCTTCGAGCTACGAGCCGCGAGCCTACACGGGCAACTGCTTGGTCCCTTGTTTCAGGCTCGTGGCTCGTGGCTCGCGGCTCGCGGCTCTCTTCTCACGCATCACGCATCACGTTTCACGTTTCACGCATCACGCCTTCAGCTTCTCCTCCTCCACCGCTCTTGCCCGGTCCCCCACGCGGATGGGGCCGACCTCAGGCATGCCCGAGAGCTGGGTGCGGTCCACGCTCAGGCGCGCCTTGGGCTGGGTGCCGCCACGGAGCATCGAGACCTCGACCATTTCGGCGCTGAGCACATGGGTGCCCCGCTCCTTGGGGTCGGTCGCCTCGGCCTGCCGCGGCGCGTAGGCCCGGCACACGGTCAGCCGCTCCTGCGGATGGCTCGCCTGCACGTAGCCCTTCACCGCCTCCCACGCGCCAAGCGATTGCCCAGTGTCGGGGTCCTTCACCTCCTCGACAGGGGCGAAGACGCTGAACACCATGCCCTGCTTGACCCCTGCCGCCGTCCCGACGTTCAGGACCAGCGTCTGGTCGTCCAGAACCTTCGCCACCTTGCCTTCCACGGGTGCCGCCATCTTGGTCTCTCCTGTGCGGGCTGTTCCTGCGCCCACATTATACCACCGCGTGGGCAGGAGCAAAAGGCTCAACCCACAAGCCGTGCCCCGCTCGACATCCGCCTCTGCCTTCAGGCGCGCCCCTCGTGTTGCGCACAGGGGCGCGCCTGAGCATGTGAAGAAGCGCCGGCAGGCATCCGCGAGCCGTAACTATTTGCTATTTGGACACTTGCGGAGAAGCGCGGGTCCGGCCCTCCTCCCTTCTTCAGATGCGCCCCCCATAGTCGCGCCCCCCCGTGTTGCGCGCCGGCGCGACTACGGCAGAAGGGCGATTCTCCCCAGCATGATGCGGAGAACCGCAGACTCGCGCCCCGGCAAGGGGCGCGACTATGGGGGAGAGGGGCCTCCGGTCCTTGACAGCGCGCGGGGAATCGGGGAGAATGTCCGGGGCCTCAGGAGCGCCGCGGGTGGATGAATGCCTTGTCGGGATCACCACGACTGTCCCGGTCGAGGTCCTGTTTGCGGCGGGATATAGGCCGCTGGACCTGAATAACGTGTTCATCACGTCGCCCGACGCGGCGGGGATGGTGGAGGCGGCGGAGCGGGCGGGCTTCCCCCGCTCGATGTGCGCCTGGGTGAAGGGCATCTACACAGCGGCACGCCGCCGAGGGGTGGGCGCCGTGGTCGCGGTCGTCCAGGGCGATTGCTCGAACACCCACGCGCTGATGGAGATTCTGGAGTCGGAAGGCGTGCGGGTGGTGGACTTTGCGTTTCCCTACAAGCGGGAGTTGCCGCTTCTGGCGGCACAACTCGGGCGGCTGGCCGAGCGGTTCGGGACGACGCTCGACGCGGCGGAGGGGCAGAAGCAGCGGCTCGACGCCATTCGCTCGACGGTGCACGAGATTGACCGCCTGGCCTGGGAGAGCGGGCAAGTGACCGCGGCTGAGGCGTTCTACTGGCAGGTGAACTGCTCGGACTTCCTGGGGGAGCCGGAGCGGTTCGGGGGCGAGGCCCATGCGTTTCTTGCCGCGGCTAGGGCACGGCCAGGATACGGGCTGAAGCCCGCACTCCAAACGGTGCGGCTGGGGTTCCTCGGCGTCCCGCCCATCTGTTCCGACCTATTCGACCGCTTGGGCGAGATGGGAGCGGGGGTGGTGTTCCACGAGGTCGCCCGCCAGTTCGCCATGCCGACGCCCTCGGCCAACCTGCTGGAGCAATATGCGGCCTACACGTATCCCTACGACGTGTTCTATCGCATCGAGGACATCGTGCGGGAGTGCCGCCGCCGCGGGGTGCAGGGCGTGATCCACTACGTCCAGAGCTTCTGCTTCCGCCAGCTTCAGGACCGCCTGGTGCGCGAGCGGGTGGGGCTGCCGGTGCTGACGCTCGAGTGCGACCGCCCCGGTCCGCTGGACGGAGCGTCGCGCACGCGGCTCGAGGCCTTCGTGGAGATGCTGCGGGGCTAGCAAGGAGCGAGGATGGCTCTCGGCGCGAAGGTGAAGCAGGCGGTCATTCTTGCCCTGAAGATCGGCATCGCCGCCGGCCTCATCGCCTGGCTCGTGCGGTCGGGCAAGCTGAAGCCCGCGGAAATCTGGGACGCGGTGCGCCGCAACCCGCTCTGGCTCGCCGTGGCGTTTCTCATCTACAACGGGTGCATCCTGCTCACTGCGAACCGCTGGCGGATGCTGGTCGTCTCGCAGGGCATCGCGGCGCGGCGGCGCGAGTGCGTGGGGATGACCTACATCGGCTGCTTCTTCAGTTGCTTCCTGCCCGGCGGCACGGGGGGCGACCTGGCCAAGGCCTACTATGTGGCCCGCGACACCCACAAGAAGGCCGAGGCGGTGACCACGGTGTTCCTCGACCGCGTGCTGGGCCTCTACTGCATGGTCGGCTTCGCCTCCGCAGCCATGCTGTTCCACCTCAAGGACTTATGGCGGCACCACTCGCCCCCGAGCGCCTTCGGCCTCACGCAGACGCAGTTCCTCGTCGTCGGCGTCCTCGGGGCCTTCGCCGTCGCAACCGTGGGGCTGCTGGTGTTCCTGTCGTCCCACTGCCGGCGCCTGGTGCACTTCCTGCTCGACAGGCTTCCGCACAGGGTAGGCTCCGTGCTCAAGCGGGTCTACGAGGCCGTCTACCTGTATCGGGGGCACAAGCTCCTGCTGGTGAAGTTCGTGCTCTACTCGGCGAGTGCGCACGGGGGCGCGGCGGTGGCCTTCTGGCTCATCGGGCGCTCGCTGGGCGACCCGCTCGCGTTGGACATGGGCCGCGCCGCCAACTACCTGTTCCTTATCCCGCTTGGCCTCGTGCTCAACGGGCTGCCCGTGGCGCCGGCGGGGGTGGGCGTGTTCGAGTGGGCGCTGGGCTTCCTCTTTGCCACGTTGCTTCTGCCGGGCGAGCAGAACCTGGGCGCCAACGTGGCCGCCCTGAGCCACGTGGTCATCATCCTCACGAACCAGACCGGCCTGTTCTTCTACCTCGCCGGCAAGCGCAAAGTGGCCGAGGCCCTGCGCGAGGCCCAGGCCGACGCCCCCGAACCCAATGCATGACTACAAGGGCTGCATCCACGTCCACTCCACCTACTCGGACGGCCATGTCCCCGTGCCCGACATCCTCGCCGCCGCCCGCGACGTGGGGCTCGACTTCGTCGTCCTGACCGACCACGACAGCCTCGGCGCCCGCGCCGACGGCTTCGAGGGTTGGCACGACGGCGTGCTCCTCGACGTGGGCGTGGAACTCGACGCCGGCCCGCACCACTGCATCGCCCTGGGCATCGAGTCGCTAGATGGCCTGCTCGACCTCCCGACCACCGAGGCCACGCTCGACGCCATCCGCTCCCGCGGCGGCCTCACCTTCGTCGTCCACCCCCACCCCATCCATAAGCCGCTCTTCAAGCTCTGGGTGCCGGGGTGGACGGATTGGCACCTCGATTCCTTCACAGGCATCGAGGTGTGGCCCTACATGCACGACTGGATTCGCCGCCTGCACCCCTGGAACCTCTTGTCGCATTGCCGCCACCCCGAGCGCTGGGTGAGGGGGCCGGAGCGGGACATTCTGGCCCGCTGGGACGCGGCGGGCCGGCGGCGCCGCGTGGTCGGAATCGGCTCGCTCGACAACCACGCGAAGCGTGTCCCCTTCCGCCGTCTGGGTCTCGCCTTCCTCGAAATCCTGCCCCACCGCTACGCCTTCGGCACAGTGCGGACGCATGTCGTGTCGCCCCAGGCCTTTACAGGCGAAGCGGCAGCCGACCTGCGGCTGCTTCACGGCCTGCTCGCACGGGGCCAGTGCTACATGAGCTACGACCTGCTGGCCGACGCCACGGGCTTCTGCTTCGAGGGCCTGCGGGATGGCGAGGCCCTCCAGATGGGCGCCGAGGCCCCCGCCGGCCAGCCCGTCGAGTTCCGCGTCGTGTGCCCCGCCGAGGCCGGCCTCCGCCTCCTGTGCGACGGCGCCCACATCGCCCAGGCTCGCGGGCACGAGCTGGCGGCCACGGCCTCCGCGCCTGGCGTCTACCGCGTCGAAGCCGTCCTCAATGGCCGCCCCTGGGTCCTCTCCAATCCCATCTACCTCCGTTGAAGGGAAACCGTCTTGGCGAAGCTCTCGGATCGGCAGATCGCCCACCTCATCCGCAAGTATCTCGACCTCGAGCGCCTCCTGGCCGAGCACCCGGAGGTCACTCAGGCCGAACTGGCGGCGTTCTGGGTCCGCCACGCCCTGAACGACCTGAACCCGCGCCTGCCTGATTGCACGGGCGACCTCTTTGCGGGGGCCGCCCCGACACCGGGCCGCTCCCTCGTCGCCCGCTGCGATGGTGCCTCGCGGGGAAACCCCGGGCCAGCCGCCGTCGGAATCCTGCTTCTGAACCCCGACGGCACACCCGTCCGCCGAATCGGCGAGCGAATAGGGAGGACGACCAACAACGTGGCCGAGTATCAGGCCGTCATCCGAGCAGCGCAGGAGGCCATTCGCCTGGGGGCGGACCGCCTGACCCTACTGCTGGACAGTGAACTGCTAGTCCTCCAGCTCCGGGGCATCTACCGGGTGAAGGCCCCCCATCTCAAGCCCTACCACGAGCGCGCGCTCGGACTCCTGGGGCAGCTTGGCCGATGGGAGGTGCGCCACGTGCCGCGCGAGCAGAACGCCGCCGCAGATGCCCTGGCGAATCAGGCATTGGACTCGGGCGGCTTTGCGGGCGGTACATAGGAAGAGGGCAGTTTGGACCCTAAGGTGGGGAGGGGGCACCTGCGTGGGTCGCGGAACTGCCCTCTAGGGTTAGCTTCTCATCATCTTGCGGGCTCGCTTCCAGCCCGATTTCTCATGCAGCAAACGGCGGGCCGATCCCTTCTTTGGTCAGCGACTCCTTGTAACTCGTTCAACACCAATCACTTCCGCCGGGCACCAGCCGGCCCTTCGGTCGGGTCGGCACCCGAATTGGTTCAGGGCCGCACCAAGAGGTGCTACCCTGGGGATTCTAAGAGGGCAGCCCAGACCTTTAGGTGGGGAGGGGGCACCTGTCGCGGTCGTAAGCTGCCCTCGGCCTCGGTGTTTAGAGGGCACGGGTTGCAGTGTCGCACCGAGGGGCTCGAGAAGCCTTCTCAACCGAAGACATATTCGTTAGTGATCAGCGTTTACACCCCCAGCAAAAAGCGGGCCAGATGCCCAGCAGCTTCATGTCAGACGTAAGCCACTGGAAGGTGGGAAGTAACGAACACAGGAGGCGCTGTGCGGGCCGAGGTGCGGAGCGGAAGCTAACTTCCTATTATCCCTGTTCTGTGCCAATATGCACAGATGACGGGGCGGCCATCAGGTGCGAAGCGTCAAGATCGCCACGTCGGCCGGCGCATCAGGGGGGCCGAGCTGGCCCCGCAAGGTGGCCTCGACGCTATAGCCCGCCCCCGAAAGGGCCGCGGCCCGCGAGGCTGAGGGCAGGTCGAGATAGGCCTGGACCTTCGCTCGCTCCGGCAGCCGGAGCGCTCGGACGAGGCGGCCCTCCTCGCCGTTGAAGTTGGGGTGCACGAAGAGGTCGAGGAGGTGAACGGGTGCCGGCCAGCGGGGGTCGCGCTGGAGAATGGCTGCCCCGGCGACGGCGCCCGAACGGGCCAGGAGGACCTTCATCTGGCCGGCCAGCCGCTCGCGCTGGCTCTGGGACAGCAGGAAACCCTCCTCGAAGCCGACCGACCCAATCACCTTGCAGGCGAGCGAGCGAATGCGGTCCCCGGCCGGCTGCATGAAGAGGAGCGAGAGGCCCGGCCAGTGTTCCCAGGACGCGTCGGCCACGCGGACGCGGGCCGGGGCGAAGTAGCGGGCGACGGCATCCTGGCGCGTCTGGAAGACCATGTAGCCGCTGTCGGGCTGGACGCCGCGGAAGCCGAAGCCGTGGTAGATCCAGTAGGCGGGCGAGTTGTAGCCCGTGCCCAGTGTGAGGATGTCGCCGCCGGCGGCCTGGAAGCCCTTCATCGCGGCGGCCATCAGGTGCTGGCAGATGCCCTTGCGCCGCTGGTCGGGGCGGGTGAACACGTGGCCGAGGATGCCCACCCGCCCGTCGTCCACGATCATCACGTTGCCGACGATCTCCCCGCCGATCATGCCCACGTAGTAAGTGGTCCGCAAGGCGTCGGTCCGGCCCTCGTTCGCGAGGTCCACGTGCATCATCCAGGGCTGGCCCTTGTGGCTCAGGAATTGGCGAATGGGGCCTGCGTAGCGGCCGGCAGGGGCGGTGAGGGCGGCGATGCGCAGGCGCTCGCCGCTCTTCAGCCGGGCATGTCCCAGCGTTCGGATCATCGCGAGCGCTCTTCCTTCTGCTCTTCCTTGAGGAGCTCCTCTGCGTCGGGCGCGCGGTAGAGGACCAGGAGAAGCTCCGTCAGGCGGTCGAGGTCAATCAGGGGGCGCACCCGCACGTTGTAGAAGAGGTGTTCCTTGGTTTCGGGTGCCTGGACCACGCGGCCTGCGACGAGGCCGGGGGGGATGGCGGGGTCGAGGCCCGCCGTCACCACCAGGTCGCCCACCACCGCGGGGCGCAGGTGGAGCCACTTGAGCTGGAGCGAGCCGTCGCGGTCGGATGTGCCGCGCAGCACGCTCACGTCGCCCGTGCGGGCGACGCGCACCTTCAGCCCGGCCCG
>Ga0194112_10005587_pt1 | contig 16834 bp, 12 predicted proteins | sample TA2MahC400mmetaG_FD_146191 | JGI IMG/M metagenome (GOLD analysis project Ga0194112, IMG submission 146191) | Freshwater microbial communities from Lake Tanganyika, Tanzania - TA2015016 Mahale Deep Cast 400m | ecosystem: Environmental > Aquatic > Freshwater > Lake | place: Tanzania: Lake... | reverse complement strand
GAGGCCCGGGGGGGCAACCCTTTTTCGGGGGGGGGCCGGGGGGAGATTTTGCCGGCGGCCCTCAACCCCCGAAGTCTGAAAACCGCCGGGTCACGGCCGGACGGCGATGTCGATCAGGGCCGTGATTTTTCTCGAAACTCGGCGCGGCTCGGGCCCCCAATCCGGTTGAGGTCGCCGGTCCGATGTGAGACAATACCGGAGGCCATGAAAACGAAAATCGCCGCCCTTGGCATGATCGTCCTGGGCTTTGCCGCCGACGGCCCGGCCGCTCCGGCCGTCGAGCCGGGGATCGTCCTCGGCTTGAACATGTCCCGGCTCTCCGGCCCCGGGTTGGGCGTGGACTGGGAGACCAAAGGGGGATTCACGGCCGGAGCCGTCCTGACGTTTTCCTTGACCGACTTCTTCGCCCTTCAACCGGGCCTTTTTTACGCCCAGAAGGGCGGGCTGAGCGAAGAGCCTCTGGCCAACGGGAAGGTGCGGCTGGCCTTGCGCCTCAGCCACCTGGACCTTCCTCTAATCGCCCGCCTTTCGGCGCCGACGGGCCCGGAAGCCAAATTCCGGCCATATCTCCTCGGCGGGGCGAGCTATAGCCTCAAACTGAGCGCCACCCTCCGGACCGATCTGGTCGACGAATACGATATGGAAACCACGATCGACGAAAGCCCGGCCGAAGGCCTGAAGAGCGGCGGCTTCAACGCCGTCCTGGGGGGAGGGTTCGAGGTCACGATTTCGAACTACCGATTCCTGGCCGAGGTCCGCTACAGCCGCGGCCTATCGACCCTCATGGCCGACGGGTCGGACCTCCGCCAGTCCGTCACCTCGATTCTCTTCGGGTTCGTCTTCTGAGGGTCCCGGCCCGGAGCCCCGTTGGAATCGTCCAGCCGTTGTCTTTCCGGCCGGCTCGCTTTCGCTGCTCTCTCCCGTTCGATGTGGGTGAATGACGAGAAGCCGGGGTAACGAGCCGAGCGGACATGTCCGGTTTTGCCGGATACCAACGAAAACGAGGATTTTCCCGGGGGAATCAGGGGAAAAAGGGCGTGCGCCTGGGCCGACTCGAACGGCCGACACGCGGTTTAGGAAACCGCTGCTCTATCCGTACTGAGCTACAGGCGCACCGGCCGCCTGTCCCACTATAGCCGAAGCCGTCCTACTTCCACAAGCCGGCGACGAATTTCCTGAGGTAAGCCAGGACTCGATGTTTATCGGCGCTGTCCTCGACTTCCTTGGCCGAGAGCTCCTTGATCTTCAGGAGGAACTCCTTGTTCTGGGCGTTCCGGGCGCTGATCATTTCGGCGATCGTTTCCGTCATATCCGGATTCCCGGCCAGAAGCCGCCCGAAATCCTGGGCCAAAATCTCGATGAGTTCGGAATCCTCGGCCACCCGTCCGGTCGCCGTCCTCGGCAGACCGTTGAAGAGGGACATCTCGCCGAAGAGGCCTCCCGGGCCGATGTCGAACTCGGTCTGGAAGCGCCGGCCGTTCTCCTCGTACCCGATCTGGCCGTGAATGAGGCCGCGGACGACAAGAAAGCAGCTCGTGCCCTTGTCGCCCTGGCGGCAGAGGATCTCGCCCTTCGTGTAGGGTGAACGGCGGACCCGGGCGGCGAGCTCCCGCAATCCGCTCTCGGCGACGATCAGCTCTCCGGGACGCTCTCCGCCGAAGCGGCGGAGAAGGGTCGAGCCGCGCAAGATGGACGTTGTCCGCTCGATGTCGTCGGCCGCGGCTTTCGCGGCGGTCGGCCGGAAGGCCTCCATCGCCCCGGTGATCTCGCCGACCCGGTCGGGCCAGGAAACGGCGACTTCAACCCCCCGGCGCCGGAGTTTGTACCAGGCCAGGCTCGCGACCTCTCCGGTGATGGGATGTTTCCGGGCGAAGTCCTCGATCCAGAATTTCAGGGTATAGGAAAGCCCGGTCTCGTCGAAGGCCGTGGCGTAGGCTTGCGGAGAGGGGCTGGCCAGGACCGAGGGGCAATCTCCCGCGGCCTCGAGGAGGGCGTCGTAAACTTCGCCCGCCGGGGCCGCCGGACTGATCTTGAAGACGAGGAGGAGGGCGGTCTTGCGCGTCGGCCGGGAAAAATTGACGATCTTCTCGGAGGCGACGGCGTTGTTCGGCAGGACGACGATATTCGTCTGCCGGTCGAGGAGCCGGGTTTCCCGCCAGTTCGTGTCCTGGACGACGCCTTCGTGGCCGCCGATCGCAACCCAGTCGCCCCGGCTGAAGGCCCGGGTGAAATGCAGGGACAAGCCGGACAGGATATTGCTCAGCACGCCCTGGAGGGCCAAGCCTAGGACGGCCGTCAGGATCGCCGATCCGGCCAGCAAGGTCCCGATGTTCAAGCCGAGCATCGTCTTGAGGATGGTGAAGAAGAGCCAGAGATAAATGGCCGCGAAGATCATCCCCCTCAGGACGTCGGGCAGGGGATACGGACGTCGGCGGCCGGCGTAGATCATGACGACCGCGGCGTCGACGAAGCGGAGGACGAGGACGACGGCGAAAAAGAAGAAGGCCGCCTCGAGATACCGGTCGGCCTCCGGGCCGACCGCGAAGAGGGCCCGGACGGCGGAGATGACGGCCAGAAAGACGGCCGGGCCGCCCGAGCGCGAAACGAGGACGCCCCAGCCTTTTCCGGGAGCCCGGAAAACGCGGCCGAGCAGGAGCCGGAAGAGGACGGACAGCGTTCCGGCGGCGAGCAAGACGGCTCCGAAAACGGCCAGGTCCCGGTAAATCGTCGGGGCGTTCATCGGCCGATCGTCTCCGTTTCCAACATCCCTTCCCTGGCGCAGACGGCGGCCGGGAATTCCGCCCGGGCAAGGCCCTCGATCCCCTCGAGGTCGGCGTCGGAGTAGTCGGGGTTGAGATGAAAGAGAAGGAGGCGTTCCACGCCGGCGGCCCGGGCCAGCCTGACTCCGGCCGCCCAGGTGCTGTGCCCCCAGCCGCGTCTTCGGGCTTCGTATTCCTCGGGCGTGTACATGGCGTCGTAGACGAGGACCGAGGCCCCCCGAGAGAACGCGGCCAGGCGCTCGTCGAGTCCCGATGGCGGATGCTCGGTGTCGGTCGCCAGGACGAGCGAGAAGGCGCCTTCGGCCAAACGGTAGGCGAAGCTCGACTGGGGATGGCGGAGAGGACAGGCGGAAACGGTCATTCCTCCGATGACGACCGGATCCCGCCCCAGTCTCCGGAACGTTTTCGACGAGGCGGTCCCGGCGAATCTCGCCGGGAAAAAAGGCGGAGACATGAAACGGACGAGGTTGCGCCTCAGGCGGCGGGCCGGAAAAGCCGAGGTGAAGACGATTTCGGCGCCGGCCGCGTAGAGCGGAGCGAAAAACGGGAGCCCTTGGATGTGGTCGAAATGAACATGGGTCAAAAAAAGGTGAATCCGGCGCGGGGCCCGACCCCCCGTTTCCCGAAGCCTCCGCCCCAAAGCCTCCAATCCCGTGCCGGCGTCGAAGATGAGGAGATCGCCGGCCGCCGAGGTCACCGCCAGGCAGGAGGTGTTCCGGCCGAAAGCCGTCGCCGCCCCCGTCGTCAGGGGCGTCGTCCCTCTCACCCCGAAGAATTCGACTCTCATCCGCCTCCGCCTTTCACTTCGTCTTGAGGTCGAAGACGAAATCCCAGTCGTCCGCCGGGGGGTCGGCGGCGAAACGCCGGCATCGCTCGGCATAGAGACTCGCTACGGCGTCGCCGGGCAGGCCGGCGAAGGCCGCCCCGGCGGCTTCCCAATCCCTCCGGCGGAACGCCTCCAGCGCCGCTCCATAATCCCGAAGCCGACTTTCGGCCTCCGCCGAAAGAGACCCGCGCTCGCCGACGAGCTCGAAAATCCGGACCGGCCGGGCTTTGCCGACGACCCGGACAATATCGACCTCGCGGCTCATTATAGCATCACCGGCCCGGGAAACGGTCTCTTCCCCGGCCAGGGTCGGGACCCCGTAGTGCTTGGCCGCGCTTTCGAGTCGGGCGGCCAGGTTGATCGTGTCCCCCATGGCCGTGTAGTCGAAGCGGCGGCTCGAGCCCATATTCCCGACCACGGCCGGGCCGGTGTTGAGACCGATCCGCATCCTCAATCCCCGTCCGAATCGGCTCTCGAATTCCGGACGGAGGGCGGCCAGACGCTCCTGGCAGGCGATCGCCGCCGCGCAGGCTTTCCGGGCATGCCCGGGGTCGTCGAGAGGGGCGTTCCAAAACGCGATGATGGCGTCGCCCTCGTATTTGTCCAATGTTCCTCCGGCCTCGAGGATGATATCGGTCATGGCCGAAAGATAGGCGTTGAGCAGGGCGACGAGTTCGGAAGGCGGCAAAGCCTCGGAGATCGAAGTGAATCCGGCCAGGTCCGAAAAGAACGAGGTCACTTCCCGCTCCTCGCCGCCGAGGCGGAGAAGCCCGGGATTTTCCAGGATGCGGTCGATGACCTGGGGACTCAGATAATGGCGGAAGACGCCCTTAAGGAACCTCCGCTCCCGCCCTTCGTGGCTGTAATTCAGGACGGCTCCTCCGAGGACGGCCGAGAAAACGGCGACCGTCGGGGTCGCGAAATCCAGCCACCAACCGGCCAGGAAGGCCGCGGCCGCGGCCGCCGCCGGGAGGAGCAGGACGCCGGCGGCGAAGGCCGCGTTCGCGCCCGTGCGCTTGACGGCCGAAACGCCGACTCCGGCCAGGAAAGCCATGAGGGCGGCATAAACGGCCGTCGCTCCGGCCGAGGGCTCGCCAAAGGCGCGGTGGTTCAGGAGGGTATCGAGGGCCGCGGCATGGATTTCGACGCCCGAAACGACGCCCGAAAGCGGGCTCGCCTTGAGATCGAAGAGGCCCACCGCGCTGAGCCCGACCATGACGACCTTTCCGGCGAAGGCCGACGGCGGAAGCTGGGGAGGCCGCCCCTCCCGGATTTGGGCGTAGGAATTGAGGAGGGCGGCGACGGGATAGGTCCGATAGGTCCCGCCGGGTCCGAAAAACCGGATGATCATCCGTCCGCCCCGGTCGAGGCGGAGGGGCGGACGGCCTCCGCCCGAGTCGATGACCGAAACCAGGGCCTCGGGGACCGAAGGCAGGGTCATCTCCCCAAACCGATGCCAGAGCGGAAGACGGCGGTAAATCGAATCCTCGTCGGGATTGACCCGGACATTGCCCACGGCCCGGGCGGCCCGAAGGAGCTCGGGGATGGGGAGGGTCGCCGAACGGAAGGTCTCGTCCGAGACGCCCCTCGGCGGCGGTTCGACGGCGAACCGGGCCAGAAGCCCCAGGCGTTCGGGGTCGCTGGCCTTGTCCTCGTCGCTCAAAAATACGGGAAGGACGACATTTCCCCCCTCGGCCACGGCTTCGGCGAAGGCGGCGTCGTCTTCGGGGCCGGACCGCGAGCTTTCGGTCGTGGCGAAGTCGAAAAAGACGGCTCGAGCCCCGCCGGCCGCGAGATAACGGACAAGGTACCCGTAAAGCTCTCGCGGCCACGGCCAGGAGAGGTCCTGGGCCTCGGCATAAAGGTCGAGGCTGTACTGGTCGACGAGGACGAGGACGATGTCCGGACTCGAGGCAGCCGGGTCGGCGAAGGCCCGCATCCGGGCGTCCCACGCCTTGAGCTCGAGCCGCCGTAGCAGGCCGAGGCGTCCGACGCCTTGAGCCAGGAGGAAGGCCGCCGCGCCGACGACCAGCCCGCGCCGCCAACGGTTTTTCAGCACGCTGCCCCGAGGCCGGCCCTACCGGCCGTGGGCCATCGCTAGCTGGAAGCGTTGGGTCCGGACGTCCTCCAGGGCGGGGGCCGTCTTGAGCCGGCCGATTTCGGCCTTCGTCTTTTCCAGCCTCTGCTCGGGCGTGGGATGGGTCTTGAACCATCCTTTTCCCGAAACGGCCGAGGCGTCGCCGACCATCGTTCGGAGAAAGCGGAGAAGTCCGTTCGGGTCGTATCCCCGGGCCGCGCCGATTTTCACGGCCAGAGAGTCCGCCTCGTGCTCTGATTTTCTGTCATAGCCGTTGACGACGAGCTTCTCGACGATGTCCGAAAGGACGCCCTCGAAGATCGATGTGATTTGGGCGAGTTCGGCCGGCCCATAGGCTTCCGCGGCTTGGGCTCCGAGGGCGGTGAAGGCCTCGGTCAGCCGCGATTTTTTTATCGCCTGAAGGCCGTGCTTGGCCGTGATGTGGCCGATTTCATGGGCCAGGATCATGGCCAGGGTGTCCTCGTCCGGACAGAGGGACAGGAGGCCCTTGGTCACGAAGATCAGCCCCCCCGGCGCGGCCAGGGCGTTGACTTCGTCCGTGTCGAGGACGAGAAAGTGCCAACCCGCATATATCTCGGGGCGGTCCGAGGCCAAGACGACGGCCTGTCCGAGGGTGTTGAGATACTGGGTCAGCGGAGGCCGGTCGAGAACGGCATATCGGGAAAGGATCAGGGCGGCCACGGACCGGCCGATATAGTATTCCTCCTCTTCGGTGATGTCCCCGAAGCCGCTCCGGACGACCTTGACGATCTTGGAGGCGTCCTTGGCTTTTTGGGCGGCGTCGCCGATTTTGCCGGGCAGCCTGATTTGCCCGCAACCCTGGCCGACGACGAGCCCGACCGCGACGGCCGTCAGGATGAAGAGCGCCGGCCGACGGCGGGCGGTCATCGGGCCCCTCCCGCTTCGCCGAGCTTGCCTTTGGCGATGAAATCCTCGACTTGTCCGGGCGGGACGCCCAGGGCGATCATCTTGTCCACCCAGGCATAGCTGACCCCGGGATTTTTGGCCCGGTAGCTCTGCTCGATCTCCCGGCTGAAGCCTTTCCCCGCGAGGGCGGCCTCCTTGGCCGATGTTTCGGTCTTCGTCCCGCCGGACATGGCCAAGAGGTTGAACTTGGCGACATCGGCGGCCGAGGAGTGGACCCAGCCGGTCAGCCCGGCCGCGGTCTTGACCTGGCGCCAGGCCCCTTGGACGGCGAGAAGTTCGAGCCGGTCGCCGGCCTTGAGCTTGGCGACCTCCGGGGCGAAGAACTCCGGCGCTCGGCGGAGAGGCGTCGTCTGGACCTTGACGACGATCGCCTCCGCCGCCAGAAGAAGGCCGGCGAGGATGAAGGCCGAAGCCGCGAGGACGGAACCGCGGGACCTGATCATAGCCTGATCCTCCTTACGTCGGACTCATCTTAGGCCAGGGGGGGGATCAAGTCAAATCGGGGGCCGATCCGCCGTCGGGGCCCCCCGGCGCCTCGGCGGCCGCCAGGAGCTTCTCCCGAATCCGGCTGTTGCGCCTGACCGGCGTGTCGTTCTTGATGGCGATGTAAAGGGCCTTGTAGGAGCCGACGACGACGCTCAGGCGCTTGGCCCGGGTCAGGGCCGTATAAAGGAGATTTCGCTGGAGCATGATGAAATGCTGCGTCAGGAGGGGGAGGACGACGGCCGCGTATTCGCTTCCCTGGGCCTTGTGAACGGAAATCGCGTAGGCCAGGGTGATGTCGTCGAGGTCGTCTTTCCCGTAGAAGACGGGCCGGCCGTCGAAGACGACGACGAGGCCGTACCGCTCCCTGTCTATCCGGACGACGTTCCCGATGTCGCCGTTGAAGACGTCCTTCTCGTAGTCGTTGCGGGTCTGCATGACCTTGTCCCGGAGGCGGAACTCGCGCCCCCCGACCCGGAGGGCCTCGCCCGACGGGTTGAGGCGAGCCTGCATTTCCCCGTTCAACCGGTCGACGCCCACGAGGCCCTTGTACATCGGACTGATGACCTGGACCTGGGGCGAAAGCGGACCCAGTCCGAACCGCCGGGGGATCCGATAGCCGACGATTTGCATGATCGTCGAGAAGACCTTGGCTTCGTCGTCCTGGCGGATGAAATAGAAATCGGACTCCGGGTCGCCCTTTCTCGGATGGAGGATCCCCAGGCCCTGATTGATCCGATGGGCGTTCCGGACGATGAGGCTTTCCTTCTCCTGGCGGAAGATCTCGTCCAAGCGGACGACGGTCACCTCGGGCGAGGCGATGAGGTCTCGCAGAAGCGTCCCCGGGCCGAGGGCCGGAAGCTGGTCGCGGTCGCCGACGATGATGAGGCGCATCGAGGCCGGCACGGCCCGCAGAAGGCCGTGCATGAGCGGGAGATCGACCATGGAGAATTCGTCGACGATGACCGCTTCGCCGTCGAGGGGCCGGCCGGAGTCCCGGCGGAATCGTCCGAGCCTGGGATTGAACTCGAGGGTCCGGTGGAGCGTCTTGGCCTCCCGGCCCGTCGTTTCCGAAAGCCGCTTGGCCGCTCGGCCCGTCGGCGCGGCCAGAAGGACGCGTTTGCCCCAGCGGTCGAACAGGGCGACCACGGCCCGGACGATCGTCGTTTTTCCCGTTCCCGGCCCTCCGGTGATGACGACGATTTTTTTTCGGACGCCCTCCCGGACGGCCTCGCGCTGGAGCGGCGAAAAGGCGATCCCCATCGCCCGTTCGACCTCGGTCATGGCCTGGTCGACGTCGAACGGGGGGACGAACACGGGGGTCCGGGCGAGGGCCCGGACGGCGCTGACGACCTCGTTCTCGGCTTGATGGAAAACCGGGAGATAGACGGCTTCATCGCCGGCCAGGGGCTCGGTCACGATCCGGCCGGCGGCCCGGAGGGAAGCCAGGGCCCGGTCGAAGGCGGCGGCCGGGACTTCGATTTCGGACGAGGCGGCCGCGGCCAGCTCGCCGCGGAGGGAGAAGACATGGCCTTTCTCGTTGTCTTTTTCGAGGAGATAGAGAAGGAAGGCTTTGATCCTGGCCTCGGCCGCCGGATCCATCCCCAGCTTGAGGGCGATCTGGTCGGCCGTCTTGAACCCGACCCCCCAGATGTCGTGGCAGAGCCGGTAGGGATCGTTCTTGAGAACCGCGTAGGACTTGTCGCCGTACTGGCGGTGGATCTTGTGGGCCAGGCTGGTCGAGACGCCGTGCTCCTGGAGAAAAATGATGAGGTCGCGGATATCGACGTGCTCCGCCCACGACCTCCGGATGTCCCGGAGCTTGGCCGAGCCGATCCCCTCGACCTTCCTCAGCTTTTCGGGCGAACGGTTGAGGATGTCGAGCGTCCCCTCCCCGAAAGCCTCGACGATCCGTTTGGCCAAGACCGGGCCGACGCCCTTGACAAGCCCGGAGGAAAGGAACTTTTCGATCCCTTTGCGGCCGGCCGGAAGGACGGGGCAGAAGCTTTCGACTTTGAACTGGCGGCCGTACTTCGGGTTGAGCTCCCATTTTCCCGAAACCCGGAGGCGCTCCCCGGCCGCTAGAGGGGGGAAAATCCCGACGATCGTCCGCGACTCCCCCACTTCGGCCTCGAATTTGAAAACGGCGTATCCGGTCTCGGGGCTGAAGAAAAGAATCGCCCCGATCGTCCCTTCGAGCGTCTCGCCCATCTCGGGTATCTTATCACAAGCCCGGGGTTTCTCCTTGAGAAACGTCCCGTCTTTGGATATAGTCGGAGGACGGAGATGAAATTCCTGCGCCTGCTCGGCAACGCTCTCCTCTGCGGTCTCTATGCCTCGTTTCTCCTGGCCCTTCTCGTCCTCGACTTGAACATCAACCACATCCTCCGGCCGCTCGACCTCCCCCGTCTGGCCGCTTCCCTCATGGCCAGCTACGGCCTCCTCGTCGCCTTTCTCTGCCTTCTGGCGGCCGCGGTCGGCCGTTTCTTCGCCGGCCGGTCGATCGACGTTCCCTTCCCCTCGCCCCGCTTCCTGACCCTCGGATTCACTCTCCTGACCCTCGCCTTCCTCGTCGTCTTCAGGGAGAACACGGCCCATTTCTCCTCCTTTTTCGTCCCCGCGGCGAGATCCGCGATCCTCGGCCAGCTCGTCGCTTGGTTCGTCGTCGGGGCCGCGGGGCTCATCGTCCTTTACAAATCCTCCCGCTGGGGCGGCCGGGCCTTCGCCGGTTTTTTCGTCCTGGCCGGTCTGGCCTATCTCGCCGCGGCCGGCCTCCGCGGCCAATTCCCCGCTCCCGGAAAATCCTCCCGATTGAGCCGGATCGAGCCGAGGGCCGTCGCCCAACGGACGACCGTCCTCGAACTCGCCGGATTGAGTTTCGATGTCTTGTTTCCGCTCATCTCGCAGGGCAAACTCCCCAATTTCGCCTATCTCATGGAGAACGGCGCCTGGGCCCATCTCGCCGGATTCACCCCGAGCGACCCCTTCGTCCTCCGGGCCACGGCGGCCACGGGGAAGCGACCCGGAAAACACCGCCAGATCTCCGAGGTCCGCTATGGGATCCCCGGTTTCTCCGGCCGGGTCGAGGTCGTCCCCCGGTTCATCCTCTTCCGCCAGCTCAAGCGCCTCGGCCTCCTGCGGATCGCCCCCAACGACGACCGGCCGGAGGCCAAGGGCCTCTGGGAGATTTACGAGATGTTCGGGGCTTCGGTCCGGCGTTTCGGGCCCGAACCGAAGGGCTTCGCCGTTCCGGCCGCGAAACCGGAGACGGGGAGGCTCTTCGAGGCGACCTTCGAGACCATGAAGGACGAGACCTCGCCCACGGCCATCCGTCTCCGGACGGCCTTTCTCCGCGACGCGGCGACGGAGGACCTGGCCCTGAGAACCAAGGCCGAGACGCAGCCGCAACTTTTCGGGATGACCCTGGTCGGCCTCGACAGGGTCCAGCCCTATTTTTACAAATTCAGCTTCCCCCAGCACTTCGGCGATCTCCGGCCGGAAGAAATCCAGAAATTCGGCCCGGTCATCGAGCGCTACTGCCAGTTCTACGACCGGATCCTCAGCAAGATTCTCGCCTCTCTCAAGGAGGACGAGCTCCTCTGCGTCTATTCCCCCTACGGGGTCGAGCCGCTGCCGTTCTGGAAGCGCCTCGTCGAATGGCTTCTCGGCAATGCCGAGGTCTCGGCCTACCACGAACGGGGACCGGAGGGCGCGGTCTTCTTCTACGGGAACAAAGGCATCGTCCGGGGCCGGAACGTCGATCCGTTCCAGCTGACCGACATCGCCCCGACCCTCCTCTACTACGCCGGTCTGCCCGTCGGCCATTACATGGACGGGTTGGTCCGAACGGCGGTCTTCACCACGGAATTCAAGGACCAAAATCCCGTCCAGACGATCATGTCCTACGAGGACGTCGACGTCGAGAAAAGATGAGAGGCGGCCGGCCGGTCAGCGGATGACCTTCAGGAGCCTTCCCCAGCGGGCCTTCGGGATGAAGCTGACCAAGCGCTTCAACCGGTCCTTGAGGTCCGTTTTCTGATAGGCGTCCCTCTCGGCCTTGTAGGAAAAGTAGATCACCCAGGGCCGCCCCTTGACATAGGTCAGGGGGATGAATCCCCAGTAGCGCGAATCGTGGCTGTTGTCCCGGTTGTCCCCCATGGCGAAGAGATGACCGGCCGGGATCGTCACCGGACCGTAGTTGTCCCGGATCGCGTCCTCGTAATTGTAGTAATCTTTCTTGGCGATGACATGGGTGTCGTTGTGGACCTTGTAGCTCTCTTCGACCGGCCGGCCGTCGATGAGGACGTCCTTGTCCTTGATCTCGAGGGTCTCTCCGGGCAGGCCGATGACCCTTTTGACGTAGTCCTTGGACATGTCGTTGGGGTACTTGAAAACGACGATGTCGCCCCGCTTGAGCTCGCGGCGGGGCAGGAGAAGACGGTCGAGGAAGGTCGTCGGGGCGGCGTAGATCTGTTTGTTGACGAGGAGGAAATCGCCGACGAGCAGGGTCGGTTCCATGGACCCGGTCGGGATCTGGAAGGCCTGGACGGCGAAGGTCATGACGAAGAAGACGAACACCGCCGTCTCGGCGATGAGCTCGAAATACTCCCGGAAAACGCTTTTTTCCCGCTTCTTTTTCGCGATCGGCTTCTCTTCGGTCATGCTCCAGGCCTTTTTTAGAAGCCCTAATATAGCCCAAAAGCTTCCGCCCTTCAACTTGAACCGCCGGCCGACGAAAAAAAGGCTCGCTCCCGCCAGGCCCCCCGCCGCCTCGGCAAGGAGGGACGGGGGCGGGCCGAAGCAGAACTCGTCGGATGTTGCGAGCGGCGATATTGGGTTATACTACCCGGGTGAATTTCACCCTGTTCGGATATCCCCAGGCCGGCAAATCGACCCTGTTCAAGGTCTTGACGGGGGCCCGGACTTCGGCCCGGACCTTCGAAGCCGGAAAACGGGAGGCCCACGAACACGTCACCCCGGTCCCCGATCCCCGGTTGGACCGGCTGGCCGGCCTCCACCCCGACCGGAAAAAAGTCGCCGCGGCCGTCGAAATCATCGACCTGGCGGGGATTTCCATCGGTGAGGTCAAGACGAGCGTTTTTTTGAACGCCCTCCGACGGGCCGACCTCCTCGTCCATGTCGTCCGCGGCTTCCGTGATGAACGCATCCCCCATCCCCGTCGTCGCGTCGCCCCGGCCGAGGATATCCGGACGATGGACGAAGAGCTCGTCCTGGCCGACCTCGGGACGGTCGAAGCCCGGCTCGAGCGCCTCGACAAGGACCTTAAAAAGATGAAGAATCCCGACTTCGAACGGGAACGGGACGTCCTTCTGCGCGGAAAGGCCCATCTCGAAGGCGGACATCCCCTCCGGACCTTCGGCTTTCACGGCGACGAGGACAAGGCCATCCGGGCATTCGCCTTCTTGAGCCAAAAAGCCGTCCTTCACCTCGTCAACGCCGATGAATCCGACGCCGGCCGCCTGGACGAGATCGAACGGGCCGCCGGGTCCGTCGGATCCCGGGCCTCGGTCCTGGCCGCCTGCGGCCGAATCGAAGCGGAAATCATGGACGTCGAGGACCCTTCCGACAAAGCCGCTTTCCGCGAGGAATACGGCCTCCGGGAGCTCACTTCCGGCCGTTTTTTCAAGGCGGCGATGACCCTGCTCGACCGGGTCTTTTTTTACACCGTCGGGAAGGACGAGGTCCGGGCCTGGCCGATCGCCCGGTCGACGACCGCCCTCAGGGCGGCGGGATCGATCCATACCGACATCGAGCATGGCTTCATCCGGGCCGAGGTCGTTGATTTCGAAGACCTCGCGGCCGAGGGCTCCTGGCATCAGGCCAAGGAGAAAGGCCGGGTTCGCCTCGAAGGCAAGGATTACCTCGTCCGCGACGGCGACGTCGTCTTCTTCCGGTTCGCGACATGACGAACGCCTTCGCCGTCCGCGCCGGCGACCCGGGCTCCTCGGCCCGGGCGGGCGAAATCCGGACGCCTCACGGACCGATCGCCACGCCGGCTTTCGCCCCGGTCGCCAGCCAAGGCTCGGTCAAGGGGCTGACCCACGACCGGGTCGAGTCCCTCGGCGCCCAGCTCCTCCTCTGCAACGCCTACCATCTTTTCTTAAGGCCGGGCCCGGAGACGATCCGCCGGCTCGGAGGACTTCACCGGTTCATGTCCTGGACGAGGCCGATCCTGACCGACAGCGGCGGGTTCCAGATCTACAGCCTCTCCCCCCTGGCCAGAGTCCGCCCGGACGGGGTCGCCTTCGCCTCGCCGATCGACGGGACGAAATTCTTTCTCACGCCCGAAGCCGTTCTCGACATCCAAATCGCCTTGGGCTCGGACATCATGATGGCCCTGGATTACTTCGTCCCCTACCCCTCTCCCGCGGAGAAGGTTCGGGAAGCCGTGGAGACGACGACCCGCTGGGCCAAGAGGGCCCGCGACCGACATCGGGACGGAGACTCCGGGTCCCAACTCTGGGGCATCACCCAGGGAAGCGTCGACCTGGAACTCCGCCTCCGGAGCACGGACGATCTCGTCGCCCTGGATTTCGAAGGCTACGCCATCGGCGGCCTCGGCCTCGGCGAGTCGAGGACCCAGAGGCTCGAGATTCTCGAACGGAGCGACGCCCTCATCCCCAGGGACAAACCCCGCTATCTCATGGGGATCGGCTACATCGCCGACATTCTCGAAGCCGTCGAGCGGGGGATCGATCTGTTCGACTGCGTCCTTCCGACCCGGAACGCCCGCAACGGCTCGCTCTTCACCAGCCGCGGCGTCGTCGCCATCAAGAACAAGAAGTATGCCGGCGACGAAGGCCCCTTGGATCCCGACTGCGCCTGTCCGACCTGCCGCCGCTATTCCCGGGCCTACCTTCGCCATCTTTTCGAGCGGGGCGAGATCGCTTCGGCCGTCTTGAACACGATCCACAACCTGTTTTTTTACCTTGACATCTTCGCGAAAATACGGCAATCTATCCAATCACAATCGTTTCAACGCGTTAAGTTGAATCTGATGAACTCCCTAAAGGAAGTGACACGATGATCTTCAGCGCCTTTTTAACCGCGGCCCAACAAACCGCCCCGACGGGACGGCCGGCCCCCCAGGGGGGCATGCTGACAGCCCTCGTCCCCTTCATCCTCGTCTTCGCGATCTTCTACCTCCTCATCATCCTCCCCCAGCGGAAAAAGCAGAAAAAGCACCAGATGATGGTCGAGAACCTGAAGCCCGGCGACCGGGTCATCACGAGCGGCGGCATTTTCGGGACGATCATGGGCCTCCAAAAGGACCGGATCGAAGTCAAGGTCGCGGCCAACACGAAGATCGAGGTCACCAAAGGCGCGATCGGGGTCATCCTCGGCAAGGGGGAATCCTCCGCCCCGGACAAATCCGAGTCCTGAACGGGCCCCATTCCGGCGGCGGGAATTCGGCACGGAGAAATCCCAGATGAAAAAAGGACTGCGCTGGAAAATCGTCCTCGTCGTCGCGGTCGTCGTCCTGGCGGTCGTCGTCTCCCTTCCCCTCGGCGAGAAGATCCATCTCGGCCTCGACCTCAGGGGCGGCATTCACCTCCTCATGCAGGTCGTCACCGACGACGCCGTCATCATCGAGACGAACCAGGAGATCCTCCGCCTCCAGGAGCAGATGAAGAAAAGGGACCTTGTCTTCGCCGCGGTCACGAACCCGGAGATCGGCGTGATCCTCGTCAGCGGACTCAATCCCGACCAGGAGGTGAAAGTCCGCGACGTCCTCGAGGATTCCTTCCGGGAGTGGGATACGGCCATGGGTCCCGGACGGGCAACCCTGACGATGAAGCCACAGGTCGCCCAGTACCTCCGCGACCAGGCCGTCAACCAGGCCGTCGAAACGATCCGCAACCGGGTCGACCAGTTCGGCGTGGCCGAGCCGACGATCCAGCGGCAGGGCGGAATCACGGGCGATCGGATCATCGTCGAGCTCCCCGGCGTGGACAACCCCGACCGGGTGAAGAACATCATCAAAACGACGGCCCTGCTGGAGTGGTCGCTCGTCATCGCCGGACCCGCCCAGGACGAGGAGACGCTCCTCTCCCCCTATGGCGGCCAGGTCCCCGAGGACGGCCGGGTCGTCAAGGGCGACCCCAAGCGCCGGGCCGAGGGTTATTTTTTGGTCAAGAAAGTCCCCACGGTCACCGGCAAGGATCTCCGCATCGTCCGGCGGGGAACCGACGAGTGGAACAATCCCGCCGTCTCCTTCTCCCTGAATCCCGACGGCGCCCGGAGGTTCGAGACGGCCACCGGCGAAAACATCAACAAGCTCATGGCCATCATCCTCGACGACAAGGTTCAATCCGCCCCGGTCATCAATTCCCGGATCCAGGGCGACGGGATCATCCAGGGCAACTTCACGGTCGAGGAGGCCGAAGACCTCGTCCTCATCCTGAAGTCCGGCGCCCTCCCGGCCTCGATGAAATACCTCGAGGAGAGGACGATCGGCCCCTCCCTCGGGGCCGACTCCATTCGGGCCGGCCTCATGGCCTCGGTCGTCGCCCTGGCCCTGGTCATCATCTTCATGATCTTTTACTACCGGCTGGCCGGGATCAACGCCGTCGTCGCCCTCATCCTGAACACGATCCTCGTCGTCGCCTGCCTGGCCTACTTCAAGGCGAACCTGACCCTTCCCGGCATCGCCGGGATCATCCTGGCGATCGGCATGGCCGTGGACGCCAACGTCCTGATCTTCGAGCGGATCAAGGAGGAACTCGCCCTCGGCAAGAGCATCGCGGCCTCGATCGTCACGGGGTTCAAGCGGGCCTTCTCGGCCATCTTCGACTCCAACGTCACGACGATCATCTCGGCCGTCTTCCTGTTCCAGTTCGGGACGGGTCCGATCAAAGGGTACGCCGTGACCCTGATCATCGGCCTTGTCGCCAACCTCTTCACGGCCGTCTTCGTCTCGCGGCTGATCTTCGACCTGACCGTGAGCGCCAAAGCCCGACAAATGAGTATCTGACCATGCGCCTCTTCAAAACCCCCAACATCAACTTCATGAAGTACCGGTTCATCGCCCTGGCCTTCTCGGCGGCGGTCATCCTGGCCGGAATCCTGAACCTCGCCTTCGGCCAGGGCTTCAAATTCGGGGTCGACTTCCGGGGCGGGACGCTCCTGCGGATCCTCTTCGCCCAGCCGACCTCGGTCGGCGCGGTCCGCCAGGACCTCCGGGCCATCGGACTCGGGGAAGCCTCGATCCAGGAAATCGAGAAAGGCGGACGGGAATTCCAGATCCGGACCCAGCTTCCGAAAGCCGAAGGCGAGGCCGATCTCGAGCTCGAAGCCCACGAGATCATGGCCAACCGGGTCATCGAAACCCTGGCCAGCGAGGAAAACGCGATCGACCGGGAGCGGGGGCTGAAAGACCTCAACGCCATCGATGAAAAAAGCTTGGCTTTCCTCCTTGAACCCGTTATTCCCGAAGAGTCGGCCGCCGCGGCCGAAAAAATCGCCCGGTTCCGCAAGGACCAAGGCCTCATCCGGAGCCTCGACGAGGTCGAACGTCTCGGCCTGGCCGCCGAGGCCGTCGCCGAGCTCCGGGAAAAGACTTATCTCGGATCGCTGGCCGTCCTCAGCCGGGAGACGGTCGGTCCCCAGGTCGGGGCCGACCTCCGGAAAAAGGCGACCCTGGCCACGATTTGGGCCCTTGTCGGTATGCTCGCCTACATCACCCTCAGGTTCAAAGTC
>Ga0194112_10005585_pt1 | contig 16836 bp, 15 predicted proteins | sample TA2MahC400mmetaG_FD_146191 | JGI IMG/M metagenome (GOLD analysis project Ga0194112, IMG submission 146191) | Freshwater microbial communities from Lake Tanganyika, Tanzania - TA2015016 Mahale Deep Cast 400m | ecosystem: Environmental > Aquatic > Freshwater > Lake | place: Tanzania: Lake... | reverse complement strand
GCATCATAATGCCCGCGCCTCGCAAGAAGGGCGCCGTAAAGGTGCGCGACCACCCTGCGTTCGGCATGTGGAAGGACCGCAAGGACATGAAGGACGTCAGTGCGTTCGTCCGGTCGCTCAGGAAGGACCGATACAGTGATCTTTGACACCGACGTCCTGGTTTGGGCCCTGCGGGGCAAAGTGACCGCCGCAGCCCTGATGGAGACGGACGCCGACCGCCAGGTATCCGTCGTCACGTACATGGAAGTGCTCCGGGGCGCGCGCGACAAGCGGGATGTCGGGAACATCAAGTTGTTCCTTGCGGAAACGGGCGTCCGCATCCTGCCGCTGACGGAGAACATCGGGCACCGCGCTTGCATATACATTGAAGAGTATGGCTTGAGAGCGGGCCTGGGAGTTGCCGGCGCCCTTGTTGCGGCAACGGCCGTCGAGGGCCGGTTGACCCTTTGCACGGGCGACCGGAAACACTACCGGCTCATCGCCGACCTGGACGTGCGGCTGTTTCGTGCGTGACGGGCCAGGCGCGCGGAGGGTCGGGCCGTCTCCGGCCGAAGCGGGCCGTGGCCCGGGCAGCGGGGGAGACCCGCCGCGGGAAACGGCAAGGAGAATATTGAATGTTGAATGTTCAATATTGAATATTCAAGTGAGGCGTGCGGCGAGCGGCCTCCGGGGCGGCCAGACTGAGATGCCAACGAAAGCCCAACAGCGGGCTTTGGTTGCATATATGCCTAACCCGCGGTTTTTCGGATAGGCTCTGAATGTGGATTAGTACATATCTTCGCCGCCCATGCCTGGTCCGCCGCCGGGGCCGCCCTTTTTCTTTTTTTCGGGGATTTCGGACACGAGGGCGTCGGTGGTAAGGAGCAGGCCGGCGATGCTGGCGGCGTTCTGGAGGGCGCAGCGTTCGACCTTGGTGGGCACGATGACGCCGGCCTTGACGAGGTTCTCGTAGGCGTGGGTGAGGGCGTTGAAGCCGAAGTTGGCGTCGGTCGCCTCATCGACCTTCTGGCCGACGATTGATCCGTCTTCGCCGGCGTTCTGGGCGATCTGCTTGATGGGTTCGATGAGTGCGCGGCGGATGATGTCTGCGCCGACCTTCTGGTCGCCCTTGAGTTTGAGTTTGTCTATGGCCTTGCGAGCCCTGAGCATGGCGACGCCGCCGCCGGCGAGGATGCCTTCCTCGACGGCTGCGCGGCAGGCGTGGAGGGCGTCTTCGACGCGGGCCTTTTTCTCCTTCATGGCGCTTTCTGTGGCGGCGCCGACCTTGACCTGAGCGACGCCGCCGGCGAGTTTGGCGAGTCGTTCGTTGAGTTTTTCCTTGTCGTAGTCGGAGGTGGTTTTTTCGATTTCCGCGCGGATGGCGTCGATGCGGCCCTTGACGGCGTCGGCGTCGCCTGCGCCCTCGATGATGGTGGTGTTCTCCTTGTCGATGACGACCTTCTTGGCGGTGCCGAGGTCGGCGATTTCGACGTTCTCAAGTTTTATGCCGAGGTCCTCGAAGATGGCCTTGCCGCCGGTCATGGTGGCGATGTCTTCCATCATGGCCTTGCGGCGGTCGCCGAAGCCTGGGGCCTTGACGGCGCAGCACTGGAGCGTGCCGCGAAGGCGGTTGACGACCAGGGTGGCCAGCGCGTCGCCCTCGACTTCCTCGGCGATGACCAGGAGGGGGCGGCCCGACTGGGCGATCTTCTCAAGGAGGGGCAGCATGTCCTTGACGGCGGAGATTTTTTTCTCGTGGATGAGGACGTAGGGCTTCTCCAGTTCGCACGTCATGGATTCGAGGTTGGTGATGAAGTGCGGGGATATGTAGCCCTTGTCAAACTGCATGCCCTCGACGACCTCGACGGTGGTGTCGAGGCTCTTGCCTTCCTCGACGGTGATGACGCCGTCCTTGCCGACCTTGTCCATGGCGTCGGCGATCATCTTGCCGATTTCCTCGTCGTTGTTGGCGGCGCAGGAGCCGACCTGGGCGACTTCCTTGGAGGACGTGACGTTCCTGGACTGTTTCTTCATATCGGCGACGACGGCCTCGACGGCGGCGTCTATGCCGCGCTTCAGTTCCATGGCGGTGGCGCCTGCGGTGACGTTCTTGAGGCCCTCGCAGAAGATGGCCTCGGCGAGGATGGTGGCGGTGGTCGTGCCGTCGCCTGCGACGTCGCTGGTTTTGGATGCGGCCTCGCGGACCATCTGGGCGCCCATGTTCTCCCAGGGGTCCTCGAGTTCGATTTCCTTGGCCACGGTAACGCCGTCCTTGGTTACGGTGGGCGCGCCGAAGGACTTTTCGAGGATGACGTTGCGGCCGCTGGGACCGAGGGTGATGCGTACGGCCCTTGAGATGGTGGCGACGCCCCTGCGTATGGCCTCGCGTGCTTCCTGGTCGAAAGCGATTTTCTTGGCAGCCACGGTCGTGTCTCCTTAGGGAAGGTGGGCTACTTGCGAATGACGGCCAGGATGTCGTCCTGGCCCATGACGAGGACTTCTTCGCCCTCGACGGTAACTTCGGTGCCTGCGAAACTGGAGAAAATGACCTCGTCGCCGGTCTTGACGGAGGGCTTGACGAGTTCGCCGGAATCGAGGCGTTTGCCCTGGCCGACGGCGAGGACTTTGCCGCGCTTCGGCTTTTCCTTTGCGGTGTCGGGCAGGACGATGCCGCCCTTGGTTTTTTCCTCGGCTTCGAGGCGCTTGACGATGACCCTGTCCGCCAGTGGTGTGAGTTTCACTGCCCGGTCTCCTTTCGGTTCGTGTGCGTGCGTATGCCGTGTATCAGCCGGTGCGATTCACGGTCTCGGTAATGGTTGTGACGATGACCTGCCGGTCGGCGGGCTTGGTCATGACTCGGCGTACGCCGAGGGCCTTGGCCTCGCCGGCCGGCACTTGCTCCGGCTGGCCGGTCATGATGACGGCCGGCTGCCAGTTTCCGGTTGCGCGGATGACGCGCAGGGTTTCGATGCCGTCGAGCCGCGGCATGTGAAAGTCGATGAGGACGATGTCGATCCACTGGGTGCGAACGACCTGGATGGCCTCCTCTCCGCAGGCCGCTTCGAGGGTGTGGAAGCCCGCGCGGGCGAGGACCTCCTCGACCACGGAGCGCCAGGATGCGCTGTCGTCGGTGATGAGCACCGACGGGCCTTCGCTGATTGGCTCAACCGGCCAGGCGACCATAAGTGGCTCAGTCTGAACTCTCCCCGTATCGGGTTTTAGCAAGCGATGTGCCAATTGCGGGAGGGGGGCGGAAAGATTCCGCCGCCGGAGGATAAGTGCTTGTTTAAGCGCCACTTACGGGCGGATGGCGGGGCCGCGAGCGCCTGGAATCCGGCCCTCCGCCGGGCTGCGGGCGTGCCAAAACGTGTCGGCAGGCCCCCACGCCTGCCATCGTGGCAGGGGGGAGCCGCGCGGCTACGGCAGGTCCGCCAGCCGCGGGTCGGAAAGGTCGAGCCGGTACATGACCTGGTTGTAGTCGTATCGCGGCGTGCGGACGGGGTTGCCGGAGAAGGTGTTGGCGTACGTGCCCTCAAAGTAGATGATGCGGCCGCCGTCCTGGTCGAAGAACGGGTGATGCTTGGGGTTGTAGAAGGTGTACTGGTCGTGTGTGACGACCTTGCGAGCCTTGCGCCAGGGGCCGAGGGGCGAGTCGGCCTGGGCGAACCAGACTTCGCCCAGGAACGATGTGCCGCCGATCTCAACGCCGATGAGGATCCACTTCTTGCGGTACGCGTTCCAGCAGAATGAGCCGCCGTGAAGGACGACGGGCTTGCCGGTGTCGGCGTCGATGAGTTGGAATCGGGCGTCGTCGGGCCGCAACTTGCCGGCCTTAATCAACTCGCGTTCCTGCTGCTGGCCGACGGGGTCGGTGTCGGGTTTCCAGGCCCACACGGCGCGGCCGTCGGGGCCGCGATCCACCTGTGCGGCCGACTTATCGTACCGCGAGGCGGGGGCGAGGCACGTGAAGGCGACGTAGGCGGCGGGGTCCTTCAGGCGCGCGAGGTCGGCCGGCGCGCGGACCACCGGGAACGGGCGGGGGAAGAGGTAGAAGTCGGCCGGGCCGTCCTTCATGGGGATGGGGTGGCCTTCGGGGAAGCGCCAGGGTTCCTTGAGGTCGAACTCTGCGGCCTTCTGGAAGATTAGTTTCTCGTCGTTGAAGACGGCCAGGCCGTGTTCGAGCATCTCGCCGAGGCTTTTCATGCGTGCGTATCGGGCGGCGAGGCGCTGGCCGCGCGCTCCGTCGGGCACGGTGACGAAGCCGCTCAGCCAGAGCATGCCCTCCGTGGCTTCGGGCATGGGCATCATGGGCCGGCTGAAGCCCTCATCGCCCGCGAAGTACGTAAGGTCCACGCCGACGGCGGGGTCGAGGCCGCCCTGGGCGGGCAATTCGGATGTGGCGCCGGACATGCGGAAGTGGCCGAGGGGATACCGCGCCCGCGCCGTGTCGCCCCAGAACCAGAAGATTCTGCCGCGGTAGAGCATGGACTGGACGGAGTCCTGGCCGAGGACCTCGGCATTGAGGACCGGCTGGCGGGTGGGCGGTTTATGGCCCAGCAGGACGCTGTCGGCGTAGATGCCTGCGCCGGTGATGCGGTAAAGACGCTCGGCTATGTTGATGCGTTTGATTTTCAGTTCCGCCCTGCCGCCCTCTCTGGTTTCCAGCGCGACGCCGCGCATGCCGAAACCGTCCTTCGGGAACTCGTAGCCGTGGCTCTTGACGAAGAAGAACACGCGGCGGTTCATCAGGCCCGGCTCGTGGAAGGCGGCCCAGCCGGCCGAGTCGGTGTAGCAGCGGATGGCGTTGACCGTCTCCAGTTCCACCAGGGGCACGCCGCGGCCGGTGTCGCCGTCGATGACCCGGATGCCGAAGTAGGGGACGGCCCCTGCGGCCGCGGTGCAGGCGGCCAGGCAGGCCAGGGCCGTCGGCGCCAGGCGCGCTGTAAGTCTTGTCGCGGTTAACATGGGCGATCCTTTCCCTTGCTGCTGCCGGCCACGGTCATCGGGCGGGCCATGATAGGCGCTGGGCGGCCGGGACGCAAGGGCGGCATTTCGGTTGATTCGTCGGGGGCGGGAACATACAAGATACGCCGCCGTGGCGCTACAAGTCTGCCTTGTGCGGGGGGTGGGGAGAGTCTCGGCGCAAGCGCGCTGGCGGCCTTGTGTGTAAGTCGCGGAGCGCGGCTGATGGCAACGTTCCTGCTTATCAGCGTGTCGGTGACGATGCTGGCGATCGACGTGGGCGTGATTGCCGTGTGCATCGTCTCGTCGCGGCGGCGCGCGCGTCCGCTGCCGGCGGGTCGGCGCCTGGCTGCCCAGGCGCTGGGCCTGGTGTACCTGGTGCTCCTGGCCGTGGCGATGGCGCTGCTGATCGTGGTGGAGTTTACGAAGCCGTCGCGGACGGCGCTTTCGGGGTTCGTGGAGTTGGTGCTGGTGCTGTTCCCGATTGTGCACTTTGCGATTCTTATCGTGTCGGTGATGGTGCTGTTTCGGAAGCCGCAACTGGTGGCCGGGATGGCGGCCAGCGCCATCGCCGGCGCGGCGGTGATGGCCGCCACGTGGCTGGTGGGGCTGTACGGGTTTCAGTCCGGGCCGGACCTTGCTGCGGGGCTGCTGGCGTTTGTGTTCACGTTCGCGGCGTTCGCGTGCGGGCCGGTGGTGGGGCTGCCGCTGGGGTGGTGGTGGTTCCGCCGCGCGTCGGAGCCGGAGGGCTGAACGCGCGGGCGGCGGTGCGCGGCCGTTGTTTAGCCGTCGCCGGTACGGCGCCAGTTGGGCCTTTGCGCGGCCGTTGTTTAGCCGTCGCCGGTACGGCGACGCGCAGCGGCGCGCCCCGCCCCCGCCTGACGGCGGGGGCTAGTCACGGCGCGCGGCGCGCCTCGGCGACCAGTTCGGCGAAGGCCAGGGTCTCCTTGCGTACCTGCTTGACGAAACTGTTGCCCTCGGCGGTGCCCAGGACGGCCTCCATCTCCTGGGGACTGCGGTAGGTCATTTGGCGGAACGGGTTGTCGTAGTCTTTCTTGCGGCTGACGTACGTCTCGTCGGCCACATACTGCTGAATCGTTACGGCTTCGTCGAGGGCCGCGGTCCAGGCCTCCGGGGTGAGGGTCTTCAGATCCAGGAGGTCCAGGAGCGTGGCGAAGGCGTGCCGCTGCTTGTCGAGGGGGTACTTCTGCCACAGACGGTCGTAGGCGTCGTGGATGGCGGACCAGGTGGCCAGTTTGCCGTCCGCGATGTCGGCGATGAGGCGGGCGAGGTCGTCGGCCTGGATGAGTTGGCCGCCGAGGTTCTCCCACCTGCGCTTGCGCGGCCCGGCCAGGGCATCACACATTGCCTGGCGTGTGGCGGCGGGATTGTCTTTCATGTAGGCCAGGAGGTTCTTGACGGCATAGTAGTGGAGCATCTGCCGGTAAGCGTTGTAGGCGGCGTGCGTCTTGAGGACGACGGCCTTGCGGTCGGAGTTCTCGGCCCCTTCGGCGAGGACCTCAAGGCCGTTAAGGTTGGCGGCGGGTCCTGCGAGGAGTTGGCGGCCGAGGGCGGCCAGTTCGGCGGGCGTGCGTTTCTGCGGCTCGCCGGCCGCTGCACGCAGATGCGCCTTTGCCGTCCACTCTTCCAGCAGGCTGCGGGCCGCGAAGATTTCCTCGGCGGTGTCGGGGGCGAGGGCGTCGAACTCGATTTTCTGGACCTTGCGTTTGCGCTTGTCGCGGCTGTGGAACTTCCAGGTGTTGCGGGCCAGGGCGTACATGTTGTACATCCACCAGTAGGCCGGCATGACCAGGAGTTGGTCGCGCGAGGCGTCGTTGGAGACGAGGCTGAAGGGCAGGCGGATGTCGAGTTCGGCCGGGTAATCGCCCTTCGCCAGCAGCGTGAACGAGGCGAAGCGGCAGTTGTGCTTGACGCTGACGCACAGGCCGGGCCAGAAGCCGCGGCCGGCGTGGATTTCGCCGTCGGGCGCGCGGCTGTTGTGGTTGGAGCCGACGGTCGCGCAGGCGGCCATGTTGCTCTGGCCCATGACGAGCGAGGCGATGAGGAACGAGTTGTTGTGGTGCTGCTCGTGGGCGGGGAAGACCAGGTTGTTGAGGATCTCGCAGCAGGAGACGGTTGAGTTGTCGCCCAGGAACGAGTGGATGAGGCGAGCCCCGTACTTGAGGTTCGAGCAGTCGCCCATGATGAAGCGGACGGCCTTGCATCCGTAGAACACGTGGCATCCGCGGCCGATGACGCCGTTGACGAGTTCCACGCCTTCGCCTATCTGCGTCGGTTCCTCGTCGCTGGAGTTGATGGTGAGGTTTTTAAGTTTGTTTGCGCCCTTGACGTAGGCGCAGGGCCCGATGTTGACGTCCTTGATGATGCCGCAGTTCTTGACGACGCAGCACTCGCCCACTGTACCGTAGAAGCCGCGGCGCGAATCGAAGCAGTGCTGCGTGATTTCGCCCAGGCGCTCGGCCAGGCGCGGCGCGTCGCGGTGCAGGGCCCACAGGGCGGCGTCGGCGGCGATCATGCCGTCGAAGGGCATCACGCTGCGGCCGCCCGCCTCGTTCACCAGGTCCAGCCAGATGCGCACGTCTTCGGGCTCGCCCTCCTTGACGATGCCGTTGCCGAACTTGGCGTGGTTGCTCGTGCACATCTCGTCCAGGTTCAAGAGCATTGAGTTGCGGCCGATGATGTAGTAGGCCAGGTGGCGCACGTTGTGGATGGCCACGTCGTCGCCGATGTCGCAGGAGATGATGCGGCTGTTCGTAAGGCCCACCGGCACGCTCAGGTCGTGGTACTCCAGGATGGCCGGCTCAAGGCGTCCGATGCGCACGAGGCCGTAGAAGTCGCAGTTCTTGATGCTGTGCGGCAGGAACTGCTCGGTAACCAGGATGTCGTCCCAGTTGTCGGCGGTGTTGGCGTTCTTGACGAGCGTTTCAATCTCGTCGGCCCGGAGGCGGCGCCACCCTTCCCTGGGCGGGGGCGACTGGAGGTTCCTCAGATAGTATTCATCCTGGCCCGGGGGCACGTGCGGGGCGCTGATGAAGTCCCGCCCCAGGCAGCCCACGGGGAGCACTCGCATTTGGGTCATCGGACGGTTCCTTCCTGGCAATGCAGAATGCGGAATGCGAAATGCAGAATGAAAAGGCTGGGCCGCCCCCGCTGCATTCTGCATTTGTGATTGTCTATTACTGCCGCGGGAGGCGCTTGGCCTCTTTCTGTATCCACTCGTAGTAGTCGCGCAATTTCAGGCCGCCCGCCGCCTCGGCGTCGGTGAAGACCGTGGCGTCGGGGTGCAGTTGCAGGGCGCTGGCGGTGATCATGCTGGTGACGGGGCCCTCGACGGCGGCGGCCAGGGCCTCGGCCTTGTTCTTGCCGCTGGCGACCATCACCAGTTTCCGCGCCTCCAGGATCGTGCCGACGCCCATCGAGATGGCGTGCCGCGGCACGTCGGCCTTGTCCTTGAAGAACCGCGCGTTGTCGTCAATCGTCTGCTCGGTGAGCGTGACCATGCGGGTGCGCGACCCCAGGGAACTGCCTGGCTCGTTGAACGCGATGTGGCCGTCGGAGCCGATGCCGAGGACCTGGACGTCTATGCCGCCGCACTCCCGGATGCGCTGCTCGTACCACTCGCAGAAGGCCCTGTGGTTGGCCGACGTGCCCGACGGCACGTGCGTGTTCTGCGGCGGAATGTTGATGTGCTTGAAAAGGTTCTCGTTCATGAAGAAGCGGTAGGACTGCGGGTGGTCGCCCGGCAGGCCGACGTACTCGTCCAGGTTGAACGTCGTAACGTGCGAAAAATCCAGCCCTTCCTCGCGGTGCATCCGGGCGAGTTCCTTGTAGAGCCCCACGGGGCTCGACCCGGTGGCCAGCCCGAGGACCATCGAGGGCTTGTGCCGCACCACGTCGGCCACGACTCGTGCCGCGGCCTTGCTCATCTCGTCGTAGGTCTTCAAGATTACAACTTCCATGAGTGTCTCTCCTTGACTTGCCGCGTGCGTGGTTTCGCCTGCCGTGAAGGAGCCGTACCCGACACCGCAGGAGAGTATCGGCAATCCGTCCGTCGTGGGATTAGCATGAAGGCGCCCGGCCGCGCTTTTGACCTATGCGCGGCGGGGGCGTCAACCGAACAGGCGGACCGCCAGTTCCGCGACGTTGCGGCCGAGTTTGAGGCACTCGCCTTCGGCCCGCTCGTCGGGCGCTCCGAGGGCGACCGGGCCGTAGTGGTCGCGCTCGCTGGTGCCCTTGACGATCATGCCGTGGATGAGCATGGCCTGGAGGATCGACAGGATGGTCGTCTCGTTTCCGCCCGCCAGGTTGACGGAACTGGTGAACGCGCCGCCCACCTTGCCCTCCAGCCGCCCGTGGATGGCCACGCTCTTGTCGAACAGGGCCTTCACCTCGGCGGCCATCTGGCCGTAGTAGGTGGGGCTGCCGCAGATGATGGCGTCGTAAGCGGCCAGGCCCTTCGGGTCAACCTCGGGGACCTCCTTGAGGGCGACCTGTGCGCCCTTGACCAGGCGTGCGCCCTGGGCCACGAATTCGGCCATCTTGGCGGTGTTGCCGCCGCGGGAATAGTAAGCGACGAGGACCCTCGCCATGTGCGGCTCCTTTCGTTGAATCGGCGCCCGCACAGTAGCACAGGCGGCGGCGGGCCTCAAGCAAAACGCGGCCGGGGCCTACGCGGCCGATGCGGTTTTTCTTTGTCCGCCCGGCGGGCGGCGATACAATCGCGGCCGGCCCGAGCGCACCCTGGGGCAGGGGCAGCGGCCGGCCAGGCACAGGATGATGGCTGCCCGCCGCCCTCGGCGGGCGCCGGCGAGTGTCCCATGCGTGATGCGAGAATGACCCGCCGCCGCGCGCTTCAGGGGGCGCTGCTCGCCCTGGCGGCCCCGTACGTTGTGCCCGCCTCGGCCCGCGGAGCCGACGGCCGCCCCGCGCCGAGCGAGCGCATCGGCCTGGCCTCGATCGGCCTGGGCGGGCGCGGCACGGTGAACCTGCGCACGTTCCTGGACTACGCCGAGGTCCAGGTCGTGGCCCTGTGCGACGTGGACGCCGGCAGCGACCGCTACGAGGACGCCTGGGTCCGCGGCCTCGCGCAGGCTTGTGAGACGGTCCAGAAGCACTACGGCGCGAGGGCCGCGTCCGGCGGATTCAAGGGCGTCTTCGCCACGCAGGATTTCCGCGACGTGCTCGCCCGGACCGACGTGGACGCCGTCTGCATCTCCACGCCCGACCACTGGCACGCCCCGATCGCCGTCATGGCCGCCAGGGCGGGCAAGGACGTCTATTGCGAGAAGCCCCTCTCGCTTACGGCGGCCGACGGGCGCGCCATGGCCGAGGCCGCCCGGCGCTACGGCCGCGTGTTTCAGTGCGGCAGCCAGCGGCGCGCCAGCGCCAAGTGCCGCCGTTCATGCGAACTCGTGCGGAATGGACGCATCGGCAAACTTCAAACAGTCAGCGTGCGGCTGATGGGCGGGCACTGGATACGCAAGAACGCCAGGCCGACGCACGAGCCGGAACCGGTTCCCGACGGATTTGATTACGACATGTGGCTGGGGCCTGCTCCGTGGGCCCCGTACACGTACAACCGCTGCCACTGGAACTTCCGCTGGAACCTGGATTACTCCGGCGGCAACGTGACCGACTGGGGGGCCCACTACCTCGACATGGCCCACTGGGGCATGGGCGCGGAACTGACCGGCCCGGCGGAGGTGGAGGGGCAGGGCACGTGGCCCTCGCCGGGCGACCTCTGGAACGCGGCCACGTCGTTCAAGTTTGAATGCACGTATGCCGATGGCCTCAAACTCATTGTGGCGAGCGGCGGGGGCGGCGTCCGGTTCGAGGGCGCCGACGGCTGGGTTGACCTGGAGGGCGGCACGAGCCCGCCAGGGCTCGCCGGCGCCCCTGTCGGCCCGGACGAGGTCCGCCTGTACGAGACCGCGAGCATCCACGGGAACTTCCTGGAGTGCATCCGCACGCGCGGGCCCACCGCTGCGCCCGCCGAGGTGGCGCACCGCAGCATCACCGTGGCGCACCTGGGGAACATCGCCATGCAGGTCGGCCGCCGGATTCGGTGGGACCCCGAGAGGGAAGAAATCATGGGCGACGCGGAGGCCGCGCGCCTGCTCTCGCGCCCGAAGCGCGCCCCGTGGCGGCTGTAGGGCGCTGGCCCAAGGAGCGTGCCATAATGCCGGACGACAAGGAACAACTGTACCAGCAGAGGCTGAAGCGCTACGTCACCGCCATGCGCAAGGGCAAGCCCGACCGCGTGCCCATCCGCCCCTTCGTCGCCGAGTTCATCGCCACGTACGCCGGCTACACGTGCCAGGAGGTGACGCACGACTATCAGAAGGCCTTCGAGGCCACCTGCCGCTGCGCCGCGGACTTCGACTGGGACGCCACCGTCCCGAACATGGTGTACGTGTGGACGGGCCTGACGGAGGCGCTGGGCCTTAAGTATTACGGCGTGCCGGGCATCGAAATCGGGCCGCAGACGGGCTTCCAGTACAAGGAGCCGCCGGAAGACCGGGCGTTCATGAAGCCGGAGGAATACGACGCGCTCATCGCCGACCCGACGGGTTTCCTGTGGAACGTCTGGCTGCCGCGCGTCTCCGGCGACGTGCGTGCGCCCGGCGAGCCGGCCACCTTCCGGGGCAACGTTGCGCTGGCGAAGGGCGGCATGGCGATGATGCAGTATTTCACCGCGTTCGGGCCGCAGGTGGAGCGGCTGCGGCGGGAGTGCGGCACGGTGTCGGCCATCGCGGGCATCCTGAAGGCGCCCCTGGACATCCTGGCCGACAAACTCCGCGGGTACATCGGCCTGGTGATGGACCTGGTAGAGCGGCCGAAGAAGGTGCAGGCGGCGTGCGAGGCACTCATGCCGCACCTGCTGTGGGTTGCGCTCTCGGGGGCCGACCCGGCCGGGAACCTGCCGGTCTCGTGGTGGATGCACCGCGGGTGCGTGCCCTTCGTCTCGCCGGGCCACTTCGAGAACATCTACTGGCCCACGATGAAGCCCATCCTGGCGGAACTCTGGCGGCGGGGCCACCAGGTGCTCTTCTACGCCGAGGGAAAGTGGGCGCCGCACCTTGAGCGGTTCGCCGAACTGCCCGAAGCCAGCATCATCTACCACTGCGACCGCGACGACATCTTCGAGGTCCACCGCGCCCTGGGCCGCAAGTTCTGCATCAGCGGGGGCATCCCGAACGGCCTGCTGGCCTTCGGCTCGCCGCGCGAGGTGCGCGAATGTTGCAGGAAGGTCATCGACGGCGTCGCCCGCGACGGCGGGTACATCATGGACGCCAGCGCCATCGTGCAGAACGACGCGAAGGTCGAGAACGTGCGCGCCATGACCGAGTTTACGCGGGAGTACGGCACATACTGATGTCATTTGTCATTGGTCATTTGTCATTTGTGACAGCATAAGGCGGCGCCGCATGGCGCGTCTGGTCGGCCGCCCGCCCTGGCGGGCGCTTATGAAGGGCTGCACATATGACTGAAACAAGAGAAGTCGAGCGCAAACCCGGCGTCTGCGTTCCGTGGGAGGAGAAGTTGAAGGAACTGCCGCCCATCGCGCAGGGCGCGGAACTCGTCCGGAAGGTCTGGCAAGACACCGACGCCCTCGGATACGTCTTCATCTGGCACTGCGTCCTGTCGTTCTGAAGCGGCGTCGCCGGAGGAGGCGGGCTCGCATGAGGCGTGACCTTCTGGTGGCCGGCCTTCTGGCGGCGGGCGTCCTGGCCGTCTACGGCCAGGTCTGGCAGCACGAGTTCATCCAACTCGACGACAATCTCTACGTCTCGGCCAATTCCCGCGTCCAGCAGGGCCTGACCTGGTCCGGCGCGGCCTGGGCCTTCACTACCGCCGCGGCCTGCAACTGGCATCCGCTGACGTGGCTGTCGCACATGCTGGACTGCCAACTGTTCGGCGGCGAGGCCGAGAAGGCCGGCTGGCACCACATGACGAGCGTGCTCCTGCACATCCTGAACAGCGTCCTGCTGTACGTGGTTCTGGCGCGGCTGACGGGGGCGCCGTGGCGAAGCGCCATGGCGGCGGCCCTGTTTGCGCTCCATCCGCTGCACGTTGAGTCGGTCGCGTGGGTGTCGGAGCGAAAGGACGTCCTCAGCACCCTGTTCTGGATGCTGACGCTTGCGGCCTACACGTGGTATGCCGCGAGGCCCGCCTGGTACAGGTACGCGGCCGTGGTTGTGTGCCTGGCGCTGGGGCTCCTGGCCAAGCCGATGCTGGTGTCGCTGCCGCTGGTGCTGCTCGTGGTGGACTGGTGGCCGCTGGGTCGCTTCCGCGTGCGGCGGGCGTGGCGGCTCGTTCTGGAGAAGGCGCCGCTGGCGCTTCTGGCGGCCGCGTCGGCCGCGATTACCCTGCACGTCCAGCAGGGGGCGATGCGGGCCTCGCAGGGTATCCCGCTCGGGATACGTCTCCAGAACGCGGCCGTCTCGTACGTGGCGTACCTGTGGCAGATGGTCTGGCCGGCTCGCCTGGCGGCGTTCTACCCGTACCCGCCGCAGATACCTGCCTGGCGGTGGGCGGGGGCGACCGCACTGCTGGCGGGGCTTACGGTGCTCGCGATTTGGTTCGGGCGGCGCCGCAGATACCTGGCGGCGGGATGGCTGTGGTACCTGGTCACGCTCGTGCCCGTCATCGGCGTGGTGCAGGTGGGTTCCCAGGCGATGGCCGACCGCTTTACGTACGTGCCGCTCATCGGCATCTTCGTGGCGGTGATCTGGGGCGCCGCGGACGCGGCGGCGCGTTGGCGAGGCGGGCGCATCGGCCTGGCGGCGGCGGCGGCCGCCATCCTGGCCGCCTGCATGGCCGCCACGTACGTGCAGGCGGGCTTCTGGCGAGACACGCAGACGCTCTTCGAGCACGCGCTGCGGGTGACCGAAGGCAACTTCGTCGCCCACGCGAAGATTGCGGGCGCCCTGGCCCGGCGGGGCCAACTCGCCGAGGCGACCGCCCACTACCGCGATGCCCTCAGCCTGAACCCGTGGAATGCCGAGGCCCACAACGGCCTGGGCCTGGTTCTCGTCCGGCAGGGGCAGCCCCAGGCGGCGGTCGAGGAGTTCCACCGCGCCCTGGCGTGGGAGCCCGACGAGCCGCTCATCCTGTCCAACCTGGGCAACGCCCTGTTTCTGCTGGGCCGCTTGTCCGAGGCCGCGCCGTATTACCGCAAGGCGCTGGAGCGCGACCCGCAGTGCGCGAATGCACACATCGGCCTCGGCTGCGTGCTGCTGGAATCCGGGCAACTTGACGCCGCAGAGGCGGAGTTGCGGGAGGCCATGCGGCTGGTGCCCGAGTCGGCCGAACCGTATTACAACCTCGGCAACGTCCGCACCAGCCAGGGCCGGACCGGCGAAGCGATCGGCCTTTACCAGGAAGCGCTGCGGCGCCAGCCGGACGACGTCATTGCGCGCACGAACCTGGCCAACGTGCTGTTCGGCCTGGGGCGGCGCGACGAGGCCGCCGCGCATTACCGCGAGGTGCTGCGCGTGCGGCCGGACTTCCTGGCGGCGCTGACGGGCCTGGTGTGGGTGCTGGCGACGGATCCGGCTGCGACCCCCGCCGTGGCCGACGAGGCGGTGCGCCTCGGTGGGCGTGCCGTTGCCCTGACCGGCCGGCGAGATGCATCCGCCCTGGACGCCCTGGGGGGCGCGTACGCGCAGTCCGGCCGCTTCGCCGAGGCGGCGGCGGCGGCGGAGGAGGCGGCGGCGATGGCCGCATCGAAGGGAAACGCTCAGTTGGCGGCCGCCATCCGTGCGCGCCTGGCGGCATACCGGGCGGGCCGGCCCTGTCGCGTGCCGGCCGCGGCCGCCGGGGCGGCGGGCCCGGCCCGCCAGGGCGACGCTGCGGCAAGGCCGGCCGTTACACCGTGAACCCGCAGGCGGCGCCGCGCTCGCCGATGGTGCGCAGGTGGGCGCGCTCCTCCTTCAGAATCCACTCGAAGGCGTTCCTGGCCTCCTTGGAGTCCACGAAGTCGAGCATCTCCTGGTAGAAGAGGATGGCGTCGCGTTCGGCCTGCATGGCGACGGCCAGCGCCGAGCAGTCGTCGCGGGCCTGGTCGAGCATGCCCGTGACGGTGCACTTCTCGCAGAAGACCTGCGTCTGGAGGAGGCGGCCGATGTAGGCGCCGATCTCGGGGTCGTCGGCGTACGCGGCGCCGTCTGCGCGGTGGGCCTGGAGCGTCTCTTCGAGTTCCTCGAAGGCGGCGAGGTGGCTCTTTTCATCGTCGATGAGTTTCAGGAACACGTCGCGGACCGCGGGGTTGGCGGTGCGGGCGGCGGCGCGCTGGTAGAAGTCCAGGCCGTTCTTTTCCATGTTCTGGGCGATCTTGGCCGCCTCGACCTCGTTGAAGAACATCTGCGACATGGCTGTCTCCTCTCTTTGCGTTCTTTGCAGTTTAACCAACCGCTGTGCGAACCGCTACTTCGCCGCGGCGAGTTTCTCGCGGCCGAAGGGCGAAATCTCGCGCAGCCGCCGGATGATCGGCGGCAGGACCGCTAGCACCTTGTCGATCTCCTCAGGCGTGTTATAGACGCTCAGGCTGAACCGTATCGAGCCGTGCGCCGCGGTGAACGGCACGCCCATGGCGCGCAGGACGTGGCTGGGCTCAAGGCTGCCGCTTGTGCATGCCGAGCCGCTCGAGGCACAGATGCCGTGCTGGTCGAGCATCAGCAGGATGGCCTCGCCCTCGACGTACTCGAAACTGATGTTCGTGGTGTTGGGCAGGCGCTTTTCGGGATGGCCGTTCAGGACGGCGGCGGGGGCGGTGGCCAGGATGCCCTGTTCCAGGCGGTCCCTGAGTGCCCGGACGCGGGTCTGCTCGGCCTGCATGTTGCGGCCGGCCAGTTCGGCGGCCATGCCGAGGGCGACGATGAGGGGCACGGACTCCGTGCCCCCGCGGCGGTTGTGTTCCTGGTGGCCGCCGACGATGAGCGGCGCAAAGCGCGTGCCCCGCCGCACGTACAGCGCCCCGATGCCCTTCGGCGCGTGCAGTTTGTGCCCGGAGAGGCTCAGCATGTCCACGGGCAATTTCGACAAGTTGATGGGCACCTTGCCGACGGCCTGCACGGCGTCGGTGTGCAAGAGGACGCCGCGACGCCGGCAGATGGCCCCGATCTCCTCGATGGGGAACATGACCCCCGTTTCGTTGTTCGCCCACATGACGGAGACCAGGGCGGTCTCGTCGTCGATGGCCGCTTCCAGTTCCTTCAGGTTGATCATGCCCTGGGCATCGACGCCGAGTTCCGTGACGCGGTAGTGGGGGCGGTCGGGCGCGGCCTGGGTCAGGGCGCGGGCGAGGGCGAGGACGGCCGGGTGCTCCACGCGAGTCGTGATGATGTGCCGCCGGTTCGGCTGTGTCGCCAGGGCGCTGTGGATGGCGGCGTTGTCGCTCTCCGTGCCGCACGAGGTGATGATGATCTCGCCCGGGTCGGCGCCCAGAAGGCGTGCGACGCGCTCGCGGGCCGAATCGACGTGCCTGGCCACCTGTCCGCCGAAGGTGTGCATGCTGGATGGATTGCCGTAGAGGTCGCCGAGGAACGGGTCCATGGCCTGGCGGACCTCCGGGGCGACGGCGGTGGTGGCGTTGTTGTCGAGGTAGATGACCTTGCTCATGTGATGCTCTTTCGCGCTGGAGCGTCGGCGGTGTTTAGCCGCGGCCGGCACGGCCGCGTGTCTGTGGCGCCCGCTGCCGTTCGCGTCGCCGTGCCGGCGACGGCTAAACGACGGCGTCGCGTCGGCGGTGTTTAGAAGCTGTTTCACAACCCCGGAGATTGCCGATGAAGGTAACAGTTCAACCTGGCATACGGGAGCCAAGCCATGGCCAAGGAACTGTTACCCGATGACCTCTGGGCCGAAATCGAGCCC
>Ga0194112_10005577_pt1 | contig 16857 bp, 8 predicted proteins | sample TA2MahC400mmetaG_FD_146191 | JGI IMG/M metagenome (GOLD analysis project Ga0194112, IMG submission 146191) | Freshwater microbial communities from Lake Tanganyika, Tanzania - TA2015016 Mahale Deep Cast 400m | ecosystem: Environmental > Aquatic > Freshwater > Lake | place: Tanzania: Lake... | reverse complement strand
GATAACTTGTTTGGGCCAAATTGTGCATATCAGACCAAACAGATTTTGGGTTGTATGCTTGTTGGTAAATTTGTCCGGATTCTGCTTCATTCGCTTCAGCTTCCACGCCTTTGCAAATATAATTGAAATTCAAAAACAAAAGGAGAAGAAATATAAAACAATGTGACATTATAGGATGCTTTCTAGCTAATTTTATATTTATCATATCTTTACCTTTATGTTTATATAGGCATTTGAATTTGAAAAAACAAGTTTTTACCTATGGACGAATTAAGAACTCAAGATTTATGAAAAGACCTGATTACAATTTCCATCAACCGCTCTCGACTTTGAGGAAGCCCTTTATGTTGCGTGAGATGTTGGCCCAAAAAATACCCTGTAACGGCGAGGGATGAACATATATCGGGTGCTGCCGTATCATCAACCCAGTATTGGGGCAGCGGCAGAAGTTGAGTTTTATAAGGTTCTCCCGCATTTTGGCTAACCGCTCGCCCACTTTTGGGTGATATATAAAGAAGGTCATGACTTTGGCCTGTGGCCGCACACACCGATAAGTCGAGACCAAAACCGAGTTCTTTCAGAAGTGCCAATTCATAATTTACATAAGAAGTCAGGCTTTGGGGAGATTCTGTGAGATCTTGTATCAATTGTTTTAGGTGTTCAAAGAGGTGGGGGTAGGGGTGGCGTTCTGCCAAACACTGGTCCGTAAGGCTACAAGCGCTGCTGAGGGCGGTAAGAGCTGTTGGGAGAAAGAGAAGCCTTGCTCCCATAGCAGCGGTTGTTTCTAAGTTCCATTGCCCTAAATGCTCCGGCAGTCGGGCATTCCAGCTTGCATCGACAAATGTACCAGCTTCAATACTTAAACGAGATCGGGATTTAGGGACGCGGATTAATCCCGCGTGACGCCCATAGGTAGGGGTTAAGAGGGTAACGATTCGGCTATTTTCTCCATAGATGCGTGTCGACAAAATAATGCCACTATCTGTCCATTTCATTTATTTATTCCTATACCCTCGCATTAATTCCTTAGGCTTTGCGTCAATTTGTTGAGGATAGGAAGATAATAGTTGAGAATTGATTTTAAAAATAGAGGGATTAGGAATACAAGAGTTGCTGTATCTTTAATCTCTGATGTGTCAACTATACGTTAAAATCTAAGCCCATTAAGCGGTACATAGCCGGTTTGTTGGTCCAATCCTCCAAGACTTTTACATGAAGAAAAAGATGCACGGTGCGATTTAGGAAGATTGACATTTCTTCCCGTGCGGCACTGCTGATGGCTTTGATTTGATGACCCCCTTTACCTAGGACAATGGCTTTCTGTCCTTCTCGTGTCACATAAATGACCTGATTTACTTTGACAGTACCATTTTCAAACTCTTCCCAGGCTTCCGTTTCAACCATAACATTATAGGGAAGCTCATGGTGGAGACGTTGAAAGAGTTGTTCCCGAGTGATCTCTGCTGACCATAGCTTTTGCGGCATGTCAGTTAATTGATCTTCAGGGTATAACCACGGACTTAGAGGAAGTTCAGAGGCTAAAAAGTTAGCAAAATCTCCCACACCATCGCCGGTGAGGGCGGATATCATGAATGTGTGTGTAATATTGCTAAATTTTTGAAATTTTGCAGTAATCTCTAACAGATCCGTGTGTTTCACTTGGTCAATCTTATTTAAAACAAGAATAACCTGACGGGTATTTAGCTTTTCTAAAATCGCAAAACTACTGGCCAAAGATTTTTGACTGACGTCAACAAGGAGAGTCGTTATATCCGCATCTCGACTCGCTTCCCAGGCTGCTTGAACCATAGCCCGTTCTAATCGTTTTTGCGGTGCAAAAATTCCCGGCGTATCGACAAGAATAAGTTGGCTATCTTCGTGTATTGTAATGCCTAAAATACGTTGACGCGTGGTTTGAACTTTGCTGGAGACAATCGTAACTTTATGACCAACCAGTTGGTTAATTAACGTTGATTTGCCTGCATTAGGTGCTCCTAATATAGCAATGAAGCCGCACCGAGTTTGTTTCATTTTATTATTTCCATGGTTTCTAAAGTTGTTATCAAATATCCGAATTTATCCATAAAAGTTTCAGGACTCATTGTCGTCTAAAAGAGCTTTTGCCGCCATTTGCTCCGCTTGACGTTTGGATGTACCCGTCCCTATAGCTTCCCCAAATCCTGAGACGTATACGCGAACTGTAAACGTTGGCGTATGGGCTGGGCCAGAATGCTCAAGAATCTCATATACAGGAACACTACCAAGACTCTTAGACTGAGCCAATTCTTGGAGGGCTGTCTTAGGGTCTTTGGGGGGCCGGATATCCTTTTCGAGCAAAGGGATCCAGTAATTATGAATAAATACTGTTGCAGCCTCCAGTGTGCCGTCCAAATAAATAGCTCCAATAAGGGCTTCTACTGCATCCGCAAGCACAACCGAGTTTGGGGATGTATCTGCTAAGGATGCGTTTAAAAATTCTGAAAGATGTATTTGTTGGGCAACCTCAAGACAAGCCTCCCGGCAAACCAACGCTGCAAACCTTTTTGCGAGATCGCCTTCTTTTTCATTCGGGTAGCGCTCATAAACCATTTGAGCCACGACAAGACCAAGTACGCGGTCGCCCAGAAACTCCAAGCGCTCAAAATCACTCACTTTTTGTGAACGACTCATACTGGGGTGTGTAAGCGCATTCTTCAACAAAGACTCATCTTGAAATTGATAGGATATTTGTGTCAGAAATAGAGGCATATTCATGGACGCCTCCATGATTTTTTATTCTTTTTCAATGATTTGTGAGGTTTGGTTTTAGAGGAGGGAGTGGGTGTTTTATTTTGAAATCCGTTTCCATCGGCAATGCCAAAAATAAGACTATTGGCTGCAATGCTGGCGGATTGAAGAAGGACCTCTAGATGACTTCCCAGTTGATAGGTTTTTTTCGTGCGCCGTCCAACCAGACTGTGTGTGTCTTCATCATGGTGAAATACATCCCCCTTTAGGGATCCCCGAGGAATAAAACCTTGAGCACCTGTCTCTTTAATAGCCACAAATAGACCAACTTTGGTTACGCCAACAATGGTGGCTGAAAAGGTTTCGCCGACATGAGGAAAATGATAGGCCGTAACAAATCGGTCCATAACTTCCCGTTCGGCAATTGCGGCTCGACGTTCTGTTGCTGAAATATGGTCGGCAATATCTGTTAGCTTAGCCTTCTTGTCAGGTAAACCATCCCTCCCTAAATTCAAGGCTGAAATAAGGGCTCGATGCACAATCAAGTCAGCATAGCGACGAATAGGCGAGGTAAAATGTGCATACTGAGACAGACTTAAGCCAAAGTGCCCAATATTGACAGGATGGTATCTGGCTTGAGCTTGGGAACGTAAGACAAGGTCCATAATCATTTGCGCTAGAGGTGTGTTACGTGTACCTGCCAAGAGGTCGTTAAATTGAGGGGGTTGAGGATTTGTTGCTTTGGTAAAAGGAATTTTCAATTTGCGCAAAGTCAATCTCAGGTTGGCAACGCGTAAAGCATCCGGTGCATCGTGTATACGATAAAGGCAAGGCCAACCTGTCGCTCCTAAAGTTTCGGCAGCGGCTACGTTTGCACAAATCATGAATTCTTCTATAAGTTTGTGGCTATCAAAGCGTGGGCGGGGGATGATGCGATCAATGTGTCCATCGGGTCCAAAAATAACCTGTCGCTCTGGTTGTTCAATATCGAGTGTGCCCCGTTTGTGACGTGCTTTTAATAAGGATTTATAAGCCCCATAGAGGGGTTTGATGACCGTATCAAGAAGAGGGCGCGTTACCTCGTCTAGGGAACCATCCATCGCTTTTTGCACTTGAGTATAGGTTAAGCGAGCTCGAGATCGCATCAATCCCCGTTTGATATGGTGTGATTTCAGCTTTCCGTGCGAAGATAAAATCATTTCTACGGCGAGACACGCTCGATCCACATGAGGTTTTAATGAGCAGAGTTCATTTGATAAGGCTTCAGGGAGCATTGGCACGACCCGGTCGGGAAAATATACAGAGTTTCCGCGGTCGCGGGCAGCCAGATCAAGTGCATCCCCCGGACGGACATAAAAGGAAACATCCGCAATGGCTACCAAAATTCGCCATCCCCCAAGATTTTGGGGATTTTCATCAGCTATGGCAAAGACGGCATCGTCAAAATCTCGCGCATCTTCTCCATCAATAGTTACAAGGGGAATATCGCGAAAATCTTCCCGTAGAGTTAAGTCAGGAATTTTTCCTTGCTCACTTAAGGCGATAGCTTCCGGTGAAAATTCGTGAGGGAGGTTATGGCTATATATGGCCATTTGGCTAAAGCTTTTGGGGTCATCAATGCGACCAATTTTTTGATGAATTTTAAGACCATCTGTTGAGGAGACGGAATAAGTAACAATATCACCATCTTGCAAATTTTCTGATTCGGCCGGGATAAGGCGGGCGCCCGGGAAGGTATCTTTTCTATGGCAAGAGCTAAGTCGGCCCCCCCCATTTCGATTGGGTGTAAACAAACCCAGATGAACCTTAGCGGTTTTTTCCAGTTTCTTAATGATATCCGCAAGCCATAAGCCTTTTATTTGAGATTGGAGACGAATCAAGACATGACTACCCACCTCAAGAGAAAGGAATAACGCTTTGTGTTTGGGGTGCGTCCGTTTCAAAGGATTAAGTTCAATGCGGGGAGAGGGGGTTTCTTGTGTCCACTCTAGAGGTATAGCAATAAATTCAGCATCTTCCCCAATAGCAATGATTTCAGCAACAATAACCTGACCCACATTAAGGGTGCGATCAGTTGCAACAACGCGGCGTCGAGGACCTCGATTCAGTTTACCAGTGGCTTCTAAATCAGACAGAATATTTTTTAAAGCAATGCGTTCATCGCCACGAACACTCAATTGGCGGGCAATTTCATTTTTGGTGAGAGGCTTATTACTACTAGCAAGAAGTTCTAAAACTGTTTTGCGTAAATCATGAGGAGAGCGGAAGGTATTTATTTTCTTTTTCATTCTAATGAAGACTATACCTTAAAGTGAGAGAGATAGGAACAGGTTTGTTAACTTGTTCCTATCTTTGTCTATTTGGGCACTTTATAAGATTATTGAGTAATCTTTCATTATACCCAACCAGTCTAAAACTATTTCTTTTTGTTTTTAGCGGCTTTATCCATGGCAGCTTTATCCCTGGCTGCTTGGTCACTAGCTGCTTTGGCAGCTTTAGCTTTTTGATCTTTCGCAGAACTTGCATTGTTTTGCGTTAAATTCTGCGTCGCGGTCACAGGATTAGGGCGTGCCGGAGCCGCTGCAGCTTTTTGTTGTTGATCTTGCATCTTTACTTTTTCTTTAGCAATTTCCGCTGCATTGCGTTGTACAGGAGCCGGCATTGGCGCTACAGCCCGTGGTGGATTAGATGCTTTAGATGCTTTGACCTTAGTTGCCGCTTCCTGTTTAGTAGATGCACAAAATCCTTTTCTAAGTTTTTGGCCATTTGGACAACTCTGCACATTCATGCCTGCTGCGGAGCCTGGCATGTTTGTACCCGTAGGAGTCGATCCTTGTACTCTTGTTGATCCTGCTAGTGCTGGCGCTGCTGCTGATCCTGCTGGCGCTGATCCTGCTGGTGCTGGCGCTGCTGCTGATCCTGCTGGCGCTTTTTGTGCTGGTGTTCCTGCTGGTGCTGGCGCTGCTGCTGATCCTGCTGGCGCTTTTTGTGCTGGTGTTCCTGCTGGCGCTGATCCTGCTGGGGGTGGTGATCCTGCGGGCGGTGGTGATCCAGCGGGCGGTGGTGATCCAGCGGGCGGTGGCATCAAATCTCCTGGAAAATATGTATTACCTGATCCACCCTGTCTTAGTGCATTTATTTTACCATTTCCTGGTGTTACTTCTCCATTATTAGATGAACTAGTTGTTAGTGCAGATGCAGCTGAGGGATTTGTATATTGGTTGTTGATTTTATTGCCACTCTTATCATACATCGTAGTCGTAAATTTGCCATCAGCGCCCTTGACTATTGTTGAATAACTACCGTCTGTATTTTTAACAGTATAATTATCGGCTCCCCCTGTGGTCAAACTCTTCATATAGTCTCCCCCACTTTGCATACTACTCGAGGTTGCAGATCCTCCATTATTAGATGAACTAGTTGTTAGTGGCGTTGATCCAGCTGGAGGATTTATAGATTGGTTATTAATTTGTTTGCCCTGTATATTAAACATCGTAGTCGTAAATTTGCCATCAGCGCCCTTAACTGTTCTTGAATAACTTCCATCTGGGTTCATAACTATAAAATTATCCTCCGTTCCTCGCGTCAAACTCTTTGCGCCGCCGACTGGAACACCTTTTTCATCTACTTCTACTTTCCAAGGGCTAACTTCACCTGAAGGTGCTGAATTTGAATTTCCAGATCCATTATTTTGCATTGATGGTGTAGATCCTGAACCTGTCTTTACGGGTACAGGACTTGACTGAAGGGTTGTTTGATAGTCTTGAGGTGCCGTTAGCACAGGAACATTTCCTTGGGTGAGTTTAGCTGGGCCTGTGAAATTGGGGGGGGGCGGTAGATCAGCTGTAGGCTGCCCGCGTAATGGTGTTGGTATAACTTTTGCTACTTTTGATTGAAAGGCCGGATCTGCACTAGGAGGATACGATGTGACACCCCCTTTTGACGTGGAAGAATATTCGGGAGGTCCGTCTGTTTTTCCTTGAATATAGCTTTGAAATTCTTGAAGATTGGTTCCATCAGGCTGACGGACAGTTTTCATAACGCCGCTGAGTTTACCACGGTAATAGTTTTCAGTTACAATGACTCCATCCTCTTCGTATGTATTCGAATATTGTCCTGGAATATTATTGTCATTAGGATTATTAAGTGAGTTATAACCTGTGCCCCCCGCTGCGAGAACAGGTGCGTTTAAGCCAACTACACAGGTAAAACTTAAAAGGGTCAAATAAATCTTTTTCATCAAATACTCCTAAAGAAACAGTTATAAATTTTTGTAACAAAAAATAATCATTATTGAGCCCCAAGTGAAAAATGATGTTTGGTCACCCTTTGTCACTTGAGGCTTTAAAATAAACCTTTACCGAGAATTGGGGGGAATAGCGGCATTGGGTCTTGGCGGTTTTGCCCTACCTTGTGGTGCTTGAGCTGATCTTTGCTGCTGTATTCCTGCCTGCCTTTGTTGAGGCGCTCCAGCCGATCGCTGCTGTTGGGGTCCTGGTTGACCACCTGCAGACCTTTGTTGTTGCCCCATTGGTTGTTGCGCTCCGACAGGTCTTTGTTGTTGGGCCCCCGGTTGAATACCCGCTGGTTTTTGCTGTTGAATCATCTGTTGTGGGGGTATCCCGGCAGGCCTTTGTTGTTGCCCCATAGGAGCTTGGCGTTGCGGCTGCATCATTGGTTGTTGCCCTATTTGCTGAGGTCTTGCTGGCTGTACCATTGTAGGTTGTGGCAATCCGCGTGGCGGTGTGGGTCCTAGGGGTTGTGACGTTGCCCCTAGTTTATCAAGTAAAATTTCCTTTGGTGCGGCTATGCGAGCCACTCTGTTATCGCGAGTTGTTTGCGTATAAGTGGGTTCGCCTGCAACTTTCCCCATTGCGTAGGGTTGATATTGTTGAACTTTCGTTCCATCTGCTTGAGGAACAACTTTTGTAACACCACTTAATTGGCCACCTACATAGTTTTCAGTTACGAGCACGCCATTCGATTCATATGTTTTGGTATTGCCCCCTCCAGTGCCATTATCTGCTAATGTCGTTGAGATTAAGCTTGCTGAACAAGAAAAACATAAAAGTGTTAAATAAACCGTCCTCATCGAAGTACTCCTACGAAAAATCTAAAATTTTTAAAATATGCTAACTATTAATTATGATACGGGAAATTTTATTGATAATTCGTAAACAGATAAGAATTTTGATAAGGAAAAATTAGATATTTAAAAAAATTGAGGGAACAGAAGAATAATCCTGTTCCCATACTGTTATGAATGTGAAAACCATCACACATTTTAACAATTTTACCGGTTATAGATGCTTATATTTATAAACAATTTATTTTACATCTCCTGGTGTTGCAGTTGTGGTATTTGGGGCTCTTTGAGGTGTAGCCGTCGTATTTTTTTCACATGTTTTTCCATCTTCCAATGTTCTATACCCTTTAGGGCAAACTTTAGGTGTTTTAGCAACACATGTTCCATTTTCCATTCTCTGACCTTTTGGACATTCTCGAGTTGTTTTCAGAACACATGTTCCCCCTTCCATTTTATAACCTTTTTGACAATTTTCCCTCTGTCCGGTTATGGGTGGTGTATTTCCAGGTGGTGTATTTCCAGGTGGTGTATTTCCGGGTGGTGTATTTCCAGGTGGTGTATTTAAGGGAGGCGTGTTATTGGGAGTATTTTTATTTCGCCAGTTCTTGCCAATTCTCACATTAGCTTTTGCATTTGCATTTGCATCCGCATTTCCGCCCTTAACATTTCCACCTTTTGTTTTAATATTTCCGCCTCGGGTATTAGCTGTACCGCCCGTAGCACCTGTGGCCGAACCACTTGTGGTATTTGCTGAACCGCCTGTACCACCACTCGCCGCGCCACCTGTCCCGCCAGAACCTCCAGCACCATCGCCGCCTCTTGTATTGGCTGAACCCCCTGAGCCGCCAGAACCTCCGGCGCCATCGCCACCTCTTGTATTGGCTGAACCACCGGTGCCCCCAGCGGCAGAACCACCAGTTGTGTCACCGACACTGCCGCCTGTAATACTGGCTCCTTGTACCGTAATATTCACGGGAGCCATGCTATTGGTATTGGGTGAATCATTTTGATTTGATCCTCCGCCCCCATAATTCGTGTTTCCACCCCCATCGTAGTTATTATATCTACCACCTCCTCCGCCACCACCACCGCCCAGGCCAGCTGTGATGTTGCCAATCCCTGCAAGAATGCTATTGGTAATTCCTGCGGTATCTACACTAGGAGCAGGGGCTGGAGCTGGAGCCGGCGCAGAGGCTGCGGCCGCGGCTGAACTTGCTGCACTGCTGCCGCTGCTAGCACTTCTATAACGGCGTGGCGCAGGAGCTGGGGCAGGGGGTGGTGGTGGAGCAGGAGGAATATACCCCCCACCGCCGCCACCGCCTGCTCCAGCGGTTGTTCCCGTTGTATTCGTTTGAACTGTCGTGGTCGTTTGATCTGTTTGACCTGTTTGCATTGTCGCATTTGGTGTAGTGACTGTTTGTACGGCCATATATTCTTGAGCTACAGGTTGCACAAGCATGAACTCTGATGTTGCCAAAACGGCCTGATTTTGCGGCAAAGATTGGTAAACACGATACAAATCATCATAAAGAGAAACGAGCAATGTTTGCTCTTGAGGGGTTAAATTCGGTCGTCCTTCAAGAATTTTAATCTTTCCTAAAAGAATGTATTCAGATAATAAGTCACCCATAATGCTTGGTCTATCAGAATTTGCGTCTCGAGTTGATTGCAAAGCATCGGCAAGTATTATCCAGTCATCATTGAGCGGGTTGTTGACATTATAAATATCTTGGTCGATAAGATTGGTTATTTCTCTCAACGTATAATCCCTATTTCCAAATTTCCTTCTATAGAAATCTTCGCCTCGTCTAAGATCTGCTGCATTGGGCAGGGAGTTATTTACGGGTTGAAAAACAAGCGAACCTATAGATAGATCAGGGTGTTCTCTTAATAAATCATAAATAACGGAATCTTGAGCTAATTGAGCATATCTACCTTGAGAAGATGCGTGGGGAGCTTGTTTAGCGAGTTGTATTTTATTATATAAACTATCTATAAACATTTTCCTGTCACCAACACCAACAGTTGTCACAGGAGCAACACGTACCATTTGCTGAGGGACGGATGTGACAACTTGTTGGGGCGCGCCCTGTATGATTTGTGGGTTTGCAACCGCTACGTATTGTTGGGGGGCTCTTGTTACGACTTGACTTGAAGAACCGCCTACATGCACTTGCGAGGATTGGCTTCTAACATGCGGGGGTTGAGATATCACTTGAGATTGAGTTGTTGAAGTTACAGTTTGAGTTGATCCAGAAGATCCTTGCGTTTGGGATTGAAAAGACGATTGTCCGCCCCCTCCAAATGCAATGGGAGTTGCATTTATAAATTCTGGTTGAGCAAATGTTGTTGACACACAAAGTAAAGGCAGAATCAAAGTGTATATTTTTTTCATAATAAATCCCCAAAAGTCTATATATAGAATTTAGTCTAAATGACTAAAGGTTAATTCCAAGTATCAAAACAGTTAATGCAAAATTAAAAATGGATTGTTTCTATTTGCGTTTAACCATTTTTTCCTTAATTCAAAACCTTTTCTGTGCGTGAAAGATAAAAAGATTTTCCCTCGTGATAAAGACTGTGGGGCTAGCTGTTATTTGCCGGCATTCGTCCTTAAGGGGCATCTCTTGAATTTTTATTCCTCATGGTCTCCCTTCGAGAATTTAATTTTGGCGGGATTATAGATGATGAAGGCGAAGGAGAGGTTTGCACTTTAGAAGCCCTGGCTTTTTGACGAGTCATTAATTCCTGATCTGATGTCATCATTTGAGCAGCTGACCCTTGAGAAGCCGGACGTCTGGGTGGAGGTGTTGTTGAGCCTGGGGGGGCCGATCTTCCGAGTTGGACTATTCTATTTTCTCGCTTATCCTTACCTGTGTTAGCTACTGGCGGAACTCCGTCATTCCCTGTCCCTGGTTTATTTCCTTTCAGTTGGGAATCTATCCCTTTGCTTTGAGGGATAGGTGTAGGAGTATTATTTGACGAGCCTCCCCTCGGTGCTGCGGGTGATAGAATTCCTCCAGATGAACCATTTATTGCTGGTGCTCCAGATGCTAAAGGTGTGGGATTAGCTTTCGCTGGTGGTGGGGGAGCAACTGGGCGCATAGGCGCAGGAGCAGCATTACCTTCGGGCGTCTTAGGGGGCGCACTCGTTGGGACTGAAGCAACTGTCGAAATTGTTGCATCAGGCGATTTCTGAAGCCCCGGTGGAGCCGACTTCACTCCTTGAGCGCTAGGCCCAGCCGTTAGAGCCGCGGGTTGCCTCGTTCCACCTGGCGCGTTTTGTGACAGTTGTAATCTTTCAGCATTTTCTGCGGCTACTGGCCTACTTTTGTTGTTAGCATCCTTTAAAACAGCATCTTTCCCTTGATCGGACCCAGCATTTGGAGCCGGAGGCGGAGGAATCACTGCTGCGGCAGGAGGAGGGGCTGCAGGGGGAGGAGGCGCTGCTGCAGGGGGAGGAGGCGCTGCTGCAGGGGGAGGAGGCGCTGCTGCAGGGGGAGGAGGCGCTGCTGCAGGAGGAGGAGGCGCTGCTGCAGGAGGAGGAGGCGCTGCTGCAGGAGGAGGCGCTGCTGCACGGGGACTGGATACCATTTTGTCATCTGCTGGCTGAAGGACGGGCGCGGCTAATGTGGCCAAAGGTAAAGGAGAGCTAGCCGTTAGAGCCCCGGGTTGTTTCGCTTCATCTTGCGCATTTTGTGACCGCTTTAATTTTTCCGCATTTTCTGCGGCTACTGGCATATCTTTTTTGTTAGCATCCGTTAAAACAGCATCTTTCCCTTGATCGGATCCAGCATTGGGAGAGGGGGGAGGAGGCGCTCCTGTAGGAGGGCTGGATACCATTTTGTCATCTGCTGGCTGAAGGACGGGCGCGGCTAATGTAGCCAAAGGTAAAGGAGAGCTAGCCGTTAGAGCCCCGGGTTGTTTCGCTTCATCTTGCGCATTTTGTGACCGCTTTAATTTTTCCGCATTTTCTGCAGCTACTGGCATATCTTTTTTGTTAGCATCCGTTAAAACAGCATCTTTCCCTTGATCGGATCCAGCATTGAGAGAGGGGGGAGAAGGAGGCGTTCCTGCAAAATCCCCTGGAGCAGGAGGCGGAGGGGGAGCTGCTGCAGCTGGTTCTGATACCATTATACTATCAGACAATACAGCAGAAGGAGCAGGAAGAGCCACGCCTATCGAGGAAGCGGAAGTTAGGGCATTTGGCTGGGAAAGTGAGTGGGCAACTCCCTCTTTAAGGACGACCTGAGAACTAATTTTAGTATCGTCTTTTGAATATGTATCACTTCGTTCTTGGCCATTTTCATCTATATATTTCTTTGTATAACTTCCATCCTCATTTTTTATAATTTGAGGAGTCTTGGCAAGATTTGCTTTAACATCTGATGTTGGTAAATTTTTAGCTTCGTTTAGTACGTCATTTTTATTTTGAATGACATTTGTAGTTGTCGTCGTGCGAAGAGCTTTGTCTTGCGGATTATTTATTGTCGTAATTTTACTAACATTGTTATTCGTAGGGTCATAAGTTTGGGTCGTTATTTTGCTAATCTTGGATTCTCCAGTCGGTAGGGAATCATAACTTTTAGTGGAACTCGTGGTTAATTGACCTGATTTTGCATCATAGCTTTTTGTCGTACTATTTTTTAAAAGACCGGTTACAGGATCATAAGATTCTCTTAATGAACTTTTAGACACGATTTCATTTTTTTTATTTAGGACTGTTGTAGTGGATTCATTCGTTTGGGGATTATTGATTGTACGAGAAATATTCCCTTCGGAATTCAAAATCTCCGTTGTGATACTATTATTTTTGGGGTCGAAATCAACCTTCCCTGTTTCATTTGGTAATTTTGCACTTAAGGTGTCATTATTTCCTTTTTCCATTAGTATTTCCCGACCGTCATTTGTCACCAAAAAAGTTTGGGCTTTACCCGAAATATCGGGTTTTTGAATTATATTCATGCCGGAGTTAATATCCTTGATCTGAGTTTCTTGAACGCCATTCGGCAAGGTATTCAAAGTTTTACTCATTCCACTGGGATAAGTTGTTTTTATGGAAGTTGTGCCAGTTCTATCGGTTGTTTCCGTTGTCATGACGCCACTTTTACCATCAAGGGTTCTTGTCGTCACAGCGCCTGACTCTATATTTTTTTGTGTTGTCACACTTGATCGCTTCGTAGAATTTGTAGTCGTGGAGAGAGTATTTGTTTCCGGATTCAGCGTGAGCAAACTTTTGGCTCCTTGGGAATCAGTAATATTTGCGGTAATATTTCCTCTATCATCCATTTTTGTGGGAATAATTTCTCCTTTGGCATTTCTCAAAACAGTATTTGTAACAGTGTCATTGCTTTTTGTTTGTTCGATAGTTATTCCAGTTTGGGGATCTGATGTTTTTAAAACATTTTGAAACTCAAGCTTTGTGCCATCCGCTTGTTTAATGTCTGTGGGGGGTTTTTTTAATTCGTTCGTCTTTGCAATGCCACTCACGGGATCAAACGTATTATTTAATTCATACCCAAGTTTTTTGTCACTTCTACCGGATAGGGTTGAAGAATATGCACCCGTTTGAGCATTAATTTGTGTATTTGACTTAACTTGATTATTGGTGTTTTCTGAGAGCACGTTCACATTACCCGTCTGCAAATCAGTCGTATTTAAAATCTTAAGAGGCCCTTTGTTTTGAAGGGTATTGATCGTATTATCACGTAAATTAAACATGACCGTGTCCTGTTTATCAGATTTACCATCAGAATTCGGCAAGTTTGCGGTCACATTTCCCTGAGCATCTGTTGTCGTTGGAATTATTCTCCCGTTTGCATCTGTAACAATGCTGGTTGTATTATCTTTTTGAGTTTTTTGCTCTAGAGTCAGTCCTGTTTTGTTATCTTTAATCGTTGTAATAATCGTACCATCTTGCAAAAATTGTTTACTAATGCCTTTTGCAGGATCATTTGTTGAAGTGCTCTTATCTGTTCCATTAACACTTTCTGTTTCACCCGTATTCAAATTTGCTGTAAATTTTCCCTGGCCTGTATCTTTTGTGAGGCTATTGGTAGAAGGATCATAAATAATTTTCGATTTATCTCTATCCTCAAACGTAATATTGCCTTTTGAATCTACCGAAGCTAAATTGTTTCCCGCTGACATTAAATCTTGACCTTTAGGACTTTTGAGTTTTGTCGTCACTTCGCCATTGGGTGCAATGGTTTTGCTGACAATATAACCTATCTTTTTGTCTTGGGTTTCAATAAGCGTACTTCCATCTTGCTGAGGGGTCCGATTGATCGTAATACCGGTCTTATCATTTACTGTTTGGGTCGTTTGAATTCCTGTAGGTAAAGTGGTAATGGTGTTTGTTATGCCTGTATTTGGGTTAATATTTTTTTTAATGGCATTGCCATTCGCATCCTTGGTTTCCAAAATTGTCGTATTGGAAATGGAATTAAAAGTTTGCGTTGAAATAATTTCACCACTTTGTGGATTTTCAATTTGTGTGGTCAGATTATTATTTTCTGGATTAAATGTTGTCCGAACAATATTGCCATTCGCATCCTTTGATTCATAAGAAGGTAGCGCTTTTTTTGCACTTCCTGTGTCAGTATTGGCAATTTGAGAGTCGTATTCTCGTCTGTAACGCAATTCTGAAATTGGCTCAAAATCATTAAATTTGTATGTGGAATTACCGTATAAATAATGTGAACGTGAATTAGAGTTTTTATAATCAAACGGATTATTTAAGTTTTGCTGAAAAGTAACGCCGTTAATGGGATCTGTAATAGTTTTAATTTGATTGCCTTGATCGTCATATGTTGTTGTAACAAATGGTGTTTTATAATTGTTTTCGACAGCCATAACAAATGAGCTAGAAATTATTAACAACACAATATGATTCAAAAATTTATTCATAATTTTTCCTAAAAAAATATCCTACGACATTACCATATTAATAGTAATTTTCGCTCAGTTTATTTTAATATTTGGTAAAAATAGTAAGGATTTGTCTGAACTATACTAGAGTAAAATAATTTTTTTATGATTATTATGGGGGGATTTGGGAAAAATTCTAAGATCAACTGAGCCCATCAGACAGAATTGGTTTACTATATTTCACTTTCAAAGGCGATTATGCGTTAATTCCCTAGCTACTTCTACCTGAAGTTTATCATCGTCATTGCTCGCGAAGGGCATTTTGTTATTATGATGCTCCTTCTTATTTTGCTGGCGGTTTTGATGATGTTTGTGTTCCTTTTGATGTCGTTGATGCTCCTGGTGCAGCTGATGACGCTACCGGTGTTCTTGGTGCAGCTGATGACGCTACCGGTGTTCTTGGTGCAGCTGATGACGCTACCGGTGCTCTTGGTGCAGCTGATGACGCTACCGGTGCTCTTGGTGCAGCTGATGACGCTACAGGTGCTCTTGGTGCAGCTGATGACGCTACCGGTGCTCTTGGTGCAGCTGATGACGCTACCGGTGCTCTTGGTGTAGCTGATGACGCTACCGGTGGTCTTGGTGCAGCTGATGACGCTACCGGTGGTCTTGGTGCAGCTGCTGGGGTTGAGCTTGCCAGGACTGATCCTGCTCCGCTTGAACCTGCTGGTGGTGCGGCTGCTGGTCGACCTCCAGATTGAGCGGCTGATAAGGCTGCTGCTTGTACTAAGGCTTCTGCGGCTGTTAATTGTGTTGCTGTTGCCGCAGATGCTCCTCGTGTTGGGGCTGCTGGGGCTGGTGGTACAGCTGCTGGAGTTGATCCTGGTCGGCTTGAGCCTGCTGGTGGTGCTGAAGGTGCTGGTGGTGCAGCTGCTGGAGTTGAGCTTGCCAGGACTGATCCTGCTCCGCTTGAGCCTGCTGGTTGTGCTGAAGGTGCTGGTGGTGCAGCTGCTGGTGTCGAGCCTGCTGGTGTCGAGCCTGCTGGTGTCGAGCCTGCTGGTGTCGAGCCTGCTGGTGTCGAGCCTGCTGGTCTTGATCCTGCTGGTCTTGATCCTGCTGGTGTCGAGCCTGCTGGGGTAGATCCTGCTGGGGTTGATCCTGCTAGGAGCGAGCCTGGTGGTGGTGGTGCAGCTGCTGGTGTCGAGCCTGCTGGTGTCGAGCCTGCTGGTGTCGAGCCTGCTGGTGGTACAGCTGGAAGATCTGTAAGTGCTAGTAAGTCTAACGATGATCCTCCCGCTGGCCTTGGATTTGCTGATGGATTAGGTGGTGTTAGCGTTCTTGGTGCTGCTCCTCCTGGTGTTGCTCCTCCTGGTGTTGCTCCTCCTGGCGCTGCTCCTCCGGGTGCTGCTCCTCCGGGTGCTGCTCCTCCGGGTGCTGCTCCTCCTGGCGCTGCTCCTCCGGGTGCTGCTCCGTTGATAGCTTGTTGTGTCCTTGTTGGATCAATAGAAGGTAAGCTACCAACATTATCTTTGACTACAGAACTGCCAATTTCCTTGCCATCACTACCATAGGCAACAAAATTACCATTTCCATCTTTATCTACCGTTTTAACATATCTAATGCCAGTATCACTATCTGTATAGCTCGTAATCGTATTTTCACCGACTGTTCTAACGGATCCTCCTCCCGTTAAGTTATTCCTATCGACGGAGCCAGCTCCTGTAGTGCCAGCCCCTTGCGTTGTAGGTCCTCCAATTGATGCCAAACTTCCAACACCATTATTTACAGTACCACTTGCACCAGCATTATTAGTGTTAATAGGGGTTGTGCTTACTACAGAACCATTTTTATCAGTTTTTACTACGGTTCCTTTGCCATTGCTGTCTGTAACCTCTTTATAATTGAAACCCCCATTTGAGTATGTAGTCGTCGTAATTACATTTCCATCTTTATCTTTTTCATAACTTACCGCTGTACCAATTCTAGGGCTGCCAGTATTGCCGCCACCGCCTGTATTACCGCCTGTATTACCGCCAGCATTACCACCAGTATTGCCGCCAGCATTACCACCAGTATTGCCACCGCCAGTATTGCCACCGCCTGTGTTGCCACCGCCAGTATTGCCACCGCCAGTATTGCCACCGCCTGTGTTGCCACCGCCTGTGTTGCCACCG
>Ga0194112_10005576_pt1 | contig 16857 bp, 14 predicted proteins | sample TA2MahC400mmetaG_FD_146191 | JGI IMG/M metagenome (GOLD analysis project Ga0194112, IMG submission 146191) | Freshwater microbial communities from Lake Tanganyika, Tanzania - TA2015016 Mahale Deep Cast 400m | ecosystem: Environmental > Aquatic > Freshwater > Lake | place: Tanzania: Lake... | reverse complement strand
CTTCGCAATGGGCGGTGGGAAACGCAAGTCCCACGCTTGACACGCCCATTGTGTGGAGAAGCCTTCTTCTTGGCAAGACCCGTCTCGAAAAACAACTCCTCAGAGAACCCCCCAATCTGGCAATGCCCATACTTGCACGCGGAACCTGACACGAAAGGAGACCTGAGATGAAGAAGCTGATGTTGATCGCAGCGATGGCCTTGATCGGCCTGCCCGCCCTGGCGGCCGACGAGGGCGCCCCCGGCCCGGGCAAGGGCCTCCGCGAGCGCATCCGCGAGAGGGTCCTCGAGAAGTTCGACAAGGACGCCGACGGCAAGCTCGGCCCCCAGGAGCGCGCCGCCGCACGCGAGGCGCTGGTTGACCGCGTCATGCAGCGCTTCGACAAGGACGGCGATGGCAAGCTCTCGCGCGAGGAGCTCACCCAGGCCCTCGGCGCCCTCCGCCAGAAGTTCCAGGAACTCCGCGAGCGCCGCGGCGGCCAAGGCCCTAGAGCCGGCCTCGGCCCCCGCGCATAGGTCCGCGGGGCTTCTCAACCTCTCCCTTGGGGAGAGGTCGCCCGCCGAAGGCGGGCGGGTGAGGGTGCCCCCGAGGGACCCGCCGCTGGGGGTCAAGCACCCTCACCCCAACCCTCTCCCCGAGGGAGAGGGGGAAAGGCTCCTTCCTGACTGAGACTGACCTCCCGCAGGTTGAGAACCTGCGGGAGGTTTCCCTATTGACGGAGGCACGCGAATGAAGCTGCCGCGTTCGTTGGTCCTCGTCGTGGCCGCCTGCCTCGCCTGTGGAGCCGCCCCGCAGGGCCTGGCCGAGGAGAAGGCAAAGGAGGAGATTGACTGGGCCCGCGCGCGGGAGCTGTACCAGAAGTTCCGCCGCGGCGAGGCCCTCACCCCTGATGAAAGCGCCTATCTGGAACGCGCGAAGGCGGCCAAGGGCCGCGAGCCCCGCCCGAAAGGCCCCATGCCCCAAGTGCCTCCCGCCAAGCCCTCCACCGGCCTCGTCCCCCTCGACCAGATGACAGCGGAGGAGAAGTACAAGGGCGAGGACGGCGGCCTCTACGGCGGCGGACGCAACACCCCGCCCGAGGAACACCTCAAGGCCGCGCTCGCCGAGGCCGCCAAGAGCCGCCCCCTCGACGCCCAGGGCAACCCCGCCCCCGACGGCAAAGTCGTCCTCCTCTCCATCGGCATGTCCAACACCACCCAGGAGTTCTCGAAGTTCAAGGACCTGGCCGACCGCGACCCCGCCAAGTCGCCCCAACTCGTGATCGTGGACGGCGCTCAGGGCGGCCAGGACGCCGCCCGCTGGAGCACGAACGACGCGCGGGCGTGGACAGTGGCCGAGGAGCGTCTGCGGGCAGCGGGCGTCACCCCCAGACAGGTGCAGGCCGTCTGGATGAAGCACGCTCGCATCGGCCCCGCCCAGTATGGTGAGTTCCCCAAGCACACTGACGAGTTGAAGGGCCACATCCTCGCTTCCCTCAACATCGCCCGCGAGCGGTACCCCAACCTGCGGCTCGCCTTCCTCGCCAGCCGCATCTACGCCGGCTACGCCGTAACCCCCCTCAACCCCGAGCCTTACGCCTACGAAAGCGCCTTCGCCGTTCGCGGCCTCATCCAGGACCAGAGCAAGGGCGACGCCAAGCTCAACTGGGACGCCGCCAAAGGCCCCGTCAGGGCGCCCCTCCTCCTCTGGGGACCCTACCTGTGGGGCGATGGCGTGACGCCCCGCAAGAGCGACGGCCTGGTGTGGCAGCAGGATGACCTCGGCCGTGACGGCACCCACCCCGCCGTCTCCGGCCGCGAGAAGGTCGGCCGCCTCCTCCTCGCCTTCCTCAAGTCCGACCCCTGCGCAAAGGCCTGGTTCCTGCGGCCGGCCAACTGACCCGCTCGGTCCCCTGCTGTGGCGATTGCCGTGGTGTGGCGATGCGCATCGCCACACCACGGCAATCGCCACACCAGGGCGCTCACTGCCCCGCTAGGAGGGTGTCGGGGGCCTCCAGGAGGTCCTTGAGGCTCTTGAGGAATCGGGCGGCGGCCACACCCTCGATGATGCGGTGGTCGCACGAAAGGGTGAGGCGCATCAGCTTGGCAATGTAGATGGCCTCGCCGCGGACGACTGGCGTGGGCAACGCGGACGCGACGCCGAGGGTGATGGCCGACGGGGGGTTGATGATCGGCTCGAAGTGCTCGACATCGTGCATCCCCAGGTTGGTGATAGTGAGGGTGGGATGGCTCCGCTCCTCGGCCGTGAGCTTGCCGCTCCGCGCCTTCTCCACGAGGGGTTTCGACCGCTCGACCAGTTCCTTCAGCGAAAGGGCCTGCGCGTCGCGTAGGACGGCCACGGTGAGCCCCTGGTCGGTGTCCACGGCGATGCCCAGGTGGACGCCGCGCCACTTGATGATCCTGCCGCGGTCGTAGCTGCGGTTGACCAGGGGATTGGCCTGGATGGCCTTGACTGCGGCCAGCATGACGAGGTGGGTGACGGTTGCCCCGCCGAAGCGCTCCTTCCACTCGTCCTTGCGGGCGAGGAGTTCGGTCACGTCGGCCCCGCGGGTCATGTAGAAGTGGGGGATGACGTGTTTGGATGCGGTGACTATGCGGGCCTGGGTCCTGAGGCGGTAGGGGGCGTCCTCCACGTCCGCCTCGTCGGGCGTGACGACGATGGGCGGCAGCTCCTCGTCGGGCGACGGGGGGACTGTGGCACGGCTGGCTTGACCAGCCGTGCCTTGAGCGCTGAGGACACGGCTGGTCAAGCCAGCCGTGCCACCCTCGATGTCGGCGGCAACGATGCGACCGCCCGGGCCGGTGCCCTTGAGGGACGCGATGTCCACGCCCTTCTGTTGGGCGAGGGCGCGAGCGTAGGGCGAGATGGCAATGCGGCCGGGCGTGCCTCGTGCCGCGTCCCGCGTGACAGGAGAGAACGAGCCCGCCTTGTCTTCTCTGGGCACGCGGGACGCGGGACGCGGGACGAGGGGCGGCGCCTCAGGCTTGGGTGCTTCGGCGGGTGGGGCCTTGGGTGTGGGGGCCGGGGCCTCGGCCTCGGTGGCGATGGTGGCGATGGCCTCGCCGCAGGGCACCTCGTCGCCGTTGGCGCGGAGGAGCTTGGTCACGACCCCGTGGGTGAAGCACTCGAGGTCGAGCGTCGCCTTGTCCGACTCGATCTCGGCGAGGGTGTCGCCCTCGCTCACCCTGTCGCCCTCCTTGACCTTCCATTCGACGATTTGGCCGGTCTTCATGCTGTCGGAGAGCTTGGGCATTGTGACTCGGTACATGAATGTCCTCCGGGTCGCCAGAGCTTCGAGCCGCGAGCCACGAGCCACGAGCGCCGAGCTTGGAACAAGAAAGCCCTAAGTCTTGGCTCTGAAGCTCGCGGCTCGTGGCTCGCCGCTCGCGACTGTCAGAGCCCCAATGCCTTCCGCGCCGCCTTCACCACATCGGCCGCATGGGGGATGCAGGCTTGCTCCAGGTTCTTCGCGTAGGGCAGCGGCACGTCGGCGCCGGAGACGCGCTCGATGGGGGCATCGAGGGCGTCGAAGACCAACTCGTAGATGTTCGTCGCCACCTCGGCGGCGATGCCGCAGGCCGGCGGGCACTCCTCGATGACGACGGCGCGATGGGTCTTGGAGACGGACGCGGCGACGGCCTCCTTGTCCCACGGCCGGAGGGTGCGGAGGTCAATCACCTCGGCGTTCACGCCCTCCTTGGCCAGGGCTTCGGCGGCTTCGAGGGCGACGTGGGTCATGGCGCCGTAGCCGATGAGCGAGATGTCGCTTCCCTCGCGCAGGACCTTCGCCTCGCCGATGACGCCTAGCTCGAGGTCGTCGGGCACCTCGCCCTCGAGGTTGTAGAGGCCCTCGTGTTCGAGGAAGATGACGGGATTGTCGTCCCGGATGGCCGCTTTGAGCAGGGCCTTCGCGTCGGCCGGCGTGGCGGGATAGACGACGAAGAGGCCGGGGGTGTGGACGAAGAGCGGCTCGGGACTGTGCGAGTGCTGGCTGCCGAGCTGGTGGCCGCCGCCGCCCGGCATGCGGATGGTGACGGGCAGCCTCACCTGCCCGCCGAACATGTAGCGCATCAGGGCCAGGTGGTTGAGGATCTGGTCCATCGCCACGTAGGCGAAGTTCACCGTCATCAGCTCGGGCACGGGCCGTATCTTGCCCATCGCGGCGCCGATGGCCATGCCCACGATGCCGGCCTCGGAGATAGGCGTGTCGAAGACGCGCTTGGGCCCGAACTCCTTGAGGAGGCCGCGCGTGACCTTGAAGGACCCCTCGTATTCGGCCACGTCCTCGCCGAAGAGCACGACCGACTCGTCGCGCTGCATCTCCTCCCTCAGTGCCTGGTTCAAAGCACCACGGTAGCTAAGCTTGGGCATCGGGGCGTCCTTCCTCTCAGTCATGCCGAGCTTGTCGAGGCATCTCTCTTCCCGCGCGCCGGGAGCAAGAGAGATTCCTCGACTTTGCTACGCTCCGCTCGGAATGACGTGGCCCTGCGGGTTCCCCTCTTGTCGGCGCTCTCAGTCCACGTAGAGGTCCTCGTGGAGGCGTTCGGGCGGAAGTTCCTGCCCCGCCTCCGCGAACTTCACGGCCTCGTCGAGCACCCGGCGCACCTGGGCGTCGAGGGCCTTGAACTCCTCGTCGGGCACGTCGAAGTCGTGCTGGATGACGGCCTTGATGCGGGGAATGGGGTCGCGCTGCTTCCAGAACTCGACCTCCTCCTTCGAGCGGTAGGTGGCGGGGTCGCTCATCGAGTGGCCGCGGTAGCGGTAGCACTTGGCCTCGATGAACGACGGGCCTTTGCCCGCCCGCGCCCGCTTGATCGCCCGCTCGGTCACGCTCTGCATCTTGAAGAAGTCCATGCCGTCCACCACGCTCGTCGGCAGGTTGTAGGCGTATCGGGCCTTACGGGCCATTGACTCCTGGGCGCTGGAGCGCTGGACGCTTGTGCCGATGGCGTAGCGGTTGTTCTCGCAGACCCAGATGACGGGGAGCTTGTAGAGGGAGGCCATGTTGAGGGCTTCGTGGTAGGCGCCCTGGTTGGTCGCGCCGTCGCCGAAGAAGCAGAGCACCACGCGGTCCTCGCCGCGATGCTGGATGGCGAGGCCAAGGCCGACGGCGATGGGGCACATGCCGCCCACGATGGCGTAGCCGCCGAGGAAATTGATGTCGGGGTCGAACAGGTGCATCGAGCCGCCCTTGCCCTTGCAGCAGCCGTTGGAGTGGCCGAAGAGTTCGGCCATCGCCTTGCCGGGGTCGCCGCCGCGCAGGATGTAGTAGCCGTGGTCGCGGTAGGAGCCGACCACGTAGTCGTCCTTGCGCAGCGACCAGAGCGCTCCGAGTGCGACGGCTTCCTCTCCGCTGTAGAGGTGGCAGAAGCCGCCGATGCGGCCCTTCATGTACTGCTCGGCCACGCGGGTCTCGAACCCGCGGGCGAGCTGCATCTGGTAGTAGACGCGCATCAGGTCGTCTTTTCTCATTCGTCGGGCTCCATCGGCTCGAAGTACTCCTTGCTCGCCCCGCACTTGGGGCAGACCCAGTTGTCGGGCAGGTCTCCAAACGCCGTGCCGGGCGGCACGCCGCTCTTGGGGTCACCCCTGTCGGGATCATACACGAACGTGCAGATGCGGCACCAATACTTGCGCATCATTCCGCGTGCAGGTATGCACGCCCTACCAAACCGTCCTCGTCCTCGTCGTCGTCCTCGTCCTCGAACGCCGTAGGCGAGGGAGCAAGCTCCGGGCAGGTCATTGCACGCCTCTGAGGAACTCGGCGAACTTGTCTGGGTCCTTCGCCTCGTCGTAACCGAGCTTCTTGACGACCCCGCCCTTAGAGTCGAGGACCACGATGATGGGCGGGCCGGGGACGTCGAAGCGCGTGACCAGCTCGGCGTTGCGGCCGGTGTCAACGTCAATCTTCAGGGCGCGGAAGCGGTTCAGCTCGGCGACGACGGCGGGGTCGGCGAACGTCGTGCGGTCAAGGACCTTGCAGTAGCCGCACCATTCGGCCGTGAAGTCCAGCACGATGGGCTTCCCCGCGGCGAGCGCCTCCTTGAACAGCCCAGGGTCGCCGTGGAGGAACGGGTCGGCTTGCGCTACGCCGGGGACGGTTCCGACCCCCGCCCTCGGCTCGAGGCCGAGGCCGACCAGGGCGCACCAGCCTGCGGCGGCGAGGGCGACGATGCCGAGCACCCGCTTCGCCCTTGCCCCGAAGCCGCTCTCGGGCGTCAGGGCGTCGAGGCCGCCCAGGAAGACCGTGGCAGCCACGAGGACGCCGGCGCTGCCGAGCCAGAAAGCCGTCTCGCGGATGACGGGCCGCACGAAGTAGAGCGCGGCCCAGAGCAGGACGAAGCCGATGAGGTGCTTGACCCAGACCATCCAGGGGCCTGCCTTGGGCAGGAAGCTGGCCGAGGCCCCCGCGGCGATGAGCCACACGCCCATGCCCCAGGCGACGAGGAACATCATGGCCGCGCCGAGGGCGGGGTTGCCGATGGCCGCAATGTCGGTCAGCACGGCCAGCAGCGGCCCGGCCACGCACGGCCCGGCCGCCAGCCCGCTCACCGCGCCCAGGGCCAGAATCGCCGTCAGCCCCTTGGTGCTGCCCCCACCCCGCTCCGCCAAGCGGGTGACGAAGGCCGGGGCCTGGAGCGTGAAGACGTCGAACATCGCCAACGCGAAGACGGTGAAGAGCACGCCAATGCCCACGAGCACAGGGGGCTTGAGGAAGACCAGCCGCACCGACTGGCCGAGCGCCGCCACGAGCGCGCCAAGGACCGCGTAGGTGAGCGCGATGCCGAGGACGTAGACCGCCGAGAGCAGGATGGCCTGGAGGCGCGGCGCGTCCTTCCGCGCGCCGATGATCGCGGCAGTGATCGGGATCATCGGGTAGACGCAGGGCGTGAGGCCCAGCGCCAGCCCAGCCGCTAGCGCCTTGAGAAGGTGCTTGAGCAAGGCGAGCCAGCCCATCTCCTCCCGCTTCGCCTCGGCCGCCGCGGCCACGATGGCCGCCTCGTGGGCGATGGCGAACTTCGCCGGGCGGAAGCACTGCCTGTCGGTGCAGCCCTGGTAGCCCACCGTGCCCTTGATGATCGCCTTCTCGCCCGCGGCGCCCGTGATCTGGAAGGTGACTGTGACAGTTGCCGAGCCTTCGTAGGCTTCGGTGGTAGCGCCGGCCACGGTGGAGCTGAGGTCCGGGATGAGCTTGCCCCTGGGCTTCACGATCTCCTTCTCGGCGACCCCGCGCAACTCATCCCACTGGAACTTGATGGATTTCTCGTACAGGTGCACGTCGGGCCGGAGGGTGAAGGTGACGGTGAGCGTCAGCTCCCCGCCGGCGGGGGCTTCGTTGGGTGCGAGGGTGGAGGCGACCTGGAAGGGAGGGAGCTCGAAGCCTTCGAGGGCGAGGGCCGGCCACGGCGCCAACAGCAGGGCTGAAGCCAGCGCCATTGCAGATTGCAGATTGCAGATTGTAGATTTCAGAACTGTGAGCATGGCCTCATGCCTTCCGTGGGGCCCGTCGCCTGAAGACGGTCCAGCGGCGCCCGTCGGCCTCGAGCATCGCGTCGGCCTCGCGGGGGCCCCAGGTGCCGGCAGGATAGGTGGTCACTTCGGCTCCCGCGCAAGCGTCGAGGAGCGGGGTGACGAAGGCCCAGGCGGCCTCGACCTCGTCGGAGCGGGTGAAGAGCGTGGGGTCGCCGAGCGCGGCGTCGAGGAGAAGGCGCTCGTAGGCCTCGGGCGGCTCGCCCCCGAAAGCCTCCTCGTAGCCGAAGTCCATCTTGAACGGCTCGATCCGCACGCCGGCCCCCGGGCGCTTGACCTGGAACTGGAGGCTGATGCCCTCGTTGGGCTGGATGCGGAGGGCGAGGACGTTTGGGGCCATCGGCCCGAAGGGCGCGGCATTGAAAAGCACCTGGGGCACGGGCTTGAAGTGGATGCCGATCTCCGTGACCCGCGCCGGCAGGCGCTTGCCGGTGCGGAGGTAGAACGGCACGTCCGCCCAGCGCCAGTTGTCAACATAGGTCTTCAGCGCCACGCAGGTTTCCGTGCGGGAGTCGGGCGCCACGCCCGGCTCCTCGCGGTAGCCCGGCACGCCCTCGCCCGCGGCGTACTGGGCGCGGACGACGCGTTCGCCGATGGCGCAGGTGGGGATGAGGCGCAGCGCCTTCAGCACCTTGACCTTCTCGTTGCGCACGGCGTCGGGATCAAGGGTGTTGGGGGCCTCCATGCCCACGAGGGAGACGAGGTGCATCAGGTGGTTCTGCACCATGTCGCGGAGCGCGCCCGCCTGGTCGTAGTAGGCGCCGCGCTGCTCGACGCCCACCGTCTCGGCCACGGTGATCTGCACGTGGTCCACGTACTTGTGGTTCCACAGCGGCTCGAACAGGGCGTTGGCGAAGCGGAAGACCAGGATGTTCTGGACCGTTTCCTTGCCCAGATAGTGGTCAATGCGGAAGACCTGGTTTTCGGGGAAGGCGGCCTGAACGAGTGCGTTGAGGGTGCGGGCCGAGGCGAGGTCGCGGCCGAACGGCTTCTCGACGATCAGCCTGGCCCAGCCCTTGCCCTCGGCCGGGCGGCTGAGGCCCGCGGCGCTAAGCTGCTCGACGATGGGGGCGATGACCGTTGGGGGCGTTGCAAGATAGAACAGGCGGTTGGGCGCCGCGGCCAGGGCGTCGAGGCGCCCGCGCAGGGAGGCGAAGCTGGCAGGGTCGTCGTAGCGGCCGGCGTGGTAGTGCAGGTTCCGGGCGAAGTCGGCCCACGTGCGCCGCTCGGCCCGCCCGGGCGGCGAGAAGCGCGCCACGTCTATCCCCGCCTGGTCGCGGAACAGGGCCTCGGCCATCTCGGTGCGGGCGAAGCCGACGACGGCGAAGCGCTCGGGCAGCAGGCCCTGCTGAAAGAGGCGGTGGACGGCTGGCAGGAGCTTGCGGGCCGCAAGGTCGCCCGACGCGCCGAAGATCACGAGCGTGAAGGGCTCAGGCGTGTCCCGGCGCAGTGGCTCCATACTGCTCCTCACCACGGAGACACGGAGAGCACGGAGAGAGCCAATGCCCCGACCCTTCCGTACCCCAACACCTGACACCTAACACCGTTTCGACAACGCGCGTGGCATCCGGGGGACCCCCGGACGGCTCAGGGGCATCACCCGCCCTTGTGGGGCGTCTTGGCGAGGGTCACCCCCTCGTCCTCGAGCTTCTTGACGTACTTCTGCGGCTCCTTCTTGAACTTCTCGATGCAGTCGGGGCAACAGAAGTAGACGCGCTTGCCCTCGTGGTCGTCGAAGACCTCCTTGTTGATGTCGCCGCCCATCACGGGGCACTTGGTTTGGGCCTTGCCCTGGGGCGCGGCCTCCTGGCCGCAGCCGGCAAGGACGAGGGCCACGAGGCCGACGAGCGCCGCACGCAGGGGGACGCCAGTGCTCTTCATGGCTCGACTCCTTGTGGGTTCAATGCCTCCACGTCAACGGCGATGAATGGATGGGTGGATGAATGGATGGATGTCTGGCACCCATCCAACCATCCACCCATCCAATCATCCGCCTGTGTTCCTCAGCTCCTCTGCGCGAGCGCGCGGTCGAGCATGATCAGGCCGTGAGCCGACTCGCCGATCATCCTGAGCTGCGCCACGATGTAGTCGGCGCTCTTCTCTTCCTCGACCTGCTCGGTGACGAACCACTGGAGCATCACGCCCGTCGCGTTGTCCTTCTCCTTCGCGGCCAGCTCGACCAGGCCGTTGATGAGGCCGGTCACTTTCTGCTCGTGGGCGAGGACGGCCTCGAAGGCGGCCAGCGGGGTCGCCCACTCGGCGGGCGGCGCCGCGATGGCGGCCAGCGTCACCCGCCCGCGGCGGTCGGCGATGTACCCGTAGAACTTCATCGCGTGGCCGTTCTCCTCCTTCGCCTGGAGCGCGAGCCAGTGGGCGATGCCGGGGAGGTTCTTGGCCTCGAAGTCGGCCGCCATGGCCAGATACAGGTACGAGGAAAACAGCTCCGCGTTCACCTGCTTGTTCAGCGCCTCCTCCATCTTCTTGCTCAGCATGGGTCTTCTCCTTTGGAGCGATGTGCCGCGGAGGGCGCCCGACTCAGGAGGCCAGCCTCTTCACCGCGGCGAGCACGGGAGCGTAGTCCGGCTCGTTTGCCAGTTCCTTGACCACTTGGACGTATTGGATGACGCCCGCCTTGTCCACGACGAACACGGCCCGGGCCAGGAGCCGCAGCTCCTTGAGGAGCACGCCATAGGCCGTGCCGAAGGCCGCGTCGCGGTGGTCGGACAGCGTCTGCACGTTCGCCACGCCCGCGGCGCCGCACCAGCGCTTCTGGGCGAAGGGCAGGTCCATGCTCAGGACGAGCACCGCCACGCCAGCGCCCAGCTTGGCCGCCTCCTGGTTGAACCGCCGCGACTCGAGGTCGCACGTCGGCGTGTCGAGTGACGGCACGGAGGCCAGGACGGCCACCCTGCCCCTGAAGTCCGACAGCTTCACGGGATCCAGGGCATTGCCCAGCGCCGTGAAATCGGGCGCGCCGTCGCCCACCTTGAGCTCTTGGCCGACCAGCGTCAGCGGGTTCCCGTGAATCGTCACCGCCCCTGCGCGTTCCACCATAGGCCGCATCCTCCTGGACTGCACCGCGCGCCGCCGTCCCTGCCGCACCCGGATTGTAGCACGACCCATGATCGCAAGCAATACCTTCCTTGCTCCGCGAGCGTGGTGGATGACCCCGGCGCGGACATGTCGACGGGAGGGCGAAGCTCCTGCTGAGCCGCCCCGACGCGGGTGAAACGACTCAACAGCGGCCTCACCCTCCCGTCGAAGACCCCCGGTGGCGGAAGCTAGTTCGGGAAGTCGTCCTTGAACGACGTGTTCAGGAGCGCCAGGGTGAGGACGGGGTAGATGAGGCCGAGGATGTTCGAGACGCCGGCGGTGCCGACGAGCACGATGCCCAGGGCGTTACTGGCAATCCCCAGGATGCCATAGGCATTGCCGAGGCACTTCCCGAGCACGCGCTTCTGGCCGATGTAGCCGACGCCCGACGTGATGAGGAGCACGACGGCGACAAGGCTCAGGAAGAGCAGGAAGTACACCGTGCCGGCGCCTGGGACATCCGAGACCCCGTGCCTGCCGAGGCTCATGCCTCGGATGCCCTCATCCGCCAAGCTCAGGAGGGCGAAGAGCGCGAAGAGCCCGATCACCCCGAGGCCGCCAAACACGAAGTTCAGGACAGCCAGCGCCGTGAGTCCGCCGGGCCGGGGACGCCGGGCGGGCGGGGGAGCGTAGCCTTGCGGCGCGACCGGCGGCGCCGCATAGGGCGGCGGGGCCTGAGACTGAGGCGGCACGGGCGGTGGCGGCGTCGCAGCCGGCTCTGCCATCTGCGGCGCCGGGCCTGGCACGGTGATCCGCCCTCCGCAGCCTGGGCACTTGCCCGCGCGGCCGGCCCAGTCGTCCTTCACGTTGAAGGTCTTGCCACACCCGCCACAGGTCACAGGAATCGGCATGCAATTCCTCCTGCCTGAGCGCCTGCTGGTGGGAACGCGGCCGGCTGAGCGGAGCAGGCTCCCCTGCGCAGCCCGCCCTCGGTGCCCTGATCGCCGAGACGATCCTACTGTGAAGGCATCATGACGAACCGATGCCCGCTTGTCAAGCTGCCCGGCCCACAGGGGTGCGGGTAATCTCCCACGGCCTATCTCCCCCTTCTCTTGGCTCATCGGACCGAAGCGATCCCTGCGAAGTCTGGCCGGCTATTCCCCGGGCGCCAAAGACTCCGCTAAAGCAGTCTGCTCCCGCTAGTTTGGTGCGTCGGCGAAGCCGCCGCCCCGTGGTAGCGGGGTGCGGGGGGTTGCCGCGGCAAATGGGGGCGATGGGCGCAAGGCAGCCGCGTTCGCCGCAGCTCCCGACGTGCTCTGTGCTCGGGTCCTGTCGAGGCAAGGTCGAGCGGGGGTGCAACAGCGGTCGGCGTCCAGCCCGTCTGGCCCCGCGCGGTGGTCCGCTCGTGTCGCTCCGCTACTGGGGCGGGGGCGGTCCCCGCCCACAGCCCCCCGCCCCCTGAGCGTCACGAGGAGCGTGGCGCTACCGACAGGAGACGACCCCGCCCGTTGCCCAAGGGGGCGGCTCCTGTGGCGGGGGCGAGCCCTGAAGGGCAGGCGTCAGCAGGAAGCGGAGCGGCACCGGGGACCAAGGCGTCGGGGCAGGGGCCGCCTGGGAACGGAGCAGGCGCCCGGCCTTGCTCGTGGGCGAGGGGCGGCTGGCAAGCGGCACACAGGCATGGCAGGGGAGGGAACCCTATAGCCCGCCCTAGAAGGACGCGGCAACACCACGGCGGCGGGAGGCGCGGGGCGGCGGCTTCGACGCACCAAGATAGCGGGAGGAGCCGATAGGCAACGCGTCAGCGTGCATCGGATGTCAAGGGGTCTTGTCTTGAGTCCGGACCCGAAGCTGCGCCCTTGCCGGCGGCGCCGGGAGGAAACCAAACCCAGGAAGGCTGGGTTTGGTTTCTAGTGTGCCCAGCCGCGCAAATCCGTTACTGTACCCGGCCCCCAACTCACGTGCGCTGGGAACGCTGGAGGATGGAGATCGCGGCGTCCCGGAACCCTGCATACAGCACGAACATCATGACAAGCTCAACCAGGCCAATCGCCCAACTCACGAAGGGGATGGGCAGCGCGCTCACGATGAAGAGGATGCAGTAGGTGAGAGCCAACCCCTCGGGGAGCGGCGGCCGCGTTACCCCGTGCCGCTGGCAGAAGGCGTTCATATCCTTCGACAGCCCCCAGATAGCCTGGAACATCCAGTAGAGGTTGTAGAATGGCACGAAGCAGAAGCCCACGGCGGCGCCAGGCGTCGTCCGCGCGTGGCCATCCTGGATCACCGCCCATGCTCGGTAGAGCAGGATGCACTGGAACACGACGGCCACGATCATGGCCGCCAGCCCGCCCAGGAAGAGCAGGAGCATCAGGACAATCAGCCCCGGGTCAGGGTCGCCCCGACGCTCCTCGATGCCCATCGCCAGGACGAACGCGAAGATGAAGCAGACGATTCCGGTCACGAACAGCCCTACGAACCACCCGTAGAGGCTGCGGAAGCCGGCTTCGTTGTAGCGCCGCGCCGCTGCGACCCACTCGAACCCCCCGCGATAGCCCCACCGCGGGGGAGGCGGAGGCCCGGAGTACATGCCTGCCCGCGGGGGCGGAGGGGGCAGCGCGGGCTGCTCCGCCACGGGTGCGGCGGCCGAAGGGGGCTCCGCCACCTCGATCACCGGCACAGACACTGTGATGAGCGCGCCACAGCCCGGGCACTTGCCCACGCGGCCAGCCCACTCGTCGCCCACGTGGAACGCCTTGCCACACCCGCCACAGGTCACGGGAATCGGCATCGAGCTCCTCCTGTCTGAGCGCCACCTCGCGCGAACGCCGATGCTGAGTCGGGCAGGCCCTCCGACACGGCCCGGCCTGGGTGCCCCGGCTCGCCGAGAGAACGCTGTGGAGGCATCATGACCAACCGACGCCCGGTTGTCAAGCTGCCCGGCGGGCTGGGTTTGGTTTCTAGTGTGCCCAGCCGCACGAGTCCGGCACTGCACCCCGCGGGGCTTCTGTCAGATGTTGCATGCGGGTGCAATCCGCTGTAAATCCCCTTCTCCAGCGGGCGGCGGCGCGCTATAGTACGTGGGTTGGCAGCGCCCGGCTTGCGATTCCGCGCGGGCCGTGGTAGAATGCAAAACTGGAACCTCCATGGGCTGAGAGGCCGGTTCGTCCATGGCCCGGCTTTGTGTACGGGGGGGGGTAAGCGTTGGGCCTCCGATAGGGCGGCGGCATGGTCCTGAAGTGCCCGGCTTGCGCGCAGACATTCATGGTTGCCGACGACGTGACGTCGGGCAAGGCCAACTGCCCCCAGTGCGGGCAGCGGCTGGACCTTGGCCGCATCCTGCGGCCAGGGGACCTGCCGCCCGGCACGGTCCTGGGCAGCTGCCGCATTGAAGGGCTGCTCGGCCGCGGCGGCATGGCCGTCGTCTACAAGGCCACGCAGATCTCGCTCGAGCGCCCGGTCGCGCTCAAGGTGCTGCCCACCCGCCTGGCGCGCAACCCCCAGTTCGTCGAGCGCTTCAACCGCGAGGCATCGGCCCTCGCACGCCTCACACACCCCAACGTCGTCGGCATCCTCGATAAGGGCTCGGAGGGCGACACGTACTTCTTCGTCATGGAATACGTCGAGGGCAAGAGCCTCCGCGACCGCCTCCTGCGCGAGGAGAAGTTCTCGCCGCAGGAGACCCGCCAACTCCTGCGCGGCATCTGCGCCGGCCTCGCCTACGCCCACGATAACGGGGTCGTCCACCGGGACCTCAAGCCAGGCAACATCCTGCTCGACGCCGTCGGCACGCCGAAGCTGGCCGACTTCGGCATCGCGCGGATGACCGGCGCCGACACCCAGGCGGGCTACGAGCTGACCAAGGCCCACACGGTCATGGGCAGCGCCGACTACATGGCCCCCGAGCAGCGCGCCGACGCGGCCAACGTGGACCACCGCGCCGACATCTATTCCCTCGGCGTCATGCTCTACCAGATGCTCACCGGCCAGTTGCCCGTCGGCTCTTTCAAGCCCGTTGCACACCAGGTGGCCGGCGTCCCCACCGCTGTGGACCGCGTGGTCCGCGCCGCTCTCGCCGCCTCGCCCGACGAGCGCTACGACTCCGTCCCCAAGTTCCTCTTCGCCCTCGAGCACGCCTTCGACGACACGAGCCTGCGCCACGCTCCGCGCGCGGCCCACCACCCGGCCCGCCGCGCTAGCATGCCCCCGGCCCTCATCGTCCTCACGGCCGTCCTCGCGCTCGCTGCCCTGGGTGGCATCCTCGCCCTCGCGCTCTCCCCAGGACGCACGCGGCGGCCTCCGCCACCGCCTCCGCCCGACAACAGCCACAAGTCCGTGCGCACCTCCACCCGCGTCACCACCGGACCCCTCGTCCGCCCCAAGCCGCCGGAGCCCGAGCCTAAGAAGTTCCCGCCGCCTCCCCCCGAGGAGCCGCCCTTCGTCCGCGAAGCCCTCGCCAGTGTCCGCGAGCAGATGGCCAGGAACCCCGACGACTTCCCCGGCCACGTCCAGCGTCTCAAGGACCTCCTCGTCACCCACGGCAACCCCCAGGTGCAGGCCGCGGCCCGCAAGGAAATGGCCGCGCTCAACGAGCGCCTGGAAAAGGCCCTTGCCCTGCATTTCGCCGACGCGCGCCGACGCGCCGACGCGCTGATGGACCAGCGGGCCTACATCGCCGCCATACGCCTCGCCGGCACCCTGCCGCCCAACCTCTTCACCTCCGATGCCAAGAAGCAGGCCGAGGCGCTCGCCCAGCAGTACCACGGCAAGTGCTGGACCGCCTTCGAGCGCGACCGCAAGGCCGCCGCCGCGCTCGCCGAGGCCGGCAAGACCGAGGAAGCCGTCGCCATACTCAAGACCCCCTACCCCTCCAACGAACTCCAGAAGCTGGCCGACGAGGAGCTGGCCAAGCTCAAGGCCGCCCTCGCCGCACACCAGGAGCGCGTGCGCCAGGAGCAACTCAAGCTCCGCGCCGACCTCGCCCAGCGTCTCAAGGCCCTCTGGGCCGACCGCGCCTACGCCGACGGGCCGCCCCTGGCCAAGGCCGCCATCGCCAAAGCCCCCGACGAGCCGTCGCGCCAGGCCCTCGGCCTCCACCTCCGCGCCGCCTCGCTCCTCGACGCCTTCCGCAACACCCTCATCGAAGCCCTCACCGCGCGCAAGGGGCAGGCCGTCACCGTCTCCAACGTCAAGTACACGCTCAAGGCCGTCGAGGACGACGCCATCGTCCTTGGCCTCCCGGTCGGCGGCGCAGAGGTCCGGCGCGAGTTCCGCAAGCTCGACGCCGCCGACCTCTTCGCCCTGGTCCGCGACTGGCTGGACCTCTCGAAGAAGGCCGACGACAATCTGATGGCTGGGATGTTCCACGCCTACGACGCCACGCCCGACCCCGCCGCCGCGGCGCGCCACTTCGACAAGGCCCTCAGCCTCGGCGCCTCGCCCGACCTCGTCGCCGCTCTCCGCAACTTCAACGGCGCTTCCAGCCCCACCGATGTCAAGGAACCCGACCCCAAGGAAAAGGAACCCGACCCCGCCGCCGGCGGCTATGCCCTCGAACTCAACGGCATCTCCGACTACGTCGAGGTGCCCGACGACCGCCGCGGCAAGCGCCCCCTCTGCCTCATCAAGGCATTCACCATCGAGGCCTGGGTCTGGCGCCGACCCGGCCCAGGCGAAGCCCTCACCCGCTACGTCCTCGCCAAGAACGCCGGCTGGACCACCTCACTCTCCTACGCCCTCTACGTCGAGGACGGCTGCTGGGCCTACGCCACGGGCGACGGCACCCAGGTGGACCCCGTCGTCACCCGCGTCCCCTGCCCCACAGGCACCTGGACCCATTGCGCCCTGGTCTACGAAGATGGCGTCCGCACCCTCTTCGTGGACGGCAAGCAGGTCGGCCGCAGCCGCGCCAAGTTCCGCCTCGCCTTCGACGACCAGCCACTCTACATCGGCGCTGTCGCACTCGATGGCAACCCCGCGCGCTTCTGGGCCGGCGGCATTGACGCCCTGCGCCTGACCAACGGCGTCCGCTACCGCAAGGACTTCACCCCCGAGCGCGAGCCGAAGCCCGACGCCGCGACCCACCTCCTCCTCCACGCCGACGACCCCAAAGCCACCCGCGTCAAGGACGCCAGCCGCTTCGAGACCCACGGCACGCTCCGCGGCGCCGCCGCCTTCCTCCCCATTGCCGACTTCAAGGTCCGCCGCCCCGGCCCGCCCCTACCCCTTCCCAAAGGCGAGCCCCCCAAGCAGCCGCCCCCCGACCCCGCTGTGCCCAAAGGCCCCACCCCCAAGCCCGAA
>Ga0194112_10005573_pt1 | contig 16864 bp, 16 predicted proteins | sample TA2MahC400mmetaG_FD_146191 | JGI IMG/M metagenome (GOLD analysis project Ga0194112, IMG submission 146191) | Freshwater microbial communities from Lake Tanganyika, Tanzania - TA2015016 Mahale Deep Cast 400m | ecosystem: Environmental > Aquatic > Freshwater > Lake | place: Tanzania: Lake... | reverse complement strand
TCGTCGGCTCGCCCGTGGTCCCGCCGGCCGCGTGGCGGCCCGGCTTCGCCGTGTGAACACACTTGCAAAGTCAAGCGACGCCCGTGCGCCCTGTCAACTTGGAACCTGGAACCGTTGTTACCACGCCGGCTGCACCCACACTTCGCACCCTTGCACCAGGTGCCCGGCGCATTGCGACCACGGGATAGATATCTCGACGGGTTTCTTGGGCGGGAGCATCTTATCCACCTGGCCCCGCACGGCGCCGACGACCTTCCCCCCGTCGCCCACCAGGACGGCCTGGATGTGGACCGCCGGCAGCGGCAGCGCGCCCTGGTTGGTCACGATGACGCGCAGTCTGCCCGTGGTGGCCATGGCGTTCGGGTCGCGGATGGCCACGGCGTCTTCCGACGCGACGGCGGGCAGTTCCGCGGGCACGCCGCCGGGGTTCAGTTGGTAGTTGGGGAAATGCTTGCGGCCGATGACGTCTTCGGCGTGCGGCCACTCGGCCACGAACGGGGCCGTGGCCCCCGCCGGCAGGTTCAGCACAATGGCCGTCGCCTCGCCGAGTTCCTTGTCGTCTTTGTCGAAGATGCTGACGACGACCTTGACGACCCGCTGGAGTTCGGCGGTGTTGTTGGTCACGCGGCCTGCGGCGTAGGTGAGCGTGCCGTCGCGGTATCCGCCCAGCAGCCGCTCGACCTTCACCGTGACGGCCTCCGCGACGGGCTTCACCGGCCTGGGCGCCGCCGTGCCCGGAGGGCCGGCCTTCGTCGGCGCGCCCGGCGGCGCCGGCGGGGCGCCCGGCGCCTGATGCGGGTTCTCTCTGTGGAACGGCGAGCGGTCACCGATCTGGAACAGCCCCGGCCCGGAACGGTCGCCCGCCCCGCCGCCCCCCCCGAACACCAGCACCAGCGCAATGGCCGCCGCCACCAGGCCCACGCCCACCAGCACCAGCGATATGATCGCCACGTTCTTGCTGCGGACCGGCACGCTGACGGGGCCGCCGTGATGGCGGGCCGTTACGGGCTGCTTCTCGCGCTCGGCCTTCTCGCGGGCAATCAGGTCGCTCATCGCCTGAAGCGCCTCGCGCCCCGTCTCGCTGGCGGCAGGAACCTTGACGATGGTCTTGCAGTACGGACACCGCACGTTCCGCTCGCGCATCTCCGGCTGGCAGCGAAACCGGCGGCGGCACATCCCGCATTCCACCGACACGGCCTCAGACATGGGGGGCGTTCCCCTGTGCGCTTGTATGAACGTGGGCCGACAGCCAAGATTGCCGGCATCCGCCCGGACGGGTCCATCACGTCGATTGTACCGTCACCCCCGCTACCGTCAAGCATGCTCCGCGAATCGTGCCGCGCCCGAACGGTGCGCCGTGGTGTATAATGTCCGTCATGCCGCAGCAACACCTTGCACCCGTCACGGCTGCGGGGCTGCTGGCCACTGACTGGTGCCCCGCCCAGTGCCGCCACTGTTACGAGTCGGCCGGCCCCGGCGGCACGCGCTGGATGACGGTGGACGCGGCCGCCGGGCACCTTGCGGCCCTTGCGCGCCTGGGCGCGGCCGCCGAGGGAATCCACATCGGCGGCGGCGAGCCGTTCGGCGACTTCGACCGCCTGCTCGCCATCGTTCGCGCGGCACGCCAAGCCGGCCTCGCGGGCATCGGCTACGTCGAAACAAACGCATTCTGGGCGACCGACGCCGACGACGTCCGCCGACGCCTTGCCGCACTGGCCCAGGCCGGCATGATGCAGATTTCCATCAGCGCCGACCCGTACCACCAGGAGTTCGTGCCGCCGGAGCGCGTGCGGCTGCTGTACGAGGCGGCCCGCGATGTGCTCGGCCCCGCCGGGGTGCGGGCCCGCCGCTGGAAGTGGCTCCACGCCCCGCGCGACGTGGCCGCGATGCCCGAGCACGGGCGCATGGAACTGTTCCGCGAGTTTCTCGCCCGCTATCCTGAGCGTATGACCAGCCGGTGCGCCGAGCGCCTCTCGGCGCTGGCGGAGCGCGTCCCCGCCGACGCCCTGCCCGCCGACGGCTGCCGCGCGGCACTGCTTGAGGCCGGCCACGTCCACATAGACCCCGACGGCTGGGTCTATCCGGGCACCTGCGCGGGAATTGTGCTCGGCCGCGCCGCGCCCGAGCAACCGCTCGACCGCCTCCTGGCCGCGTGGCACCCGGCCGACTCGCCCCTCGTGGCCGCGCTCGCAGAAGGAGGCCCGCGGCGGCTGGCCCAGGCGGCCGCCGGGCACGGGTTCGCCCCCGACGCCGCGGGCTACGCCGGCAAGTGCCACCTGTGCTGGCGCGTGCGCCGGCACCTCGTCCGCGCAGGCGCGGGCGGCCCGGCGCTTCAGCCGCCGCAACTTTACTTGACTTTCTGACGGCCCGCGCGCACTCTCTGACGCTGTTTCCGTTTGCCGCGAAGGAGGTGGGGCGATGATTCAGGCATTCTTTCTGCCCAAGGACGCCAAGGAGGCGCAGCATCTGACGGACCTGGCGGCCATCCTGGACGTCTTCCGCCAGAAGCAGGGCCTCATATGGATCGACTTCCTTTCGCCCACCCCCGAAGAGACGAACGTGCTCCAGGACGGTTTCGGCTTTCATCCCGTGGCGGTCCAGGCCTGCCGCGAGGTCAACAGCCAGCCGATCGTCCACAGTTACGATTCGTACCTGTTCATGGTCATCCACGCGGTGAACCTTCAGACCCGCGGGGCGCTCGTGGACACGCTGGAGGTGGACATCTTCTGGGCACGCAACTTCGTCCTCACGTACCACCAGGTGCCCGTCAAGAGCATCGACGACATGCTGGCCACGTGCTCCACGGAGTGCCCGAGCCTGATAAACCGCGGGGCCGACTTCCTGATGCACGCCATCGTGGACCGCATCGTCGACAATTTCAGCCCCACACTCGACCGCATGGAGTACCTGCTGGAGGAACTGGAAATCCAGATCTTCCAGCACCCCACCGACGCCCTCCTTCAGCGGCTGCTGGACCTGCGGCAGACGGTGTCGTACCTGGCGCGAGTCGCCAGCGCCCAGCGCGACGTGGTCGGGCGCCTGGTTCGCGGCGAGTTCGCGCCCATCACCAAGCAGGCCATGGCCTACTGGCACGAGGCCTACGACCACCTGGTCCGCATGGTGCAGATCACCGAGACGCACCGCGACCTCATCAACACCGCCCGCGACACGTACATGTCGGTCGTCTCGAACCGCACCAACGCCATCATGAAACTGCTGACGTTCATCACCACCGTCTTCATGCCCCTCTCGCTCATAGCCGGCATCTACGGCATGAACTACGCCTTCATGCCGCCGAAGGACGAACCGTGGGGCTTCTACGTCTGCCTGGGAGTGATGGCCGTGACGGCCGCCGGCATGATCTGGTTCTTCCGCCGCCGAAAGTGGATATAGCGCCAGTTCAAAGTTCCTCTCACGCTTTGCGCGGCGGAACGGGGTCGTAGCCGCTCCGGCCGAGGGGGTTGCATCGCAGGACCCGCCACGCGGCCAGCCCCAGGCCGCGCAGGAGGCCGTGCGTCCGCAGGGCCTCGACGGCGTACTGGCTGCACGAGGGCGCAAAGCGGCAGTGCCGCCCCATGAGCGGGCTGGCGAGCGCCCGGTATCCGCGCACGAGCAGGATGGCGCCCTCGGCCGCCCAGCGGCCGGCCGCGGCGACGGCGATGCGGATGGCGCCCATCACGGCCCTTCCCCGCCCGCATCGGCCTTGCGTTCGGCGGCGGCGCGGCTGCGGCGGATGGCCTCGGACACCAGGGCGCCGAGGCGCTGCCGCACGTCGTCGTAAGCGTACTGGCCCGGCAGCGCCACCACGACGATGTCGTGTCCGTGGGGCAGCGCGGCCCGGCCCTGGCGGAACGCCTCGCGTATGAGCCGCTTGATGCGGTTGCGGACGACCGCCCCTCCGCAGCGGCGGCCCACCGAGATGCCCAGGCGCGTGTCCGCCCGCCCGTTCGGCCGCGCATAGACCACCAGGCGCCCATCGCCCGCCCGTGCCCGCGCGGAATAGACGGCCTGGAACTCGCCCGTGCGGATGATGCGCTGGCGGCGAGAAAGGGTGGCCCGCGGATGGGGTTGCGGCGTCACGATCTGCCCTCGCCCTCGGAATCAGCGCCCTTCCGCCCGTCGTCGGGCGGCGGAACGGCCAGACGCCGCCCGGCCTCGGCCCAGGCGTCGGACGTGTCGGTCGGTTTGTGCGGCATGGGCTTCAGGAACAATCGCCTGAGTACCGCCAGCGCCAACAGGACCACCACCAGGCAGGCGACAAGCGCCAGCCACCAGGTCCAGCCTTCGACGCGGGCCTGCGCATCGGCGCCGGCAGCCAATACTGACATGTTCACGCGAAGTCTCCGCTTCAGTCGCATAGTGCTCCGTCGCTCGTGACACGAGAGGTGCCACGCTTTCGCGCCGTTGCGAAAGCATGCCCTTTCCCTGCGTCATGCTTTCGCAAGCGAAAGCATGGCACCCATCGGTTTATGTGCAACGCAGCACTACCCGCCCGCGGGCGGCTGCGGCGGCGCATCCGGAGGCGGCTGCGGCTCGCCCGGCGGCGGGACGCCCGCGGCGGCGGCGCCGTCGGCCGAGATGCGGGTCTCCGGCCGGGGGCGGCCCTGGGGCCAGAGGCGGTCCCAGCAGCCAGGCCCGAGTTCGCGCTCGATGATTTCCATCAGCAGTTCCAGGTCTCGCCGCATTCGCTCGTACTGTTCGCGCAGGCTCAGGACGGCCGCCACGCCGGGCAGGTTGATGCCCACATCGCGATGCAAGGTGACGATGCTCCACAGGCGACGCATCTCGACGCGCGTAAAATAGGCCGTGCCGGAGGTGTCGCGCCGGGGGGCGACCAGGCCCTCGTCCACGTACGCCTGGATGTCCTGGAGCGAAACGCCCAGGGTCTTGCCTGCCGTTTCGAGCGTGAAGTATTCCGGGTCGCTGGGTGTCATGGATTCACCGGTTCCACGGGGCTTCGGCTCGCGGGTCGTCTTTTTCAAGCGACTTAAGTTGCTCGAACAGTCGGCGCTGGCGCTCGTCGAGGGTGCGGGGCGGCACGATCTTGATGACGCAGTACTGGTCGCCCGCGGCGCCGCCGCCCGAAGGGCCGGGGACGCCCTGCCCCCGCAGCCTGAGCCGCGTGCCGCCGGCCGTCCCGGGCGGGATGCGTACGCGCGTGCGGCCGCCCAGGGTGGGCACCTCGACGGCCGCGCCGAGGGCCGCCTCGGCCACCGTGACGGGCACATCAATGTAGATATCCTGTTCCTCGCGCCTGAAGTAGGGGTGCGGCTGAACGCGTACGAGCAGGTAGAGGTCGCCGGGCGGTCCGCCGCCAGCGCCCGGTCCGCCCTGCCCGCGCAGCCGCAGGCGCTGGCCGTCGCGGACGCCGGGCGGGATGCGCACCTGGATGCGCTCCGGCCGCGACGAACCGTCGCCCGCCGGCCGCTCAAGGGTGATGCCCGCCTGCCCGCCGCGGACGGCCTGCTCGAACGCGACGGCCAGTTCCGCCTCAACGTCCTGGCCCCGGAAGGCCGCGCGGCGTGCGCGGCCGCGCGTGGCGCCCAGGCGGCCGAGGAGTTCCTCAAAGAGGTTGGCGGGTTCGCCGCCTCCGCCGCCGAACGCCTCGAAGACGGCGTCGTCAAAGGGCGAGCCTTCGCCGCTCCAGGTGTACCGGAACCCGCCCGGTCCGCCGCCGGGTGCGGCCCCTGCGCCGGTTCCGGCCGCCTGCGCGCGGGCGAAATCGGGGCCGAACTGGTCGTACATCCGCCGCTTTTCGGGGTCCGAGAGGACCTCGTACGCCTCGTTGATTTGCTTGAAGTGCTGCTCGGCCTGCTTGTTGCCGGGGTTGAGGTCGGGGTGGTACTTCCGCGCCAGGCGCCGGTAGGCGGCGCGGATGTCGTCGGGTGCGGCCGTGCGGCCGACGCCGAGCACTTCGTAATAATCGCGCGTGGCAGCCATGGCGATGGGAAGTCCGCGCGTGCACACACAGCCCGCCGTGCCCCCCGCGGGCACGCGCCGTGATTATAGGAAACGCCGGGCCGCCGGGCAACGAGGCGGTCCGGCCGAAGGCGCCTAGCCGACGTTGCCCTTGAGGCCGAGGGCCTCGGCCGCCTCGCGCATGCCCAGGATGACGTCGGTGATGAGGTCCGTAAGGTCCACGCCGAGGCGCGCTGCCCCCTTCTCGATGACTTCGCGGTTGACGCCGGCCGCGAAGGCCTTGTCTTTCCACTTCTTCTTGACCGACCTGGCCTCCATGTCAAGAACGCTGTGCGAGGGGCGCACCAGGGCCGTGGCCGCGACGAGGCCCGTCAGTTCGTCGATCGCAAAGAGGAACTTCTCGAGGTCGGTCTGCGGCTCGACGTCGGAGCACAGGCCCCAGCCGTGCGAGACGGCCGCGCGCACGTACTCCTCCGGCCAGCCGCGCTCGCGCAGTATCTCGGCCGTCTTGCGGCAGTGCTGGTCCGGGAACCGCTCGTAGTCGAGGTCGTGGACAAGGCCGATGACGCCCCACTTTTCGGCGTCCTGGCCGCGCTTGCGGGCGATGTGGCGCATCACCGCCTCCACGGCCAGGGCGTGCTTGACGAGGCCCTCGCCCTGGTTGAACTCCTTCAGCAGGGCCAGCGCCTCTTCTGGGGTGGGGACCTTGTCGGCCATAGTTGAGTCTCCCGTTACCTTGTTCCCTTCGTCCCGCGTTCACCCGCAGCGCGTCGATTCATCCCCCGCGCTGCGGCACCATGTCCACCGTGTCAGTATCAGAGCCACCCCGTCATCCCGGCCAGAAGGCGCGCGTAGTCGACGAAGTTCGGCCAGGAGACGTCGGGGGGGACGCCGTGGTCGCAGCCGGGGATGTAGCCGCCGTCCTGGATGACGGGGGCGAGGCGCGCAAGTTCCCGCCGGATGGCCCGGCCGCCGGCGGCGATGGCGCGCTTGTCCACGCCGCCCTGGTATGCCATGCGGCGGCCGAACTGCCTTCGATACGCGGCAATGTCGTTGCCGGCGGCGGCCTCCATCGGGTCGCACACATTGATGCCCGATTCCACCCATATGGGCAGCAGGCCGGCAACGTAGCCGTCGCTGTCGATGCCCCGAAGCGGGACGCGCGCCACCCTTCCCAGGCGCATCACCTGGAGCGACCAGCCCACGTACGCGCCTCGGCAGAACCGCTCGACCATCGCCGGGGAGATCATGCTGTGGCCCTTGAAGGCCATGTCTTCCGAGATATACACCAGGTCGGGCGATGCGTGGTCGATGATCCGCGCCAGGATGCCCGCGACGAAGCGCTCCCAGAAGTCCGCCATCTCGTCAACGAAATCGGGCTGGTCCGCCATCAGAATACACAGGTTCTCGAAGCCGCACCATTCCCGCAGTTGCCAAAACGGGCCGGGGATGGCGAGCGTCAGCACGTAGTCGCGGGTGCTCAGTTCCCGGCAGCGGTCCTGGAAGTCGTGCGGAAAGCGGCCGGGCGAATCGACGCGGTATCGCTCTTTCATGCGCTCCCAGTCGTCGCGGGTCTGAACGGGGCACTTCAGCCACCGCCGCGTGACGAAGTCCTTCGGCTGCCGCAGGTACGACACGTCGTAGCCGTCGGAGATTTCGCAGACGTTGCCCTTCCAGTCCTGGACGACGTAGTGGCCGTCCTTGTGCTGGAGCACCTTCTCTTCAAACTGCGGGATGCAGCGGAAATCGACGCCGAGGTCGGTGCGCTGCTGCTCGGACTCGGTGGGGATGCCGAGCGTTTCCAGGAGGTGCATCTGCCAGTCGGCGCCGGGGGGCAGGCCCTGCGTGTGCCACGCGGCCAGGGTGGACTCGCGCGGATGGCCGGGCGAGAAGGGGATGCGGTCCGGCCGGCCGAAGGTGAGCGCGGCGACGTAGCGCTGGCGCGGCGTCATGTCTGCTCCGCACAGCCCACGTGGTCGCGCCAGAGGGCGACAACGCGGGCGGCAAGCGCGTCGGGCGCGGCGTCGGGCGCGGCGTCGGGCGCGGCATCGAGCCACACAATGTCGGGAAAACGGCTGAGCCAGGTCAGTTGCCGCCGTGCAAACTGCCGCGTGTGGGCGACGATTGCCGCGGCAATTTCCTCCTGCGGCAGGCGCCCGGCCAGGAAACCGAGGACCTCGGCGTAACCGAGCGCCTGCCTGGGACCGCGCCCAAGGCCCCCCGGCCGGGCGGCGAGGCGGCGGACCTCGTCAACGAGGCCGGCGTCCAGCATGCGCTCGACGCGCCGGCAGATGCGGCGCGTAAGGTCGTCGCGCCCGCGGCGGACGGCGACTGTCAGCGGCCGCCATCGCGGGCGGCGCGTGCCCCACTGCTTCTGAAGGTCCGAGATGGGCGCGGCGGTGAGTTCCCACACTTCCAGCGCGCGGGTGATGCGCCGCAGGTCGTTCGGATGGATGCGTGCGGCCGCGGCGGGGTCCACCTGGGCCAGGCGCTCGTGCAGGGCCGGCGTGCCGCGCGCGGCGGCTTCGCCCTTGAGGCGCTCGCGGATTGCCGGGTCGGCCGCGGGGCCCTCGAACATGCCCTCCAGCAGGGCCTTGAGGTAGAGCGGCGTGCCGCCGGAGACGATTGCCGTGCGGCCACGGGCGTGAACATCGGCGATGGCCTGCTCGGCCAGGCGGAGCCAGCGGGCGGTGGAGAACGTTTCGCCCGGGTCTGCCACGTCGAGAAGATGGTGCGGCACGGTGCGGCGCTGGGCGGCGGACGGCTTGGCGGTGCCGATGTCGAGTTCACGATAGACCTTCATGGAGTCGGCGGAGATGATTTCTCCGGCCAGGCGGGCGGCCGCGGCCAGGGCAAGTTGCTCTTTGCCGCCGGCGGTCTGCCCGGTGATGATGAGGATGGGCACGGGCGATTCCACGGGCGATACTGTACGGGCCGCGCCGACGGGTTGCAAGCGCGGCGCGGCGGCCAGCGCCGGGTGGCATGCCTACGCCGCTGTTGGCGTAGGCACGAGATAGCCGTGGGGCACAGCATGCCTGCGCATACGACGGCGTAGGCATGCCACCCGGCAAGAGGAGAAGGTCGGGGCGAGCAGGCCCTTGCAACGGAGGAAACGCGCTGGTATCTTTACGTCGAGCGAGAACTGCGGGGAGGATTCCGGCATGGCTCACCGACTTCTCTGGGCAATCGCGGTGCTGCTGGCGGCACTGGCGCTCGTGGCGGGGTGCTTCAAGGAACCGCTCGTGGTAATCGGGACGGGCGGCACACGGGCGGCCCAGCCCTCCGCCGCCGAGCGCAGCCGCGTGGCCGGCATGGACAAAGAGGCCCTCGAAAACGAAGTGCTTCGCCCCGAAGGAACCGCTCGTGGTAATCGGGACGGGCGGCACACGGGCGGCCCAGCCCTCCGCCGCCGAGCGCAGCCGCGTGGCCGGCATGGACAAAGAGGCCCTCGAAAACGAAGTGCTCCGCCTGGCAGGCGAGAACGATTCGCTGCGGCAGGAAGTGGAGAAACTCAAGCGCGAGAACAAAGCGCTGAAGTCCGAAAAGGACGCCCTGAAGAACCAGGTGGAGCGCCTCCAGGACCAGATGAAGGACTTGCGGAAGCGGTGACGGGCGCCGCAGCCGCAAACAATAGAAATATCAATTATCAAATACCAGATAGCAGATCTTGGATGGTGGCGGCGACTGGATTTGAACCAGTGACCTTGGGCTTATGAATCCCCTGCTCTAACCACTGAGCTACGCCGCCCATCCGCGCAACCAATTTACGGCGAAAACGAGATTTGTCAAGGCCGGCCGGAGTTCCGCGGCCGCGCAGACATCGTAGCCGCACGGGCACTACGGCCGTGCAGGCGGTGCAAGGCGCGCCGGCTTCGCGCGAGCATGCTTTCGCAACGGCGCGAAAGCATGGCACCCGCAAGATTATTAACGTTGACGCACCGCTACTTCAGTTTCGCCACCTCCTCTTCCGTCAGGGCCCGGTCGAAGAACCGCACCTCGTCGATGATGCCCGTGGCGGCAACGTTGGCCGGGCGGGCGCCTATCCACAAGGGGTGGTCATTCCTGGCCAGGGGGCCGGCGAGGGCGCCCTCGGCATCCTTCCTGCCGTCCACGTAGAACCTGACGGTCTTGCCGTCATTGACGCAAACCACCAGGTGCCACTGGTCGTCGGCAACCTTCTTGGCGCCCGCCAGGAGGAAGCGCGGCCCGCCCTGCTTCTGGTAGTCCAGGATGCCGCTAAGGCCGCCGTCCGTCCGCACCCAGATGTCCAGGTTCCGGCACTCGCCGGCCTCCGGGAAAGCGGGGCCGCCACGCCAGACGATGTAGTGGTAGTTGCCCGTGTCCTTGAGTTTGACCCAGGCGGCAAACGTGTACTGAGCCGAACCCAGGCAGGGGGCGCTGTCAATAAGGACGTACCCCTTTCCGTCAAAGGCGACGGCCTTGCCGCGCTTGCCGTCCGTCCACTTCAGGCCGTCCTGGATCCGCCCGTGGTTGGGGCCGACGGCGTTCTTCACGGCGTCGCCGGCGCCTTCGTCGAAGGTCCAGCAACCTTTCAGTCCCGCGGGCCTGCCGCAGCCGCCGGCCAGAAGCAGCCCCATCGAGAACACACCCGCCACGGCGATCATCCATATGGTTCTCATGGCTTCACCTCCTTGAAATGAACCGCCTGTTGCCCGACGAACTCATCGCCCTGACGCACCGGCGGGCATTCTGCGGACCTTGAGCGTGCAATGCAAGAGTCTTGCGGCTCGGCAGGTACTGCCTCGGTCTTCGCTGGAGGCGGCATTTCGCCTTGCAAGCGGCCCGCCAGGCAGTAAGTTGAACCGCCGGGATCCGCAGCGGCCGCCGTCACAGGGACGCATTCCACCTTGAGCCGCGGCCCGCCGGGGGACCCAACGAAAGGACTGCCATGCCCCGCTGCCCGATGCTTGCCGCAATGCTCGCGCTTCTTGCCTGCGCGGCCGCCCGCGCACAGGAACCGGCGCCGGCGCCGTTCGAGGTCGATTGGCGCGAGGCCGCGGATTCCCCCGCCAGCGTGGCGTTCCTCCTGTCGGCGCCGGCGGGCAAGGACGGGTTCCTCGGCGTCAAAGACGGCCGCCTGACGGCGCCCGACGGCCGGCGCGTCCGCCTGTGGGGCATAAACGTGAGCGGCAAGGCCTGCACGCCGCCCAAGGACGACGCCCCGCGCATCGCCGCACACCTGGCCCGCTGCGGCGTAAATGCCGTGCGATTCCACTTCTTCGACCGCCCTGCCCCCAACGGCATCATCGACGCCGCGCGCAGCGACACACGGGCCTTCGACGCGGCCCAACTCGACCGCCTCGACTGCTTTGTCGCGGAACTGAAGAAGCGGGGCATCTACACGAACCTGAACCTGAACGTCGCGCGGCAGTACAAGGCCGGCGACGGCGTGCGCGACTGCGAGTTGCTGGGCTTCGCCAAGGCCCTGACGTACTTCGACCCGCGCCTCATAGAGTTGCAGAAGGAATACGCCCGCGCCCTCCTGACGCACAAGAACCCGTACACCGGCAACGAGTACCGCCGCGAGCCGGCCGTCGCCATCGTGGAACTCCTGAATGAGAACTCGCTGGTGGAGTCGTGGTTCAGCGGACGGCTCCTTGGCGCCAGCACTCGCAAGAACCCCGGCACGTGGACCGACATACCGGCCAGTTACGAGAAGGACCTGACGGACCGCTACAACGCGTACCTTGCGTCGCGCCTCGCGCCGCAGGCGCTGGCCGACCTTCGCCGCGATGCCGGCGTGGCCGCTGGCGCACCCGTGCCGCGACTCAAGCCCAACGAGTTCGCCGCCGCCTCGAAGTCGCGGTTTCACACCGAGGCCGCGTTCTACATGGAAATCGAGCGGCGATTCCACGCCGACATGGCGCGGTTCCTGCGTCAGGACGTCGCCCTGCGGCCGCTGCTGGCGGGCACAAGCGACCACAATCACGGCCGGACCGGCTACCCGCTCCTGGCGGCCACGGCACAACTCGACGTGGTCGACGGACACGTTTACTGGCAGCATCCGCGGTACATCACCGACCCCGTCACGGGCCGGAACACTGGCTTCAGCATCCCCAACACGCCCATGGTGAACGACCCGCTGCGCTCCACGCCGGTGCAACTTGCGCGGTCGGCCGTGGCAGGCAAGCCGTACACCGTGTCGGAGGTCAACCACCCCTTCCCGAACGAGTGGGCCTGCGAGGGCGTGCCCATCCTTGCGGCGTACGCGGCCCTCCAGGACTGGGACGGCCTGTTCTGGTACACGCTGGCGCACAACGACATCCTGGCCGAGAAGCCCTGGATGATGGGGCACTTCGACTTCGCTTTCGAGCCCGTGAAGATGGCGCAACTGGCAGCGGGCGCCCTGGTGTTCCTGCGCGGCGACGTGCAGCCGGCTCTAGAAACGGTCGCCCGCTCGTACACCCGCGAGCAGGTGGTGGAGGGCCTGCGCCTGCCGTCAAAGGAGGGGCCGTTGTTCACGCCCGGATTCCCGCCGGCCATGCCGCTGGTCCACGCATCGCGCATCGGCTCGCTGGACGGGCCGCCGACGGCAACCTTCGAGGCGCCCGCGGGCCCGCCCTTCCGCAGCGACACCGGCGAACTGGCCTGGCACACCGCCGCCGGCAAGAACGGCCTGGTGACGATTCAGACCGCACGCACGCAGGCCCTCATCGGCTTCTCGAAGGACCACACGCCGGACCTGGAACACCTGGCCGTCAGCGTAGAGCCGGCATTCTGCGCCGTGACGCTGAGCGCCCTGGACGAGAAGCCCATCGCCCGGTCGGGCACGCTGCTCCTCGCGGCGGGCGCCCGCGCGGCTTACACCGACATGAAATGGAACGACAAGCGCACCAGCCTGGAGTCGTGGGGCCGCAGGCCCATGTGTATCCAGCCGGTGACGGGCACGGTGACGCTTCGCGGCCTGGCGGGCGCCGGCCGCGTGGATGCCCAGCCGCTCGACGCCGCCGGGCGGCCGCTGGGCCCCGCCCTGGAGGCCGCGAGGGCCGGCGACGCCTGGTCGCTCGCCATCGGCAGCACCCCCACCACGTGGTACCTGGTCCGCGTAACGCGCTGAATGCGCAAGCATGGCCGCCCGTCGCAGGTCAGACGGATCGCCTACCAGTCCTCCAGCCGGCCGGCGAAGGAATACCAGCCGACGTAGGCCCAGTCGCCGCCGGTATTGCGGACGGCAATACGGTGGCGTCCGGGCGGCACGGGCACCTCGATCGTGCGGGCGTACTCGCTTGCCTCGGCGTCGTTCTTGCCGTCGCGGTCCGGCAGGTCGGCGGCCAGCGCCTGGCGGCCGTCAACGAGGAACTCCAGCCGCGCACCCAGCGTCGCCACGGCCCGGACGTGGACCTTCATCGCGCCGCCCTGGGGCATGTTCACCAGGAACGTGGGCGGGCCGGCCAAGTCCGGGTGCAGGTTGCCCTGGACGTAGCCGACCAGGTCGTCCGCGCCCGCGACTTCGCCGCGCGCGTTGACGGCAAACTCGTTCCTCTCCGGCCGCGACCAGACGTTCCGCGGGATGACGGCCAGCAGGTCGAGCCGCACGACCGGCAGCGCGTCGTACTCCAGGATGGCCACGGCGTAGGCCTCCAGTTCGGGCAGCGTGACCGCAAGGCCGCCCTGCTCCATGCGCGCCTGGCCGTCGCCCTCGCCTTCCCAGTCGGGCGAGACGATGCGGACGCGTTTCGGGGCGGCGGCCGCCGGCACGCGCACCGTGACGCCGCGGCGCGGCTCCGGCGCCCCGTCGCGGGCCTGGCGGTTGATGACGTGCAGGAGGATGGCCGGCGGCGCAGCGCGCGTCCAGAGCGCCAGGCTGAGCATCGGCTCCGACGCCCGGAGCGGCTCCAGGCCCGCCACTTGCCCCTCCAGGTACAGGCCGCGATGCCGCTGATAGAACGCGGTCTGCCGGGCGATCTCGCGCACGGTTCCGTCGCGGATGGCGTCTTGGCCGAACGGCCCGCGCACGGGGAACGCGAAGAATGCCCCTGCGGCGTAGATTTCCGCCCCGCGAGTGCGCATCCACAGGTTGCGGTCGCGCGGCTGCACCTGCTGCCACGGAAATCCGCCGAAGCCCCAGTCGTGGAAGAAGACCACGGGCACGTCGCGGCCGGCCTTCGCGCGGCCTGCGCGGACGACAGCCGCCCAGTCCTGGACCTGGCTCTCCGCCAGGTCGATGCCGCCGCCGCGCACGCGCCACAGGCCCCACACGCCCAGCACCTGGAGGTCCACGTACGGGGCGATGCCGTTGGCGCTGATGTACACGCGGCGGCCCTTGGCGGCGGCGTAGGCGCGGATGGCGTCGGTCAGGTGCTTCCACGCGCGGTCGTCGCGCTCGCGCCGGAAGTCCTGCCACGCGCGGGCCAGCGGATTCGCCGGCCCGTGCGGCTTGTCGGCCAGGCCGCGGGCCTTCAGGTAGGCGCGGTAGTCGAACGACGCCATCGAGCCGTCGGGGCAGACTGCGCGGTCCGCCAGGTCGATGCCGAACTCGCCGGTCCAGCGCGTATCGGCGGGCGACCACTTGCGGCCCTCCACGTATGCGCGCAGCAGGTGCGCGCGGAACTCGCGCAGGGAATAATCGTCGAAGCCTTCGGGGGGCCGGAGCGCGGCGTTGATTTCGTCCATGAAGAGGTAGTCGGCCCCGGCGTCTATCTGCCGACGGCACCACGAGAGGATGTAATCAAGGTAGGCCGGGCTGGACAGGCTGCCGTGGCGGATGCCCGGCTGCCCCCAGGCGTCGACCAGGCGGCTCTGCGGGTCGCGCGTGGCCATATCGCGGACCTGCTCGTCCGTGAGGCCGTTCTCGCCGTCATAAAGGGCGCTGCACGTGACGCCGCCGCCGAAAAGCGTGCCCAGGGCGTGGACCTTCGCAGCGAGCGGCGCCAGGCGCGACCAGTCGCTGGCCTGGCGCCACTTGAACCACGCGCGGATGGCCACATCGGAGCCGACCTTAGCCGCCGCGGCCACGCCGCTTTCCGACTCGATTGCCTCGTTGACGGTATAGACGGCCGCCTGGCGGATGTCGTCCACCGGCCGCGCACGCCGCAGCGCCGCAGGAAAATCGGGATAAGCATCCGGCCCCGGCGCCGGACCGGCCCGCAGCGCCGGACCGGCCGACCCCGCCAGCACCGCGGCCAGGAGCGACGCAAGACGTTTCGCGGACATGGCCTCATCCTTCATCTGACGCAGCACCAGGCCTTCTCGCGCCCTCAGCGAGCCGGCTCGGGCCAGGCGAGATGCTTGTGCAGGAATCGGAACGTCCCCTGGCCGTTGATCGTGTGCGGGCCGACGAACCACTCAATCTCGCACTTGTCGCGCAGGCCGAGCCTAGCCTCGTAAAGGAACCGCACCTTGGCGAACTCGTAGGCCACCGCCTCGTCGGGCGCCACGCCGTCGAAATGGCCGCGCTCTACCATGAACGGCCGCGGGGCGATAAGCGCCGCCATCTCCGCATAGTTGAACGTGCCGCCCAGGTCGAACTCGAAAATTTCGTACTCGCCGGTCCAGACGTAACTGTAGGTGCTTCGCGACGAGGCGTTCTTCCACACCCAGTCGTTGAAGTCGGCGGAGCAGATTGAAAGGCAGTAGTTGCTCACCAGCGGTGGCACCCGCATCGCCGTCTTCCCGCCGTAACTGAGGCCGTAAAACGCAATCCGCCCGCCGTCGACGCAGGGAAGCGTCTTCAGCCAGTCGGTGATCCGCTGATGCTGCGGAACGATGAGCGAAAAGAGCGTCTTGCCCAGCGGATTGGCCTTGCGCTGCAGCGTGCGGAACCGGTCGCCGAAGATGTACGGGTTCTGCGGCGCGAACGTGACGAAGCCGCGCTCGGCCAGCCTGGCCGCGAAGTCGTGGTACGACTTGCTGCCGCCCGTCACGAGGGCCTGCGGGCGGCCCTCCAGCCCGTGCTGGCAGACCACGACGGGGCGCTTCTCGCCCTCCTTCAAGTCCTTCGGCAGAAGCAGGATTCCGTAGGCGATGACGTCGGGGAACACGTCGAGCACCACCTCGTAGCCGCTCCACTTCTCGGAATCGTACGCCTTGCGGCTGCGCGCGTCCGGTGGCGCAGGAGAGTGCTCGAATCGCCCGATGACCTGGTCATAGAAGAACCGCCGGTACCACTCGGCGCTCTCGGCGAACTTTTCCGGCGAAGATGTGTCGAGTTTCGAGAGGAACTGCGCGCGTAGGTAAGGGCTTTCGTTCAAGAGCCACTGATTGTGGCGGTCGATCTCGTGGAACTGCCGCCGCAGGCGGGCCTCGGGGTCGAACCGCCCCGGCGGGACGTTACGCTCGCGCAAGGCCTGCGGGGGCTTGCCCGCGGCGGCGAGCCTGGCCCCGGCCGAGAGCGAGCCCAGGAACTCCTGTAGCGCGTCGTCGCTTCCGCAGGGGCCGGCCCCGTTGCCGCTGACGACGAGTTCCAGCCGCGGGGCCGGCCGCAGCCCCTCCACCAGTTGCCGCGCGCGCTGGAATTCGCGGCGCACGTCGTCCAGCCGCGGCGCCACAAGCCGGCCCGGTGCGCCGCCGGTGCCGGGAGGGACAACCACCTGGGGCCCTGCGGCGGCTTCCACGATGAGCGTCCGCGGCGCAATCAGGCCGGCCACCTCGGCGTCGCCGAACTGCTCCAGCAGGCCGAAGACGTTGCGGTAAACGGGTTCCTGCCAGACGTTCTGCCTGGAATCGAAGTAGCCGCTTACGCACACTGCGTCGATTCGCGGGTCGAGCGCCCCGGCATAGAGGGCCAGCAATCCGCCTTCGCCCCAGCCGATGACTCCGACCCGAGGAGGGGCCTGGCGCGCCTCGCGGACGAACCAGTCCACGCCGGCCAGCACCTTCTGCACCTCGTAGCCGATGAGGTGCCGCCCCAATTCAAAGGCCGCGCGATACAGGAACTCGCGGTTGGAGAGGCGGCGCTGGGTGACGCCGCGGTCGATGAGCGTCG
>Ga0194112_10005569_pt1 | contig 16871 bp, 13 predicted proteins | sample TA2MahC400mmetaG_FD_146191 | JGI IMG/M metagenome (GOLD analysis project Ga0194112, IMG submission 146191) | Freshwater microbial communities from Lake Tanganyika, Tanzania - TA2015016 Mahale Deep Cast 400m | ecosystem: Environmental > Aquatic > Freshwater > Lake | place: Tanzania: Lake... | reverse complement strand
ATGAGGCTTTCTTCGACCTCGGCCAGGTAGGCCCGGGCGGCCGGGTCGGAAAATTTAGCCTGAATGTCGGCCACGGCCGACCGGACGACGGGGGTCAGGGCCTCATCGTCCCAAGCCTTGAGAAGGCCGCGGGTTTCCTCCTCGATGTCCCGGAGGCGGCCGAAAACGTCCTCGAGCTTTCCCGACAGCGTCTCGTACTTCGCCTTCAGGGCGGCCACGGCTTCCTCGGGGAATTTCTTCTCCCGGACGAGCTGTTCGAGCTTGGGAAAGGGGAGGGGCTGCCCCTCGATGACCGGAAACAGGTCGGGCTTGACGAACAGGCCCATCTGGACCTGAATGACGGCGAACCCTTCCTTGGCCACGACCTCTTCGAAGGCCTGAAGGACGTCCTTTTGCTTCCGCTGCTGGCTTTCGACGATCGCGTCCCGGCCCTCGGTGTAGTAGGGGCTTTTCAGGAGGTCGGGAATGCTCTGCTTCAGCTTTTCGACGAGATGGTCCATGGCCGTGCCGAAGGCCCGGCCCTGCCCGGTCGGGAGCCGGAGGAGGGTCGGTTCGTCGGGATTGCGGAAGTTGTTGACGTACAGAAGATCGTCCGGCGGGCGGCCGCTTTTCTCCAGGCGCTCGAGGAGCCTCTTGATCGACGTCGTCCGGCCCGTGCCGAGCATGCCGGTGATAAAGATGTTGTATCCGACGCTCTTGATGTCGAGGCCGGTTTGAAGGGCCCGCATGGCCCGGTCCTGGCCGATGATGTCCTCGCTGGAGGGGCATTCCGCGCTTGTCGCGTACGGGATGGAGGCCGGGTCGCAGCGGGGCCTCAGCTTCTCGGCGGGGACTTCCTCGAATCGGCGGATTTCGCTCATGGCGGCCTCCTCTTCCCCGTTTTCTTAACACATCTTTCCCCCGGCCGCAACTTCGGCCTCCCCGGCGATGACCCGGGGGGCCCTCCCTCGCGCCGTCGTATTTCCAAAGGGAGGGCGATTTGTTACAATAGCGCCCCGGAAAGAGAATAAGCATCATGATCCGCATCACCTCCGTCCGCAAGAAAGCGGAGCTCCGGGCGTTCATTCGCTTTCCCCACCGGGTTTACAAGAACGAACCGCGCTGGGTTCCTCCCTTGGACGCGGACATCAAGGAGCGCCTCGACGTCCGACGCAACCCTTTTTTCGAGCATGCCGCCCGGGAGCTCTTCCTGGCCTATCGAAACGACGAGGTCGTGGGCCGGGTGGCGGCGATCATCGACCGCAACCATAACGCCGTTCACGGCGAGAAGGTCGTTTTTTTCGGGATGTATGAAAGCGTCGACGACGAGGCCGTCGCCCGGGCCCTCCTTGACGCCGCCGCGGCTTGGGGCCGGGAAAGGGGGCAGGACACGCTCAGAGGTCCGGCCAATTTGTCCCTCAACGACGAGTGCGCCTTTCTCTACGACGGCTACGACTCCCCGCCGACGGTCATGATGCCCTACAACCCCCCTTACTACCACGGCCTCATGGCCGCCTGCGGCCTGGCCAAGGCCAAGGACCTCTATGCCTTCTTCATGGACCGGAACTACGTTGTCGACCCGAGAGTCCGTGGCGTCGTCGAGAGGACGAGGTCCTCCCACCCGGACCTCGTCGTCCGGAGTTTCGAGGCCAAGGCGTGGCGCGAGGAAAGCGAGAAGATCAAGGCCGTCTACAATCAGGGATGGGTCAAGAACTGGGGTTTCGTCCCCTGGACCGACAAAGAGATGGACGCGACCGTCAAGAAGCTCCTCAAGCTGGCCGACCTGAGGATCGTCGTCCTGGCCGAGGACAAGGGGCGGGCCGTCGGCTTCGCCTTCGCCCTGCCGAACTACAACGAGATCCTGGTCAAGCTCAAGGGCCGCCTTTTTCCCTTCGGGATTATCCGCCTGCTTCTCGGACGGAAGAAGATCCGGGGGGTCCGGATCGTCGTCTTCGGAATCCTCCCGGACTATTGGAAGACGGGATTGAGCTATCTCCTCTACGAGAAGCTCCTGGCCAACCTCCTCGACTCCTCCTACGAATGGGCCGAGACGTCCTGGCAACTCGAGGACAACGAGGCCGTCAACCGGTTCGTCATGTCCGTCGGGGGGCGGTTGTACAAAACCTACCGAATTTACGAGCGGAAGATCGCATGAGCCTTTCCGCCAAAGGGGTGTCGCCATGAAAATCTACGAAGGCAAGCTGAGCGCCAAGGGCTTCCGGATCGGCCTCGTCGTCGGCCGGTTCAACGCCTTCCTGACGGACAAGCTCCTCGACGGCGCCCTCGATGCCTTGAAAAGGCTGGGGGCCGAGGAGGCCGGCCTGACCGTCTACCGGGTTCCCGGCTCGTTCGAGCTTCCCTTCATCGCCAAGAAACTGGCCGCCTCGGGCAAGGTCGACGGGATCGTCTGTCTGGGAGCCCTTGTCCGGGGGGATACGCCCCATTTCGATTTTCTGGGGGCCGAAGTCACCAAGGGCCTGGCCCAGACGGCCTTGGAGGACGGCGTCCCGATCGCCTTCGGGATCATCACCGTTGAAAGCCTTGAGCAGGGGATCGAGCGCTCGGGGACGAAATCGGGCAACAAGGGCTGGGATGCGGCCATGTCGCTCGTCGAGGTCCTCAACCTCCTCAAGGAGGCCAAGCTCTGAAGCCATGGGCAGACGCCGGACGGCCCGGGAGCGGGCTCTGCGGAGCCTTTTCGCCCTCGAGTTCAACGACGCCCCGGCCGGCGGGCTCGTCCCGGAGCCCGGCCGGAAGGCCGGGCCGCGGACCGCGGAGGCCTACGCCGTTCGTCTCGTTGAGGGCGTTCGGGCCAGGAGGGCCGAGATCGACGCCCTGATCGAGGGGACGTCCCGGAATTGGCGGGTCGAACGGATGGCCGTCGTGGATCGGAATATCCTCCGGATCGCCGTCTTCGAGATGCTCGAAGACGCCTTCATCCCGCCGGCCGTCGTCATCAACGAAGCCTTGGAAGTCGCCAAGCGGTTCAGCGGCGAGGCCTCGGCCGTCTTCATCAACGGCGTCCTCGACGCCGTCCGCCGGAAAATCCGGCCGGACGAATCCTCCCTCGGGCGGCAGGACGAGAATGAGCGAGCGAAAAAGTGACCAGGATCTGGCCCGGGCCGACAAGCTCCGCCGCCTGATCGAGGCCGGGGTCGACCCCTTCCCCCGCCGCGCGCCCCGGACCCACGCCGTCTCCGAGGTCGTCGCCTCGCTGTCCGGCGCCGCGCCGGAAGACCTCGAGGCCCGCCGGCTCCGAGTGACGGTCAACGGCCGGATCCTCTCGGTCCGGCTCATGGGGAAGGCCGTCTTCTTCCACATCTCGGACGGCTGCTCGAAGCTCCAGGTCTACCTTCGGGCCGAGGCCGTCGGCCCGGAGGCCTTCGAACGGTTCCGGCTTTTCGACATCGGCGACATCGTCTCGGTTTCGGGCGAGGTCTTCAGGACCCGGACGGGGGAGCTGACCGTTCTCGCCTCCGGCCTCGGGCTCCTGGCCAAGTGCCTTCATCCCCTTCCGGAGAAGTGGCACGGGCTCCAGGACGTCGAGCTGCGCTACCGGCGGCGCCACCTGGACTTGATCATGAATCCGGAGGCCGTCCGAGTCTTCCGCCTCCGGAGCGCGATCGTCGCCCACATCCGCCGCTTCTTCGACGAGCGCGGCTACCTCGAAGTCGAGACGCCGATGATGCACGCCGTTCCGGGAGGCGCCCTGGCCCGACCGTTCGTCACCCATCACAACGCCCTCGACCTCGACCTCTACCTCCGGATCGCGCCCGAGCTCTATCTCAAGCGCCTGGTCGTCGGGGGTTTGGAGAAGGTCTACGAGATCAACCGAAACTTCCGGAACGAGGGGATCGACGCGGAGCACAATCCCGAGTTCACGATGCTCGAGTTCTATGAGGCCTATGCCGACCACGAAGACATGATGGCCCTGACCGAGGTGCTGCTCGTCGGCTTGAGCCGGAGCCTTCTCGGCCGGGACGAGCTGGCCTACGGCGGGGAGACGATTTCCCTCAGGCCGCCCTTTCGCCGTCTGAAGTTCCGCCAGGCCATGGCCGAGGGGAGCGGGCTCCCGCCGGCGGCCGTCGACGACCGGGCCGAAGTCGTCAAAAGGGGCGAAGCCATCGCTCCGGAGAAGAGGCCGTTGACCTACGGCAAGGCCCTCGATGTCCTGTTCGACAAGCTCGTCAAGCCGGGCCTCGTCCAACCGACGTTCATCCTCAACCCCCCCCGGGAGGTTTCGCCCCTGGCCAAGGCGGCCGAGGACAATCCCAACGAGGCCGCCCGGTTCGAGCTCATGATCGCCGGGATGGAGATCGCCAACGCCTTCTCCGAGCTGACCGACCCGCAGGAGCAGCGGCGCCGCTTCGAGGAGCAGGTCCGGGAGCGGCAGAAGGGCGACGACGAGTCGCACCCGATCGACCTCGACTACATCCAGGCTCTCGAGTACGGACTGCCCCCCACGGGCGGCGAAGGCATCGGGATCGACCGCCTGACGATGCTGCTGGCCGGCCGGACGACGATCCGGGAAGTCATCCTCTTCCCCTTGCTGAGGCCGAAAGAGTGATGGGCTACGAAATCTTCATCGCCCGCCGTTACCTGACCGCCCGGCGCAAACAGGCCTTCATCTCGGTCATCACCTTCATCTCCGCCCTGGGGATCATGATCGGCGTGGCCGCCCTGATCATCGCCGTGGCCCTGATCACCGGTTTCCAAAGGGATGTCCAGGACAAGATCCTCGGAGCCACGTCGCACCTGATGATCTCCGACCTTTCGGGCGAGGGGATCGACGATTTTCAGGCTCTCGCCGAGAGCCTCCGCAAGATTCCCGGAATCCGGGCCGTTTCCCCCGTCGCCCACGATTGGGTCCTCGTCCAGGGAATGGGCAAGAAGGAAGCGGTCATGCTCAAGGGGATGGACCTCGACCGGGAGCGGGAAACCGCCTCCTGGCTCCGAATCCTCGAGAGCGGCGAACTTCCGCGTCCGGACGGGAGGGACGGCCTCCTCCTCGGACGCGACCTGGCCTTCAGCCTGGGGGCGGGTCCGGGAGACACCGTGACGGTTTATACGGCTTCGACCAGGCTCAGCCCCTTCGGCGCCTTTCCCAAGGTCAAGACGTTCGTCGTCGCCGGGACGTTCGCCACGGGTCTTTTCGAATTCGACTCCCACACGGCCTTGGCCCGCCTCGAGCCCGTCCAGAGGTTTTTCGCCATGCCCAACCGGGCGAGCTGGCTCCAGGTCACGATCGACGACGCCTTCGCCGCCGAGCGGATCAAGGCCAGGCTCCGGACGGCCCTCCCCCCCCTCGTCTACGCCACGACCTGGATGGAGCTCAATAAATCCCTCTTTTCGGCCCTGAAGCTCGAGAAAAACATCATCTTCCTGACGATCACCCTGATCGTCGTCGTGGCCGCCCTCAACATCATCGCGACGTTGATCCTCATGGTCATGGAAAAGACCCGGGACATCGGCGTCCTGATCTCCATGGGAGCGACGCCTTCCGAAATCCGGCGGATTTTTTTCCTTCAGGGAGCCGCCATCGGCGTCGTCGGGACGATCCTGGGAACCGTCTTGGGGATGCTGTGGTGCGCCGCGGCCAACGCCTTCGAATTGATCAAGGTTCCGGTCGATATCTATCAAATCTCCCATGTCCCTTTCAAGATCATGCCCCGCGACCTGGCCTTGATCGTCGGGGTTTCCCTCCTGGTCAGCTTCCTCTCGACCCTCTTCCCCTCCCACCGGGCCTCTAAAGTCGATCCCGTCGTGGCCTTGAAATATGAGTGAGATCGTCCGCGCCGTCGGCCTGGGGAAGGAATACCCTCTCCCGAAGGGGACCCTCCGCGTTTTTTCCGGCCTGGAGTTCTGCCTGGAGGAAGGGGAAACGGCCGCCGTCATGGGCGTCTCGGGGGTCGGAAAAACGACCTTCCTCAACCTTCTGGGAGCCCTGGACCGGCCGTCCGAGGGGACCGTCCGCCTCGAAGAGGTGGACCTGTTTTCCCTGGGAAGCCGGGAGCTGGCCAAGGTCCGGAACCGCAAGATCGGCTTCGTTTTCCAATTCTTCCACCTTCTCCCGGAGTTCACCTCCATGGAAAACGTCGCCATTCCGGCCTTGATGGCCGGATTCCCGAGGGAAAAGGCCATGGCCCGGGCCGCGGCCGTCCTGGCCGAAGTCGGGCTGGAGGACCGGGCCTCGTTCCGACCGGCCCAGCTTTCGGGCGGCGAGATGCAGCGGGTGGCCATCGCCCGGGCCCTGGCCAACGAGCCCCTCCTCCTCCTGGCGGACGAGCCGACGGGCAACCTCGACTGGAAGACGGGCGAGCTGGTTCTCCGTCTTCTCGCCGATCTCCAGGCCCGGCGCGGGTTCGCGGCCGTCCTCGTGACACACAACGAAAAAGTCGCCGCCTTTTGCCGGAAAACGTACCTCATGGAGCGGGGCGATTTGAAACGTCTGGCCTGAATCCGCCGTTTTACCAGGAGAGAGGCCCCGGCGAGTTGGAAAAACGGCCCCGATATGGTATATTTTGAAGGATAGGAACATGAAAAAAGCGTCCTTCCTCGTCTTGGTGATCGTCGGAATCCCCCTGGCCGGGCTGGCCCAGGAGCTCATCGAGCGGATCGACGTCGTCGGCAACGAGCGGATCACCAAGGAAACGGTCATGTATTATCTCTCCAGCCGGGAAGGGGACTATTTCGACCCGGCCGTGCTGAAAAAGGATTTTCGCGTCCTCTGGTCGACGGGCTTCTTCACCGACATCAAGATCGAGGAATCCGACGGGCCGCGGGGAAAAATCGTCACGATCACCGTCGAGGAAACCCCTCTCATCAAGACGATCACCTATAAAACGGGCAAGAAGATCAAGGAAGACGACATCACGAACAAGCTCAAGGAAAAAGACGAGTACCTCCTCCCGTACAGCAATTTCAGCCCGGCCAAGATCCAGAAGATCCGGAAGACGATCGAGGACCTCCTGGCCGAGAAGGGCCTCGGGGCGGCCGCGGTCGAAGTCGAGACGGCCAGAAAAGGCAAGAACGAAGTCGACTTGACGTTCCGAATCGACGAGGGCGCGAAGATCCGGGTCGGGGAGGTCGTCTTCGCCGGAAACCCGAAGCTCGGCCAGAACGCCCTGACCGAGGCCCTGGCGGCGAACAAGGCCCACAGCTTCGTGAGCTGGGTCGCCGGCAAGGACGCCTTCAAGCCCAACAAAATCTCCGACGACGTCGCCGCGATCAAGAAAAAGCTCCAGGACAGCGGCTTTATGGAGGCGACCGTCGGCGAGCCCAAGGTCGACGACGTCGTGCGCCGGACCTTCTGGCCGCTGTCGAAGAAGCGGAAGATGGTCCGCCTGACCTTCCCGGTCAACGCCGGCTATCTCTACCGGGTCGGCGAAGTCAAGGTCGAGGGGAACAAGTTCTTCACCACGGCGGGGATCCTCTCGAAGATCAAGTTCCGGAAAGGGGAGATCTACAGCACGAAACTCCGCCAGAAAAGCGTCGAGGATCTCGGAGAGCTGTTCCGCCAGTTCGGCTACCTCTACGCCCAGGCCGTCCCGGTCGAGAACCTCGATCCGAAGAACAAGGTCGTCAACGTCGTCTACCAGATCTATGAAGGCGACCTGTGCTTCCTCCGCCGCCTCGACTTCAAGGGCAACATCTTCACCAAGGACAAGGTCATCCGCCGGGAGATGCTTCTCCGCGAGGGCGATGTCTTCAGCCTGGCCTTTTTCAAGGACAGCGTCCTGCGGATCAAGCAGCTCGGCCTCGTCGACCTCGAGAAGGATCCCGATATCAAGCCCGACCAGAACGACCCGACCCAGTTCGACGTCACGGTCAACGTCAAGGAGCTCCAGCGGAACAACATCCAGTTCACGGCCGGATACAGCGGATACGAGGGAACGTTCGTGGCCCTGTCCTATTCGACCGTCAACTTCCTCGGGGCGGGGGAAACGCTCGAGCTCATGGCCCAGTACGGCAAGCGGATCCGGAACTACAGCTTCGGTTTCACCGAGCCGTACGTCTTCGATTATCCGGTCAGCCTGGGCTTCAACATCTACGACCGGTACATGGTCTACCCCTATATCTACAACCGGAAAGGCCGGGGGGCCGACTTCACGGTCAGCGGCCGGCTCTTCCGCTGGATGCAGGGCAGCCTGACCTACAGCTACGAGAACGTCGAGATCAGCCAACCCTCGGCCCTTTCGACGGTCGAATACTACAGCTACTATGGCACGGGGCCGTCCTCCTACGACCCCTACTACTATGGCGGCCTCTACGGTTTCGGCAAGTACAACATGAGTTCGCTCTATCCGACCCTGTATCGTTCGACGGTCGACTCGCCCTTGACGCCCTCGAGCGGAACGCTCTATCTGGCCTCGGTCAAGTACGCCGGCCGGTGGCTGGGGGGGGAGATCGACCTCTACAAGCCGCGGTTGGAATTCACCCGCTACCAGCCGATCATCCGGGGACAGCGATGGCATTCGTTCGGCGTCCACGTCGAATACTCGTTCGTCCGACCCCTCGGCGGAAGCCAGGTCCCCTTCTGGGAGCGGTTTTTCCTGGGCGGCGAGCGCAGCATCCGCGGTTATGAGATCTACACGATCGGCCCCCGCTCGGCCGAGGGGCAGCCCATCGGGGGGATGAAGCAGCTCGTTTTCAACGCCGAATACATCTGGGCCGTCGGCGGTCCGCTCTATCTCATCCTCTTCCACGACCGGGGGAACACCTGGGACCTCGACGCGAAGGTCAGCTTCAAGGACGTCTACACCTCGACCGGGGTCGAGGCCAGGATTTTCGTCCCCGCCTTGAGGGTTCCGTTCCGCCTCATTTTCGCGTATAATAACCGTCTCATTTACGCCGACGACACGAATTTCTCCTTCCGTTTCGCGATCGGGACGACGTTCTGAGAGCGGAGAGGAGGAGCCATTATCATTCGGGAGGTACACGATGCGTAAGTTGACGTCAATCTTCGCCCTGGTCGCCCTGATCGGAGCGGCCGGCTCCGCGGCCTACGCCCAAAAGATCGGGGTCATCAATTCCCAGGACGTTCTCGAGAAGTCCGCCGAGGGCAAAAAGGTCATCGCCCGTCTTCAGGAGCGGGACAAGCAGAACCAGACGGCGATCACGAAACTCGACGACGAGATCCGGGCTCTCCAGACGAAGCTCAACACCCAGCGGTTGACGCTGACCGAGGACGCGGCCATGCAGCTCCAGTCGGACCTCGAGAAAAAGAACACCGACCGAAAACGGATGGCCGAGGACGCCTACACCGGGATGCAGGAGCTGACGGCCCGCCTGTTCAAGCGGGTCCAGGACGAGCTCATCCCCCTCGTCGAAACCCTGGGCAAGGAGCGGGGGCTGGACCTCATTTTCGACCTGGCCAAGAGCGGGGCCGTCTACTGGAATCCGGCCATCGATCTGACGGCCGAGCTCATCAAACGCTACGACGCGTCCAAAGCCGCCGCGAAGTGATGCCCGCTTTTCTCCACGATATCGAGGACATCCTCCGGTTCCTGCCTCACCGCTATCCGTTTCTTCTCGTCGACCGGGTCCTGAGTCTGGAGAAGGGGAAAACGATCGCCGCGATCAAGAACGTCACCTACAACGAGGAGTTCTTCCAGGGCCATTTTCCCGAAATCCGGATCATGCCGGGCGTCCTGATCATCGAATCCCTGGCCCAGGCGGGCGGGATTCTCCTCTATCACTCGATCGCGGAACCGGAACGGAAACTCGTCCTGTTCAGCAAGATCGAGGAGGCCAAGTTCCGCCGGCCGGTCGTCCCGGGGGATCAGCTTCGTCTCGAGGTCGTGGTTCTCAAAATCAAGAGCCGATTCGCCCATTTCCACGGAAAAGCGACCGTGGAGGGTGAAGTCGCCGTCGAGGGGTCGATGCTGGCTTCGCTGCTGGAGCGCGGGGAGAGGCATGTCCGGTGAGGACGCCGTCGTCCATCCGACGGCCGTCGTCGAGCCCGGAGCGCGCCTGGCCGGCGGCGTCCGGGTCGGGCCGGGCTGCGTCATCGGGGCGCGCGTCGCGGTCGGCCCGAACACGATTTTCGAGGCCAACGTGTTCGTCGGCGGCTGGACGACGATCGGCGCCGACAACCGGTTTTCGCCGGGCGTCGTCCTCGGGACCGAGCCCCAGGACGTCGGCTACAAGGGCGAGCCGACCCGGATCGTCATCGGCGACCGGAACATCTTCCGCGAGTACGTCACCGTCCACCGGGCGACGGCCAAGGAAGAAGGCCTGACCCGGATCGGAGACGACAACTATTTCATGGCGTTCTCCCATGTCGCTCACGACTGCCGGATCGGCGACAAGACGATCTTTCTCCACGGGGGGACCCTGGGGGGACACGTTCGGGTCGCCGACGGAGCCGTCGTCGGGGCGATGAGCGCCGTCCATCAATTCTGCCGCCTCGGAAGGCTCGCCTTCATGGGCGGGGGGTCGATGATCGTCCAGGACGTCATCCCCTTCGCCCGCGTGGCCGGCCAGCGGCCGACCCGCCTCCTGGGGTTGAACGTCGTCGGCCTGCGCCGGAACGGCTATTCCCGGGAGCGGATCGCCGCCTTGAAGGAGATGTTCCGGCTGCTGTTCTTCGCCGATTTGAACACGGCCCAGGCCCTGGCCCGGATCGAGGCGGAGATCCCCCCGTCGGAGGACCGGGAAGAACTCGTCTCCTTCGTCCGGACCTCGAAGCGGGGGATCGTCAAGAAAGCGGGCTCATGGGACGGCGACTCGGAATAGTCGCGGGAGGCGGGGAGTTCCCGCTTGAAGCCGTGGCCGCCCTCCGGCGTGAGGGGGTGTTCTGCGCCGTGGCCGGGGTTCGGGACGCCGCCTCGCCGAGGTTGGGAGAGGCGGCCGACGCTTTCGCCTGGATCGGGCCGGGGGAGCTCGATCGGCTCGTCGCCTTCTTGAAAGGCTTGGACGTCCCGGAAGCCGTCCTCCTCGGCAAGGTCGAACATCGAACTTTCGTCAGGGACGGCGCTCCCGGAACGGAGCTGGCCACCCGGCTGTCCGGACTGCCCGATCGCCGGCCGGCGACCCTCCTGCGTTTCCTGATCGACGCCCTTGAAGCCAAGGGGATCGAGGTCCTCGACCCCGGATTTCTTCTGCGCCCCTTTTTCTGTCCGCCCGGAAGACTCGGGCGGATCGAACCTTCGGCGGAAGCCGGAGAGGACATCGATTTCGGCTGGCCGCTGGCCAAACGGCTGGCCGATCTCGACATCGGCCAAACCGTGGTCGTCAAGCGCCGGGCCGTGGTCGCCGTCGAGGGGATGGAAGGGACGGACGAGACGATTCAGCGGAGCCGGCGACTGGCCGGGCCGGGCATCGTCGTCCTGAAGGTCGGGCGGACCCTCCAGGACCGGCGGATCGACGTTCCGGCGGTCGGGCTGGGGACCGTCCGCGCCCTTGTCGCGGCCCAGGCCGCGGCTCTCTGTTTCGAAGCGGCGACGACCCCCTTCTTCCGGAAAGAGGACTCCCTGGCCTTGGCCGAGTCGTCCGGCCTGGCCGTATTGGCGAGGTGATCATGGACCCCATCCGGATCGGCATCATCGGCGTCGGCTATCTCGGGATGCAGCATGCCCGGATTTCCTCCTATCTCGAGGAGGTCGAGCTCAAGGCCGTGGCCGATGTCGACTTCAAGAAAGCCTTCGAGATCGGCAACCGCCACGGAGTCAAGTATTATCAGAACTACGAGGACATGCTCGACGAGATCGACGCCGGGATCGTGGCCACGCCGACATCGGAGCATTACCCCGTGTCCATGGCCCTTCTCCGCCGGGGCAAGCACGTTCTCGTCGAGAAGCCGATCACGGAGACCCTCGGCCAGGCCGAGGAGCTCGTCGCCGCGGCCCAGGCCGGCAACCTCGTCCTCCAGGTCGGCCATCTCGAGCGCTTCAATCCGGCGGTGGAGGCCGTGGAGACGATCATCTCCGACCCGCGGTTCATCGAAGTCCAGCGGCTGGGGTCGTTCTCGGCCCGCTCCCTTGACGTCAACGTCGTCCTCGACCTCATGATCCATGACCTCGACATCATCCTCGCCCTCATCAAGGACGAGGTCGGCGTCATCCGCTCCTCGGGGATCCGGGTCCTGTCGGAAAAGATCGATATCGCCAACGCCCGGCTCGAGTTCCGCTCGGGCTGCGTGGCCACCCTGACCGCGAGCCGCGTTCATCAGGGCAAGGTCCGCAAGCTGCGGATCTTCGAGCCGACCTCATACTACTCGATCGACTACATCGACCAGGAGGTCAAAATTTTCCCGCTGAGCGGACGTCAGACCGACATCAAGACCTTGAAGATCCCGAAGGAAGAGCCCCTCAAGAGGGAAATCCGGAATTTTTGCGTCTCGATCGCCGAAGGCCGGAGCGGCAAGGTCAGCGGCGAGGAAGGGCTCCGGGCGCTGCGCCTGGCCTACGACGTCCTCCGCCAGATCGAGACGGCCTGAAGGCTCGTCTCGGCGCTTTCCAAACCGCGTCCCCGACGGCCCGCCCGGAAAGCGCCCCCCCGGCCCTGGAGACCTCCGAGTCGAAAAGAATTCCCCGAGGCGCCTCGTCAGTCGCGCCGAAGGCCGTAGCGGGCGAGCTTGTTGTAGAGCGTCGTTCGCGAAACGCCGAGGGTTTCCGCCGTCCGCTTGAGATTATGGGCCGTCTGATTGAGGACGAAGGCGATGTAGTCTTTTTCCAGGTCTTCGAGAGTGGAGAGGCTTTCGCCCTCGGGGAAAGGCCCGCGCCGGCGGCGGGGGGTCGCTTCCCGGAGGTTCTTGGGCAAATCGGCGAGGTCGAGGAAATCTTTTTTCGTGACCATGGCCGCGCTCTGGAGAGCGTTCTCGAGCTCGCGGACATTCCCCGGCCAATGGTATCGCTGGAAGAGTTTTTGGACATCGCGGGTGACGCCCTTGAGGGTTTTGCCGTAAGCCCGCCCGATCTGCTCCAGAAAGTGCCGGACGAGAAGAGGGATGTCTTCCAACCGTTCGCGGAGGGGGGGGACCCGGATTTCCACGCGGTTGAGGCGGTGATAGAGATCCTCGCGGAAGGCGTTCCGGCGGACGGCTTCGGTGATGTTCCGGTTCGTGGCGGCGATGACCCGGACCTGGAGGTAACGAACCTCGTTCGATCCCAGGGGACGGAACTGCCGGTTTTCGAGGACGCGGAGCAGCTTGGCTTGGACCGGGAGGGGGATTTCGCCGATTTCGTCGAGGAAAACGACCCCTTCCTGGGCCTCCTCGAAAAGACCGCGTTTGTTCCGGTCGGCGCCGGTGAAAGCTCCGCGGACATAACCGAAGAGTTCGGACTCGAAGAGGTTCTCGGGTATCGCCGCGCAGTCGCAGACGACGAAGCGCCGGTTCTTCGTCTCGCTCAGGGCGTGAATGGCCCTGGCGATGAGTTCCTTCCCCGTCCCGGTCTCCCCGGTGACGAGAACGCTGGTGAAGTGCTTGGCGATGCTCTCGACCAGGCCGAAGATCTCGAACATGTAGGGATTCTTGCTGACGATGCTCTGGAATTGGTATTTCTTCTCGAGGCGTTTTTCGAGGAGATATGTTTCCCGGCGCAGGTCCTGCTTGTCGAGCAGCCGGCGGAGGGCGGCCAGGATGGACTCCTTCCCCACGGGGGCCTCGATATAGTCGACCGCCCCGGCTCGAATCCATTCCATGACCTCCTCGGGGGGAGTGCGGGGGCCGGCGATGATGACTTGGAGGAGGGGCTCGAAGGCCAGGAGTTCGATCAGGAAACGCCGGTTCTTTTCAACCTCCGAACCAATTTCCAGGACGGCGGCCCTGAGGCCGTTGTCTTCGATGAGTTTCAGGGCCTCTTCGCTCCTTCGACAGTAAAAAAAATGATAGCCGGATGCGGCCGGCGTGAGTCGAAGGGATTCATAAAGACGGTCCGATTCACTCAATATGAGCAGGGAAACGGAAGTGTCCAAATTCTTTCCTGTGTTCAATATTTTAACAGGAAAGTTCTCGTTGTCAAGAACTATTTTTTCGAGGTGCCCGGCCGTCCACGCAGGAATTGGATCCGGACCCGGTCTTGAGATTCCTCTTCGATCCGAACGACCTCGAATTTCGCCTGTTCCAGATAGTTGATATGGGCTTTAAGGTAGGCCAGTCCCTGGGTCGAGAGGAAGTCGAGCCATGCTCCGCGGGCCGTCTCATCCATGAGTTCGGGAGTTTCCTCGTGGTACGTCACCTGGCTGCGGGGCGAGAGCCGGCTCTCCGTTGAGCCGCGTCGTTTCGCGTAGAGGTTGAGGCCGTCGTAGAGCTCGAGGAAAGCCAGATGGGGCTGCCAACGCGTCGCCCAGCGGAAGTAGCGGTCGTAAAATTTCTCGTTCGACTCCCTGATTCCGGGGTCGGCGTTCATCTCGGAGACGACGAATGACCGGATCTCCTCGCCGGCGGCCTTATGGCGTTCGTAGATCGGCAGGGTCAGTCCGCGGACGTAGGCAAACCATCCCTTCGGGATCCAGTAGTCGCGGAAGAGATAGGGGGAGTAGTTTGAAAACGCCTGGACCCATTCATGGGACGGGTATCCATGGAGGTTCAGGTGAATGTCCGGGAACCATTTCGCGTTGAGATCGCGCCTGACGCCGGCCTCCGGCAGGAGCGGACGGGCCGCGCCGGTCATTGTTCCGATGTCCAGGCCCAGGGCGCTGTACCGGCCGGCATGGAGGCTGTGGAACGGCGTCAGTTGCTGGAGGTCGTAGGCCAGGGCCGCGCCGTCGGGGTTTTCCATGGGATGAAGGACGAAATTCATGCGGCGGAGGCGGTCGCCGAAGGCCTTGTCCGCGGCCAGGAGCTCGGCCAGCTTGAGAATGTAATTCGTCGCCGAAACTTCGTTGGCATGCTGGCGTCCGCTGAGATAGAGGGTCGGCTTGTGGGCGATGAGGCGGGGGATCGAAACGTATGGACCGAGAGGCAGGAAGGCCTCGAGTACGGGAACCGGCCGGCCTTCATAGGAAATCCCCCCGGTATAGGTCCGCAGCCGGGGCGAGGCCGATAGACGGCGGACGGCTTCGAGGACCATCTCCGGCGAATGGATTTTAGCCGTGTCGACGACGGCCTGGCCGGGGAGGAGCGGGCCGGGCGAGGGCTCCCCGGCCGGAGGCGAGGGAGGGGAGACGGGAATCCGCTCCTCCTTGGACATGTCCTGGCATTTAAGGCCGAGGGCCAGCCCGTTGAGCTTCGGGAAGGACAGGGCGGCGTTCAGGGCGCCTTTGTCCTTGAGATCTCGGTAGGCGGCGAGGAGGTCGATGACCGCGGCGTAATCGGATTCGCGTTCGAACTCGAGCTCGAAGCTCAGAAGCTCGATCCTCTCCTCCAGGCCGTTGTAGAGAAGACCCGGAAGGGAGGTCGACTTCGGCCGAAGGGCCGGGAAGACGATATTGCGGCCGGCCTCGTCCCTGTCTCGCTCCTTCCAGGTCAAGGTCATCTGAGGCGTCGCGGCCAGCCAGTCCTCGGCCGTCAACTTGATCTTGGGAGGGCCCCCCTCGGTCGAGGGATGGATGACGGGAAAAACGCTTCCGGGAGCGCTGAAACGGCTTGTGTCCTCGGGGAGATCGGTCTCGGCGTCGATTTCGGTGATTCCCCGGAGGAAATCGAGGGTGTCGAAGTAGATTTCGTCGTGAAGGGCTTCGAGGGAGCTGACGATCTCTTCGTCGAGTCCGAGGCGGTAGTCGGGTTCGCTGGCCCAGACCTCGGCCCGGATCTGTTTGAAATAGGGCTGTTTGGAGAACGTCGGCGCGTTTCCGGTCTTTTTCAGGATCTGGGCGTGGAGCGGAGCGAGACCCTCCTCCTGATAGAACGTCCAAATCCGTTCGAGATCGGTCGGCAGGACCTCGTCCGCGATGACGGCCCCGTCGGCTTCGATTTTGACCCAGCCGCCGGTCACCCTGACCGTGCCCCACTCCGGGAGGAGCTTGAGATAGGGGATTTCCCGGAGGCGGGGTGAGAACGTCTGTTCGAAGAGGGGGGCGTTCCTGGGGTCGAGGGCGACCGCCCGATACACCGGTTCTCCGGCGGGGACCATCTCAAAGTGGATTCTGTCGAGAGGGAGAGCGAGCTCCTTGGCCAGGAACTCGTCGACGGGATAAAGCTCCTGGAGCCAGCGGGTCGGTTCGGCGTAGAATCGCTTGGGCCGGGCGAAATCCTCTGTTTCTTCGGAGAATTGGATGACGACCTGGGCGACGGGTTTGCCCTTGAGGGCCGGGACGACTTTCTCCAGGAGCCAGAAGAAGCCCTGTTTGTAGGCCGAGAGGACCTCGACCTCGACCTTCTCGGCTTTCCGGAGGTCCTTGAGTTCGGCCTCGATCTGGGCCTTGAGGCGACGCCGGACGTCCGGCGATTCGCTCAGGCCGAGGCTGACGCGGACGGATCCTGGCCGGTTTTCCCCGGCGGCCAGCTTCTCCCGGACGACGGCCAGGGCGTCGTCGGCCTCCCAGGAAAAGGCCTGCTCTTTTTCGAACAGCTTCCGGGCCCCGGTCATGGCCGACGCCCGAACCTCGACCGGAACGTCCTTCAGGGAGGAGGCCGTCTTCCGGAGTTCGTCCTCGAAGGCGGAATTTTCGCGCGGAATCAGGCATTCGACCTTAAGATTTTCGAGGTCGCGATCCTTGAGGCCGTCGACAAGCTTCCGGAATTCGGCCGCGAAATAGGCCTCGGCCGCGCCGTTCTCGCCTTTGAGGAAGCGCTCAAGCCCCTCGGACGCGTCGCGGAGCTGGAGACGCCCGTCCCCATAGCCATCGAAATAGGGAAAATTCCGGCTAAGATACGTCAGCGTCTTTTCCAGTCCGGCTGGGTCGGCCCCGGCGACGACGAGGGCGTTCGACTTGTTGAACGCCCGGGGGACGACGCGGACGGCTCCGAAGCCGTTTTCCAGGGGAGGCAGGACGAGCTTCCCGAGCCG
>Ga0194112_10005567_pt1 | contig 16876 bp, 16 predicted proteins | sample TA2MahC400mmetaG_FD_146191 | JGI IMG/M metagenome (GOLD analysis project Ga0194112, IMG submission 146191) | Freshwater microbial communities from Lake Tanganyika, Tanzania - TA2015016 Mahale Deep Cast 400m | ecosystem: Environmental > Aquatic > Freshwater > Lake | place: Tanzania: Lake... | reverse complement strand
GGCCGACATCTTCCTGACGTGCCTTTTGGGATTCGCCTTGGCCGTCCTCATCGCCCTTTTCTCCTTCCCCAAGACGGCCGGGGAACGAACCTCGGGCCTTCCGTCGAGGGGCCGCCGAGCCGCGGCCGGACTTCTGTTCGCCGCCGGGCCCGTCCTTTTCGACGGATCGCGAGCTTTTCTCTCGCGCCTCGTCGCCCACGCCAACCTCAATTTGTTCCGGTTCGATTTTTCGCCGGCTTTCCTCCTCCTCCAAACCGGACTGTTCTTCGTTCTCGCCGGAACCGTCCTTCTCCTGGCTGTCGCATTCCGGGCCGGGAGCCGGGCTTTCCGGTCCGCCTTTCCGCCCGCCGTCATCGCCGCCCTGTCCACGGCGGCCGTCGTCTTTCTCCGCCGGGACAGAGCCTGGGCGATCGTCCTTCTTCAGATCCTTGTCGCCGCCCTGTTTCTCCTTTGGGCCTCGGGGCGGCCCGCTCTCCGCAGGGCCGCGGCCGGCGCTTTGATTCCCGTCCTGGCCTTGTTCGTTTACGCCGAGATGGAACGGGCGACGCGCTCGAAAACGCGGGCCCTCGCCGAGGGCATCCTCAAGGAGACCGTCCTCTCCCACGCCCACTCCATCGAGGCCCTGCTCGCCGAATCGCTCGACGACTTGGATGCGGAAGACCGGGAGATCCGGGCCTTTCTCCGCCGTTCGGAAACGACGTCCGAGGCCGCCCGGCGGATTTGGGAGCGGACCGCCGCGGCCAAGCTCAACGCCTACTCCGGACTTCAATTTTTCGACGCCGACGGAGCCGAGGCCGCCCGATTCGTTCTCAACGTCCCGAAAATCAGCTCGGAAACGGAGAGCCTGCCGAACCGGGCGGACTGGACGATCGTCCGGATCGCCAAGCCCTTCATGGGAAAGGCCCGGGAGTTCCTGGCCGGCTACCGGGACTGGACGGACGACGGAGGGGAGCTCGGCCGGACGGTGTTCTATGTCTCCCTGGACTACGACACCCTGCCGTTCCTCTATTCGGCCAATCCCTACTTCGAGCTTCTCCGGACCAACCCCCTGCCGTCGATCGAGCCGTTCGACATCGGCTTCGCGGTCTTCGACGAGCAAGGGCGGATCCTCTTCAACCCGGCCCGCCTGACGACGGGGCTGCCGCCGGCCGTTGTCGAGGCGGCCGAGACGTCCGGGACCGGCCTTTGGTCGAAATTCGCCGACAACAACCGGACTTACGACCTCTTCTCCTTCCGGACGGAAAACCGGATCGCCGCCTTCCTCGCCCCGCGGAAGGGGTTTTTCGGACGGTCGGCCGATCTCCTCAAGGTTTCGCTCCTTCTCGCCGCATTCGGCCTCCTGACGGCCCTCTTCCGTCCGAGGGGGACGAGGCCGGAAGACCGGAAACACCCCCTCTGGTCGTTTTCCAGCCGGGTTTACGTGTCCTTCATCGCCGTCGCCCTCGCCCCTCTCCTCCTCTTGGCCTTCGTCTCCCGCCCCTTCTTCAACCGCCTCCTGACCCGGCAATTCGTCGAGAAAGCCACCATCCACGCCAACATGGCCCGCAACGCCATGGACGATTTCGTCTATCTCCAGGAGGAGAGGCGGGCCCTCGTCGATTCCCAACCCGAGGACCTGGCCCTCTTTCTCTCGACCTCGATCTCCAACGACGTCAACCTCTTCATGGAAGGCCGGCTCGTCTCGTCCAGCCGGCGCGAGTATTTCGACGCCGGCCTTCTTCCCGATCTTCTTGACGGCGAGATCTACTACAAGCTCCGGTTCGCCAACGATCCTTTCACCGCCCAGACCCGCCGCCTGGGCGGATTCTCCTACCAGGTCCTCACCGTTCCCTACACATCCCTCGACCCGCCGCTTCTCATCTCCCTCCCCTTCCCCTTCGAGCGCCAGGAAATCGGCGAAGCGACCCGGTCGCTGGTCGATTTGCTCCTGGTCCTCTCGGTGTTCTTCGTCGGCCTCGTCGCCCTCCTGGCCCGGGCCATCGGGGTCATGATCGTCACCCCGATCCGCCGCCTCCTCGGCGGGACCAAAGCCGTGGCCTTGGGGAACCTCGAGTTCGAGGTCGACTACGAACGCCGGGACGAGATGAAAACGCTCATCGACGGTTTCAACGGGATGATCCGCAGCCTCAAGGACCACCAGCGCGAGCTCGCCGACCTGGGGAAGAAGGCCGCCTGGGCCGAGATGGCCCGGAAAATCGCCCATGAAATCAAGAATCCCCTGACGCCGATCCAGCTCTCCGCGGAGCATCTTCTCCGCGTCTACGAGGATCAAGGGGCCGATTTCGAGACCGCCCTCAGGGAGTCGACGGCCTATATCATCGGCGAGGTCGAAAATTTGCGCCGGATCGCCCAAGAGTTCCTCGAACTCTCCAAGACCGCCGTCCTTCGCCGCGAGACATTCGATCTGGGAGCGTTCATCCGGGAGATCGTCGAGCCTTACCGGAAACTTCTCGGAGGGCGGATCGCCTTCCGCGAGGCCTACGACGCGGAGGGTCGGGTTTCGGCCGACAAGGCCAAACTTAAAATCGCCTTCCGGAACATCGTCATCAACGCCGTCGAGGCGATCCGGGGCAGGGGCGAGGTCCGGGTGACGGTCTCCGGTTCCGGCGATCGGGTCGTGACGTCGTTCGAGGACACCGGACCGGGGATCGAAAAGGAGATCCTCGACCGGATCTTCGAGCCGTATTTCTCGACCAAGGACGTCGGGACCGGCCTCGGCCTGCCCATCGCTCGGAAAATCGTCGAGGACCACGACGGATCGATCCGTCTCGAAAGCGAGGCCGGCCGGGGCACCCGCGTGACGATCGCCCTCCCCCGAAGCGAAGGCTAGAATTTTTTCCGGACCTGTGAAAAAATACCCCTGATGAATAAAACGCTCGTCGCGTATTACAGCCTCACCGGAAACACCCGCCGCGTCGCCGAGGCCGTCCACGAAGCCTTGTCGGGCGATAAAGACATCCTTCCCCTGGATGAGGTTGAAGATCTCGACGGCTATCGCCTCGTTTTCATCGGCTTTCCCGTCCACGCCCACAGCCTTCCCTTTAAGGTCGAGAGGTTCATCACGTCCGTCAAGCCGGGAGCCAAGATCGCCCTCTTCTGCACCCACGGCTCCCTTCCGGGGCACCGCCTGTCCCGCGAAGCCCTGGAATACGCCGTCGTCCTGGCGGCGAAGGCCAGAATCCTCGGGACGTTCTGTGTCCGGGGGAGAATCTCCCTGGAAGCCCTGGACATTCTCGCCCGCTCGCCGGAGCATCGGGAATGGACCGAGATGGCCCCGTCGGCCGAAGGGCACCCGGACACCTCCGACCTCGAAGAGGCCCGGGCATTCGCCCGCCAGGTCAAGGCTCGGAGCGACCACGGCGAGCGCTGATGCTGAAACTCATCTCCTACGTGATCCTGGCCTATTTCCTGTACACGATCTGGAGGCTCGTCCGCGCCATCCGGCAAAGGACGATCCCGCCCCGCCGTCCCCGGGCCCGCCTGTCGGGAACGATGGTCAAGGACGCTGTCTGCAATACGTACATCCCCAAGGAAGAGGCCCTGCGCGAGACGTTCGACGGCCGGGAATATTTTTTCTGTTCGAAGGATTGCCGGAAAAAATTCCACCAAGACCGCAAGCGCCCCTAGTCCGTCCCGAAGACTTGGAATTCCGCGAATTCGCCCGTGGCCTCGGTCCAGGCTTCTTCGACGGCCTCGACCTTGGCCAGAGCCGGTCCTCGTCGAAGCCAAGCGGCAAAGCCCTCGACGGCCGGCCGTTCCCCCTCGACGCAGGCCTCGACCCGGCCGTCGCGCCGGTTGCGAACCCAGCCTTTGAGCCCGAGACGGACGGCCGTCGCCCGGGCATACCAGCGGAAGGCGACTCCTTGGACTCGGCCGGAAACGACGGCCTGCAACCGCACCATGCACGTCATTTTATCACGACTCGATTTGATTTCTTGAGCGATCCCCGGCCATAATACGAAGCGAGGATGGTCCGCACGCTTGTGACGATCGCCGGCCATGACCCCTCCGGCGGGGCGGGGGCGGTCATGGACACGGCCGTCTTCCGAGGCCTCGGGTTCCACGGCGCCGCCGTCCTGACCGCGGTCACGGCCCAGGGTCCCTCGGGTGTCCGAGGCCTCGTCGCTCTCGAGCCGGATTTTCTCTGGGCTCAATACCGGGCCCTGGTCCGGGACGTCCGGCCGGTCGGCATCAAGGTCGGGATGGCGGCCACGGGGGCGAACGCGGCCGTCATCGGCCGCATCCTCGGACGCCACGAGGGGATCCCCCGGGTCATCGACCCGGTCCTTCGCTCCAGCTCGGGCGCGGCCCTTCTCGAACCGGCGGCCATCAGCGGCCTTTTGGACGCCGTCCGCGGCCGGGCCTCGGTCTTGACGCCCAACCTGGCCGAAGCCGGGCGCCTGGCCGGAATGAAGGTCGATTCGCTCGAAACCATGGCCGAGGCCGCCCGCCGGCTTTTCGACCGGACGGAGGTCCCCTGTCTCGTGACCGGCGGCCATCTCCGGCCCGAGGCCGTCAGCCTCTTGTTCGACGGGCGAAGGACGCGCCTGTTCGCCAAGAAAAAAATCCGGAAGGATGTCCATGGGACGGGCTGTTTCTTCTCGGCCGCCCTCCTCGCCTTCCTCGCCCAGGGGCGTTCCCTTCCCCGGGCCTGCGCCCTGGCCACGGATCTGACCGCGGCGGCCATCCGGGCCGCCGTCGGGACGGGCCGGGGACGGGCCGTCATTCCAGGATTTCGACGGCCCGGTTGACGACCGCGTCGGGAAGGACGACGCCCTGGCGGGCGGCGGCCCGCCGGTTGACCGCGATCCGGACCTCGCTCATGGACTGGATCGGAATCGCGGCCGGGCTCTCGCCGTTTTTGACCCTGAGGACGAGCTGGCCGGCCCGGTATCCCATGGCCTGGAAATCCCAGCCGACGGCCGCGGCCGCCCCGGCCCCGGCGGCCAACAGCGAGCCGCTGAACAAGGGCACGGCGTTCTCCTCGGCCGTTTTGGCCAAGGCTTCGAAAGCCGCGTTGATCGTATTGTCCGAAATCTGAAAAATCGCGTCGATCTTCTTGTTGATGAGAATCAGGGCGGCCAGGTGGACGTCGCTCGCATTTTCGACCGGAACGGAAACGCTTTCGAATCCCAGGGACAAGCAGGCTTCCCGGAACAGGCCGAGATAGTATGCCGAGTTCATCTCGGACGGAGTCCAGAGGGTGCCCAAGCGCCGGGCCCCCGGCAGGATTTCGCGGACAACGGCCAGGCCTTCCCGGATCGGCGCCGCCGAGGCGACGCCGGTGACGTTGGCCCGATGCGCGGAAGCCGAAGTCCCGGCTCCGACCAGGTCAGGATTGGCGACCGAGGAAAAGACGACGGGAATCGCCGAGGTGGCGATCAGCGCGGCCTGGAGGCTCTGGGTCGAGGTCGGGACGAGGAGGTGGACCCTTTCCTTGACGAAAGCGCGGGCGATCCGGTGGACCTCGGCGATGTCGCCCAGTCCGTTGCGGACGACGATCCGGACGTTGAGGCCGTCTTGAAGCCCGCCGTCGGACAAGGCTTGGAGAAGGCCTCTCCGGACCTCCCGGGCCGTCCCCGATTCGAGAAGCTCGATGACCCCGATGGTGTAAAGGTCCGTCTTCGGGGAGGAACAGGACGCGGCCGCAAGTCCGACGCCCAGGACCCAGACAAGGACCCGCTTCACGGCCGCCTCCGAGCGGAACTCATCATTGGCCGATTTCCGGGACCGGTCAAACGGCGCCCTCCCGCGAGGCGGCGGTGGACCGAGGCCGCGATGTTGCCTCCACCGGCTACGAGGACGACGGTCCGCCCTCGGAAAAGGCGGGCGTATTTGAGCCCGGCGGCCGCGGACAGCGCCCCGGCGGCCTCGACGATTTCGCCGTGATCGTCGAACAGGCGTTTGACGGTCGAGCGGAGACGCCTCTCCCCCACGGTCAGCATCCGATCGACGAACCGGCGGCAAAGCTCGAAAGTCATCGACCGAGGCTCGATCCCGCCGGCGACGGCGTCGGCCAGGGTCCGTCCTTCCCGGACGGCGACCAGGCGGCCCGCCCGGAGCGAGGCCTTCATGAAGGCCGAGGCGGCCGGTTCGACCCCCAAAATCCGGACGCCGGGGGCGCGGGCTTTGAGATACCCGCCGATTCCGGCGACGAGCCCGCCGCCGCCCACGGGAACGACGACATCGTCCACTTCGGGAAGGTCGGCCAGAATCTCGAGGCCGATCGTCCCCTGGCCGGCGATGACCTCGGGGTCATTGTACGGGGAAACGAAAACCCGGCCCGTGCGCCGGCCGTCGCGCCGGGCCAAGATCTCGGTCCTGTCGCAGCTTCGACCCCGAAATCGCATCTTCGCCCCGGCCGCCCGGAGCTTGGCGATCTTGTCGGACGCGGTCGTCCGGGGCAGATAGAGAAGGAGATCGAGCCCCTCCAGGTGGCAGGCCCGGGCGAGCCCCAGGCCGTGGTTTCCGGTCGAGGCCGAAATCAGGCCCGCCCGCCGGTCGGCCATAGGCAGGCTCCGGACCTTGGCCAGAGCGCCGCGGAACTTGAACGAGCCCGTGGTCTGCCGGTTGTCCCACTTGACGAACGCCCGGCCTCCAAGATCGCGGCTGAACGAAGGCGAGAACGTCAGCGGCGTGCGGACGATCTCGCCCCGGATCCGGGCGTAAGCGCGTTCGACGGCCGCGGCGAGCTCGGAATCGGAAAAGACCATGGGGTTCGCTCGTCCATTGTATCAAAATGCAAGGCAGTTTTTATATAATGGCCCGGATGGCGGGCATTTACGTCGGGACGGCCGGCTGGAGCTACGAGGATTGGAAGGGGATTGTCTACCCCTCCCGGCCGACAGCCGGTTTCCATCCGCTGCCGTTCCTCGCCCGGTTCATCAACCTCATCGAGGTCAACAGCACCTTTTACCGTCCGCCCTCGCTCCCCCTGACGCTGTCGTGGGTCAGGAGAATCGCCGGGACCTCGGACTTCCTCTTGGCGGTCAAGCTCCACCAGGTTTTCACCCACGTCCGAAAGGATTTCTCCGGCAAGGACGTCGACGGATTCAAGACGGGGATCGAGCCCCTCGTCGCCGCCGGACGGTTGGCCGCGCTCCTTCTCCAATTCCCCTGGTCCTACGCCAACACGCCGCCCCATCGGGACTACCTCACCGGCCTGTTCAGGCTCTTCTCCGGATACCCCCTGGCCTTGGAAGTCCGCCACGCCACCTGGGACGACCCGGAAATCCTCGCCTTTCTCCGGGAAGCCGGGGTGTCTTTCTGCAACATCGATCAGCCCGTCATCGGCGCGTCGCTCAGGCCCACGGCCGTCGTCACGAATCCCGCCTTCGCCTATGTCCGCCTTCACGGGCGGAACTACGGAGACTGGTTCCGCGAGGGGGCCGGACGGGACGCCCGCTACAATTACCTCTACGCCAAGGACGAACTGGCCGAATGGGTCGACCGGATCAAGGAGCTGGCCGGCGCGGCCGACCGGATCTATGTCGTCACCAATAATCATTACCGCGGGCAGGCCTTGGCCAATGCCCTCCAGATCAAGAACATGGTCATCGGGGAAAAGCTCGACGTCCCGGTCGACCTCATCAGGCAATACCCCCTTCTCGAGGACATCGTCGACCGGATCCGAACAGGCCAGCTCGACCTCTTCGGACCCGGGGACGGCGCCCCCAAGGGAATCCCGAAAAAGGACGGAGGCCGATGATCTGGTGGGAAAACGAATTCGTCCGGGCGGCCGGCAATCGGTTGATTCTCGGCCGTTTCCGGGCCGAAGACCTGGCCCGGAAGCACGGCACGCCGCTCTTCGTCTATGGAGCCGCCCGGATCCGGGTCAACGGCCGGCGCCTGGCCCGGGCCTTCGCCGCGGCGACATCGCTCGAGACGCGGCTCGCTTACGCCATGAAGGCCAACGCCCACCCGGCCGTCCTCGCCCTCATTCGGGAAGAGGGCGGATGGATCGACGCCGTTTCCCCCGGAGAAGTCGCCCGGGCCCTGGAGGCCGGCTTTTCGCCGGGCCGGATCATTTTCACCGGGACGAGCATCTCGGCGGGCGATTTCGAACAGCTTCTTCGGGTCGACGGCCTGACGATCAACCTCGACGCCGTTGAACAGCTCGATATCCTGCGGGATGTCCGCGACCGGCTTCGCCTTCGCCGTCCGATCCGGATCTCCTTCCGCTGGAACCCCGGACGCGGCTGCGGATTCAATCCCAAGGTCATCACCGCCGGCTCGCGCTCGGTTGACGGGACGCCGATCAAGTTCGGCGTCGAGGAAAGGCGCGTCCTCGGCGCTTTCCGGAAAGCCCGGGAATGCGGGTTTCTCCCCATCGGCCTCCATCAGCACCTCGGCTCGGGCTGGGTCAAGGCCGATTTCCCCGCCGTCCTCGAGTCCGTCGATCGGATGATCGGCAAGGCCGGGGAGCTCGCCGCCGCCGGATTCGACCTCGAGTTTCTCGATTTCGGCGGCGGATTCGGACCGCGGTATCACCGGGCGGACGGCCTCTTTCCGGTCGAAGCCTACGTTCGGGCCATCGGCCGGATGGTCCGGAAGGCCGGGCTGTCCCTCAAGGCCCTCGTCGTTGAGCCGGGAAAATATTGGCTCGCCGACGCCGGCGTTCTCCTGCTTCGCGTCGAATACGTCAAGACGAGCTACGGACACCTCTTCGCCTGCGTCAACGGCGGGACGTTCAACACGATCCCCCGGCCGGCCGTCTACGGACAAGCCCGCCACGCCATCGTGAACGCCGGACGGATCGCCGAGAGGCCGAGACGAAGGGTCACCGTCGCCGGCCATCTCTGCGAGACGGGCGACATCTTCGGCAAGGACCTCCTCCTTCCCGTGCCCAGGCCCGGCGACATCCTCGCCGTCCTCCAAGCCGGGGCCTACGGCCGGAGCATGGCCTCGACCTACAACCTCCGGCCGATCCCGGCCGAACTCCTCGTTTAAGGCGCTTCCCGGGCATGGGACTGAAACACCTCCCCCTCCGCCGTCCCCGGCCCGACGGACGGCGCTTCATCGATACCCTTCTCGGCCGGAGGAGCGGCTCCGTCCCTCTCGTCGAATATCTCGTCGATGAGGCGGTCATGAGACCGGTCGTCACGGATCTCTTGGGGAGGGGTTGGCGCGCCTTCGGGCCGGGCCGCGAGGCCCAAGCGGCCTGGCTGGACAATTTCATCGCCTTTTGGCGCTGTCTCGGCTACGACGTCGTCCGTTTCGAAGCCGGGCTCCCGTTCGTCGAGCCGAAGGTCCGGGCCGCCGACCCGACCGCTTCCTCCGGTGGCCGCGACTGGGCCGACGAGCACCGCGGAGAAATCCGAAATTGGGAAGAATTCGAACGCTATCCCTGGCCGAGGGCCGAGGACATGGATTTTTTTCCCTTCGAGTACATCTCCCGTCATCTTCCCGAAGGGATGGGATTCATGGCTTGCCATGCCGGCGGGGTTTTCGAACATCTCAGCTGGATCATGTCCGTCGAGGGGCTCTGCCTGGCGCTTGTCGACGACCCCGGACTCGTCCAGGCCGTCGCCGCCCGGATCGGCGGGTTGATGTCCGCTTTTTACGAGGACCTCGTCGGCCTTCCCGGCCTTGTCGCCCTTTTCCCCGGCGACGATCTCGGCTACAAGACGGGGACGTTCGTCTCTCCCGATGACCTCCGGCGCTGGATCCTGCCCTGGCACAAGCGTTTCGCCGCCCTGGCCCATGATCGCGGCCTGGCCTATTTTCTCCATTCCTGCGGGAATTTGGCCTCGATCATGGGGGACCTCGTCGACGACGTGGGGATCGACGGCAAGCATTCGTTCGAGGACGCCATTCTGCCGGCCGAGGCCTTCCAAGAAAGTTACGGCTCCGCGACGGCCGTCTTGGGAGGCGTCGACGTGAACATCCTCTCGGCCGGGACGGCGGCCGACGTCCGGCGCCGGACCCGCCGATTGATCGAAGTCTGCGGACCCCGGGGGCGATTCGCCGTCGGCTCGGGCAATTCGATCCCGAGTTATGTCCCCCCGGCCAATTATCTGGCCATGGTCGACGAGGCCTTCTCCGCCGGAAGCCGGACATGACGCGAAGCCGAGTCGTCCGAATGTTTTCCGGACGGCCCCGCGCAAACCTTCGGGAGGGCGGCGGCCTATGCCTCTGAAATCGGCCGGCCGAAACCGTCCAAGAAAGCGAAATCGCCGAGAGGCCGGCGAGCCGGGCGGGTCGTCTCCTGCTCGACCTGCTTCGGACTGAGGCCGGGGTTGATGCCGGCGGACTTGACCCCGATATTGATCAGGGTGATGACCTGGAATGGCTCGGGGATGCCGAGGACCTCGCGCGTTTTTTTCGGGCTGAAGCCGGCGATCGGATGGGCGACCAATCCGAGCTCGGTCGCCCGGAGGATGAGGAACGCCGAGGCCATCCCCGTGTCGAACAGATGGTACTCGCGCTCTTTGATGAGGCAATCGTCTTCCCTGCGGCTGAAAACGGCGACGATCATCGAGGCCGTCCGGGCCCAGTCGTTCCCCGGGCTGTTCAAGGCGGCGTGCAATTCGGCCAGCTTCGCCGGGTCGCGGACGAAGACGAACCGCCAGGGCTGGTTGTTGTTGCACGACGGCGCGAGCCGGGCCTGCCGGGCCAGGTCGAGGATGAGGTCGTCGGGAATGACGACCGGGGCCAGCGACCGGTAAGCCCGTCTTCGGGCGATGGCTTCCTGGACCTCCACGGGAGCCTCACATCCGTTTCATGACATCGAGGATCTCTTCGATGTCCGGGAGCTGCGGGATCTCATAGACCTTGATGAAGGCGACCCGCGGACCTCCAGCTTGTCCTGGTCCTTGAGGACGAAGTCGGAGGCCGCCTCGCCAACATAAAGAACCGTTCTTTCGTTCATCCGCTCTCTCCTTCGGCGACGTTCGGGCTATTTTCGGGAGGATTATGCCATAATCCTCCGGGGCCTCAAACTCTTAAAACGCCCGGAGGAAGGCGCAGTCGAAAATCTTGACCCCGCCCCGGCCGTCGGCCCGGACCTCGCCCCGAAGGCAGCAGACGGGCGGCTCGCCGACGGTCAGGCACTTCCGGTCGCCGATCCCCTCGAGGAGGCCCGTCTCGTCCTCGAAGAGATAGAAGTAGGTGCGTTTTCCGTTCGCCTCCCGGCCGCGGGCGTCGACGAGCCGGAGGACGAGCTCGACCCTCTCCCCGACGCGCCTCCGCAGGTCCCTGACCCGCAAATCCGGCCGCTTCCCCTCGTAGAGGGCCAGGGGGTCGCCGTCGGGGCTGAAGCCCAGGGACTCGACGATTTGCTTGGCCTTTTCCCGGGCGTCCAGGTCGGATGTCACCTCGACGCCGGGGAGCCCCTGGAAGTAGCGGAGGATCTGGCGGGTCCGCTGGGCCTCGAGAGAGTCGAACACGCCGGCCTTGATGAGGGTGAATAGCTCGGCCTTCGAAACGTGGACCCGGGCGATGAAATCCTCGAGCGTCGGAAATGCGCCTCCGGCCGTTCGCTCCTCGATGACCTTCTCCGCCGTCCGGAGGGCCAGCCCCTTGATCGAGGTGAAGCCGACGCGGACGGCCTCGCCTTCGACCTCGAACCCGTAGCCGCTGCGGTTGGCGTCCGGCCCCAGGATCCGGATTCCCAGGCGCTTGGCCTCTTCGATGTACTCGGAGAGCATGTAGTAGCCGCCGCCGGCGTTGAGGACGGCGGCCAGGTAGGGCACGGGATGGCGGGCCTTGAGGTAGACGGCCTGGTAGGCCATGGCCGCGTACGAGGCGCTGTGGGCCTTGTTGAAAGCGTAGGAGGAGAACTTCTCCATCGTCTGCCAGAGCCGCTCGACCTCGGCCCCGGCATAGCCGCGCTCGCGGGCCTCCTGGAAGAAGCGGCCGCGGAGGACGGCCTTGGGCGATTCCCCCTTCGCCCTGAGGCTTCTGCGGAGGAGGTCCCCCTCCTCGGGGGTCATCCCGGCCACGCGCTCGGCGACCTGCATGACCTGCTCTTCGTAAAGGAGAAGCCCGTCGGTCTCGGGGAGAATTTTCGCCAGAACAGGATCGCCGGCCACTCCTCTCCCCTCGCGGCTCCGGAGGAGCTTCTCCTTCATCCCGCTCTCGGTCGGGCCGGGCCGGATGAGGGCCAGGGCGGCCGTGAGGTCGCGGATGTCGCCGGGCCTCATCCGGCGGAGAAGGTTCATCATCGCCGGGCTCTCGACCTGGAAGCAGCCGATCGTCCGGGCGCTTTTAAGGAGGGCATAGGCCTTGGGGTCGGCCGGAGGGATCTCCGCCAGGCCGAGCCCGGCCTTCGCCGCCGAAATCGCCGCCAGGCCCCGGACCGAGAGGAGGTCGAGCTTGATGAGTTTCAGGTCCTCGACGGCGTCGCGGTCGTAGTGGGACATCGGAAAACCCTTGGCCGACTTTTCGAGCGGGAGGCAGCGGTCGGCCGGCGAGGGCGTCAGGATGACGCCGCCGACATGGAGGGAGACCTCGCTGTGGACGCCTCCGAGCTCGGCGGCCAGCTTCCAGACCTCGAGACAGCCGGCGGGCGGCTCGGCCTTGCGCAGATAGTCGGGCTCGGCGAAGTAGGGCGCCCGCCGGCTGAGCGCCCGGCACTCCTCCGGCGGAAGTCCCATGGCCCGGGCCGTCTCGTAGAGCGCCGAACGGGCCCGGAAGTCCTTGAGGCTGCAGACGAAGGCCGCCCCCGTCCGGCCCCGGCCGTACGTCTCGAGGACGTAGGCCAGGACCTTGTCGCGGAAGCGGGAGTCGAAGTCGAGGTCGATGTCGGGCGGGTCGTCGCGTCCGGGGTTGAGGAAGCGCTCGAAGTAGAGGTCAAAGGCGACGGGGTTGACGTGGGACAGGCCGAGCAACCAGGCCAGGAAAGACGAGGCTCCCGAGCCCTTGAGGTTGTGGAGGATGCCGTTTCGGCGGGCGAAGCCGACGACGTCGTGGACGATGAGGAAGTATGGAGCGAAGCCCGATTTTTCGATGACCGCGAGCTCCCGCTTGGCCCGCTCCCGCTCGGCCCAGGAGAGGTCTTTGGCGGTCCGGAGGCGGGAACGGACCTCGTCGCGGAGCGTGACGGGGAAGATGTCGGCCGGCAGCGGCGGGACGACGGCGGCGAACTCGAAGCGGGCCTTCTCGGCGACCTCGAAGGTCCGGCGGAAGGCCTCGCCGACCTCGGGCCCAAACTTCCGGAGGGCCGCCTCCTCCTGGTCGGGGCCGAAGAGGCGGACGGTGCGACGAAGTTTCTCCCAGGCCGGCGGATAGGGAATTTTTTTGTCGAAGGCATGGAGGAGGACCAGGCGTTCGGGAGAGCGGACATACTTGAGGGGGTTGGCCCAGACGAGGGGCAGGGCAAGGGACCGGGCCAGCGATCGGGCCCTCTCCATGTTGAAGAAGTCGGCCCCGATGTAGATGTCGCCGGCCGACGGACCGTCTCGAAAAGACGCAAAGCGGGGGACAGGATCGGAATTCTCTGGAATTCCGATCCTGTCCCCCTTCTTTGGCGGGCCCTCTTTCGGTCCGGGGATGTAAACCGCCGCCAGCCCCTCCCAGCCGGCGCCTTCGCGGATTTCGCGGCGGTTGAGGATTTCCATGAGATTCCCGTAGCCCTCCCGGCTTTTCACCAGGAAGAGAAAGCGCCCGCCGCCGACTTCGATTTCGCAGCCGAAGAGGGGGGCGAAACCGGCCGCCGCGGAGGCCCGCTTCCACTTCGCCCAGCCGTAGAGCTTCTCCACGTCGGACAGGGCCCCGGCCGGGACTTTCTTCCGGGTGAACCACCAGGCCAGATCCTCGAGCGTCGCCCCGCCCCGCCCCCGGCTGAAGACGGAATGGACGCGGAGGGGGACGTACATCGGTCCGTCACTTCGTGAGCGAGGCCGTCTTGAGGACGAAGCCGCGCTTCCGCTCGAAGGGATAGACTTCGTCGAGCATTTTTTCCCGGCCGGTGAGGACGGCGCCGAAGCCGTATTTGTCGCGGACCCGGTCCACGGCCGACCCCAGCCGCTCGTGCCGGTCGGACCAGGACTCGAAAAGCGACAGGGGCCGGACCTGGACGAGGTCGGAAGCCTTGACCCCGACGAGGCGGAGGGCCAGGCGCGAGCCTTCCCAGAGGCCGAGGAAGAGCTCCTCGGCGATCTTGTAGATATCGGCCATCTCCTGGCGAGGGGTGAGGAAAAGGCGGCGGCGGCCCTCGGTCTTGAAGTCCGCGTAGCGGGCCTTGACCTCGATGACATGGGCGTAGAGATGATCCCGGCGGAGGGCGAGGGTGAGGCGGTCGCAGAGATAGGCCAGGTGGGCGAGGAGAAGCCGCCGGTCCCAGAGGTCCTGGAGAAACGTCGTCTCCCGGGAGACCGATTTGGGAAGGCCGGAGGTCGTCAGGGGGCGGCTGTCGATCCCCCGCGACTGGAGGTAGATGTCGTCCCCCCCCAGGCCGAAGATGCCGCGGAGGGTTGGACGCGGCAGGCCCCAGAGCTCGCCGAGCTTGTGGATATTGAGCATCCGGAGGAGGACCTGGGTCTTGGGTCCGATGCCGGGGAGGCTTTCGATGCCGACGTCGCGGAGAAATTTCTCCTCCCGGCCGGGCTCGATCTCGAAGTAACCCCCCGGCTTGGCTTTCCTCGTCGCCAGCTTGGCCAGGATCTTGTTCGGGCCGACCCCGACCGAGACCGAAAGCCCGGTCTCGCGCTCGACCCGGGCCTTCATCTCCCGGGCCGCGGCCGAGAAGGAAGGGTAGATCGGGCGGCAGCGGGTCAAGTCGAGATAGGCCTCGTCGATCGAGGTCTCCTCGACGTCCGGGGAGTAGTCGCGGAGGATGCGGAAGAACCTCTCGGAGAACGTCTGGTAGAGCTGGGAGTTGCCGCGGACGAAGACGGCCTGGGGGCAGAGCTTGAAGGCCGTCCGGAGGGCCATCCCGGAGTGGACGCCGAAGCGGCGGGCCTCGTAGGAGCAGGTCGAGGCCACGCCGCGTTCGTGGGGCAGGCCCCCGACGATGAGCGGCTTGCCGGCCAGGGCGGGGTTGAGGAGGACCTCCACGGCGGCGAAAAAGGCGTCGATGTCGACGTGGACGATGAACCGCATATCCGCGAGCTATTCCTGACAAGGGGGACAGGGCCTCCGCCGTGTCCCCATAAAAAACGGCCGCGCGTCCTCTGGAATCTCCGGAGAGGATACGCCCTTTCCGGAGGAGCGGACCATCGCGGCAATCTCCTTCATCAGTACTTCCTCAGGACCCCGATGACCCTCCCCAGAATCCTCAGGTTGTCGGCCGGGATGGGCTGGTAGGCCGGGTTCTCGGGCACGAGAAAGGTCCGGCCGTCATCCCGCCTGAGCCTCTTGAGGGTGACCGACCCGTCCTCGAGCATGGCCACGACCATCTCCCCCGGGTTCGTCGTCGCCGTCCGCTCGAGGAGGACGTGGTCGCCGTCGTCGATGTAGGCGTCGATCATGCTCTTGCCTTCGACCCGGATGCAGAAGACGTTGCCCCGGCGGCGGCCGAGCATCCAGTCGGGGATGTCCATGGCCTCCCCGGAAGCCTCGAAAGCCTCTCGGGCCGGGCCGGCCGGGACGACGCCGGCCAAGGGCACCCGGAGACGGGCCTCGAGGGCCGAGGGAAAGCCGGCGACCCGGAGCTCTCCCCTCTCCCGCCTGAGGTAGCCCTTGCGCTCGAGGCTCCCGAGGTGCTTGAAGACGGCCGAGGGATTGGCCAGGCGGACGAGCCTCCCCAATTGGCGGACGGTCGGCCCGTAGCCGTGCTCCAGGATGAAGCCCTCGACGGCCCGGAGGACGGCCTCCTGGCGGGGGGTGAGTTCCCGGCGCGTTGTGTTCACCATTTTGTTCACCATTGATAAGGTAATCCTCCGGAAGGCGTTTGTCAAGAGAGATCGACGAATTTATTTTGCCCGGAAAGAATTGTTGATCTTGGGAATCTTCTTCAACATATCGTTAATCAAATCAAGAATTTTCGGCAATTCTTTCTTGACTTCCCAAATGACCTCATGCTTGACGCCGAAATAATGATGAATAAGCTTGTCGCGCAATCCGGCCATGTTCCTCCACGGTATTTTTACGTTCTCGCTCTTCATCTTAGAGGAAATCTTCTTGGCGGCTTCGCCGATCACCTCAAGATTCCGAAGAATCGCATCCTGAGTCTTTTTGTCCTTCAGATAGCTTCTGTAATCCTGATCTTTCGAGTAATCAAGAATTCTCAGAATCGCTTCCCTGATATCGCCAAGATAGTCTCTATCCCTGTGATTGAACATGAATAATGCTCCGGTTAATATCCTCTGCTATATGCTTGTATCTCGGAATCCGAAATCCTCTTCGAAAAGATCTATATGTCATGATATCTACCTTACAATCGAGGACCTCCTCTAAAAAATCGGCCATTTCGATGAACCTCAAACCGAGAGGTTTCTCAAGGTCGACGATGAGATCGATATCACTTTCATTTCGCGCCGTTCCCTTGGCAAATGATCCAAAAAGGAAAATCCTCTTAACTCCGAATTCTTTCTTCAAGAAACGTGCATTTTTTTTCAAAACATCCATCGCTTCCGTCTTATGGCCTTTCATCGCGCTTGCTCCTCTAATGGAGTTCCGATTTCATAACGGATACACCTTCATGACTTCGTCGCCGTAGTGGTTGATGACCTTGACGGCGATTTTTCCGGTCTTGGGCGGGTCAAAAGGATAGCTCTTGGTGGCAGACAAGGCCGCCCAGGCCGCCTCGTCGATTTCCGCCCTCAGCGCTCTTCTGAGCTTCTCGTAGGGCTCATCCGCGCCGGTGAAACAAGCCTGACGGACGAAAAAGCTTTCCCCATTATAATCCGTATCGATGAACCAGCAGGCGATGTCGTCCGTTCCATGGGAGCGGATCTCTCCCGTCGTCGGGTCGTAGACATCGACGCCCCGGACG
>Ga0194112_10005561_pt1 | contig 16882 bp, 22 predicted proteins | sample TA2MahC400mmetaG_FD_146191 | JGI IMG/M metagenome (GOLD analysis project Ga0194112, IMG submission 146191) | Freshwater microbial communities from Lake Tanganyika, Tanzania - TA2015016 Mahale Deep Cast 400m | ecosystem: Environmental > Aquatic > Freshwater > Lake | place: Tanzania: Lake... | reverse complement strand
AGATCACATCAATAACAAAAAATAATCTATCGTAAAACCCCAACGAAAAAACCAAATAAAAGAAAACCTCCACATCCAAAATCAAAAACAACTACATCTGGTCATCTACTGCATGCAAAATAACTAAAAGAATAATGCTCTTTCTTTGCTTACGACTTCGTATACGTATCCAGAATCACGAGTTAATACTTAGTTCTTCCTGAAAGCTTCATATCTCTTTCTGCAGCTTCGGATATTTCAGAATCGGATGAGAAAACCCTTGAGTATTCTATTTCAGCTATGAGCTCTAAGCTTTGGTTAAGCTTGGCTATTGAGGATTTTTCAGAAGTTAAAGTTTTAAGCGTGCTCTTAAGCCTTTCTGGATCGTTCGCGAAGCATGAAGGCGACTTGATAAGCTGCTTGACGTAGCTGACAAGCTTGGCTTTAGGTAGCATGCTAAGCGCTTCTATGCATTCTTCTTTGTAAACCTCAGAGAAGTTGCCTACGCTTCCATTTTTTAAATGATAAAGCTGAGTCATCTTCGAAACCTAATAATATAGGGGTTTAAAAGCTTTGCTGAACGGTTTGAGAAGTTTTAAATATTTTAACATGCTTAAACTGTCAGTATGATAAGGGCTGTTCTTTTCGACCTGGACAACACGCTAATCGATTTTATGAAGATGAAGACCAAGTGCATAGACGCTTCTATAACTGCCATGACGAAGTCTGGCTTAAAGATGAGCAAGAAAAAAGCTGAAGAAGAGCTGTTCAAGCTTTATGACGTTTACGGGATAGAGTACGAGTTCATCTTCCAGAAGTTCTTGAAGAAAGTCCTGGGCAAAGTCGACCTCAAGATTCTCGCCAGCGGAATAGTAGCTTATCGTCAGGTCCGTGCAGGATACTTAGAGCCTTATCACGGAGTTAAAGACACTTTGAAGGCGTTGAAGCGTAAGGGGCTGAAGCTTGGCATAGTGACAGACGCTCCGAAGGTTAATGCCTGGATAAGGCTGGTGAGCATGGGGGTAGAGGACTATTTTGATGTCATCGTCTGCTCGGGCATAAAGAAGAAGCCTGACAGCCTGCCTTTCAGGAAAGCCTTGAAACAGTTGGGAGTCAAGCCTACTGAGGCGTTGATGATAGGGGACTGGCCTGAGAGGGACGTTACAGGCGCTAAGCGCTTAGGTATAAAGTCATGCTTCGCGAAATATGGCTATGTTGGGACTAAGAAAGTGAGGATAAAACCTGACTGTGAGATTAACTGTGTAGAAGATATTCTTAAGATTGTTTAGTGCTCATCAAACTCTTGGCTCTTTTCTGAACTTTCATCGCAGTAGTGATCCATCGGTCTGTTATCTACAGGTGTCATGCAGCATTCGCAATGCTCTGGTTCTTTTCGGTCACGTTTGAGTGTTTTAGGCTTTGACGTCTTGTACTTCTCAGCTATCTTCGCCAATCTTTCGCATCCTCTGTTCACGACTTCTAGGTTTGAGGCGTAAGATATCCTGAACCATCCTGCTTTGCCGAAAGCAGAGCCTGGAACCAGCATCGTCAAGAAGTTGTCCTTAGCGTCTTCTATGAAGTCTTTCTCTCTTTCAAGGGCGTTCTTGTTGCTGCCTAGGCATTTGGCCCAGAAGAAGAAAGCGCCTTTGGGCTTCGGGAACTCGTAGCCTGACTCGGATAAGCATTTTTCTAAAGGCCTGTGCATTGACTTGTAGTAATCTCTCATGTAAGAGTAATATTTTTCTTCTATTTCTGTGTTCAATATCTTCGGTAGGACGAACTGTATCATCGCAGGCGCACTCACAAATCCTAATATCTTGTTAGAGAACGCTAAGCCTTTAATCATATCTTCTTCGTACTTCATCTTAGGGTTCACAGCCGCGTAGCCAGTCCTTTCCCCTGGAAGGCTTAAGGATTTTGACCATGAGTAGACTATGAAACTGTTATCATATATTGAAGCGGGTGATGTGAACTTTCCTTCGTATACCATCTCCCTGTAAGGCTCGTCGGAAACTAAGTAAATCTGTTTTTTCAGCTTGTGCTCTTTCTCGCGAAGGATGCTTGCTAGTTCTTCTAAGCTTTCCTTTGAGTACATTACTCCTGTAGGGTTGTTAGGAGTGTTCAACAGTATGGCTTTCGTCTTGCTCGTAATCTTCTTGCTGATCGCTTTCAGGTCTAAGGTGTAGTCTTCCAATGTGTTGACCATGACTTCTTCCCCTTGATGGTTCTTTATGTGGAAAGTGTATTCCTGGAAGTGGGGGTTTATCGTTATTACCTCTTCACCTTTGTTTAGGATGGTTTTGAATATTATGTTCAATGCTCCTGCTGCTCCTACTGTCATGCAGACATGGTCTCCTGTTACGCCTGGCAAGTATCCTTTCTTGTCTAAATGGTACGCTACTGAGTCACGGACTTCTTTATGTCCCGCGTTAGGCATGTACCTGTGAACGCCTTTGACGTCCTTGCTTATCATGTCTGACAGTATCTTGTTGAACTCTTCCGGAGGCTCTAACACAGGGTTTCCTAAGCTGAAGTCCACTACCTTATCTTCGCCATGGAGCTTCTTAAGCTTCAAGCCTTCTTCATAGACTTTTCTCGTGCCTGAAGACCCTTCCATATCTGCTTTAAGAGTTTTTGATATCATCAAGAATAATGGTTTCGTTGCTGGTTTAAATACTTTATTCTTTATCCTTATGTTGATAAATCCTTCTGAGGTTAACAATACTTTTTATCGTAATGCTTTACGATTCGCGACGTGCTCGTTAGAATGAGCTTTCAATACTTGAACCGCTTTTCGTATTTTTTATGGTTAAACCATTCGAGGATTGCGGATATCAGCTCGATTTCATTATCGGCTGTTACTGTATAAAGCAATCTCCATCCTTTGGACAGGTTATATTTCCAGAGGTTGTTGATTCCGTATTTGCGTATGTAATCCTTAGGTATTAACTTTTTTGGAACTTGTATTCCTGAAAATGCGTTTTGTTTTAAGTCTTGTATCGCTTTTTTTATGGCTTTCTTTACGAAGTCGTTTTCCTTGAGGCTGTTGTAATCTTTTTCTAGCTCATCGTTTATGAATACTACTTTGGAAGGTTTTATCATGTTCTGATTTCTTTTCTAAGCCTCAGCCTTTTTGCCAGTTCTGGATTCCATATATACGCGATTTTCCCTTCTTTGTCAAGAGCTATTTTGTTTATGTTTTCTAAGTAGTCTAGTATTACCAGGAATGTCTGCCACATCACTTTTTTTGGCAGTTTCTTCCACAGGCTTGTCCTGTTGAATTCTCCACTGTGTTTTTCTATAGTTTTCTCTACCATAAGCACTGTATCCAGAGTTGGTGACCTTTCGTATAGGCATTTGAGTTTTTGTTGTGTTTGCATAATAAATTTAATATATCAATTGATATATAAGGTTTTCCTTTCGCCATACGATAAGACTTAATGTCATAGTTTATAACACCTGCTTAAGAAAAACTGAATATTTTTCAGAAAAATCGTAAAATTCACCTTTTAGCCATTTCAAATCTCGCTAAGAACGTAAGTCACCATGTCAGCCAGGTCTTGCTTGCCTGCAGGCTTGACTAAGTAGCCTTCCACCCCTAAGCCCATGGTCTTTTCTCTGACGTCTTCTTTGTCGACAGCTGTGACTATGACTACTTTCACTTCTTTGTTTATCTCCCTGATATTTTGTAATGTCTTGACTCCGTCCATCTCAGGCATCAGGAGGTCTAAGAGTATTAAGTCTACTTTCTGTTTTTTCAACAATGTTAAGCATTCTTCTCCGGAACTTGCTGTTATGACATTAAAGCCTTTGACTTGTAAAGTCTTTTTGAAAGCTTCCCTTATGTCTTTCTCATCATCTACTATTATCACTGTAGGCTTCATAGCAGACTGTCTTATGGCTTTCTTAGGATTTAACGTTTTTGGTTCTATTCTTTACCGCTGGACACTATAACTGCGGAGGCTCTTACCAGCCTGCCGTTCAGCGTGTATCCTTTCTGCAGCTCGGCTACTACGTATCCTTTTGGGATACTGTCATGCTGCTGCATCGATACTGCTTCATGGTATTCAGGGTTGAAAGGCTCGCCTGTTGAGACTACTTCCTCTAAGCCTTGCTTTTTTAACGTGTTTAGAAGTCCGTTGAGCGTTATCTCTACTCCGTCTGTCAGGCTTTTCATGGCTGGGTCTTTTTTCGCGTGCTCTATGACCCTGTACATGTTGTCTATCGCTGGAAGAATCTCTTTTATGAGTGAAGTGTTGGCGTATTTCGTGTGCTCTTCTTTTTCTCTCTTCAGCCTGGACATGGTGTTCTTGACATCAGCATTAGTCCTTAAGTAAAGGTCATAGTTTTTTTGAGCTTCTTCTTCTAAGGTTTTTATCTTCTTCAGCAGCTCTTGCTGGTCTGCGCCTTTCTTCCTTATGAAGAATGATGTATAATCAACTTTGTTCCCTTCATCATCGAATGCTTGGGTGGTTATGACCTCGTAGCCTTGCGTGACATACTGGAATATTGCTTCTTCTACGCAGGTCTTGAAATTGTAAGCCTCCCTGGCTTTCTTATGTGTTTCGAACGTTACCTTCTCGTCTTCCAGGTGTTTCTTGTAGGATGCTTCGTCGTTCGGCTTTTTGCCGACGTATTTGAAGCCTTCGCCTTCCAGCTTGGCCCTTAGCAGCCAGAAGTCTTCAGATGTTGTCTTCTCTAGTTTTGATACGCTTCTCGCGGCCAGGTCTTTGTATTCGTCTAATGGCAGGATCTCGTTTGTTGATTGGACTGGAGTGCTCATCTTGTGTTCTCCGTTTGTTTCATGTGTTCTTTTTCGAACCATCGCTGTACGTATATGGCTTCTTTTTCTAGTGCGTCATAAGGGTCATTAGCAGCGTCTTCATGTCTATATTGGACTTGAAAGTAGTGTACTATTTCGTGGGCTAATGAGTGCAGTGTTGAGGAGTTAAGTAACAGGATCTGGTTCTCTTTTTCGAAGTACATCGGACACATGCCGTTGAGGTATACAGGCTCGAATCCGTGCTCTATCATATAATTCGAAACACGCCTGTTGAACTCGTCGAGTGTGATTTCATCTTCTGTTACTATCGTTGGCTTTGGTATGTTCTCGTTTAGTTTTATGTTCATCTTTCCAGCGACTATTTCTAGTATGTCATCGCTGTACTGCCTGAAGTTTTCGATATCTTTGACTGGCTTATACGGGAATGTCTTGCTTACCTTTTGTTCTAGTGAGACTGCTTGCGTTGGTTGGGCTTGCGAGAACGTAGATGTTACTGGTGAGAACATTAATATTCCTGCTAGTCCTAGGCTTACCAGAGTATTTTTCATCCTAAACCCCATTATTATAATTACTATTTAGTAGTAACATATATATAAGCCTTTTGGTTCAAAAAATAGCATCATAAGCCGAAGCGCTCAAGAATTATGAAATGCCTCAAACATTTCCTAGCCTTCAAATAAGCCTTAATATCCAAACCAGAAGTGTCAGCAATATCAAGAATTTCATCGCCTGAAAGCCTCAAAGAGACATAAGGCGCATCATGGCCGAAAACATCCTCTAGTTTCTTCTCAGCTTTCTTGATCTTAGAAGTGTACTTGATGACATTGAAAATCCCGACATCCGAGTGATACTTAAGCCAGTCGAACCTCATCGCGTAAGCCTCCTCAAAACCTTCTACATTATCCGGCAGCATATTGCGGACAGCATGTATCAGCTCATGGGTATAGACCGACTTGGCAGTGGAGAAATGAAGCTCAGACTTAATCACCACAGGAACCCAAAGCCCGTTGTAGCATATAGACGTCATAACACCTGAGCTTGGAACACGGCCTTTAAATGCCTTGACCCAAGAGATGTCTGTATTAAACCTCTTGTTAAACCTTGTAAGGATTTTATCATCTATCGTGTCACGCTTAACACCAATATATTTCTTTGACAATATTCGCCCCGCCTCATTCACAAACATCTCTGACTCTGCGATGTTAAGCAGGTGCGGGCCATTATACGTGTAAGTCGTAAACGTATCTTTCTCTGTAGGGATTATTCCTTTCCAGTCAAGATAGAACAGGTCATCTATCAATCGCATACCCTGAATACACCTTCGATACTAGGATTGCCTTAGGAGTTTAAAAAGTTTTATTCTCTTCAGCCCATTTGCAGTAGCCGCATTCTTCAGAACGTTCAGGCATGTCGCCTTTCAGGGTTTTCAAGGCTTTTTTTAAGAATTTTTCTGCATCTTTTGCTGACGTTTCCACTTTTACCAAATCTGTGTTGAAAGTTATTATCCTGCTTTTTCTTACTTTTTCAGGCCTGTAGAATATTAGATACGAGTAGTCATGTGTTTTTTGACCGTTCTTTTCTAGTAAGAAGTTGTACATGTGAAGCTGCATCTTATAATAGTCTGCTGTGTCTTCTTTCAGCGGAAATCCTCTGGTCTTGTAGTCTACGACTATCAGTTTTCCGTCTTTTTCAAGCAGATCATCAATAGTCCCCCTTATTATGTTGTTTTTCTTGTCTTTCCACCTCAGGCCTTTGCCGAAGCTTCTCCACTCATCAAGCTTCTCAACATCATCGTAAAGCTTTGCTCCTCTTAGCTCTTCAAGTTCTGGAGGTAGCTTCTTTTTAGCCCTGTAAGAGTCGTAATAGTCTTTCAATACCCTGTCTATGCCTGACGGCAGCGAAGGGAAAGGGAATGTTGGCCTTCTTATGTTCTCGTTGAAGTGCAGCCAGAAGCATCTCGGGCAGTCTTCCAATATGTTAAGCGTGCTTGGTGATAGCGTGTAATAGTCTTTGTTTTTCATGTTCATACTCCTTTTTTTAGGTTATTTTAAATCTTTTTATTTCAGTTAGTCCCGAAGTACCTGTCGCCGAAATCCCCAAGCCCGGGCATGATGAACGCTTTTGAGTTGAGTGTCTTGTCTATCGCTCCTGTGACGATGTGGACTTTAGGGAACCTCTTGGCTACCTTGTTTATCCCTTGCGGGCAGGTTATCAAGTTGATGAAGATTATCTTGTCATCTTTGACGCCGTGCTTTTTCAGCGTGTCTATGGCCATGCACAGCGATCCGCCTGTTGCCATCATAGGGTCTATCAATAATACGTACCTTTTGCTGATATCTTGGGGGAGCTTGGCGTAGAACAGCTTGGGCTCTGCCGTGTGCTCATCCCTTTGGATTAATATTTTTCCTAAGCGTATGTTGGGGCAGACGTCCCTGACGACTTTCTCCATAGCCTCTCCGGCCCTAACAACAGATACTGCGCAGACTCCGCCTTTGAAGACTACACCTTTGTACGTAGCGCCGGCTGGTGTCTTGACAGTCTTAGGGACGACAGGTAATAAGCTCAGAGCGTACTCTACTAACAGTCTTATTATCCTTTCTGAGAAGAAGACGAAGTCATCTCGTTTAGTCTCCTTATCCCGAATCATGGTGTATAATGCTTTTAACTGGGTGTTATCTTTTAACAGGTGTATGTTTTTTCTCATGGTTTTCATCACGCTTCCTTTTTTTCTGATAATGCTATATCTTCTAGTAATCTTTGCTTAAGCTCATGGCTCATCCTCTTTTTCTTCTTACGCTTGTAATTATAAGCAACTTGTATCGTCTCTGCTTCTGCGACTAGCCTGTCTGTCTTTTGGTCTCGCATCTCATACCGGAACGCCCAACTCGTCTTGCCTATCTTAGCCGGCTTGACGTAGACTACTATACTGTCTTCTATGGATGCTGCGCTTTTGTAATCGCATTTTGCTGAAGCGACTATGAACCCCAGGTCGGATATTTTGCTCTTCTCTGCTAGTTTCATGTAATAGTCAGTCCTTGCCTGTTCTAAGTATGTGAAGTACACCGCGTTATTTACGTGGCCCATCGCGTCCAAGTCCCTAAACCTTACTTTTATCTCGAGTGAGAATGGCCATGCCATTGTTTTGCTCCTTTGTTTTGAGATTATTCATTAATGAATAAGGTGTATAAAAACTTTTAGTTTTGATAGCATAATTTTATAAACTATCAGCTTATTAAAAAGTATAATGGTCGACTATTACAAACAAACCAGCAAAGAGGCTCTAGAAAGCCTCAACACGAATATTAAAGGTCTAACCCATGAGGAAGCTGAAAAGAGACTTCAACAGTACGGGCTTAACCAATTAAAAAAGAAAGAAAGTGTGCATCCTGTTAAGATTTTCTTGAAACAGTTCAAAGACCCGGTTATAATGATACTGCTTGCAGCGATAATAATATCTTTAACAGTAAATGAAATGCTTGACGCAGCAGTCATAACTGCTATTCTGATACTTAACGCAGTAATAGGCTTCTCTCAAGAGTACAAGGCAGAAAAAGCGATAGAACTTCTAAAAAAGATGAGCACCCCAAAAGCCAAAGTCATCCGTAACGGAACAGCACAACTTATAGACGCTAGCTTAGTAGTCCCAGGGGATATAATAACTGTCGAAGCAGGCGACAAAGTTCCTGCTGACGCTAGGATACTCGACCTTGCAGAAGTTCACGTGAACGAGTCAATGCTTACAGGAGAGTCAGTGCCTGTTAAGAAAGATATCCCGGCGATAGGCAAAGAAGTCGCTTTAGCTGACAGGAAGAACATGCTGTTCTCAGGAACTGTTCTCACCAACGGCCGAGCAGACGCAGTAGTTGTTAGCACAGGGATGAGCACAGAGCTAGGAAAAATAGCTGAACTGGTGCAGACCATAGGGGAAGTGCAGACACCGTTGCAGAAAAGATTGAAATCATTAGGGGAAAAACTTGGGATAATAGTGCTCATGGTTTGCGCGGTAGTGCTAACCATAGGATTTTTAAGAGGATTAGACAAGATACAGATGCTTCTCATGGCTATAAGCCTAGCAGTTTCAGCAGTTCCCGAAGGCCTTCCAGCAGTGGTGACAATAGCATTGGCTATTGGGGTTCAGAAGATGCTTAAGAGGAACGCTTTGATAAGGGAACTAAAAGCAGTAGAGACACTAGGCGCAGTAACAGTAATCTGCTCTGACAAGACAGGCACTATGACTAAAAATGAGATGACAGTTACTGAAATATTCGCGAACAACGAGACTATCACTGTTACAGGTGAAGGCTACAACATAAAAGGAGAATTCCTAATCAATAACAAGAAAATAACTGCAGAACGGATAGACCTGCTTTTAAGGGCTGCCGCTTCCTGCAACAACGCCACTCTGACGTTCGGAGACCCTACAGAAATAGCATTAGTAGTGGCTGCTAAGAAAGCAGGCATAGAAAGAGAAGAGAAGACTGGAGAAATCCCTTTTGATTCTGTCAAGAAATATATGGTCACCAAGCACAAAGGAGTAAACTATATCAAAGGTGCTCCTGAAAAAATCTTAGAGCTTTGCACGCACATACAATCTAGAGACACTGTGAAGAAGCTAACAGACAATGACCGGAAGCTTATTCTGAACAAGAATTACGAGATGGGCTCTAAAGCGCTGAGGGTATTGGCCATGGCTTATGAGAAAGACAAGAAGACCGTTCTTACAGGCTTGGCAGGCATGATAGACCCCCCTCGCGAAGAAGTGGCAGAAGCCATGAGGGTATGCGAGAAAGCGGGCATAAAAGTTATCATGATAACCGGGGACAATGCAGTAACCGCTAAAGCAATAGGCGAGAAGATAGGGATTAACGGAAGGATGATGGAAGGTACAGAACTGGAGAAGGCAAGCGATGAAGATCTCAGAAAAGTAGTCAAAGAAGTTAACATCTTTGCAAGAGTAGACCCCTCACATAAGGTTAGGATATTGAAAGCTTTGCAAGCTAACGGCGAAGTCGTCGCCATGACGGGCGACGGAGTCAACGACGCCCCAGCCTTGAAAGGCGCTGACGTCGGAGTGGCCATGGCTATAAAAGGCACAGACATAGCAAGAGAATCCGCAGACATGGTGCTAACTGATGATAACTTCGTAAGCATAGTCGCCGCTGTAAGGGAAGGTAGAGCGATATATGACAATATCAAAAAATTTGTCAAATTCCTCCTGTCAACGAATTTCGGTGAGGTTGGAGTGATAACACTTTCAATAATCGCAGGAATACCTTTGCCTCTGTTACCAATACAGATATTATGGGTCAACCTGTTAACAGACAGCTTGCCTGCACTGGCTTTAGGAGTAGACCCTCCAGACGGGAAGATAATGGAACGAAAACCTAGAAACCCTAAAGACACGATACTCCAAGGCTCGTACACTTTCCTAGTAATAGCGAGCTTGATCGCGACTATCGCGACACTGGTGGCTTTTTTCATAGGATGCGGAGGATGGGATTGCACCGACTTGAATAAAGGGAGGACGATGGCATTGATGACGCTCATCTTTTTCGAACTAGGATTCGTATTCACTATAAGGTCGGAAAAACTGCCGTTATACAAAGTAGGATTATTCTCAAACAAGTGGCTGGTGAGAGCAGTATTAACATCAGTGGCTATGCAGCTAATAATAGTGTACATTCCTTTGCTAAGCAGGGCTTTTAAGCTCGTGCCGCTGGGATTGTTGGACTGGGCAGCGGTCATCCCATTAGCGCTTTCAGGATTCATAATTTTTGAAATAAAAAAGATGATAACCTACAAAGAACAATGAAACCTTTAGAAGACTTCATAAAACAGAACAAGAATTGCTGTAAGGAAAGAATCATAGGATCAAGCGAACTAGACCGTGAAATAACCGCCTTATTTTTAAAAAAGGGCAGAGGCCTTAGAAAAAAAGCATTGCTGATATCTTATCTCCACGGTAACGAGCCAGAAACTCTGCAGGCTAACCTGTCTACTCTTGAGAATGCTTTAAGACAAAGTTTACTAAACCGATGGGAAATAGTGTCAATACCGGTAGCGAATCCTGACGGCAAAGAGATGAATACTCGCGAGAATGCGCGAATGATTGACCTGAACAGGGATTCAATATTGAAACAGGCTAAAGAGACAAGAGCGATAATCCGGCTTTATGAAAATATCAACCCCTCAGTAGTATTAGACTACCACTCAAACCTCAGCAACAAGTTCTCATGTGTCATCGTGCCAAGGAGCACGGACATAGGCCTGTGCAGGAATGTGATATTGTCATATCATGAGCTAAGAAAAGAAACAAGCCTGCATGGCAGCTGGCAGGTAACAGATACGCGGTACAACACAATAGCAAGATTTTTCACAAAAGGGCTATACATTCTAGAAGGCAGCAAAGGGCTAGTTATAGAACACGCAGCCCAAAAATCAAGAGTAGCGGCAGCGATAGAAGACTACGGGATAGAGCTGAGCGTAGAATTCTCCACAGAGATCCTTAAACGTTACGAACGATGAACGAGACACTCAAACGATTAAGGATTCTTAACCTAGAAGAAACGAAACAAAAGCTAAAACAGCCTAGTGACGATAATATCTTAATCCAGAAATACAAAACTAAAGACCACTCTTATAAAGAGCTAGCAAGACGATTAGCTCCGAATCTTACAACATTGATAGGTGAAGAATTAGCCACTGAACTCATAATCACGGCGAAGAGCCTGCAAAAACTTGCTTTCATGACGTCATCAAAGATACAGGTCTTGGGTGCAGAGGCTGCTCTGTTCAGGCATCTGAAAGAAAAGACTAAGCCACCGAAGCATGGCATAATATTCAATCACCCGTCAGTCCAAGAGGCGGAAAATAAAGGGAAAGCAGCAAGAAAGCTGTCCGCAAAGATTTCTATAGCTGCGAAGAAGGATTATTTTAGAGCAAGTAATGGTTAACAGCAGGTTTTTATACCCCCTTAAAATCGGTTTTTCTTAATGATATCCAAACTAATAGCTGCCATGAAGAAGGGGACTATAATCCCATTAAGCAAGGGAGACGTAGTGCTCTACCTGGGCGCATCCCACGGAGTAACCCCTGAAATAATAGCCGAGCTAGTGGGCGAGGAAGGTTTCGTGTTCTGCCTAGACGTAGCGCCAGATGTTGTTAGGAAGCTGGTAGAGGTCTGCGAGAAGCATGAGAACATGTGCCCTTTACTATTCGATGCCAACAAGCCAGAAGAATATTCGGACAAGATAACTGAAGTGGACATGATATATCAAGACATCACGCAGAAGAGCCAGGTTGACATATTCTTGAAGAACATAGCAAGGTTTTTAAAAAGAGGCGGATTCGCTATTATCGCCCTAAAGACAAAAAGCATAGACTCGGTTAAGGGCAAAGAAGAGGTTCTAGAAACAGTAAAAAAAGAGCTTGAAAAGGGGCTGAGGATAGTAAGCATAACGGACTTAGATCCGTACCATAAGGACCATTATTTCATCATCTGCAGGAAAAAATGAAACTAAGGGACTTGTTTAGGCATAAACTGTTGGAAGCAAGAGTAAAGACTAAAAGCTCAGAGGAAGGATTAGTCTACGCAGTAAGCTACGATGTTAACCTGTCAAAGATATTCTTATACGTGGACGGTCGTGAAAACGATGTGTTCTTAGGCGACAGGTGGCATACAGTAACTTCATTATGCACTCATAATAACTGGTTATATGATGGTGGATACAAATACAGAGAGGACTTAGGGTTTGTGATAGACACGATAACAGGCAAAGACGTGATGGAAAGAAAAAACAACCCGGTCCATTCCTTATGCTCACATAACGGGAAGCTTTACAGGGGGGATTCTAACGGGGGCATTTACGAAGTATCACCTTTCAAGCTGGTTGCGGTAAGATTCGGTAAGGTCACAACACTGTGCAGCCATGAAGGAACACTATACGACGGAGGATATTACCAAGGGGTATATGACACTCTTCGAGATGATGTGGGCAATAAAAAGGTGATCAACAAAAAGAAATACGTAACTTACTTATGCTCGGGTAATAATCGCTTATTCGGCGTGGACTATAAACATAACAAATACCTCTATTTTGAAGGGGTGATATTTGACGTGCTTAAAGGTAAAAAGATCAAAGGCATCAGAGAGACGCTGACCTCGATGTGCTTCCACAAAGACGACGTGTACTATAGCTACAGCGATGTGATAATCGGCCTGAATGATGAATGGCTCAGGCATGACAAGAAAGGGATCCAGGTAACAGCGATATGCAGCATACCTAAAGAGCTTAAAGAGCAGATAATCCACAAGAAGAACTACGGCTTCGACTTCAATGAGGTCCAGAGGATAAACCCGAAAGGCGCAATAGAATACTTAACCCACATAGTTGATTATCAAGAAAGGAGAAGGCTGATAGAACAGCTTTTTAACTGCGAAACTATCAATGAGGAGATGCTAAACTGGCTTAACAATAAAGAAGAGGATACTATGAGAAAAGCAGCATTTTACTAAGATGAAAATACCAAAAATTTTTACACCTGACAAAAACCTTGATACATATCTAGAAAAGTTACTTTCAGAAAAGCCTAAACTGAGAGGCTATGATGAAAACACTGTGATAATGATATTAAAGAGGCGCAAGGCGTTCCTTGACAAGCAAGTAGGCGTAAGCCACCTTGACAGCTTGTACAGGATAGGCGAAAGACTAATTGAAGACTTCGAGTTCACAAAAGAGGATATAGAAGAAGCGATTCGAAGAGTAGAGCCTTATGGCAAAGAAGACAGGTTTTCAGGTTTCTACTTCTCAGCATTGATAAACAAGGTAATAACCGAGAAAGACATTATGGACCTGAAGTTCTATGAAGAGCTCGCAGGACTGGGAGCATACTTAAAAGCCGGAACACTGTCCTTAGACGGTTACGTATGTTTTGCCCTGGGCCATTGCATGGAGGGCGGAGAGATCATCATGAACCAGAGCACAGGGACTGATGCCGGGAATGGCATGGAAGGCGGAAGGATAGTAATACACGGAGACGCTGGGAACAGATTGGGGATATTCTCGAAAAGAGGGGAGATAGTAGTCTACGGGAACATAAAGCAAATAGCTGAAACCTGCAGGGCAAGAGTGTTCAATAAGCATAACAGGGTCTGGCCAAGAAAATGAAGATACCTCCCACGTTCATACCTGACAAGGATCTTGAAGAAATGATAGGAAGCATGCTTTTAGAAACAAGAGCAGAAGATAATTCCGACAAAGAAACAGTTGCTACATTACTAAGAAGCTGTAACATTTTCATAAGACAAAGGAGCACAATGCATCCTTGCATAGATGATATATACGAGTTAGGTGAAAAAATAGCAGACAAGATGCCATATTTCACAAAAGATGACCTAGAATCGCTAAGCAAAATGATTACACCAGAAAACTGCAAAGATGTGTACTTAGGATTTTACATTTCAGCATTAGTAAATAAGATAATAACAGAAAATAGTTTGATAACATTAAAACTTGAAGTCGGGCTTTACGGGATAGGGGCGTATCAAGAGAAGGGAACAGTCGCTGTAGAAGGAGATTTAGGATCCCTCACAGGACACTCCCTCCAAGGGGGAACCTTACTAGTAGAAGGAGATACTGGAAACAGGACAGGTAACGGGATGAAGCTAGGAAGGATAGTGATAACCGGCGGAGCAGGAGAAGACACAGGAGACTTCATGGAAGGAGGAGAGATAATCGCTTACGGAGAAATAAAATCAGTAGTCCCAGAATGGAGAGGGAGGATATACTCGCAAGGGAGAAGGCTAAGATGAAACAAACCTTATTAGAAGAGACGAGCATCACGCTGTTAAGGAGCGGTTTCACTGTAAAAAGCCTCAAAGGATGCTTCGACTTGCTAGCAAGGAAAGAAGACAAGATAATATTGCTAAAAATAATAGCTGACTCTAACTCTTTAAGTTCAGCGTCTGTTGAGGAGATGAAAAAGATTTCTAGCTGTGTGGATGCTACACCAATAATAATAACAGAGAAATCAGGCCAAGCCTTGAAGGACAATGTAGTATACGCGAGGCAGGGAGTATTCACGATAAACCTCCAGACTTTCAGGAAGGCTTTGACGCATGAGCTGCCATTCGTAAGGTCAGGCAAAGCAGGGTTGACAGCAAGCCTAGACGGAAAAAAGCTGAGAAAAAGAAGGGAAGAAGATGGGATGTCACTAAGCGGCCTGTCAAGAAAGTTAGGCGTAACAAAAAAGATGATAACCCAGTATGAGGCACAAACTTCAGACATAGCATTGCAGAAAGCTTTCAGGCTTTACGATTTATTCGGCACAGACGTGTTCAGGCAGATAGACATATTCTCAGAGATGGACAAAATCGTTTACTCCTGCATGTCCGAAGTCGGCAAGAAGTATTACCAGTTCGGGTTCAAGACAGTGGAAGCAAAGAGAAACGTGTTTGACATCATAGCCAAGAAAGAGAAAGAGCTCATACTCACAACTCTAGGGGACAAGTTTAATAAGGACATAACCTCATTATCAAGAATACTTGACGCAGAAAGCCTAATAGTTTTTGATAAGAGAAAACCAAAAGCAGACATTCCAGTCATTGCAAAAGAAGAGTTTTTAGAGCTGGAAAGCGAAAAAGAACTGATAAAAGTCTTGAAAGAATGAAACTTTTACTCGTAAGGCACGGACAGACAGAGCAGAACAAGAGGAAAGTCTGGCAAGGCCACACACAAGGGGCCCTAAGCAGCGAAGGAAAGCTACAAGCCAAGAAACTGGCTAGAAGGTTATCAAAAGAGAAGATAGATGTCGCTTACTGCTCAGACCTGCACCGAGCCAAGAACACGTTGAAACCCTTATTAGACAAGAAATACATCCCTACTTATTATGTTGAAGAGCTGAGAGAGCGGAACTTGGGCGTCTTAGAAGGGCTGACTACTGATAACATAATGAAATACACCTCGCAGAAGAACTCTGGATTCACAACAACAGACTTCGAAACAGGAGAAACTCATCAAGAAGTAAAGAAAAGGGTATTAAGCGTTTACGAACAACTCACTAAAGACTATAAAGGGGAGACTGTCCTTATCGTAACGCATGGCGGGGTGATTGCGCATATCCTGATGCACCTGTTCAACCATCCGGAAGACGCAGAAACGTTCAGGAAACTAGTCCCTAACAATGCGAGCATAACCTCTATACAAGTTGAGGATGGCAAAGCTGAGATGTTAAAGTTCAGCGATACAGAACATCTTTAGACTTAAACTTTATTCTTCCTGTCAAATTATCATATACTTGAGTAAAGTCTAAAAAGTAAGTCTGAATTTGTTATGTCTGTCCATGTCCTCATGCCGTCTGTGCTTACTACCAGTTTTCCGTATGCATATTGATTATTTGAATTCCAACCTACATCTTCATTATAACAAACCCAACCTCTACCACCACAAGTAAGAGGATCATAACCGCTATTGGAATCGTATACAACTATCCAATAAGTATTACCAATAATAAGATTATTTGCATCTGGGAGATCATCTTTAACCCAGCGAAAAGGTCGGGTATTACAAAGAGTTTTATAGCATTTTTCTATTACTTTAGATGACATATCAGGGGTATTAGAAGGACTATTTTTTGTGATATATACACAGAATGGGTTACCCATATTTGAACATGCCCAGTATAAATCTATTGCTGAGATTTCTTTATTCACGGATGTAAAACTCTGGGCAAGTATAAAACTATTAACTCCATTATCCCATAGTTTACCGCTATTAGTCATTGATACATCGTTCTGCAATACACATGTACCATCCCCCACGCATGTTCCCCCAGTACATCCGCAACTATTACAATTATTTATTAAAGTTCCGTCACTACAGTATTTTGGTTTTGTTATTGAACACGTATTGTAAAGTGTTCCGTCAGAGCAGCTTGGAGGCGCTAAGCCGCATAAGACGCTTGTATCTCAGTAGCGCTTAAGGCTTTGTTCCATACTGCTGCTTCATCGACTTTTGCAGAAGTGTAATAGTAGGTGCTGCCTGAGTGAAGCCTTCCCATGGAGAAAGGCTCGGTAGTGCTTTTCAGCCCTGCTTGTTGGAAGCCGAACTCCACACCATCCAA
>Ga0194112_10005557_pt1 | contig 16886 bp, 15 predicted proteins | sample TA2MahC400mmetaG_FD_146191 | JGI IMG/M metagenome (GOLD analysis project Ga0194112, IMG submission 146191) | Freshwater microbial communities from Lake Tanganyika, Tanzania - TA2015016 Mahale Deep Cast 400m | ecosystem: Environmental > Aquatic > Freshwater > Lake | place: Tanzania: Lake... | reverse complement strand
GGGTAATCTGTTTGAAATAATTCTGCAGATCGATGGCGAGGAGGCAGGCTCGTTCGGAATCGGGTATGGCCCTTCTCTCCCGGTAAGGTTTCAGTTCCTTTAAGGTCTTTTCAAGATCAAGTTTCATAGCAATGAGAGTAATGGGACACTTTCACTATAACCCAAATTGAGCGATTTTTTTTGAAAACCTCTTTAGCAACAGACTTCAGATCAGGTTTAAAATCACCCAAAGGGTGATTTGTAGCGCAAGGCTTTAGCCTTGCTTGCCCGCCGCAGGCAGGCTTTAGAAGCAACCCTAAAGGGTTGCGCTACAATGAAATTTAAAAAAAATCGCTCAATTTAGGTATAAGTAAGATTTCTTATATCATAAATCGATACCATAGCCAATGAAATATTTTTATAAATTGTCAGTAGGCTCGCAGAGACAATGAAAGAGAAATGAGGGTGAATGCTTTTATGGGGTTTTGGGAGTTAGGGGATCACTATGGAGAGAAGTTCCTTTATGTCTCTAATTTTCCAGTCTGCCTCGGCAAGTTCCGTATTTCCACCATATCCATATAGACATCCAATGCTTTGAAGTTCATTCTCTTTTGCCGCCATGATATCTTCTTTTCTATCTCCTATAACGATACTCTTTTCGCCTCCCAAGACATCCTTCACGATTTTGACCAGATTCTTCTTTGGGGAACCCTCTGCTTCCTCTGCGCAGAGGGTCTGATCGAAAAAGGCTGATAGGGCAAAGGCATGGATGACACCTCTAAAGTACCTCAGATTTGAGTTGCTAACTAAACCGAGACGGAAGCCCCTATGTTTGAGCTCCCTGAGAACCTTTTTTACTCCAGAGTAAAGTCGCCCTTTTCCTTGCGTCAAAAAAAGAAGTTCGTTTTTTGAGCTTTCGGTTATTATCAATGGGATTAAGGACTCATCATGGTTTAAAAGAAGTTCCTTATAAAACCTCTCGGTCACTTTACCGATGCCAGAAAGAATAAGTCTTTTTGAGGGAGGTGGTAGGCCAAATTTCCCGAAAGCCTCTTTTACTGCAGGGACGGTGACAGTCTCAACGTTTAGGAGCGTTCCGTCGAGATCGAAAATGAACCCTATTTCATGCATCAAGAGAGCGCCTCGCGGGCTTCGCGGATTGTTTTTAGAAAAGCTCGGGTATTCTCTGTGATGACATGGAATTTCTTCTCTTTGACCGCCTTCTTATCGACCAATTCACCCCCTGCTCCAACAGCGCTGGCTCCGGCCTTGATAAAGGCCCCTGTATTCTGGAGGTTAACACCGCCTGTGGGAACAAGAAGGATTTGAGGAAGCGGCCCCTTGAGCGCTTTCAGATAGTCGGGCCCTCCCAATTGAGCCGCAGGAAAGACCTTCACCATATCGGCTCCGGCGTTCCAGGCCGAGAGAATTTCGGTTGGGGTCATTGCACCAGGAATGACCACGGCTCCATAACGATGGGCAAGATGGATGAGATCGATGTTGAGTGTGGGGCTGACAATAAATTGAGCCCCTGCCAAAAGTGCGGTTCTTCCCGTTTCCGGATCGAGAATGGTTCCTGCTCCCATGATGATTTCGTCCTTATATTTTTCAGTCAATTCTTTGATAACATCAATAGCTCCCTGAACACTCATGGTGATTTCAATAAAACTGCAACCCCCCTCTTTAAGGGCCTCAGCCACATCCATGGCTTCTTGAGCAGAAGAAACCCGAACCACTGGGATCAATCCCTCCTCGATCATTCGATTAAAAATATGTCGTTTCTCCATACTGTTCTCCTAAGAAAATTTGTCAGTTATTCAGTAATGAAATCGACTCAAGGCTTCTTATTGTTTATCTAATTGACTGGCTTCCAATGCTGAGAGAAGGTTTTTTACGGACGTCAATGCCATCTCTTTGATGGCCTCATCCGTATAAGCGCCGATATGACCTGTTGTGATGATGTTTTCGAGAGAAAGAAGAGGGCTTCCTGTTGGCGGTTCGTTTGTATAAACATCCAACCCGCACCCGGCGATTCGCCCTTCTTGAAGAACCTGATACAATGCTTCTTCATCAATGATGCCACCTCTCGCTGTATTAATAAGATAGGCTGTCTCTTTCATCATCTTCAGTTCTTTTAGACCGATCATCCCTTTTGTCTGAGCGTTTAAATCGCAATGCATTGTAACAAAGTCGGCCCTTCTAAGAAGTTCATCCTGGGAAAGAAATGAAATCCCGTGTGCTGCAGCAAAAGGTTCGTCTTTATAGACATCATAAGCAAGAATTTCCATGTCAAAGCCTTTCCCCCTTTTTGCTACAGCTTTTCCGATACGGCCCAGGCCGATGATCCCAAGCGTTTTCCCATAGACTCCATGTCCAATGAGTCTATCCCATTTCCCCTCCCTGGTGGATTGATGTGATTGAGGAATTTTTCGGCTCGTAGCCAAGATTAATCCAAAGGTTAAATCGGCTACCGCCTGTATGTTTTCTTCGGGTGTATTCGTCACCCTGATTCCTAATCGTTTTGCTGTCTCCAGGTCCACCTTATCCAATCCGACGCCATACCTCGAGATGACCTTAAGTTTCTTGGCGGATAACAGAACCTCTGCATTATACTCATCAAGACCTGCGATAACCCCATCGACATCAACGATCAGGGCTTTCAATTCCCCTGCACGGAGTGATTTTCCCTGAGAATTCCATATCAAATCGCACCCTTTTTCCTTAAGCAACCGGATGGGTTGCTCACCTGAATTCATAAAAGAGACCGAAGTAATCAATATTTTCCAGGTCACTTAACCTCTCCATTTATTATCAGAATAATTTAGGCGGAAGATCGAGTAGTTGGAGGGTTTCTGCTTTGGGAACCCCATGCTCGTCCCAACCCCTTTCTTGATAATAATCATCCAGCATCTCATCATACATTTCAGATGAAATAAGTTTTCCTTTTGCCATTCCATCAGGAAGAGGTTCTTCCATAATACGCCTTGGAAGGAAATCATCTTTTCTGCTTATTCCTTCTCGGTTGAGAATCAATCTCTCAAGCGTGCAAATTCTTTTTCCGATGGTCATCAACTCGGGATTGAAATCATATCCGGTGACGAATTCCAATACGTTTTCTTTTGGTTTTTCAGTAAATCCCATGGCCCCCCGAACGACCGTGCAGATCCCAAGAGAATCTACGTAGGCGCGATTATCCTGAAGGGTTTGGACTAAGCGACCTTTCCCTTTTGTTGCAAAGCGATCATGCGTTTTCGCAATAAGCTCATCCCTGATGGTCCACCCTCCCACATTATGGCAAGCTCCCCGGCTGGAGGTTCCAAAACCTAAACCGATTCCGTGAAAACCTCTCGGCTCATAATGGGCGAAGGCCATTCCCTTCACATGCATCATGTAATACTCCAATTCCGGTTTCTTCTTCAAAATCTGTAAAAACCCTTCAGCAAGAAGGGCCCCCAGGCCCTCTTTTCTTGCAATTCGTCGGACCATCTCAACCATTGCCTCGGCGTTACCGAAACGAAGGTCGAGCCCTTCTGTTTCTTCTACAGAGATCAAGCCCCGCTCGAAACATTCCATGGCAAAGGCAATAAGGGTCCCTGTCGTCATCGTGTCAATGCCTTCTTCATCACAGATCTGGTTGGCCGCAATAATGGCGCCAAAATCGCTTACACCACATTGGCCGCCAAAGGCTCCGATGGTTTCATATTCCGGATCGCTCACGGCCCCCTTGAACGGGCCCTCTTTGACCTCGCAGTACTGCGCGCAGCCCAACGGACAGCGATAGCATGCTTTGTTCCTGGTAAAATAGTTCTCTTTCATATAGACCGAGCTAATGGTCTCAATCCCTTCGAAGACAGCGGTTTGAAAGTTTCGGGTCGGGTAGCAGCCTAATTCATTAATTACCTCCGTATATTGGGCTGTGCCGTGGGTGGTATGGGAGGCTTTGGACTGGCGCGCATCTTTGGCTGCGCGGACTAGGAGCGATTTGAGGGATTCCGGATGAGCTATGGGGATTGTCTTTGATCCATAAGAGACGATTGCCTTCACTTTTTTTGCTGCCATCACAGCGCCTGCTCCCCCCCGGCCAAAGCTTCTTCCATCCACCTGGATACAGGCAACTCGAACCCCGCGCTCCGCCGAAGGGCCAACGGACATCACTCCGATTCTTCTCCCTCCCATGGCCTCCTTAAAGTATTCATCCACCTCATTCGTTTTCAGCCCCCAGAGGTGGGAAGCCTCCTGGAACTTGACGCCATCGTCTCCAATAAGGATGGAAACAGGAGAAGCTGCTTTTCCTTCCAAGATCAATCCGTCATATCCTGCGAATTTTAAATAGGGGCCAAAATTCCCGCTGGAATTTGAACAAAGGTAAACTCCGGTGTCCGGTGATCGTGTCGATAGGTTCACTTTCGTGCTCGCGAGGGCAGGGGTGCCCGTGAGGGGTCCGGTCATCAGAAAGATTTTGTTGTCCGACTCCAATGGATCGACGCGAGGAGACATCTCGTGGTAATAGAAATAGGCGGCAACTCCCCTGCCGCCTAAAAACATCTTCATTAATTCATGGGGATAATTTTCTACGGAAACTTTAGTTTCGTTTAAATTAATTCTTAAAATTTTACCGACATATCCGCCTTGAAACATATCAACGTCTTCCTTTCAAAAAAAGAACTCCTTCATTTTAAAAACGCTATTTAGGAAACTTCCCTGGTAATTGCAGTTGCACATCGGATGAGATCATGAATACGATCATAGAATTTCCAATACACTTCATTGAAAAGACGATCATAAAGAGGGACGATCTGTTCATCAGGAAGATAATGCTTCGAAATGCGAACCATTTCTCGGACCGCCTCCTCGATGCTCGGATAGATTCCAGCGCCTTTGGCCCCACAAATGGCGGCCCCAAGCGCAGTGGTTTCAACAGTGCTGGGAACGGATACAGGCGTACCCATCACATTTGCAAAGGTTTGATTCCATAGATCGGACCTGGCCGAACCGCCATACATCCGGATCTCCTTTGTTTTAATTCCGGTCCCTTTCTCTATATATCCGGCCTGTCTTCTTACCTCATAGGCCAGCCCCTCCATGACCGCCCGTACCAAATGCCCCTTTGAATGATCCATTAAAAACCCGAACATGACCCCTCTGGCGTCAAGATCCCAGTAAGGAGCAGTGGCTCCTGAAAAATAGGGAATCAACATCAGCCCCCAATTTCCGCAAGGCGCTTCCTTGGCTAAATCATAGAAGGTATTCCATCCCGATGCATCGATATCGTCTGATGCAACAAGTTGTTTTAACCAGTTCATTAATGCGGAACCGCCGCTATAAACAGAGTTTTCCGGGAAATAGGTTCCCATTGGGCTGATTTCAACGAAATAGTTGCAATCGGGATCCAAAATAAGATGTTCGGTGCAGGTCTCCATGGTACAGGATGTTCCGCCATTGATCCCCAGGACAGCGGGCCCTATCAGCCCCGCGCCAACCACTCCACAGGGCTGGTCTCCCGAGGCTGAGATTATAGGAAGTCCTTCAGGGAGTCCTGTTTCTTGGGCGGCACCCGGAAGAACCCTCCCCACAATTTCTCCTCCGGAAACGATCGTTTCTACCCATTTGGCCGGAGAGATTCTGAGTTCCTCCAGGATATCCTCCGCCCATCGGTGCCGATGAGCGATGTCAAGGCACCCTGTCATGACTGCAGCGCTCGAAGTCGTAGCGATTTCTCCTGTGAGTTTGTATGTGAGGTAGTCCTGAACAAGGAGAAACTTATGTGTGTTATCGTAAATCTCGGGTTCATGATCCCGCAGCCACATCGCTTTGTAAACGGACCATATCCCGGGATTGTATCCTGTTTTCTTGTAGATCTTCTCTCGCCCAACCTGTTGATTGGCCCATTCATTCTCTTTGCTACAGCGTATATCATTCCAAAGAATGGCATTACGCAAGGGACGGATAGAACCATCCACTGGCACAAAGGTGATTCGCTGATGGGTCATGGCAAGGCTGACAATTTTTTCTTTTCTTACAGGACAATTCTTAAAGAGATTTTGAAGCGCCCCGATCAGCGCCTCCCACCACCACTCTGCATTCTGTTCAACCCAGCCCGGGTGTGGCCGAAGAATGTTATAGGCATGTCTGCCCTCGGCTATGGATTCACCCTGCTCGTCGAAGAGAATGGCTCGTGTGGAAGAAGTGCCACTATCTACTCCTATGATATAAACCCTTTCCTTCAAATGATTCACCCCAAATCTTTTTCTCCGTTTAATTCGAATGGGTTAAAATAGTCAAAGGCCTGTTTAAATTAGGTCAACACCGTCTCCGAATCGTATCTGGAACTCCTCAATAAGCGCCTCTGCTTTGCTCACCCCTAATTGATCCGCCCCTGCTTTCATAAGTCTCAGGGCAAAGTCCAAACAATCAATTCCGCCGGAAGCCTTAATCTTCATCGTTCTCCCCAAAACCTTCCGCATCAACTGAATATCCTCAAGGGTTGCCCCTTTTGGATCAGGATTGATCTGTGTCAGATATTGGGTCCGAACGCCAGTCGTCGTCTTAATGAGACCCGCTCCTGCCTTTTCGGCAATCCTGCACGCCCTCTCCTTTTCATCATCATTTAAAACCCATGTCTCAATGATGGCTTTAACAATACGCCCTTGAGCCGCCTCGACGACTGCCTGAATATCTTCGAAGACAACCGTATCCTTTCCTGATCTTAGAGCTCCGACCTGAATCACCATATCAATCTGAGTGGCTCCCGCATCGATCACTTGTCTGGTTTCAAGGGCTTTCACCTCCGTCGGGTGAGAGCCAAAAGGGAAACCAACATTCCCGCTGACCTCAATGCCGCTTCCTTTGAGCAGTTTGGCGACAAGAGGAATATTGACCGGGTTAACGCATGCTACTCCGACCCTTGAACGGAGCGCTCTCTCGCAAAATAGGTGTACGTCCTTTTCGTCTGCAAACTGCTGGCACAAGCTAAATTCCACGCGTCTTCTAAAATCTTCAAAAGAAAGAAAGGGCACTTTTAATTTTTCCTTTTCCCGATAAGATTAGATTACTCGAATAGTTTGTCTCCTCTTCCCTCATACTTTCCTTTAATGATAAGGGGTTTTAAATATTCCATGGTCTTTTCAATTCCATCATCTCTGCTCATAACCACGTCTTCATGCTCATAACTCAATACGTAATCGTAGTTGACAAGCATCAATTCTGTGAGCACCCGTTTCCACGGTACAGAGCCCCATCCGGGTATCCTAAACCGAAACCCCCGGTCAATCCGGTTCCACTTCCCTGTGGGCTGGAGGCCTGATCGACGCACATTATGCTCAACGATCTCCCCGTCCTTGGCGTGAACATGAAATATTCGATCTCCCAATTCTTGGACAAAGATAACAGGGTCGATCCCCTGGAGAATGATATTGGCAGGATCGAAGTTAAACCCCCAGGATTTTCTACCTCCCATCAACTCAACGCTTTTGGTGGCGGTTTCAACATTATAGATGTATTCATTCGGATGGGGTTCATGGGCAAACTTGACTCCTTCTTTTTCAAAGGTGTCGAGAATTTCACCCCAGCGTTCTACAAAGTCATTGGCCATTTCATCCCACCCTTGAGGGTAGGGCCATGGAAACCATCGAGCAAAGTTTTCACAGCCGACAAATCCGCAGACCACAGGGACTTCCAGGGCTGCCGCCGCCTTGGCTGTCTTCTTCATCCTTGCCATGCCGAATTTGATCTTTTCAGCCGGCGTCCCCTCAAACAGGGTGTCCGTGTCCTTGGTATGAGGACCCAGAACGAGCTGTCCCTCGGGATGGTTGCTAAGGGCTGATAGGGTGAGGTTATATTTTTTCCCTAGGTCTTTGATTTTCTTTGCATTGTTCCCGGTCAGGACTTCGTCGATGTCGAGATGGCCATTGCCTAAAAAGGCGGGAAGCTCTGCCGCTTCGTAGCCATGCTCCGCCATGATCTTAAATACGGTTTCCAGATCTCGATCCATATAGTTAGCGGTAAACATTCCGATCTTCATCGCTCCTACCTCCTCTGAATTGATTTGGCTACTGTTCCACTTTGACCCAGCCTCGTTCTTTCTCTGACCTCTGGAGTGCATCCAGAACCAGTTGACATTTCAACCCATCTTCAAAAGTTGCACCCCAGGGGGCCACATTCAAATTGTTCGCAATGCAATTGACAAAATGGAAGATGGTGTGGCAGTGATGGTGTTCCCACCCTAACATATGTCCGGGCGGCCACCAGTGTTTAATGAAGTCATGGACCTCTGCTTCGGTAACTAAAATGGTTCGAAATCCTTGAACCTCCAGAGGGTCATCCAGGGAGAAGTACTGAAGGAGGTTATTCTGGGTCAATTCAAACTGTATTGCCCCCCGGCTCCCGTAAACCTCAATCTGCCAAAGAGATTTCCGCCCTGTAGCAAATCGGGTTGCCTCTATGCTTCCCAATGCGCCATTGTTGAAGCGAAACATTCCCAGAGAGGCATCATCAACAGTGACGGCTCCCTTTTCTTTTCCTGCCTTACCCGAAAGCCCTGCGGCCTCGAGGGGAACAGGCCGTTCTTTAATAAAAGTCTCTGTGATACCACAGGCCTCAACAACCTCCAGACCCGTGAGGAACCTGGCCATATCAATGCTATGGGCATTTAAGTCTCCAAGGACACCTGATCCTGCCACTTCCTTCTTCAATCGCCAGGCCAGAGGGAAATCTGGGCTGATTAACCAATCCTGAAGAAAGGCTGCTCGATAATGATAGATCTGACCGATTTTACCCTCCTGAATAAGCCGCCTTGCCAGAAGCACGGCCGGAGAGAACCGATTGCTAAAGGCGACCATATTCTTAACCCCCTGCTTTTCCGCCTTTCTTGCCACCTCCACCATCATTCTCGCCTCATCTACATCCATCGCCAGAGGTTTCTCCACGATGGTGTGCTTCCCTGTCTCTAAGGCGGCAATGCAGGGGACTTTGTGAATGTCATTGGGACCGTTGTTGTCAAAGAGTTCGATCTCCTTGTCATCGATCAACCTTCGCCAGTCGGTGGTTCCGTACTCATAACCGAATCGTTCAGCCGACTCTTTGATCCCCTTTTCCGACCGTCCACAAATTCCCTTCAACACTGGAATGGCAGGAGGCGGATAATAAATATAGGGGAGTTTCTTAAAGGCATTCGTGTGCGCTTTCCCCATAAAGGCATATCCCAACATCCCTACTCCGATTTTTCTGGACTCACTCATAGTGAATTTCCCTCCTTTCGACCATCCTTCCCGCTATGTTCTCGGAACGTAACTATAGGCATCAACAGGACAGATGCAATTGCACATGGCGCAGCAACTGCAATACTTAGCATCGACCACCGGCCGATCTCCCGCCATCGTGATGGCCGGGCAGTAGGATTCCGCACACTTCCCGCACCCGATGCAGATATCGTAGTTTGGTTTCGCGACATAATAATAGAAATCTGTTTCATCGGCTCCTTTCAAGTGGGTAAGGCCGAGTCCGCGAAAATCAGCGATTGTTTCGTAATTGCATTTCTCCATATACTCTTTGAGCCAGGCATTGGTCTTGGATAGAAACTTGATTCCTCCCTCGACAATACCGGAGAGCGTTTGACAGGCATTGGCTCCCAGCATAATTGCCTCAGCCACATGGTCTGGACTGATGATCCCTCCTCCTGCAAAGGTATGGATTCCAGGTATGTTTTTCGAGATTAACGCGGTTGCCTTATACATGCTGAACCGCAGAGCTGGCCCTCCAAAATCCGACAGGATATTATTATTGACAGCCGGATACCGCGTCCTTCCTCCATTCCAAATATCTGGAGGGGGGACGGCAAAATATTTATGTGTGGTCACTACATATTTGATACCCAGCTTTTGGGCCTCCTCAACAATATACATCATTCTTGGATATCCCGACTCCGGTGTCAGCTTAAAGCCGACAGGGAGAGAGGTATTATCAAGCACTGCCTTGAGCACCGGGAATAGAATTTCGGGAGAAACACCCATGCTCATTCCCCACTTCGATTCAGGAGGAATATTCTGCCCATCCACACAGGACATCAGCCCCACCGGACAACCTGTGTTTAACTCAATGAGGTCTACTCCCAATGCTGTCATATCCTTGACATGAGCCGCCCATTTCGCTGGATCGCAGTCATGAACCAACATCTGGCCGATGATCGGGACCTCTTTGGGAAGAGAAGGTTTCACGTTGTCCACCAGGTCTTTGGCCCATGGTAAGAAATTGAAAAGGTTCTTTGCTGTATAAACCTGCCCCATCATCGACTTCCCATCTGTCTTAATCTTAAGCCATCGTCCCACATACTGGCCGCCCTTGAACAGGGCTTCGAAATCCAATTCTTTTTCGGCTCGGGTAGGCTCACCCGGAACGATGGCAGGCAAATAGATAAATCCTGCTCCAGCGTCTACGTATTTTTTAAAAAGCTCGGCCGCCTTCTTTCCTGGAAACCAAGGTTTATCCAAATTATGTGGTGAAACCCCAATAGGGCTCCTCATCTTAACCCCCGCTAAATTTGTGGAAATGTCTCTTGCCATGGCAAACCTCCTTTCCTGAAATTAGGTTTCAAGGTATATATCTATTTCCCACATGTGGAAACCAGGATTACCCGAGAGTAATGTAGGCCTGACAGACCTCTTCATTCTCCCGAAATTCATCCGCGTTTCCCTGATAGCAAACCTTTCCCTTCTCCAGGATGTAAACCCGATCGCTCAGGGAAACTGAAAACAGAGTGTTCTGCTCGCACATGAGAATGGTTATTCCATCACGTCGTAAATCTGCAATTTGTTCTCCTAATTGCTTCACGATGAGGGGAGCTAACCCCTCCGAGGGTTCATCAAGCAACAAGAGGAAAGGATTCCCCATGAGAGTTCTGGCAATCGTTAGCATTTGTTGCTCCCCCCCGCTTAAATATCCTCCTTTTCGATTTTGGATCGGCTTAAGCGCAGGGAAAAAATCGAAAACTTTTTCTGTCGTCCAACTCCCTCTTTGTTGCTTTGAAGCCTTCACCGCTACATCCAGATTTTCCCAAACCGTGAGGTCCGCAAATATCCGCCGGTCTTCAGGGACGAACCCAATCCCCATCCTCGCGATGAGATGGGCAGGTTTCCCAACGATTTCCTTCCCCATCCATTTAATGGACCCGGATTGCGGAGGTGTGAGTCCCATGATCGAACGCAGTGTCGTCGATTTTCCCATCCCATTCCTGCCCAAGATGGAAACGATCTCTCCTTCATTAATATGAAGGGACACATCAAATAACACCCGGCAAAACCCATAAGATGTGAAGATATTGTTGATCTCTAAGATCATCGGGACTCCCCGATATAGACCTTCTGTACAAAGGGGTCGTTCTTTACCTGATCAGGAGGGCCTTCGGCAATCACCTTGCCCTGATGTAATACGGTGATCCGCTGTGAAATGGAAAAGACCACCTCCATATCATGCTCAGTAAAAAGGAGAGTGAGCCCCTTTTCCCGGACGATTCGCTCGATCAGCTCAATGGTTTTTTTCGTTTCCTGGACAGACATCCCGGCAGTGGGCTCATCTAATAAGAGCAATTCCGGTTCACTCGCCAGAGCAATTCCCAATTCCAGCTGCTTTTGAGCTCCGTAAGAAAGGGAATGGCTAACGGCATCCCTGTCGTCGAATAAACCGACCATCTTCAGAATGGATTCCGTCTCCTTCAAGAAAAGGCTCTTCACCGCTTTGAAAAAATTAAAACCCATCCCATGATGGACCAAAACGGCGGCCTGAACGCTTTCCAAAACGGTAAGACGGGGAAAGATATTCGCCCTCTGAAAAGAACGCCCAATGCCCAAACGGCAAATTCGGTCAGGTGACAGACCGGTGATATCCACTCCCTTGAAAGTCAGTTTCCCCTGATCGACGGGGATATGGCCAGTAATCAGGTTAAATAGAGTGGTTTTCCCGGCGCCATTGGGGCCGATAATGGAGCTTATAGCTCCTTTTGGGATGCTGAGACTTACCCCATTGATGGCGACAAAACCATCAAACGTTTTTTTTAGGTTTTCGATTATTAACATTTTACCGTCTTTTTATCAGAAGCAAACTTCTCCTGTAAAAAACCAAGGATCCCTGTCGGGAAAAAGAAAAGAAGTATCGCCAGAATGAGACCCAAAATAAGGGGCCAGTATTGGGTATATGAGGTGACCAACATCCTGATATACAGAAGCATGGCCACTCCCATGATTGGCCCCAAAAAGTTATACATCCCCCCCAGGATCACCATGATGAGAGTCTCTGCGGAGCGGTTCCAGTAGATATAATCCGGGAAAACACTGTGGTTGAAAACGCCGAATAAGGCTCCTGAAATCCCCGAAAAAAAACCTGCAATCATAAAGGCGGTCAACTGGTATCGCCTGACATTTACTCCAATAAATTCAGTTCGCTCGGGGTTTTCGCGAATCGTCACTAATAACCTGCCAAAAGGGGAGTTTACGATTTTCCAGAGAGCATAGATGGAGGCCGTTACGATGACAAGGGTGAAATAATAAAAGCGGACAGGAGAATCAAGATAAAGTGGAAATGGAACCCCAAGCAATCCCGTGTCACCCCCGGTGAGCGAGCTCCATTTAAAAGCGACGGCCCATACAATTTGAGCAAACGCCAGTGTCAGCATTGCGAAATAGATCTTCGTCAGTCGGACACAGAAATATCCGATGATCAAAGCGGAAACCGCCCCAAGAAAGGCTGAAGCGATAAAGGCAATGGGAAAAGCCACAGAGGCTTTTTTCATCAGGAGAGCACAGGTATAAGCTCCGATGCCAAAATAGGCAGCCTGGCCAAAAGAGACCAAACCTGTGTATCCCAACAAGAGATTGAGGCTAACGGCAAACAACGACATGATGAGAATATCTGTCCCCATAAAAACATAGAACCTGGACTCCGTCAGGGGCAGAAAAATAGCCAGCAAGACAAAACTCGGTAAGATTAAACTTTCTTTCTTCAGCTTCAACAACGGATCCGTCCTTTTAGTTTATTGTTGTAAGGGTTTCCCTAAGAGTCCCCACGGTCGTAGAATCAAGACGATGACCATCAAAATATAGATAAAAACAATTGATAGTTTGGGTAATATTAAGATTCCCAATGAGATCATCTGACCAATGATAACAGCGCCCAAAAATGTCCCCCAAAAACTTCCAAGGCCTCCAATGACAACAACAATAAACGCATTGATAATGATATGGACATCCATTCCTGGAACAATCGCTGTCACTGGAGAAACCAAAGCTCCCCCAAGCCCCCCCAGCCAGCATCCGATGATGAAAACAATCGTAAACAACCTGTTTACATTGACTCCAAGAGCTCCTAAGGTTTCTCTATCTAACGCCCCGGCCCGGATGATCCTTCCGTAACGGGTACGATAGAGAATCAACCAGAAAAGAAAGGCGATGATGGGTCCAAGCAGGATGATGAAGAGATTATACAATGGAAAAAATTGATCGAAAATGGGGATGGAGTCTTTAAGAATGGCCGGTCTGGAAACAGAAAGTTGTTCAGTTCCCCAGATGATCTTTACTAAGTCCGATATGAGGAGAACTAAAGCATAAGTAAATAGAAGCTGGTTTAGCTGTTCGTGGAGATAAAGCCGACGCAGTAAAAAACGTTCGATGATCCCTCCAAGAATGGCAACAGAAAAAGACCCGAAAATGACAGCTATCCAGAAATGAATGGGAGTGCTATGAAAAAGAGAGACGAAGTGGTACGTGAGGTAAGCCCCAAGCATATAAAAGGACCCATGAGCAAAATTGAGAATGCGTAGGACGCCAAAGATGAGCGACAGGCCTGAAGCGATGAGAAAAAGAAACATGGAATAAGTGAGGCCGCTTAGCACCTGAATAAGTAGTATAGAAATGTCAGGGAACCCCATGTAGCCAGCCCTTTGAAGATTATTGTTATGTCAGCCGCACTCACGTGAAGGAGGTAGGGGCTATCCGGAAATGGAGCCCCTACCCGTTTCATCCTAATCCATCAGGTCATCCGCCGGTATAAATTGCACCGGTCTTAAGATGGGGAATGGGTATTCTGGAGCTTTTGCCGTTGTTCCCCAAAACTGTCCACGGTTCGCCTGATGATCTTTGGCGCGCATGTTCAGCTTCCCATGTGGAGTATCGATGGTCAGTCCTCTCAGGGCTTCGATGACTTTCATTGTATCCGTTGAGTTTGCTTTCTTAATTGCTTCCGATAGGAAGTAAACAGCCACATACCCGGTTATAGCGAAACTGGGAGGATGTTCATCCTTGCTAAAAGCTTTCAAATTATCCACATAAGCTTTGTGTGCAGGAGTTCCAGGAAAGTAAAGGGTATCATAGGAATTGGCTGTAATTCCAAGAGGAAGGTCATCTTTTAAAGATTTTGCCGTTTCTGTTGAACCTGCCTCAAGGGCGGCGACCAACTTGACTTTCTCAAAGAAACCAAGAGGTTTTGCCTGTTTGGCAAAGGTAACAAAATGCCCCCCCCATAGAGAGGTGAAAACAGCTTCGGGTCTCGCCGCTAAACAGGCAGTGATAAAAGGAGTATTTTCAGGTTCTCCTTGCTTAGGCCAACCCTGTCCGATGATTTCCACTTCGGGTTTAATCTTCTTAAGCCAGTCCACAAACGATTTGGTGAGAACGTGCCCGAGTTCATAATCTGGTCCGATGGTATAAATGCGCTTCGCAGGAAGCTTGGACATATACACAGCGGCGCTTCGCCCTTCCGTTCTTGTGTTCGTTGCTGTCCTGAACACATAGGGATGAAGCCTCTCAGGGTCTGTCATCGTCGTTGTCTTAGAAATAGGGGCGATATAAAGAACTTTTTCTGTCTTAGCCACTTCAGAGATAGCAAGGCCTTCGGCTGAGGTAAGGCCGCCAACTAAAAATTCGACTTTCTCTTTCAGGATGAGCTCTTTTGACACGCGAATGGCTTCTTCCGGTGACCCCTTTGTGTCTCGAACGACCAATTCCAAGGGGCGGCCTAAAATCCCACCTTTATCGTTGATCTCCTTGACAGCCATTTGTGCTCCGGTAAGAGCAGGTTGACCGAAGAGAGCTCCTCCGCCCGAAAGAATTTGTGGAAATCCGACCAGAATAGGTTTCTTTTGAGAAAAAGCCTCAGGTGGAAAAGAGAAAACCAGAGCAATTAAAACTACAAACAGCCACTGCATCTTACATCGTTTCATCGTCTTCTTCCTCCTTTCAAATGAGAATGTCTAAGTTTGTTTCTAATACCCTCTTAAATGTCCTGTTTCAGTTGCGGTCCTTTATCATGAACACCTCTTTTCCCCGTTTATGTTGACGTTTCTCACCCCTCCTTTCTCTTCTCTAATATTTTTTGTATGCCAATGCCTCTTTTGTCCTCTCAATGCTTTTAAGGGATTCCTCATACCGTCTAAGGGCTACGCTCACATAGAGGACATCGAGAATGGAGAGCTGGGCTATCCTTGAGGTCATGGCATCGCTCCGGAGAGCTGTCTCTCGAGCGGCAGTAAAAAGCTTGATGTCTGAAACTTTGGTAATAGGGCTTTTGGTGTGATGGGTAATACAGATGGTGGTCGCACCTGAATGCCGTGCGATCCTTAATGCCTCGACGACATCTTTACTGCTACCAGAGTGAGAAATTCCGATGGCGACCTCTCCTTTTCCAAGAAGGGAAGCCGAAATTGCCTGCATATGGGTATCAGAATATGAAACCGATCGGATATTAATTCGTAAGAATTTATGTGCCGAATCAAGAGCGACTGCGGCCGAAGTTGCCATTCCGTAAAAAACAACCATCTTGGCGTGAGAAATTGCCTCTGTGGCTTTCTCAAGTTCCAGATCATCAAGGATTTTAATTGTATCCTGAAGGGCAAGCATATTGGCCTGGAAGACTTTGGCTTTGATTGCAGAGGGTGAATCGTTTACTCCGATTTCTTCATAAATTTGCTGAGGGGGGATGATTAACTCTCTGGCAAGAGCGATCTTCAGTTCATAATATCCCTTATAACCCAATATCTTACAGAATCTTACAACCGTCGACTCGCTCGCTTCACTTCTTTCTGCTAACTCGGTGATCGAAAGGTTGATCACCTCCTCAGGATTTTGAAGGATGGAGTCGGCTATGCGAAGTTCTGCTTTTTTGAAGGTTGAATAAGCGCCTTTAATTTTGAGAAGGGTGGTGGGTTCATGACTTCGGATAAAAATTTGGTTATTTATCGCCGATGTTTTTTTCATGAAAATATTTTTAATTTTTTAATAAAAAGAAAAATATTTCTTTTTTTTGTTTTTTTTATAAAAATAATTTTCATAAATGTCAAGTAAAATTTTTTTCTTCAGCGACAATTTTTCTATCTCATTGATTTTTTTTAAAAATAAGAAGTAATTATCGAGTCTAAATTCTTAGAAGCTTCGGATTTGTCTTAAAAGAGGATGATTATTGAATTGAAGCGGTAGATTGGAACTCTATTTTTGTAACGTTTTCAAACCGCCCTGTAGATAGTCCTATATGTTTCAGGAAATGAATAAACAAAATCCGCCTATATTCCTCTGATGCCCCACGCGTAAACCTTACACATGATAAACGGACACAGGTGATCGAAGTTTTATTTAGGAAAACATTTGGGTCAGCTTTGTTTATTCCATCTTGGGTTGTTGAGCAGGACCGGTTTTCCGTCCCTTTCAACGAGAATCTTAACAAACCCTGTTTTTTCTATGTCGCCGTAGTTATGACCGGCGTCTCCCGGATAGACAGCGAAGAAGATGTAGGGAGTTCTCCCCGTATTGACCATCCGGTGGCCCCAGTAGGGCGGAATGTAGGCAACCGTGCCGGGCCGGATGGTGATGGATTCGAAATCCCCCTCCACGGTCTGCATGAGAAGGCAGCCCTCCCCCTCCAGACCGAGATAC